>Ga0126379_10001584_pt1 | contig 13980 bp, 12 predicted proteins | sample PanSoiMetPlot_24_FD_92640 | JGI IMG/M metagenome (GOLD analysis project Ga0126379, IMG submission 92640) | Tropical forest soil microbial communities from Panama - MetaG Plot_24 | ecosystem: Environmental > Terrestrial > Soil > Tropical forest > Bulk soil | place: Panama | collected 2016-02-17 | reverse complement strand
TACACGGTCATCGTAGTCGCCATTTTGGGAGCGGTTAATTTCCTGGCCAACCGCTACGAGAAGAGCTACGATTCCACATCGAACAAAAAATTCACTCTATCCGATCAATCGCAGAAGATCGTCAAGAACCTGAAGCAAACTCTGACGATCACCTACTGGGGCCAGCCCAGCCGTTTCACGGAAGCGCGCGATCTGATGGATCGCTACAAGGCGCTTTCGACGAAGCTCGATGTGCAGTATATGGACGCCGATAAGAAGCGGACACAGGCCATCGCCGCCGGCGTCAAGACTCTGCCGACGATTTACGTCGAGGTCGGCAATAAGAAGGAAGAAGCCAAAACGCTCACCGAAGAGGACGTCACGGGCGCGATGGTGAGGGCGCTCAAAGGAGGCGATCGCGAAGTCTGCTTCGTGCTTGGCTCCGGCGAGCACTCCATCGATAGCACCGACCGCGACGGCTTCTCGCAAGCCAAGGAAATCGCCGAGAAAGGCAACTACAAGACGCAGACCATCAAGATGATTCCGAAGGCGGAAATCCCCAAGGAATGCACCATCGTTGTGGTCCCCGGACCCAAGCGCGACTTTACGCAGCCCGAAGTGGATGCGCTGAAGGCTTACGTGGAAGATGGCGGGCGCGCGATGTTTCTGCTCGATCCGCCGTTGAAGTTCGGAGGGTTCGAGAGCGACGAAAACGCCGCCCTTATGAATGTTCTGGCAAGCTGGGGCGTCACGGTGCAGAAAGATCTGGCGCTGGATCTGAGCGGCGTAGGCCAGTTGTTCGGCCTGGGTCCCCAGTACGCGCTCGTCACCAGCTATGAGGGCCATCCCATCGTCCGCGACATGAAGGACATCCCCACCGGATTCCCAATTGCGCGGTCGCTGGAAGTAAAAAATGGCGACAAGACCACGGTAGAAAAGCTTTTCTCCACTCCAGAGGACAGCATCGCTACCAAGAACTTGGCCTCGCCCGAAATCAAGCAGAGCAAAGACGATTTGAAAGGGCCTTTGCCGCTGGCGGCCGCGGGAACTTACACCACCGGGAAGGAAAACGGCAACGGGCGCTTCATCGTGGTTGGCTCGTCGAGCTGGGCAGCGAACAGCTTCCTCAAGTTCAACGGCAATAGAGATCTCTTCGGCAACATGCTGAACTGGCTTTCCTCGGACGAAGATCTGATCTCGATCCGCCCGAAGGAGCCAAGCGACAATCCACTAAACATGAACGCCCGCCAGGTTTCGATGCTGTTCTACGAAAGCGTCGTCGGCCTTCCTTTGTTGATCGTGGTGGCTGGCCTGGGAGTGTGGTGGCGCCGGAGGTAGTTCGGTGGCGCAGACTCTTAGTCTGTCGCGTCGAGACTCATCTCGACGCCTGGAGGCCTCGACCCGAGTGTCGAGGCGGCGGGCACGAGTGCCTGCGCCACAGATGGTGATGCTGCTATGAATCTCACCCGTTTACTGATCGCCGCCGTCGTGATGGCCGGCCTTGGCGGCGTGCTGATGTGGTCGAATCGCGCGGAGAAGGCCAAGGCTGCCAAGCCCGCGGCCGACACAAGCCCGAAGATCCTTTCGCTCAAAGACTCCGATATCCGGCAAATCGAGATCGCGAAGAAAGACGGCGAGCCGACCATCGTAAAAAAGAACGACGCCGGCCAGTGGGCCATCACCGCGCCCAAGCCGCTCGCCGCCGATCAGAACGCGCTTTCCAGCCTCACAAGCTCCGTTTCGAGCTTGAGCTCGGATCGCGTAGTGGATGACAACGTCAACGCCGCCGATCTTCCGTCCTACGGACTCGCGCCCGCCGACCTCAAGGTGAAATTCACCACGGCCGACGGCAAAACAACGACGCTTCTGCTGGGCGAAAAAACGCCGGGCGGAAACGACGTTTACGCAAAGCTGGAGGGCGATCCGCGACTGTTCACGACCTACAGCTCCAGCTCTGACGGCTTTAACAAAACATACAAAGACCTGCGCGACAAGCGACTGATGACTTTCGACAAGGACAAGACCAGCCGTGTGGAGCTGACGGAAGCCAGCCAGGCGGCGATCGAATTCGGGCGCATCGACATGAATACCTGGCAGATTCTCAAGCCCAAGCCGGCTCGCGCCGACAGCTTCCAAGTGGAGGATCTGCTCAGCCGCGCGAAGGACTCGGAAATGGCGCCCAACCTTTCCGACGACGATGCAAAGAAGTACGCGGCTTCGTTCGGCTCGGCGCCGCTGCTGGCCACGCTGACAGTTACCGATCCTGGCGGAGCGCAAAAGCTTGAGGTACGCAAATCGAAGGACGACTATTACGCCAAGTCCTCGGCCGTCGAGGGCGTCCACAAGCTTTCCCAGGATTTTGGCAAGCTGCTCGAAAAGAAGCTGGACGATTTCCGCAACAAAAAGCTGTTCGATTTCGGCTTCAGCGATCCGAACCGCGTGGAAGTGAAGGACGGAGGGAAGGACATTCCTGTCGATAAGAACGGCGACAATTGGACGTCTGCCGGCAAAACCATGGACTCCGTTTCCGTGCAGGCCATGATCGACAAAATCCGCGATCTGCAAGCCACAAAGTTCGCTGAAACCGGATTCACCACCCCGCAAGTGGAATTGACCGTGGTTTCCGACAGCGGAAAGCGCACCGAGAAGGTGCAGATCGCGCCCGTGGGCTCGAATTTTCTTGCGAGACGCGAGGGCGATTCGGCGCTCTATCAGCTCGACGCTTCCGCCGTCTCCGATCTCCGTAAAGCGGCAGGCGATGTAAAACCGGCAGCAAAAGCAGCAAAATAAGTAGAGTGACGGGTCTCCTTACCGACCTCTACGAGCTCACGATGGCCGCCGGCTATTTCGAGGCCGGCAAGACAGACGACCGCGCGACCTTCGAGCTGTTCGCCCGTAAGCTGCCGCCGAACCGCAACTTCCTTCTGGCGGCGGGCCTGGCGCAGGCCGTCGAGTATCTCCAAAACCTGCGCTTCACGCCCGAGGAGATCGATTATCTCCGTGGCTTGCCGCAATTTGCGCGCACGAGCGCCGGATTTTTCGAAATGCTCGCTGCTATGCGTTTTACAGGCGACCTGTTCGCGATGCCCGAAGGCACGCCGATTTTCGCGGGCGAGCCGTTTCTCACAGTGCGCGCCCCGCTGATCGAAGCCCAGATCGCAGAAACATATCTGCTATCGATTATCGGGTTTCAGTCCATGATCGCCACCAAGGCGGTGCGCGTGGTAAAAGCTGCCATGGGGCGCGAGGTCGTGGAATTCGGCACGCGCCGTGCGCATTCCCCGGAAGCTGGCGTGCTGGCCGGCCGCGCAGCCTATATCGGCGGATGCGCGGGAACCAGCAACGCCGAAACTGGCTTGCGCTACGGCGTACCAGTGTTCGGGACCGCTGCGCATTCCTGGGTGATGGCGTTTGACAACGAGCGCGCCTCGTTCGAGCACCTGCAGCGCCTGCTCGGGGAGAGCACCGTTTATTTGATCGACAGCTACGATACGCTGGAAGGCGCCCGCCGCGCCGCCGCGCTCGGGCAGCCTCTTTGGGGCGTGCGGCTGGACAGCGGAAATCTGGTGGAGCTGGCGCCGGCCGTGCGAAAGATTCTAGACGACGCCGGCCTTCGAGACGCCAAAATCATGGCTACCGGCGATTTGAATGAACACAAGATTCACGAACTGATCGCCGCCCGCGCGCCCATCGACATGTTTGGCGTAGGCACGGAGCTGGCCACCTCGGCGGACGCGCCCTCGCTCGGCGTGGTCTACAAGCTGGTGGAGTTGGAAAGCGCTGAGTCCGGCCGCCGTTACACTTTCAAATCGAGCGAGGACAAAGCCACGCTTCCAGGCGGCAAACAGGTGTTCCGTTTCCCCGAGCATGACGTGATTGGGCGGAATACCGAGTGCGTGGGTTGCAAAGACGGCCGCGCCCTAGCGGAGGCGCTGCTGCGGCCGGTTATGTTGCGCGGCTCGCTTGTGGAGCCTCTGCCTACGGCCGAACATGCCCGCCGTCATGCGGCTGAATCCATGGCGCTGCTTCCCGCGCCCTGCCATAGCTTATTCGAGTCGCATGCCTGGCGCGTGGAATTGAGCCCTGAATTGCAACAACTGGACGAACAGGTTCGCCAGGGAGCGCCGCTGTGAAGACCGTATTCTTCGACGTGGATACGCAAATCGATTTCCTCTATCCCGCGGGCGCTCTCTATGTGCCGGGAGCCGAAGTCATTGTAAATGCCGTTGCCGGTCTGAATCGCTACGCGGGCGAACAGGGGATTCCCGTGGTCTCCACAATGGACGCTCACTCCGAAAACGATCCGGAATTCCGCGACTGGCCGCCGCATTGCGTCGTGGGCACGGCGGGCCAAGCGAAACCCTCCGCCACTTTGCTCGAAAAGCGAGTGACGGTTCCGAATAAGCCGGGTCTTCCGGCGATTGAGGGCGCGCAGCAGATTCTGATCGAAAAGCAAGAGCTCGATTGCTTTAGCAGCGTCAACCTGGACGAATTGCTTCAGAAGCTGGCAGCCGAACGCTACGTCGTATACGGCGTAGTCACGGAAATCTGCGTCCAGCACGCTGTGATGGGGCTATTGAAGACGGGCGCGCGAGTAGAACTCGTAACGGACGCAGTCTGGAGCCTCAGCGAGGCTGAGCGCGATAAATTCGTCTCCGATTTCACCGCCGCCGGTGGCATCCTGACGGAATCGGCAACGGCAACCGGTTCTGTGTTACAGAATGTGCCATCCTGAATCCGTGGCATCCTCCACACTGAGGTTTTCGCATCTCCGGTGGCCTCAAGACGCAGCTCGAGCGCACGGCTCGCCCAAATGAGTAAGCGCAAGGACTGGGCGATTAATCAAGCGCTAAAGGAGTAGCTGCACCCACGCGACCGGGAGTGGCTGCGTGCGGAGGCGCGCCGGCAGTCGATCCTGGCAAGCAAGCAAACACAAATGGGAGGACGCGGATCTCTGGGAGGAACCGACGGCCGAGGTTTGGAACGACAACTGAGCTCAGTTGGAGACGCTTGTACTACTACACCTGAGAATCGTTGCCTGCTGGGATTTCGGTGGGGCCTGGCTTTCAGCCTGCCCCCGGGCTTTGCGCGGCGTTTGGTTGCGGCTTCACTGCTCTGTGGGGCAGGCCCCTGGCCTGCGCGGGGCCCCCCGCCCCGCTGGTCGCTCGCGGAGGCGACCTGATAGGCCGCCGCAGGCGACGGGCCTGCCCCGCGTGGACCGTCGGGCTACAGGAAATAATCCTTGACCTTGTCCAAAATCCGCTTTTCGTGAGGCTCGTTCGACGCCGGCAACTGGTCGCGTAGTTCCTCGAACAGGCGGCGCTGCTCGCGAGAGAGCTTTGCGGGGATGTGCACGTCCAGGTGCACGTAGAGGTCGCCGCGGCCTCCGCCCTGAACGCGTGGCACGCCCAGACCCCGGATCCGAAGCCGCGTGCCGGGCTGCGATCCTTCCGGAATCTTCACAGTTTGAACGCCGTCGTAGGTGTCCAGTTTGACGGTAGCGCCCAGAGCCGCCTGCGCCACATTGATGGGAACGGTGCAGTGCAGGTCGTATTCCTGGCGTTCGAACACCGGATGCTCGGCGACTTTGATAGCGACATACAAGTCGCCAGGCGGGCCGCCGTTGATGCCCGGTTGCCCTTCCTGCGATAGGCGAAGCTGCGTTCCGTTGTCCACGCCCGCGGGAATGTTCACCTTGAGCTTGCGCTCACGCCGTAGATAGCCTTCGCCGCGGCACTCCCGGCATGGCCGGCGAATGATTTGTCCTCGGCCGCCGCACTGTGAGCACGTCCGGCGGACGGAAAGAAACGATTGTTGATAAATGACTTCGCCGCGGCCCCGGCACATGGGGCAAGTGACCAGGCCATCGTCCGGTTCCGCGCCCTTGCCGCGGCAATGGCGGCATTCCTCCATGCGAGGAACTTGAATATCGGCAGCCAAGCCGCGCATAGAGTCTTCGAAGGCGATCTCCAGGTCGTAGCGAAGATCCTCGCCGCGCTGGGGCCGGTTGCGGCGTTGGGAGCGCCCGCCGCCGAAGATATCCCCGAATCCGAAAACGTCGCTGAGGATGTCGCCCAGGTCCGGAAAACCAGCGTCAAAGCCGCCGGCGCCCGCCGCGGCGGCGACGCCCTGATGGCCAAAGCGGTCGTAGGCAGCCCGCTTTTGCGAATCGGACAACACACTGTAGGCTTCGGCCGCCTCTTTGAACTTTTCTTCGGCGTCCTTGCTGCCCGGATTCCGGTCCGGATGATGTTGCAGGGCGAGCTTGCGGTAGGCGCTCTTAATCGCCTGGTCGTCCGCTTCCCGGCCCACGCCTAGGACTTCATAGTAATCGCGTTTGCTCACGTTTCTTCAATTTTATCGTGTGAATGCAGGGTGTGTATCCGGTCAATCTATTTTGAGGAGTCCGCCGCCACCGCAACGCTCACCATCGCCGGCCGCAGCAGACGCCCTTTGAAGTAGTATCCGCGTTGGTGTTCTTCGATCACGGTATCCTCGGGAGACTGATCTGTCGGTCTCTTCTCCACCGCATGGTGGACGTGGGGGTCGAACGGCTTGCCTGCCGACGCCATCGGTTCCAGTCCGAGTTTCTTGAGCGCGTCGAAGAGCCGCTGGTAGATCAGTTCCATGCCCCGACTGTACTCTTTGTTCGAGCATTCGTGTTTCAATGCTCTTTCGAAATCGTCAAGGATCGGAAGCAACGCGCGCACAGCTTCGGTGGCGGCATATTCGTGCCACTCGACTTTTTCCTTTTCGATGCGGCGGCGAAAGTTTTGAAACTCGGCCTGCTGGCGGCGATAACGATCTTCAAGACCGGTCTTCTCGGCAGCCAGCATATCGCGTTCGGCGGTAACCGTAGCCAACGTCTCGGACAAATTGGCGATCTCGGCTTCGTCTTGTGCGCCCGCGCCGGCGGGAGCACCGTCGTTCTCCGTCTGTGGAGCTTGATTTTCCAATTCCTCTCTCATCATTTACAGGTTAGCGTGAAGCGCATGGGACGCGGCGGCGTCCTCCGAATGCCGAAAAACGCCGCCGCCGCGTTCCGTTGTGCGCGTTTAGGGAAGTGAGGTTTAACCGGCCAATGGCGTTATTTGGACTTGAGATGCTTTTCCAGCATTTGCCTGCGCACCACAGCGCCATATACGTTGCCCTCTGCGTCCACGCCCACGCCTTCAGCGCCGCTGTGCTCGACGGTCGTGGATTCCATATCCTCGATGAAATACTTCACGGACCCATCCTTGGCGCTGCCGATGCGGATGCCCTTCTTCCAGCCAGGCTCATCCGGTCCCCAGGATTCGGAATCGGCGACGTACATCGTGTCGTCTTTGGCGATGAAGATTCCGCTGGGCCGGCCGAACTGCCGCCATTCTTCAAGGAACTTCCCTTCTGAATCGAAAATCTGGATGCGATTGTTCGAGCGGTCGCCGACAAGAAGCCGACCGCGCGAATCGATCGCGATGGTGTGCGGATTTTCGAATTCGCCCGGCCCCTTGCCCTCGTGTCCCCACGACGTGATGAACTTTCCGTCTTTGGAGAACTTCGACACGCGCTGATTGCCCGGCGTTCCGCCCACGTGGCCTTCGGTGACGAAGATATCGCCATTGGCCGCGATGGCAATGTCGGTAGGTTCGTCGAACAAACCCGGCTCCGCACTGGTCACGCCCGGCTTACCCAGCGTCATGACGATCTTGCCGCTGCGATCAAATTTATACACTGCTTGACCCTTGCCATTGTTCTGGAATTGGGAGTCCGTGACCCAGAGATTACCTCCGCCGTCCACCGTGGCCCCGTGGGGAAAATTGAATGCGCCGGCGCCCCAGCTTGCGAGCAGCTTTCCGTTCTTGTCGAACCTGAGGATAGGAGGCTCATTGCGGCCCACGCAGGAATTGTCGTGGCAGCGATGAATCACGAAGACGCTGCCATCGGGGGCAACTTCCACCGCCGTCACCGCAGCCCACGGCGCGCCGCCTGGCGGCTGCGCCCAATCCCTGACGGTCCGGAATGGATTGGGAAGGTCGTTGATGGGCTGAAGGTCGGCTGCGGCGAGCAGCGCCGTGAGCGCGGCGCCTGCCGCCATCAGTTTCAAGGTCATGGCATCTCCTTACACGTCGTCGCGGCCGATATTGACGATGAAGTATTCGGCGCGCGTCGTCCCGACGTTCTTGGCGTTGTGCATTTCGTTCGAGCCGATCACTCCCACATCGCCCGGCCCCAGCAGATACGGCTTGCCGGAAATCGTCAGCTCCATCGTTCCGAGCCGCACCAACATCATCTCTTCCCGCAGGTGCTGATGAGGCGGATGATTCACTTCCCCTGGGGCGATGTCGCTTTGATGCGACTCCATCTTGAATCCCGTGTGCGTCTTGGCGGTAAACATCCGGCGCGATTTGTTTTTGCCGTTCTCGGTGACGGGGATTTCTTTGTAGAGAAATGCCTGCGTCTTCATCACCGGCAGTTTCTCAACGGAGTTGTCTGCCGCCGGCTGCGCGGCTTTGCCGGCGCCTTTCTGCGTTCCGCTCTGGGCCGAAGCCGTGGCCGCCGCCAGGGCCGGCAGGAACAAACCCAAATCTCTGCGCGAAAACCTTTTCTTCATGGGTCACGCCTCCTTCAAATCGAATTGGCGAACGTCAGAAAGTATATACCCCGCAGCGGCGAGGTGCTAGCCCGATTGACATCAGGCGACCTGCCTAATAATCTGTCTTTGCAGATGAGGAATCTGGTGTTTTTGGTCCTATCGGTCACTGCGGGCGCGCAGTCCAAGCCCGACTTCAGCGGCGTCTGGCAAGCGCTGAACGCCGCCGGCTGGGACATTCAGGATCACTCGGGCCAGTTGGGAGAGCCTCCTGGAGAGGGCGTGGTGGAAGGAAACGAGATTCCTTATCAACCCTGGGCCGCCGCGAAAAGGAAAGAAAACTTCGCGAAACGCGCTACAGCCGATCCTACGGACGCCAACTGCTTCCTCCCCGGCGTGCCTCGCGCCACCTATATGCCTTATCCCTTTGAGATCGTGCAAACGCCCTCGAAAATCGCCATAACCTACGAATTCGGGCATGCGCTGCGTGTCATTCCTCTGGACGGGAGCCCGCATCCCGACGGATTGCCGGATGCGTGGATGGGCGATTCCCGTGGGCGGTGGGAAGGCAGCACGCTGGTGGTCGACGTGAAGAACTTCAACGATCAGACCTGGTTCGACCACGCGGGCAATTTCCATAGCGACGCGCTGCATGTGGTGGAGCGTTACGCTCTCCGCGATGCGGACCACATCCTCTACGAAGCCACAGTCGAAGATCCGAAGGTGTTCACCCAGCCCTGGAAAATAAGCATGCCTCTTTACAGGCGGTTGGAGCGCAACGCGAGGGTGCTGGAGTATGAATGTGTGTTTTACCTACAGGAGGAGAGGTTCAAGAACGCCCCTTTCAAGAAATAGCCATGCGTGATGGAAGATTTGCAATCGCTATGTTGGCGGCGGCTTGCGCCGGCGCGCAGACGCTGCCGCGCACTCCGGATGGCCAGCCGGATATTCAAGGCATGTACACGCGCAACGGCGTGGTGGGATTGGAGGCGAACCCTCCGGAAAACCCGATAGACCCGAGCTCGAAAAATCCTCTCTCGGTCTCCAATCGCGGCGATGGCCTGGGGCCGTATCCTGGCGTGTTCGGTCAGGGCGGCGCTGTTTTGCGGAGCGGACAATCCAGGCAGCAGCGGCGCACAGGCATTGTCGATCCGCCGGACAGGAAGCTGCCTTGGAAGCCGGAAGAAGACGCTAAGCGCCGCGAGTTTCTTCTACATATGAATCCCGCGGCCGACCTGCGACACGTCGAGCTGAACGCGCGCTGCGCTTTGCCGGGGCTTTTCCAAGGCGAAGACGGTAATAATCCCTATCAGTTCTTGCAGCGCGCGGGCGAAGTGATGATCGCGTACGATTACAATCACACTAGCCGCGTGATTCATCTCGACGGAAGGCCACATGTGGGGCCGGCAATCCGGCTATTTATGGGAGACTCGCTGGGACGCTGGGAGGGCAATACGCTAGTGGCGGACACGACGAACTTCAACGGGCGCGTCGCTTATTCGCGCGAGATTCCGTACCTGAGCGAGCGATTGCACACTACAGAGCGATTCATGATTGCGGATGCGAACACGATCGACTATGAAGTGACCATCGACGATCCGGAGCTTTTCACCAAGCCGTGGAAAGTGGCGGGTTATTTCACGAGGGTTCCGGCGGGCGTGCAATCGATGGAATTCGCTTGCGCCGAAGGCAGCCAGACGCTCGTCAACATGTTCGGCAAACCTCCGGAGAGCACAAAATGAAAATGCTGTTTGGCGCCATAACGATCCTTGCCTGCACCGGCGCGTCTAGTCCCGTTTCCGCCCACCATGCATTCGCGGCCGAATTCGACGTAAATCAGCCGGTGAAAGTACGTGGGGCAGTGACCAAGGTCGAGTGGGTGAACCCGCATGCCTGGATTTACGTGGACGTGAAGGACGCCGATGGAAAAGTGGTGAACTGGCATTTCGAACTCGGCCCGCCCAATGCGCTGTTCCGGCTCGGATGGAAGAAGGACGCTATTCCCGTGGGAACGGAGGTGGAAATCACCGGCTTTCGCGCCAAGAACGGCGAGAGCGTCGGCAACGGCCGGTCCATCATCTTGCCGGATGGCAAAGAGCTATTCTCGGGCGGCTCGGCCCCGGGGTCAGAAGGCGGGGCGAAGCAATAGTTCGGCCGTAAGCCTGCAACATTCCTGTTGCTTTCCAAAAGGAAATACCGCATACTTCTGTTGGTAACCCAATAGAAGCATGAAAGAGAAGACGGATGTTCTCCAGGGCACACTAGCCCTAATGGTTCTGAAGACTCTGGATGTTCTGGGTCCTCTCCATGGCTACGGGATCGCCCGGCGCATTGAGCAGATCAGCGGCGATCTCCTGGCCGTCAATCAGGGCACGCTCTATCCGGTTCTCCTGAAGCTGGAGCAGGAGGGTTCGATCGCCTCAGACTGGGGCGTGTCGGACAACCACCGCAAGGCCCGCTTCTACCGGCTCACGCGCTCCGGGCGCAAACAACTAGAAACGGAGACCCAAAGCTGGGAGCAGACAGCCGCCATCATCGGGCGATTCTTCGACGTGAAAGCGGAGGACCTGAAATGAGAGGGCTAAGGCGATTCTTCAGACGCCTGACTTCCTGGGTGACGGCCCGGCGGGACGAAAGGCGATTGCGGGCGGAGATCGAAGAGCATCTTGCTCTGCAAACCGCCGAGAACATTCGGGCCGGCATGTCACCGGCGGAAGCGCGGCGTCAAGCGGCGCTGAAGTTTGGAGCGGTGGAAGCGATGAAGGAACGTTATCGGGAGCAGAGAGGCGTCCCGGCTGTGGAGCGGCTGATACAGGATACGCGCCATGCTCTGCGACGGTTGAGAATGGCGCCCGCGTTCACGATCGCCACGGTGCTGATTCTGGCGCTGGGGATTGGCGCAACCACCTCGATTTTCACTTTAGTTCATGCGGTGATGCTGAAATCCCTGCCCGTGGCGAAACCCGGCGAATTGTACCGCCTGGGGAAACAATCCAATTGCTGTTACTACGGCCAGTACAGCTTCGATAAAGAGTTCTCCCTCGTTTCCTACGATTTGTACAAATACCTGCGGGACAACACCAAAGGCTTTGCGGAATTGGCGGCTTTCCAGGCGTCTCTTCAAACCGCTCCGGCGGCGTTTGGCGTCCGGCGGCCGGGCAGCTCGGAGGCGGCGAGGAGTTATGGAGGCGAGTTCGTCTCGGGCAATTACTTCAGCATGTTCGGCATCGGAGGATTTGCCGGACGGATGCTCACGCCGAGCGACGATCAGCCGAGCGCGCAGCCCGTGGCGGTGATGAGCTACCGTCTGTGGCAGGAAGCCTACGGATCCGATCCGTCCGTAATTGGTGGTATCTTCACCCTCAACGAAAAGCCTTTTACCGTGGTGGGCATTACGCCGCCCGGATTCTTCGGCGATACATTGCTCCGCTCTCCACCGGACTTCTTTCTGCCGCTGAACTCGGAATCGTACGTCGAGGTGGATGCAGACCTCGATAAATACAACGTGCACTGGCTAGATCTGATCGGCCGCATCCAAGCGGGCGTGGATCCAGCGGGCATAGAGGCACAAATGCGAGTCGAGCTGAAGCAGTGGCTGTTTCAGCACTGGAGCGAGATGAGCGCAACCGATCGCGCGCGATTTCCGCAGCAGACGCTCTACCTGACTCCGGGCGGCGCTGGAATCACCGCCATGCGCGAACAATACGGGCGGTGGCTCCAGATCCTGATGACGATCGCTGGAATTGTGCTGCTGATCGTCTGCGCTAATGTCGCCAATCTCATGCTCATTCGCGGCTTGGAGCGGCGGCGGCAAACGTCGTTGAGCATGGCGCTCGGTGCTCCAGTTTCGCGCGTTTTAAGAGAGCCTCTCATCGAGAGCGTCGCGCTCTCGTTATTTGGCGGCGCCATAGGATTGGCGATCGCTTTCGCGGGCACGCGGCTGATTCTGCAGTTTGCATTCCGCTCCGTGACAGGAGTTGCCGGAGTGCCGATCGCCCCATCGCCTTCCATGCCCGTGCTGCTGTTCGCATTTGCCACATCGCTCCTGACGGGAATAGCTTTCGGCAGCGCGCCGGCATGGATCGCCACGCGAGTAGATCCGATTGAGGCTCTTCGTGGAGCGAACCGTTCCATCATTCGCGCAGGCTCGTTTCCACGGAAGGCGCTCGTAGCGCTCCAGGCCGCGCTATCGCTTGCATTGCTTTCGGCGGCGGGACTGCTCACTACGGCTTTGCAGAGGCTCGAACATCAAGATTTCGGTTTCGAGCAGGACGGACGGATCGTGGCGAACTTCAATGCCCGGCTTGCCGGTTACCGGACAGATCAGCTCCCAACGCTTTACCGCCGGATTCACGATGCGATCGCGAACATTCCCGCCGTATCCTCCGCGGCTCTCTGCCTGTACGCGCCGCCTCTTTCGGGTTCGGGTTCTCTTGTCTATGTGGACGGCCGCCCTGCTCCAGGGACTGGCGATGACAACTCCTCTCGCTGGGACCGCGTGACTCCGGAATACTTCGCCATCGTGGGAACTCCCATCGTCAAAGGGCGCGGCATCACCGAGGAGGATACGGCGGACTCGCAGAAAATTACCGTCATCAATGAGGCGTTTGCACGAAGGTTTTTCGCCAAGGAAGATCCCATTGGCAAACGTTTCCGCCCCCTACCTGGAGCGAGCATTGTATTCGAGATCGTCGGCGTCGCTAGGAATGACCGGTATTTCACACATGGTCTGAATCGGCCGACGGGTCCGATGTTCTTTCTGCCCGAGGCGCAGGCCGACTATACTCGGCCCAACATTGGCGCACTTTTCCTGCACAGCATTGTCATTCAGACTAGGCCGGGCGCTAGCGTGCCGGCTGCGGCGATAGGCCAAGCGATGACCTCGGTGGACCCAAATCTGCCAGTCACCTCCATGCGCACTCTACGCGAGCAGATCGCCGGCGAGTTCACCCAGCAGCGCCTCATCGCGCGCCTCACTTCATTCTTCGGGATTCTTTCGCTCGTGTTGGCGTCCATCGGGCTTTACGGCGTTACGGCCTACAACGCCGGCCGCCGTGTCGGCGAGATTGGCGTGCGCATCGCGCTGGGCGCGGCTCGGGGCGATGTGCTCCGGCTAGTGTTGCGAGGCGCGTTTGGGCTGATTCTCATTGGGCTATTGATCGGCCTGCCTTTGACCTTCGCCGCGGTGCGATTGCTGGACAGCCAGCTTTACGGAATGAGTCCCTACAATCCCGCTGTGACGCTAGGGGCCGTCCTGGCGCTTGCACTAGCGGCGCTGGCCGCATCGTTCATTCCCGCTGTTCGGGCCAGCCGTATTTCACCGCTGGACGCTCTGAGGACGGAATAACCGCGGCTACCGGCTCAAATGCGGCAGGTCGCGGTTGTTCTCCATGCACCAGTATTCCATCAACTCCTGGCCCGGCTTCATG
>Ga0126379_10001583_pt1 | contig 13986 bp, 10 predicted proteins | sample PanSoiMetPlot_24_FD_92640 | JGI IMG/M metagenome (GOLD analysis project Ga0126379, IMG submission 92640) | Tropical forest soil microbial communities from Panama - MetaG Plot_24 | ecosystem: Environmental > Terrestrial > Soil > Tropical forest > Bulk soil | place: Panama | collected 2016-02-17 | reverse complement strand
TCGAATAACTGCACCACGGTTTCATTCTCGGTATTCAACTCGAGCAACAACACCATCAGCAACAACACGGCAGACTATCCGTTTACGAACAACGTTTTAATCACGGACGGCTCGTCATTCAACACGGTCAGCAACAACGTCTTCAGCACCGCGGATTTTGTAGGAATTTTGATCGCCGATCCGTTGCCGGGAAGCTCGACATTGAGCCAGTACGGGCCTTCTCATGACAACCTGATCCAGGGCAACGTGGACCACACTGACGGACCCACTGGAGCCGAGAGACACGGCGGGACCGCTCCCTCGTTTGTCGGCGGCATCGTGATTCTCAACGGGACCTACAACAACACCATTGAGAACAATCAAGTGTTTTCATCGTCGGGGACGGACCTGGTTTGGGCCCAGGCGATTCCTGACTCGAGCTCGCCGATCGGTGTGGCCACCGAACCCCCGGTCATCCACTGTAACGTCACCGTGTCCGAAGGCGGGGGCGGAGTCGGAAACAATAATGGCAACGTTTGGTCCGGCAACAACGCCAGAAAAATCGATGGCTGTATCACCCAGCAGTAGATTGGAAATCCATATACAGCGTTCGGATGCGCGCACCAGAGGCGCCGGGTGGTACAGTGTGGCGCACGTGACTATTTCCATCTTTCTCTGGATTCTTTTCCAGATGGGGCCCAATGCGGAATTGCAGGCACAGGTACTTCCTCCCGCCCAGGGGTCGCAGCCGGCCACGACGAGCACCCTTCAGTCATTACCAGGTGAAACAGCCGCCAAGGATTCCAAAGGCAAACGGGTGATGTACCGGGTATCGCCATCCACAACTGATCCGGACATCAAGGACGGTGATGGTGACAACCTGGTCCTGTTCGACCAGCACGTTGCCCCCAACGCGAACCTGCTGGTGTTTATTGGTGGAACCGCACGCTATCGCGGGGCGGACCAGCGGGAGGTTGAGGTTTCGCAGGAATTCGCTAAGTCGTTTCCGTCCCCGTTTCTGAATCTGGCGGTCGACCTAGGCTATCGAGTGATCAGTTTGGACTTCAAATATGCACCAGCAGGAACCGCCATTTGCCCTCGCATCCAGGACAGGACTTGCTATGAACGGTTTCGCGAAAAGAAGGTTTTTGGTACCGGCAACATGCCCGAGGTACCGACTACTCCCGCCGAATCGATTGTGAACCGGCTGATCAAACTCCTCCAGTACGTTGCACGCCAATATCCCGAGCAGGGTTGGGAGGACTATCTGGTGAACGGACAGCCGAACTGGAGCCGCATTGCACTCACCGGACACTCGCAAGGCGCCGGCTTAGCCGCCTTCCTGGCCAAGCGGATGAACGTCGCGCGAGTGATCCTGAATTCGAGCCCATGGGATCACTACACGCGTCCGCCGGCGGTTGATGCCTGGCTTTCCTGGCCAAGCGCTACGCCGTACGAACGCTGGTATGGTTTGTATCACGCTAAAGAAGGCGAAGCGATGTGGATGGAACGGACCTACGCGGCGCTCCGAATCCCACACGACCACATTCGTGTGGAAAAGCTGGAACCTCGCCATCCGGCCGGAATCGACGGCGACCACTACCACTTCGGCGTGATCGGCATCAACTTTACGCCTCTCGATGCCGATGGCAACTACGCGTTCCGGGACGATTGGGCGTTTGCTCTGGGCCAGGGAACTCCCAGCCCCACACAAAAATGATTTAGTCTAGAAGCGATTCTCTGGGTCTAGGCAGAACCGAGATGCGAAACACAGTTGGCCTCGTCCTAGCAGCCGCTCTTAGCGCTTTGCCTCTTTTCTCGCAGACGCCCGTTGAGGGTGGGAAGGTCTTTGATGATCTAAGCGAGCGGCGAGGCAAGGAGATTCGCGAATCCAGGCGGCTTGCTCAGCAAGAGCTCGCACCGCAGTCCGGCAGATTTGCCTCGCCTGATATCGCCATTGCTCTCGATTTTTCCGCTTACTTGATCTCGATTGCACGGATCACCGCCGTTCAACTACCCGCCGGCGATTCCGCTCCCCGCACCAGAATCAGTTTTCACGTGGAGCAGATGCTTCGGGGAGCCTCCGACGTAGCTGACTTCGTCGTCGAGTCTCGATGGACCCCTAATCGGCCGGCTGAGGAAGAATCTTCGCTTGGAGCGATCCAAGTAGGTAACTTTCGCGGAACGGTTCTGGATAAGTCTGAGCCCAAAGAAGGAGATCGATACATTCTCGGGTACTCGCTTGACTACGGCGACGGGAAAACAGTCTTTGTTCCGAGTGCCATCAACATACAGGACCCCAGTCAGGGCCCATTGATCAGCGATGTGTACCATTTCCTGAAGATGGAATCCGTCGCCGCTGCCGGCTACGAGCCCTTCCTTGAGGCACTGGACAATGCGGCTCCCTGGATTCGCGACGTAGCGGTCCATCGGCTCAGTTATTCAGACGCGTGCAACACGTCTCCCGCTTGCGAGAAGAGATTTCTGGCTGCAGTGAGCCGACAGCTTCAGAGCAAGGTACCTGACGAGCGAATGGAGGCCATTGCTTGGCTGGTTTGGATCGATTCCGTATCGCGATCGCAAAGCGTGCAAAAACGATGGTCGGATGGCATACCTATCTTGCCGGATTCCGTAATACGCCAGTTCTTGAGTGCAGCAATAGACGATCCCAACGTCTATATCGGTGACGAGGGTTTCGAGAGGCGAGAGATGTTCGATTTCCAGCGTTCCGGCAAGCCGGGCGAATGCATCCAGATCGTTCCGGCTCTGCGCAAATCGGCGCATTGGATTGGAGCGGAACATTCCCGCGCGTACGGACTGCTGACCGCGGATTTCCCATTCACCTCGACGATCAGCTGCCTGCCGGCGCAGAAACCGCAGGGCAGATGACGAGCTTTCTTACAACGGCTCTACTCGTCACGATAACTGCTTCTCGCGCTCCCGGAGCCTTGTGAAGATAAATTCGGCGTACCACAACGGCCAATTGTCGTCTCTCTGGCCGAGCTTTACCTCGTACTCGCCGTGAGCCTTTTCTGCCTCTCGTAATAATTTCTCGAGATCCGCTTTGGTGAGATCCATAGGCTGATTCTAGCTTTACTCCTGCTCTGCTTCACTGAGGTGCGACCCGGGGTGCAACTTCGGGCAGTGCGGCCTCCGCACAAGTCCCGCGATCCCGGCATGCCGGGATCGCTAGACGCTGATGCTGGTAGTGGGTTAGTTTTTTGCAAACGGACCCACTATTCACTCCAGGTTCAACGCCGATCGTTTCCGTCGTGATCGCCGTCACGGTCGTGATCGCGGTCGCGGGTACGGTCGAAGTCAAACATGTCGAACAGATCGCCGATGGCCGGCATGTTGCGCGGCACGTAGACGTGACCATCGCCCTGTTCCGGATTGGGCAGATTATCGCGGCTGCGGTCACTGAGCCTGGTACGGAGCAGCCAGTTCCGTTCCACGAATTTCACGAAAGAGGAATGCTCGTTATAGATGTGGCTGATATGGCCGCCGGTTGAGAAGGGCGAAACCGCGATCATGGGAATGCGAGGACCAGTGCCGAAAAAATCCACCGGCTGGATGAAGCCTGAGTCGTAGTAGCCGCCACCCTCGTCCACGGTAACGAAGATCGCGGTCTCGGCCCATTGCTCCTTGTTGCTTTGCGCGAGTTCAATGATGTTCTTCGTGAAAGCTTCAAAGAGGCCCCACTTGGAGGACGCAGGATGGCCGTCCAGCAGCCCGTCGGGTTTTACGTACGACACCGCGGGAAGAGTGCCGTTGGTGAGATCGGTGAACAGATCGGTTACATCCCGCATGTGATCCGCCACCATGCTGGGATAGCTGGCTTCGTACTCAAACGGGTTGCAGATATTGCAATAAGCGGACAGGGCGCCGGTTCCGGAGGTGTTGAAGCCGCCGCCGTAATATTTCCACGGGATGTTGTGAGCGCTGAGCACGTCGCCGATACTCCGTTGCATCGTCTGCGGGACGATAAGGCCGGTCTGCGGCAGACCTTTCGGCGTGAACGCGGGATTCACGTTTACTGCCTGCCAAAACTGCCCCGTCCCGCACTTGGTGTCGACCGTGTACGGCAGGGAGTTCAGATAGTTCGTAACCGCAGCGATGCCCGGCTGGGTGGGGTCGGAACAGTTGAACCACTGCGCGCGCCTTGTGTAGAGGTTGAAGGTTCCGGTCTGTGGATCGGGATTGTAGATGCGGTTGGCGGGCGGCGTTGCGGGGTTGCCGTTGCCGTCGCTGAAGAACACCTGGTCGGCGAAGCCCAGCGGCTGGCTGTCCGGACCGGTGCCGCCCATGACCGGCTGGTGATAGTTGTCGCTCATCGTGTACTTGTCGGCGAGCAACTTAAAGAGTGGAGCATCGCCGTTCTGCATGTTGAAGAACGCCATGGTCTGGCCGGTGTCATGGGGAGTGCCGTTCAAGGGCGTGCTGTACGTGGTTGTGATCGCGGACTGCAAATCGTGCAGACACCCGGTGGGATTGCGTCTCGACACGTGCTCTGCGTCAATCGCGCAATCCATCTGCTGATACATCTGGAAGTACTGATGGATGGTGTCGCCGGTAAAGGCGTCGAAGGGCATGTCCGGGCCAGTCATTTGGAAGGGCCCCGGCGGCAGGTTGCTGACATTGGCGATGCGAACATCGGGACCGACGGTGACGTTCAACCCCGTGCCGCCTGTGCCCAGGAGGAATTCGTCCGCAGGCGCCAGGCCAGGATCGACCAGACCCAAGTAAGGCGACACCGGGCCAACGCCAGCCAGATCAGGCGCCGGCAGCGTAGCGTAGAGTTGCTTTTGTGCCGCATCGGCGCTGATGAAGAATTTGCCGCCATTCGGAGCCGCCACGATCTGGAATTGGTGTGCCTTCGCGAAATTCGGGCCCGGCGTTCCGTCTTCATGGATAATGTGCTCGGAGAGAAGGTTTAACACTCTCTCGTGCCTGTTCCTTGGTTCGTAGGTGGCGAAAAGATGATCGAAGCTGCGATTCTCTCCCACGATGATAATGACGTGTTTGATGGGCGAAGCCGTGGGGATTTTGTCGACGGCTTTGTCGGGGTCGGATTGCGCCTGGACCAGCGTTCCAAGGCCAAGGACTAACGAGACGAACATCGATGCGCAAAAGAAGGCGTGGGCCTGCAATTTGCCGGTGTCACGACGATGCATACATCCTCCTAGGCTGAAATCGAACCGATCGAGTCTAGTAGCGGAGCATCGACGCTTTGATTTCCGGACGATCAAGATTGAGTGAAATTTTTGTTATCCATCGTGAGTATTGATCGCTCCTTTTTAGAACTCCTCAGTTTTCGATCGGATGAGATAATCAGCTAAATTGCACGTTGCTGGCGCAACTTTCTTGCTGCCCTGGATGTTTGTCGGAGGCATTTGCTCTCATGAGAGGATCACCGTGACCGATGAATTACCGACATCAGAAGGCGAGAAGGCAATTCCTCGATGGGTTCAAATCCCCATCGGCCTGGCACTCGGATTACTGACCTTGGCTCTAGGGTATGCTTTGACGGTGGGCCTGTTGTTTGCTCCTAACCAGAAGGCCCCGATTCTCGCTATCGTTGTCGGGTTGGTCTTGTTGCTTGTCTGCGTCTGGGTGCTGGAAAAGTGCTTCCGTTTAGTTACCGGACGCGAGAACCGCGGCGGCCTAATGAGTCCAGCCGCGCTTCGGGTAATATCCGTTTTCTTTCTCGTTTTCCCAGTCGCTGGCCTGTTTACCGGCTACTATCGGCAGATGGGCGCTGTGGCAGTTTTTCAAGCAGTCATGTATTTCTTCGCGTTTCTGGGACTCCGCAAATTGGCATGGAAACGGGAGGCTAAGGCTGCTGATGGCAAGGACTTAGCCTCGAACAGCCACGACAGGTGTTGATAAATTGCCATCTCATTCATGACGGGGTTTTGAGTGTAATCGCCTGTTTTTACAACACGTAATACGCAAGCAAAAGGGAGCGGCCTTTCAAAACGATCGTAATCATGACTGGCCCTGGCATCGCGCTTACAATCCTCCTCAAAGACGTGCCCACAATCATTCTTTGATTTAGTGTTCTCCCCCAAAGGAGCGGGTCTATGCCAGCGGTGTCGCAACCGTTGTCGGTTAGATTTCGACATCTCATTGACGAATTGCAGTTTGCGGAGGCAGCCCTCAAGAAGGATCCTGCTATCGATGGACCGACCTTGCGAGCTCTTCGCCTGGGACTCGACACCCTGCGCCTAACTGCCTGGTCCGTGAGCGAGGTACAAAATGCCCAGCAGAGCCGTAACGCCCCGAACACGGTGATCTCTTTCCTGAGAAACGAACGATTGCGCAGGTTCCGCCAAATGGTCCGGACTTTCTGTTCCGACCTGGAGCGTGATCGTGCGAGTTGGTCACCCACCAGCATCCAGGACCTTCAAGACTCCGTGAGCGAATTGCGCGAGCGGCTCGTTCTCGCCGGTTTTCGACGACCCAGCCAGCCCTCCAGCCCTAAGGAATAGCCGAGGGCCGGATCTTATAGCAGTGAACACCTGGGGATGGGGGATCAAGCGGCGAGTTTCTGATAATTGCTTTCCGTTGTGCGGGGGATGAAGCTGCTGGCGCGTTCCATGAGTTTGATGGCGCGTGCGCGGGATTTGTCGGCGACGTAGGTCAGCTCTACTCCCATTTGATTCTCTTCGCTCGCCAGCCATCGAATTACACCTTGACCGGAGAGAACATATTCGTCAGCCATGAAGTCTAAGGCGATATTGACCGGCCCCTGCTCCAGGAACTCACTGTTTCCGATGCAAAAGCCCCCACGGCCAAACGCAATCCGATGTTCTTCGAACGCAGAGGAGAGACTGCCAAAACTTCGGCTGAGGACCGGGGAGGCGGTCAGGTTGACTGGCTTTTCCCATCTTTCCCAAGGCTCCGCAAGGCTTCGCCGCGCTATCTCGATCATGTCGTCCCATTCGATCGGTTTCTCCAGGAGAGCTTCGGCGCCCAGATCGTATGCGTCGCGAGCACCAATGTCCGCGAATCCGGTGATGAAAATCAAGCTCGGCGTGTGCGACTCGCCGGCTTTGATTCTCTTGAGCAGGGTGATGCCGTCCATCTCGGGCATGCGGATATCGGTAATGACCAAGTCAATCCTTTGGCGGCCGAGAATCTGCAGTGCCTGAACACCATCGCCCGCGCAAAATACCCGGCCAACGAGATGCTCAAAAAACTCTCTCAGCATGTCCAGGAGTAGAGGCTCATCATCGACAAGTAGAACGGACGCCTCTTCAAGCCGCATAAGGCTCCTTATGACTCGATAGCGGAAGACGGAAGGAAAAACAAGGATGGCCGTTCTCCTCCCTGAGCTCCAGCTTGCCCCCGTGGTCTTCCACAATCCTTCGCGAAAGGGTGAGTCCCAATCCGGTCCCTATACCCACATCCTTGGTGGTGAAAAATGGCTCCATGATCTTGCTCTTCAGTTGCTGCGGAATCGCCGGCCCGCTGTCGGTCACCGAAAACTCTACCGCATCATCCTGCGTGACCGCAGCCAGGCGCACCCACCTCTCTCCCGGCTGCTCCGTAACTGCATCGAACGCGTTCTGAAGAAGGTTCAGTAACACCTGCTCAATCTGGACCTGGCGGCAGGAAACTGATAAAGCCGGATCGAGGTTGGGTAGCAGCAAATTCACGCCGTAATTCTTAAAGCGTTCCCGGCAAACTTCCAGAGTTTCTGCCAGGATCCTGGTAACAGGAGTCGGACGTACCTTGTCATGGGATCCCTCGCGGGCCAGGTGGCGCATGCTCTTGATGATCCTGGCGATGCGATTGGAGGTCTCCACGATACGTTCACCGTTCCGCAGGGCGATGTCCAGGGGCACAGAGCCGCACGCTCTGACCCTACGGAGAAGGTCCACCGCCGCACCATGAATGATCGCGAGAGGATTATTGATCTCGTGAGCTACACCACCGGCCATCATGCCCAGTGCGGACAGCCTCGCCGAGGCCTCGATCTGCGCCTCCATCTCTTTGCGCTCGGTAATATCGACGGCCGTCCCCACCAGCCGGACCACGTTGCCATGCTCATCAAGGATTGGCCCCTCGGCGGTGGAAATGTAGCGCACGGAACCGTCCGGACGGATTATGCGATATTGCACGGATTCCTGGGTCTTTCGCTGGACCGCGCGCCGCGAGGCAGCTTGGACGCGAGGAACGTCTTCGGGATGGATGTGCCGGCGCGCCTCTTCCCGCGGAAGAGGAACTGTTCTCGGGATGCCGAAGATCGCAAACGTGGTATTGTCCCATTCGACCTGATCCGTGCGCACATCGAGTTCCCAGATACCGATGGAAGCGGTGTGCGTTGCCAGGGATAACCTCTCCGTCAGGTTCCGCAATTGTTCTTCCGCGCGCTTGCGCTGCGTAATGTCACGATTAATCTCAAGGAATGAGATTGGTGCTCCGCTCTCATCGCGCTGCACCGACCAGCGGCTCGCGACCGTAATCGTCGTTCCGTCCCGCGTTGTGTGTTCGAGCTCGCCCTCCCATTCTCCCTGCGTTTGCAGTGTGGCCTTGATTTCCTCGAACGAGGAAGGGAACCGGGTATGGAGCAACTCGTAGGCCATACGCCCAAGCGCGTCTTCCGCAGACCATCCGTACATGTCCTTGGCTCCCCGGTTCCAGAACGTGATCCTGTCCTTGACATCGGCTGCGAAGATGGCGTCGTGAGCCAGGTCCAGCAAGGCAGCCTGTTCTCTCAAAGTTTGCTCCGCGTGTTTAAGCGCGCTGATGTCCTGGAGAATGGAAATCCAAACTTTGCCGAAGCCGGGATGGTCAAATGTGGAGACGATGACTGAGCTCCAGAAGGTACTTTCGTCCTTTCTACGGGCGAGAACCTCTCCCCGCCAGTGACCGCAGCGGGTCAACTCTGCCACGATCACCTGGAAAACTTTCTCCGGTGTTTTGCCCGTGGGCGCGTTTAGCGTGGAAACATGCTTTCCAATGATCTCTCCGGAATCATAGCCGAACATCTTCTCGAAACTGGGATTGGCATAAACGACCGCGCCGTCATTGGCACGAACCAGGTACAGTGCTCCCTGCATCTTGGCGATAATCTCGTTGCCCAGGCGAAGCTCACCTTCCGCTCGGTTGCGTTTGGTAGTGTCTTCGACCATGCTAATGCCGTACAGAGGATGGCCCTCGCGATAGCGAAGTAAGCTGACGCTCCGGCCCCCCTGTGATTTCCTGATCCCCTGTGATGTGCTTTAAAAGTTAGATGCCACGCTGCTGGAGAGGGCTGAGCACACTAATCCCGGGTTTTTACCGTGATTCAGAGATGGTGAAGCCTCCCCGGGCGCAGCCTGGGTGATAGGGCAAGCGCTGAGAGGAGGGCCATCCGCCTGTCTGCTATCTGCGCCTAAGGGCAGGTCATTTGCGCCATGCCGCTGACGGTGACTGTCATCGAGGTCATTTGCAGAAGCGGGATCTCGGGTTCGGTGGGCGCCGTAGCTTCAATGATCGCTTTGCCGACGAAGCCGTTGCATTGTGCCAGGCCATTGACGTCAATGGTGGCCGCAGGCATGGTCGGAGGTGGCGAGCCAAACGGGTTGCCGATACTCCACAGCACAGGCGTCGACATCACTGTCATCGGCGCCATATTGAACGTGCCCGTGGCCATGAATTGCACTTTCCCGCCAGGCGAAGCCTGGGCATCGGCCGAAGCAGGGGTGACAGTGATGCTTTGCAGCTGACGGGAACTGCTCTTCGTGCTGCCGCCGCACCCGCCAATGCCAAGGCCGAAGAAGATGAGAAGAAGAGAAGTGTGCAAGACGAGAGCTGGGGATTTGGCCATAACTTCCTCCAAAGCCACCGGGCGATAAGCCCGGCCGGTTTCGGCCAGCATCGGCCAGCATCGCTTTCTCTTAATATTACACCCCGGTGAGGCAGCTTGGAATTTCCAAACGGAAAATCATGGCCTTGGTGGGGAATAACTGGTAAAAAATCGGCATAACACTCACATGGGTGCTGACAGCAATCGCCTCTTTTCGTCAACCATCCCGGGCTAGAATGGCTTTTGAGGCAGGATCGATGCGTTTTCGTTTTGAATGGAACCACCCATATTCGTGGCGCACCAATCTGCGTGGGGTGCTGCCGGCCCCATTCTGGTGGTGGGTGCCTAAGGGTAAGGATTGCGAGGCCGCGGGCGCAAACCACGTCTGGTACAACCAAGACGACATTTTCAGCGCGTGTTATCACTGCCGAGTTGTGCGCGAAGGAAAACTCTGGTTGGAAGCTACGGTCGCTCGAGTAAAAAGCATCGTCACTGAAGACTTGGAAGCATGTGATGCCGAGCAGACAGCTGCGTTCCATCAGTACGCAATCGAGCCATGTCTTGCGCCAATCCGTCGATACGGGAAAATAGAAAGCGTAGTCGTGGTTGCACGAAACGGACACGAAATCATTTACTGGGAGGGTGTTGAGTGTGGGTTTAACGTGTCGCCGGTCGATTCCAACGGCCAAATTCTTGAACATTGGTGCAATCAAGACGAGTTAGGAATTGCGCTCAACGCCTGGATTGACGGGAGGGGACGATCGGATCGATTGGGCCCAGCCAGGGCAAATGACGAATTGCCGTAAATTGGCTATTTCACTCACAACGCGGTTCTGGGTACGATCGCCTGATGAGCACCGCGGGTTTTCGCCGGCAAGGCAGAGGGCGAGCTTTCGGTCCCGGCCCTACTCCTTACCGCCTGTTCACATAGCGTTTGGAATGTTCACCCACTCTTAATTGTTTCTTCATCACACGTTTGCAGCGAGTGACTAGGATCGCCTTCGCTCGTGCGATGTGGCACTTTCGAACTCCGATGGTACCGCAAGGTCCTTCCGCATCGGAGCCACAGTTCGCAGGAGAACTCATCGCCTGAGCAGAAAGTAAAGAGGGATTCTGTGAAACAGTTGGCCAAGCTTTTCCCGATCCTGGCGTTGGTGTCGCTGATATCTGTGATGCCGCCATCCGCGAACGCGCAATTGAGCAAGGTGAAGACGGTGTGGGTTATCTTGATGGAAAACCACAACTGGACCGGAAACAACGCTGGGGCCGCATTTGGCGCCCCTGACATCAAAGGTAATCCACTGGCTCCGTACATCAACGGAGAACTGTTACAAACGTCGGCGCATGCCGAGCAGTATTTCAATCCGCCCAAGAACCATCCTAGCCAGCCGAATTACTTGTGGCTGGAAGCAGGGACCAACTTCGGCGTCCTCGCCGACACGCAGCCCGGCCAGCCCCAACTTTTCACCGACCAGCATTTAGTGAAGTTGCTTGAAAACGCCGGCATTTCCTGGAGAGCGTATGCCGAACCGGACTTTGGCAGCCCCGTGTTCGACACTTGCCCCTTGGACTTCACGTTCTTTGACGTAGAACATTTGGCCTTCGTCTTTTTCGATGACATCAACGATGGATTGAACCCGCATTCGGCAGAATGCATTGCACACGTGAGGCCCTATTACCAACTAGCGACGGATCTTGCCGACCACAACGTGGCCCGGTACAACTTCATTACCCCGAATCTCTGCCATGACGGACATGAAGATGTATCACCCTGCGATGCGAATGAACCTGCAGACAATACGCTGCGTTCCGATACCTGGCTGAAGCAGAACGTACCGCTTATCCTGCAGTCCGACGAATACAAGGAAGGTGGAGCTCTGTTCATCATTTGGGATGAGGCGGAGGACAGCGGAAAATTCAGCGATGGTCCCATCGGCATGTTCATTCTCTCGCCCTTCGCCAAGGGCGCCGGAAGGAAGCCCTTCAGCAATTCCATTCACTACGACCACAGTTCCACATTGAAAACCTTAGAGGAAATCTTCCACGTGGAGCCGTTGCTGGGCGCTGCCGCGGATCCCGAAACCAAGGACCTCAGCGACTTCTTCAAGGGAAATTGCGCCGACCGGGACAGGGACGATTGCCGGGATTGAGCAGAGGGTTGGTATTACCTGGCTTAGGCTTTAGAGAAAAAGGATTAACTGAACCAAACCTACCCGAAGATTAGGTTTGCGGCGACGCTTCAGATTGCCTGCTGAAGCGTCGCTCTTTTCGCCCCATCCGTTGGCCGCGAGGAGGAATGGAGACCCCCCAGGAGCGCCGCCTGGGAAGAAAGGGAAAAAGCTATTACACACGCAATCCGCGTTTGTAGTCCTGCCGACAACACCAGCACGCGCTAGCACAACCTTGTTTCCGTCTCAACCGGCGTCCCCACTGGCCCCGTTTGGGCAATTCTGCTTAAACTGGGTGTTCCCCGAGAATCTCTAAGATGGCGAGGGAATTGGAGACCACATAAATGGGCGGCATGATTGGGGCCTTTCGTTCGTTTGGGCAGGATGCGTCGGTAGTGAAGCAGAAGGTCAAACGGGGGACGGCGAAGCGTACTCTGTCATTCGCGGCGCCGTATGCCTGGGTCCTTGCATTGTTCCTTCTCGTCGTTATCGTTGAAGCCGGCATCGGCATCGCCAGTCCTCTGATTTACCGCGAAATCATTAACAACGGCATACTCAAAGGTAACTCGCAACTCATCATTCAACTCGCCCTACTGGTAGCCGTGCTGGGGCTCCTGGATGGAGCGCTGGGAATGACGCAGACCTATCTATCGTCGAAGATCGGCGCCGGCATCGTGCTTTCGCTTCGCGAAAGACTGTTCGAACATATCCAAAAGATGCCCGTGGCGTTCTTTACACGAACGCAGACAGGCGCTCTTGTTAGCAGGCTCAACAACGATGTTGGCGGCGCCCGCACAGCTTTTACCGATATTCTTTCCAACGTTGTCGGAAATGTGATCACGGTGGCGTTGATCCTCACCGCCATGTTCTTCCTTTCCTGGCGCATCACTCTGGCAGGCCTGGTTTTGCTTCCCCTGTTCGTTCTGCCCGCGCGCTTCTGGGGACGTAAGCTCCAGACCATCGCGCGGGAAAGTTATGACTTGACTGCGGCCATGAACAACCTGATGGTCGAGCGGTTCAACGTCGCCGGCGCGCTGCTCGCCAAACTCTTTGGCTACAGCCGGGAGGATCGCAAATTATTTGAAACGAAAGCTGCGCGTGTTTCCGACATCGGTGTGAAGCAGGCTATGTATGGCCGCTTGTTCCTGGCTGCTCTTCTTCTCATGGCTTCGTTTGCTACCGCGCTTGCTTACGGATGGGGTGGTGTTCTGGCCGTCAGGCATATTCTTGACGTCGGCACGGTTGTCGCGCTGGTCTCCTACCTGGCGCGCCTGTACGCTCCTTTGCTTGGGCTCTCCAATATTCAGGTTAGCGTGATGACCGCACTGGTTTCGTTCGAGCGCGTCTTTGAAGTCCTCGATCTTCCTCCGATGATTCAGGAAAAGCCCGACGCTGTTGCCATTCCGGCCGGCCCCGCCAGGATCTGCTTCAATCAAGTTTCGTTCCGCTATCCCTCAGCCGCCGAAGTGTCGCTGGCGTCCTTGGAATCCATTGCCGTGCCTGACAAGCGGCCGCAATCGACTGTGCTCCAGAATGTGACGTTCACTGCTGAACCGGGCCAGCTTGTGGCGCTGGTGGGCCCCTCAGGCGGGGGCAAGACGACGATGACTCATCTCATACCGCGTCTGTATGACGTTCAAAGCGGATCAATCACGATCAACGGCGTCGATGTTCGCGACGCCAAGCTCGATTCTCTTCACCAGCGGATCGGCGTGGTCACGCAGGACGCGCACTTGTTTCACGACACGATTCGCGCCAACCTCTTATACGCCAAACCCGATGCGAGCGAAGAGCAAATCAAGCTGGCCCTGAAGGATGCTCAGATCCTCAACCTTGTGGAATCGCTGCCGGAAGGACTGGATACACTTGTGGGCGAGCGGGGTTATCGTTTCTCGGGTGGTGAGAAGCAGCGGCTGGCCATCGCACGACTCCTGCTGAAGGCGTCCGACATCGTCATTCTTGACGAAGCCACAGCACATCTCGATTCCGAATCGGAAGCCGCCATTCAGCGGGCCCTCGATAGCGCACTGGTTGGGCGCACTT
>Ga0126379_10001582_pt1 | contig 13989 bp, 12 predicted proteins | sample PanSoiMetPlot_24_FD_92640 | JGI IMG/M metagenome (GOLD analysis project Ga0126379, IMG submission 92640) | Tropical forest soil microbial communities from Panama - MetaG Plot_24 | ecosystem: Environmental > Terrestrial > Soil > Tropical forest > Bulk soil | place: Panama | collected 2016-02-17 | reverse complement strand
ACAGCGGCAGCGAAACAGTCGGAGCAAACAGTATCTGGCCCGCGTGATTCACGTCGACACTAGCCGGTGCTCGCCCAGCCTCGGCAGGCAGCTTCACTGTCTGCTTGGCCGCAAGTGTCGCCGGATCGTACTCCACCATCTCGCCCGTCGAGCGCAGCACCCAAAGACGCTTCGTCTGCGCGGCCAAGGGCAGAACAATCAGGATGATGCCGACAAGAACCGGAAATACTCTTCGCATGATTAATTTCGTTTGATGGGTCGAGCACGCTCGTTTCGCATTCGGATTTTAGCGATCCAGGAAATACTGTTATCCATCTTCCGTCGCACCCAGACCGGTGTCATGCTGAGCGGAGCCGGAGTGCAGCGAAGCGGAACTCCGGCGGAGTCGAAGCATCCCTACCCTGCAACAGCTGCCGCGTATAGGGATTCCTCGCCCCGTTTATCTCACTTCCGCCACCGGCAACTCCACAAAACTCGCGTGCTCCGGCGAATGGAACACTCGCTGCACGGCCTTCCGATAATCTCCCGGCTTCGCCCAGAAGATATTCGGCACAATCGTCTGCGGATTCCGGTCATACAGTGGGAACCAACTCGACTGCACCTGCACCATGATCCGGTGTCCAGGCAGAAACACATGATTCACGGTAGGCAGCGTCCACTTGTAAAGCAGCGGCTTGTCGGAAACGACCGCCTTCGGTGTCTCCAGACTCTCACGATAGCGCCCGCGGAAAATGTCAGCCGAAACCATCAACTGATATCCACCCATCTTCGGCTGACCACCCACTTCATCCGGATAGACATCGATCACTTTCACAACCCAATCCGAATCTGTACCGCTGGTCGATGCAATCAGATTCACCACCGGCTGTCCGCTGATCTTCACCGGTTCCTTTAGCACGTCAGATGCAAAAGCCAGCACATCCGGACGCCCCGACGCCTCCCGTTGATCGTCCACCAGCCACTGCGACCAGGTGGAATCGCCACTGTATCCGACAGGCTGAATCGGACGCGAGCGAAACGGCACCGGCTTAGCCGGATCGGAAACATACTCTTCAAATTCGGCCCCACCAGCTTTCGGCGCATCGAATCCCGCCTTCAACCCGGCCTGCAGGAACAGCGGCTTCGGATTGACCCCGCATCCCGATTCACACCCCGCAGGCCAAGACGGCAAACGCCGCCACGTGTTCGTTCCCGTCTCAAACGCCATGACCGGCGAAATATCGGCCTTGGGCGCGCCGTCTTTTAAATACTGATCCAGAAACGGCCGCAAAATGTGCTCGCGGAAATACAATCCCGTGTCGCTCCCGAATTTCAGTGCGCCCAGCGAACTACCGTCATCAATCTCCTGTCCGTGATGCCAAGGTCCCATGACCATGAACACCTTGTCGTTGCTCGTATCCTTCGGCTTCAGCGCCTTGTAGACCGCCGGTGCTCCGTAGATGTCTTCCTGATCCCATAAGCTGTCGACCAGCATCACCGGAATTTTCAGCGGCTGCGCACCCAGAATCTTGTCCATCGCCTGCTGCTGCCACCACGAATCATAGCTCGGATGATCCAGCAACTTCCGCCAGAATCCAACCTGCTCCAGGCCGTGTCGCCGCCCCAATTCTCCCGCCGATCCCGCGGCCATGAACGCGTCGTAATCGTCAAAGTGATCAGTCCACCACTGCTCGGAATTCGATCGTGTTCCTTCCTGCTCGTAGATGTAGGGCATGTTCTGTTGGCGGAACGCCCCATTGTGAAACCAGTCGTCCCCCATCCATCCGTCGACCATAGGATTCATCGGCACGGATACCTTCAGCGCCGGATGCGGATTCACGAGCGCCATCAGTGGAAGAAATCCATCGTAAGAAATTCCGAGAATGCCCACCTTCCCGTTGCTCTCGGGAATGTTCTTTACCAGCCAATCAACCGTGTCATAAGTGTCCGTCGAATGATCGACGGCGGTCGGATTCAGCGGCCCATGCAGCGGACGAGTCATTACATAATCGCCCTCCGAACCGTATTTCCCTCTCACGTCCTGGACAACGCGGATGTAACCGCCCCCAAGAATCACTTCCAGCGCATTGTCATACCCGTTCAGTACCGGACCAAGATGCGAACTCGCCGCATGACTCGTCAACGCCGAAGCGTTGTACGGAGTGCGCGTAAGCAGGATCGGAGCATTCTTCGCTCCTTTGGGAATCAGAATCACGGTGTGCAGTTTCACACCATCGCGCATCGGAATCATCACATCGCGTTTGACGTAGTCGAAGCTGTCAGTGACCGGCGCCAGCTTCTCAGGCGTCTCACTGGGCAGAGTCGCTGCCTGACCGGAAGATGATTGCGCAACAGAATTATCCGGCAGCAACGCGGTCGGAAGGAGAACGGCGAGCAAACACACCAGACGGAAGTGAGCAAGGTTGGTCATGAAGGGGCCCCTCGGAACCGCTGATGTTAACCTGCCGCACGGCACATTGCCAAATTAAGGCCCGGAGGGCGCGCTCCTCCTTTTGCGTAACAAAATCGTCCCGGGCGTCACAATATCCAATGAAAGTGGTACGCTACCGGATTCTTATCTTCGGACCGGGTACATGGGGAACTTTTCTGCAGGACGGTCATGTGAATTTGTCAAAACGTACGAGTGCAGCGGGTCCACCGGGAGTTCGAAGTCGCTCATCCCTTATAATGACCACGCCTTTGGGGATTCCCACATTGCTGGCTGACTCAATTCAATCTCACGCTTCCGGAGCCTACACGACACTCTCCGCCTATGCCGGTTGATATTACGAATCCTAAACCAGGAGTTGAAGCCGCCAGCCTGACCGACGTCGGCCTGCAGCGCGACAATAACGAAGATTCCTATCTTTTTTGGGAACCAGAACCTGAGGACGAATTTCGCCGCAAGGGTCGCTTGGCGATCGTCGCCGACGGAATGGGTGGATACGAAGGTGGTCAGGAAGCCAGCCGCCTTGCCGTCGAGACTGTGCGCGAAGTCTACGACCATGACTTCCGTGGCGATCCTCAATCAACTCTGACTATCAGTTTGCAGGCTGCGCATGATGCCATCCTGCGCTACGCCCTCGAGCATCCCCAGTTCAGCGGTATGGGAACCACCTGCACCGCTCTTGCGATTGTCAACCACCAACTCTTCTTCGCGCACGTCGGCGACAGCCGTCTGTACCTGATCCGCGGCGAGGCCACCCAACGCCTGACGCGCGATCACTCCTACGTAGGACGGCTCGTCGAGACCGGCATTGTTAGTTCCGAAGATGCCGAGTCTCATCCGCAACGTCACATTCTCACTGCCGCGCTCGGCTCAGGCCGGGAACTCTTTCCCGATGCACCCGAACACCCGATCCCTCTGCAAGATGGAGATTTGCTGATCCTCTGCACCGACGGACTGTGGAGCGTGGTCGGTGAACGCCAACTCACACAGATCGCGAATGCGAATCCCCCCGCGGAAGCCTGCCGTAAGTTGGTCCGCGCGGCACTAGAGCATGGCGCTCCCGACAACGTAACTGTCATCATTCTTCGCGTCGCTCTCTAGACTCGGTTTACGAAATAACGCGGTGTCATGCTGAGCGGAGCCGGAGTGCAGAGAAGCGAAACTCCGGCGGAGTCGAAGCATCCCTACCTTAAGACAAACTGCCGCGCCGCAATGTGCATGAAACTGCACTCCAACTTTTCCACAGCGTCACAAACACGAATCGGCACAAAGCTGAAATCTTGTGCACATTGCATTTTTTTGCAAACTGCGAATTTCCAGCTAAATCATTGATTCCGCTGTAGTCCGAGGCTTACCTCGCCCTCCGGGAATTGGCAAATGACGTGCAAGTCTCTCAGTTTAATTAAGTCTATTAGTTAAATAGACTTTATGGCATAATTCACCACTATGAAAATCTCCCAGAAAGGTCTCTATGCCCTGCAAGCGCTGATGATGCTCGCACGCCATCACCAGCAGGGTGCGATCAAGATCCGAGAGATCGCCTATGAAGAAGGGCTACCCGAGAAATTTCTGGAACTGATCCTTCTGGAACTGAAGAATGCACGCCTTGTGGAAAGTGTTCGCGGCGCCAAGGGCGGCTATCAACTGCGACGCACTCCCGGTGAGATCGCACTGAGCGAGGTTATCCGCCTCATCGATGGCCGTCTCGCGCCTTTCGGTGACGCTGACCAGCTTCGGGAACTGATTGAACGCGATCTTCCGCAGCGAGCTCTCTACCAGGTCTTTCTCGATGTTCGCGACGCAGCCGCAAAAATTCTCGATCACACCACCCTCGCCGATCTACTCGTCAACGATGATGTTCGACCGGCCAAAACCGTGAAAGCGAAGTCCCAGAAAAAAGATCCCGCCAGCGTTCTCCCTATGGTGATAGGAGGCCGTAACGGTGACTAAGCGTTCGCTACTCGCTCTGACAGCGATCTTGGTTGCTTCACTCGCTTGGGGACAAGCAGGCCAGACCGTAATCCGCGTCGGAGCTTTCCCAAATATCACGCACGCGCAAGCGATGGTCGGTAAAGCCAATGGCTGGTTCGACAAAGCGATGGGTCCTCAAGTAAAGGTGCAATGGACCAGCTTCAATGCCGGACCATCTGCCATCGAGGCTCTCTTCGCTGGCGCTATCGACATGACCTATGTCGGCCCGAACCCGGCCATCAACGGCTATGTCCGCTCCAACGCTGAAGCTTTACGTGTGATCGCAGGCGCCGCGAGTGGCGGAGCCTCTCTTGTCGTGCGCAATGATTCGGGAATCAACAAACCGGAAGACTTTCATGGAAAACGTGTTGCTTCGCCTCAGTTCGGCAATACGCAAGATGTCGCGCTGCGCAATTGGCTCAAGAAAAATGGGCTCAAGACTAACGACAAGGGCGGTGACGTGCAAATCGTCCCCATGGCGAACCCCGATCAGTTGACGCTCTTCTTGAAGAAAGATCTCGATGCCGCATGGGCCCCAGAGCCTTGGGCCACGCGGCTGATTCACGAGGGCAATGGCCGTCTGCTCGTCGACGAACGCTCTCTCTGGCCCAACGGTCAATTTGTGATCGGGCTTCTGGTCGTGAATACGAAGTTCCTCAGCGCACATCCCGATCTCGTCAAGAACTGGATCCGCGCCAACATCGAACTCACCGACTGGATCAATTCGCACCAAACCGAAGCCAAGAAGCTTCTGAATGAGCAGATTCAGCGCGAGACCGGCAAGTCCCTTCCGGCCGACGTTCTCGAGGAAGCTTTTTCGCGGATGCAGGTCACGTACGACCCGCTCCACACCGCTCTCATGACCGCCGCTCAGCAGGCCTTCGAAGACGGATTCCTAGGCCGGCAAATGCCCGATCTCGCGAAACTCTACGATTTGACGCTCCTGAACGAAGTCCTGGCAGAAAAGAAACGAAAGGCGATTCAATGAGCACCAACGCACAGACCGTAACGAGCAGACTCCCTGTACCGCTGGACTCCCACTTCCCTGCTCGCGGCACCAGACTCGGCCCTGTATCGGTCGGCCTCGAGGATCGCGGCACGAGCAGCCAAATCTCGAAGGTCGGTCTGAGTGACATCTGCCTCAGCTACAAGACGCAGACCGGCGAGCGATTGCTGGCACTCGACCACATCAACCTGCAAGTGCGCACGGGAGAGTTCGTCTGCATCGTGGGCCCCTCCGGATGCGGCAAATCCACGCTGCTTCACCTGATCGCGGGCCTGCACTCGCAGACATCCGGCCAGATTCTCGTCGATGGACATCCCGTGCAGGGTCCAGGCACCGACCGCATCATGATCTTTCAGGATCACGGCTTGTTCCCATGGCTTACGGTCGGCGAAAACGTAGAATTCGGCATGAAGATGAAGGGCGTTCCAAAAACCGAGCGTCTGCAGAAAATGCGTTACTACCTTCAGCTTGTGCATCTCGCGAAGTTCGAGAAGAGCTACATCCATCAACTCTCCGGCGGAATGCGGCAGCGCGTCGCGATTGCGCGTGCCTTGGCAACCGAACCCGACGTCCTTCTCATGGACGAGCCTTTCGCCGCGCTTGACGCACAGACCCGCGACTTGTTGCACGACGAGCTCGAGCGCATCTGGAGCGAGACCGGATGCACCATCATCTTCGTCACACATAATGTTCGCGAGGCGGTCCGCCTGGGCGATCGCGTCGTCCTGCTGACATTCCGTCCCGGCCGCGTAAAGAGCGAGTTCCCTGTCGAGCTACCGCGGCCGCGCAGCCTCGAAGATCCCGAGGTCGCTCTGGCAGCCCGCGCCGTCCTCGACGAACTCCGCGAAGAAACCAATCGCTCGCTGGAAGCCGAGTACAGAAGCGGCATCAAGCCGCATATTTCGCCGGGAGTTCAAGCATGAAACGTGCTGCCCGCTACGTCATCTTCTACGCCGCGCTGTTCGGACTTTGGACACTGCTCGCCAAGCTGAAGATCTGGCCGCCTTATTTGTTCCCTACGCCGTGGGGAGTCGCAGAGTCCTTGTATGCCGGGTTTCAGGATCACACCTACTGGATCGCGATTCGCGTCAGCATGCAGCGTGTCCTGATCGGCTACGGAATCTCCATCGTGCTCGGCATGATCCTCGGCCTCGGCGTCGCCAGCAACAAGTTCCTCGAAGAAACCATGGGTGGCCTGCTGGTCAGCCTGCAGAGCCTGCCCAGCATCTGCTGGTGGCCACTCGCGCTGCTGTGGTTCGGCCTGAATCAGAATGCGATCCTCTTCGTCGTCATCATGGGATCACTGCTCTCGGTCACGCTCGCGATGGAAGACGGCCGCAAGCAGATGCCCAAGATCTTCGGCCAGGCTGGACGCAATCTTGGCGCAAAAGGTTTCAAGCTCTTCTGGTATGTACTTTTGCCGGCCAGTCTGCCATTCATTGTTTCCGGCCTGAAGCAAGGATGGGCATTCGCCTGGCGATCGCTCATCACCGCGGAAATGCTCTATCTGAGTCTTGGACTGGGCCAGGTGCTCATGATGGGCCGTGACCTGAACGACATGAGCGCCGTCATCGCAGTCATGCTCTTGATCATCGCGATCGGATACATCGTCGATGGCGTTGTTTTCAAAGGCATGGAACGTCATCTGCAGAACAAGTGGGGGTTGACGCCCGCCACCTAGAAGTACTCAGCGCCCTTCTGTGCTCAGAAAAATTGACGTGGGGTTAACAAAAATCCGGTTCGATTCCCTTAATCTCTACTAAGGTAATCACAATAGAGAGTATTAGGCGAGGGCCGATAAAGCTTTAGAAAACAGGAAAGCCATGAAAACAACACTCACCACACTCGCCGCAGTTATGACCCTTGCCTCTGTCACAATGAATGCCCGGGCACAAGACCAAACCGCGGCTTCGCAGCCCATTTCGACCACTTCCGTGTCCGGGGCGACGCAATCCGCACTCTCCGACAAACCCGAGGCAGATCCCATCCAGCCCGCCGTCAGCGAAAGTCATTCTCATGGTCCTGCATACTTTCGCCGTGACGGATTCTGGCTCTCGACCAATGATGGCAGTACCCATCTTCAGGTCCATGGCTACGTACAGGCCGACAATCGCATGTTTACAGCAAACCAGCACGGCGAAGAAGTCGATGCCTTCCTCTTCCGCCGCATCCGTCCGTTGTTTGAGGGCACGCTGTTCAACGACGTGGATTTCCGCTTCATGCCCGACTTTGGACAGAGCAACTCTCAAATCCAGGAAGCATTCCTCGAGCTGAAGACTCTTGCTTTCGCGAAGCTCCGCGTCGGAAAGTTTAAAGAACCAATCGGGCTCGAAGTCCTCCGGCAGGACCGCGATCTCACTTTCATTGAGCGGTCGATGGCATCTGATCTGGTTCCAAACCGCTATATCGGCGCCCAGCTCTCTGGATCCGTGCTCGCGAACTCCATCACCTACGAGGGCGGATACTTCAATGGGTCAAATGATGGCTCGAACGGCGTCTTCACTCAGTGGACCCGCGGCAACGAAGCTGCGGCACGAGCGTTCTTTCATCCCTTCGCCAAGGCCAACCTCACTGTCATGAAAGACCTCGGAATCGGAGTTGCCGGATCAGCAGGCGATCAGCACGGAACGATTTCCGGCTTGAAGACGATCGGTCAGAACACCTGGTTCAAATACTCCTCCGGCACCATCGCAGATGGCCAGCACAACCGCATCGCACCTCAGGCCTACTACTACGCAGGTCCGTTCGGGTTCATGGGCGAGTATGTCATCTCGTCACAAGAAGTGTTGGGCAAGAACGGGAGCACCGGGCGAGTCAGAAATGAAGCTTGGCAGGCCGAGGCCTCGGTTCTGCTAACTGGTGAGAAGAACGCGTACACAGGAGTACGTTCCCGTAATGCATTCGAGCCCGGACGAGGCTACGGTCACTTCGGTGCTCTGGAACTCGCGTTCCGCTACAGTCAGGTGAGTATTGGTGGCGACGCATTCACCAGTTTCGCCAGCGCTTCCAGCTCCGCCCGGTTCGCCGGGGAAACGGGAATCGGTTTCAATTGGTATCTCACTCGCTACGTAAAACTCCAGACCGACTACGAGCACACCGGATTCCGCATGGCCCCAGGAGCAAAGGCTCCATTCCACAGCGAGAACCTGTTGCTGAGCCAGATCCAGCTTGCCTTCTGATAGCGGAATCAACCGTGAACGACAAGCGCTACTCTTTCGGTGGCGCCCTTCAAATTGATTAAAACGATGCGCCTTCAAGCCGCATCGTATCCGAAGCAGAGTTCATGCGACCTGAGCCGCTGGCCGAGGAAAGCCCCTTGAACGCGAGAAAATACTTCAATCACAATCAAACTGGACATCTGTCATCCTGAGCGGAGCACGAACGGGAGCGAAGCGACCGATCGCGCGCAGTCGAAGGATCGCTACCCGCTCCACAACCGTTGTCGCCCTGTGAAGGCATTCTCACGATGCGTGACTACAAAAAATTCGAGGGCCAACTGGTCAAAGACCACGAGGTGGAAGAGCGGCCCTTTCAGGGCCCCGTTTGTGGGGGGCCGTAAATTGCGGCTTCAGCCGCTGCGGGAAAGCTTCTTTCAGGACATGCTTTATCAGCGATAGGTGGCCCTTTTCCCTAAACGAAGAACATCGCTCTGGTGCTAAGCTGGCAAGAATCTCTTAACTAACGCCGATTATCCTATGACTTCTCGACGCGATTTCCTACGCCAGGTTTCCGCGACAGCCATGGTGGCGAGCGCCACGTCCACACTTCTCGCTTGGGCACAAGCACCGTCGGCCACAACAATCGACATTCCAGGCGAAGATGGCCTGATTGTCCGTTCGTTCCGTTTCGTCGATCTCGAGACGCCCGTCGAATATTTCAATACCTGGCTGACACCCGTGCCGCGCTTCTTCGTGCGCAATCACATGCACGAGCCCAGCGAACTCGACGCGCCAACATGGCGCCTCACCATCAGCGGCGAAGTAGAGAAACCAATCACCTTATCGCTCGCCGACCTTGCAAGACTCCAATCGCACTCGGTCGTCAACACGCTAGAATGCGCCGGCAATGGACGCGGGCTATACCGTCCTCAGGTGCCCGGCGTTCAGTGGCAGAAGGGCGCGGTGAGCACGGCACGATTCTCCGGCCCTCGCCTGCGCGATGTCCTTCAGCGTGCGGGCGTAAAGTCCTCGGGAAAGCATGTCATGTTTCGCGGCCTCGACGAGGTTCCGGGCAAAGTTCCGCCATTCATCCGCAGCATCCCGATCGAGAAAGCACTCGATTCCGATACCCTCATCGCCACGCACATGAATGGTGCAGCGCTCACCAAGCATCACGGTTTCCCAGCCCGCGCGCTGGTTCCCGGCTGGATCGGCGCCGCCTCGTGCAAGTGGCTCACGGAAATTAAGGTGCTCGACTCCGAGTTCGTCGGCAACTTCATGAGCCCTGGATACCGCCTTCCCAATCAGCCGGTGAAGCCCGGCGATACCGTCAAGCCCGAGGACACTCACCCAGTCACTACATTGAACGTGAAATCCGTCATCGCAGGTCCGGCTGATGGAACACGGCTAAAGCCCGGACGGATTCCCATACATGGTGTTGCATGGGCTGGTGAGGCGGACATCGCGAAGGTCGAGATCTCAACCGATGGCGGCTCTTCGTGGAAGGCCGCGACGCTGGGACAGGAAAAAGCGCGCTACGCATGGCGCCTGTGGCATCACGAATTCGCAGCGAAGGCTGCAGATTATTCGATTCTGTCCCGCGCCACCGACTCGCAGGGCCGCGTTCAACCTGAAGCACCCGTCTGGAATCCGAGCGGTTATCTCTACAACGCCATCGATCAGGTGAAGATCCATGTCTCGTGAAAACAACATGTGGGGACAGCCGCCTTCGGCTGTCCAGTGGGTGGTTGCGATTTTGGTGATCATGCTCTGCCCTGCTCTTTCCCCAGGCCAAAGGGGAGCGCCCAAGTTAACCGACAATCTTCCCGTAGGAAGCATGCAGCAAAAAGCCACCACCGCATGCACCGAATGTCACGAGGCGCGAATCACCTTGCAGCAGCGGTTGAGCAAGGCAGCATGGACCAAGGAAGTCGACAAAATGATCAAGTGGGGAGCCGTGGTGGACGCCAAGGACCACGACGCGCTGATCGATTATTTGAGCACAAATTTTGGCGTAGACCAGCCAGCTTACCAACCACCACGCAGCACTGCGATCGCGACAAAGAAGAATCCGTCGAAGTAGTCGCTGACACCGGAAGCCCTTTGGGTGCAGGCTTCAGAAACGAAAATGGCCGAAAACTGCAAAGCGCTACCGACCCAGTGTCCATGCGAACCTTGCGGACACTACGGTAGCGCCGCTAATACAGAGGCCCAAACTTATATTGCGAGTATGGAACTGGCGAGGTACTACTGATAGTGCATTGTTAGGTACTGTGTAGGGGATGCGAAGCGAGGCGTGCCGCCACCCGACACCAGGTCCAACGCCCGATCGAGCACGAATGGGAAAGAATACAAGCTCGCGCTCGACTTACTTCGTGTTCTCAGCGTCCTCTGCGCCCTCAGCGGTGATAGCTTTTTCCTGCCGCAGCAGCGGAAACAAAATGACATCCCGAATCGTGTGCTGATCGGTCAGCAGCATGCAGACGCGATCCATGCCGATACCGACGCCTCCGGCGGGAGGCATGCCATACGAAAGTGCGCGGACATAGTCTTCGTCCATCTGGTGCGCTTCGTCATCGCCGCGCTCGCGCTCCTTCAACTGCGCTTCGAAACGGCTGCGCTGATCTTCGGGGTCATTGAGTTCGCTGAACCCGTTCGAGATCTCCATCTGCCCGGCGAAAATTTCAAACCGTTCAGTCCACTCAGGCTCATCCGGCTTCTGCTTTGAAAGCGGTGAGACGGCAGTCGGGAATTCGTAGATGACAGTCGGCTGCATCAAGTGCTCTTCTGCGCAAGCTTCAAACAACCCAGCGATCGTCTTCCCCGTCGGCGCAGCAGGATCGTAGGCCATGTGCTGGTGCCCGGTATTGAAGCGCTCAACCAGTTTCTTCACACTCTCGTGGGTCGCGAAGTCACTCATCTCCGGCTTGGCGCCGGAACGTTCCGGCCAGAACTTGATGATGGCCTCTCGCATCGTCATGCGCTGCCAGTTCGACCAGTCGAGTTCCTCGACAACTTCTTTACCATCCTCCGTTCTGGTCCACTTCGATTTCGGGCTGCCATTCACCGCGATCGCAGCTTCGGTAATCGACTCTATCGTGAGGTTCATGATGCCTTCGTAATTCGTGTAAGCCTGATAAGCCTCCAGCATCGTGAACTCTGGATTCCAGCGCCACCCCAGCCCTTCGTTGCGGAAGTTACGGTTGATCTCGTAGACGCGGTCGAATCCGCCCACGACAAGGCGTTTCAGATAAAGCTCAGGAGCGATGCGCAGGTAGAGATCCATATCAAGCGTGTTGTGATGCGTGACAAAAGGACGCGCCACTGCCCCGCCGGCAATCGGCTGCATCATCGGCGTCTCGACTTCAACGAATCCGTGCATGTCGAACGTTCGCCGGAACGACTGGATCATCTTCGTGCGCTTCAGGAAAACCTCGCGCACCTCAGGATTCATGAAGAGATCGACATAGCGCTGACGATAGCGCAGCTCAACATCGGTCAGTCCGTGCCACTTCTCAGGCAGGGGCAGCAGATCCTTACTGAGAAACTCAATCTGCTCGACGTGAACGCTGAGCTCCCCAGTACGCGTGCGGAAGAGATATCCGGTGACGCCGATGTGATCGCCGAGATCGAGCAGTTTGTAGAGTTCGAATCCCTTGTCGCCGACAGCGTCTTTCTTGACGTAGATCTGCAGCTTTTGGCCACCCTGCTGAATGTGGGCGAACCCAGCCTTGCCCATGAGGCGAATGGCCATAATGCGCCCGGCAACGCTGACGTTCACACGCGCCTGGTCGAGTTCCTCCGCCGTCTTCGGCGAGTAGTCGGCCAGGATCTGCTCCACGGTGTGGGTGAATTCGTATTTGCTGCGGTATGTCGCCTGCCCGAGTGCCTCGATCTGTCTCAGCTTCTCGCGGCGCAGTTCATAGATTTTGTCGTCCAGTGCCAAAGCAAGTCCTTGATTCCTTAAGAGGAAGGGAGATTATAAATGCCGCCGAAGCTTTGAGCAGGACCTTGCACGTCTTCATTCTGACAGGCGCGAATCATCGATCCCGCAAAAATGTCATCTTGGGCGGAGTTTCCACGAAGGATTTCAGGCGGCCCAATGCTTCATCCCATTGCGCCGAAACGAAATCCAAATATTGCTTGGCTTGGTCGATCGCCCGGGCGTCGAATTCGAAGCGATGCTCCCGTCCGTGACGGACACTGCGCACCATGCCCGCTGTTTCGAGAACGCGGAGATTGCTTGCTGACCGCGATTTGGTTTGCCCTCCAAGGCTTCTTCTAACACGGCTAAGAACACCGTTCGACCCTGCGAAAATGTCCCGACAGGGACGTCTGACAATAGCCCGGCGTTTCGAACGCCGGGTTCCACCCACAACCACGACATCGCGTCCCGTTAGGGACGCCTGAATCTCAAGCGAGAAGTTTCACTGCTGACAAACCTCTCCGCCGAGGTTTCGGGGAAAAGGGTAAAAGATTGCGAATTTTGGCCACTCGTGAGCCGATGCCTTCTTGCCGTGCCCTCAGAAGCAAGGTCGAAAGAATCGCTCGCTGCAGGAAAAGAACGTCGATTTCACAAGCAACCTCGGTGCGCTGTTGACAATCTATGATCCTAACGGCTGTACCTCAGAAGGAATGAACCATCTTCCCAAATTCTGGATCGCAACATTTGCCGTTCTGGCGGCGGTCGGCATCCTGTTTGTGCTGATTACGCCAGCGCCCGATGAGTTGCCGAGCACCGGCCCTCACGTCCTGAATCATGCCGCTTTGCTCGCGCCGAATGTGCTGTATCTTCTTTCCGGCGACATTATGTCTCATCATGGAATAGAGCTTGGAGCGCCACTCGCTTCGGCCACTATCGATCTGCTCTCAATTACCTGTACTCGCCTCTGCTAGCTTTCGACACCCTTCTCCTCTGAACTCCGCAAGACACACTTCATCTGTCGCGTTCCTTCCGGGCCACGACTGAAACCACGGGGAGGATTCAAATGTGGAACGGGCCGAACATCAATTCCGAGGCTGTCATCAGCGCCGTATTCTGCGAACTCTTCACTGCGACGAATGCAGTCAAGGCTTTGAACCAAGTAGGGTTCGAAGACAGCGATGTGGAAGTTCTGGGGATTCTGGCCGGTCGCGTGCCCGATCTCACCGGCTTTCTCTACGAAACAGGAGTGCCACTTGAGCACACTTCCTATTACCGGGCCTGCCTGGAAGATGGCGGTGTACTGGTGATCGTCCGTGCACGTCAGTTGTCTCGCAAGAGAAAGGCACGAGCGGTGCTTAAGCAGCAGGGTGGGACCTTCGCTCCCGCCGCGCAGGAAGCCGTTTCCGGAATCTCCACGAGCAGCTAAGGCACTTCATGGGGAACCGGGTCGCAATCGAGGTATGTTATGAACCACGGCACGGGAAAGCCAGGACTAGAGGTT
>Ga0126379_10001580_pt1 | contig 13994 bp, 14 predicted proteins | sample PanSoiMetPlot_24_FD_92640 | JGI IMG/M metagenome (GOLD analysis project Ga0126379, IMG submission 92640) | Tropical forest soil microbial communities from Panama - MetaG Plot_24 | ecosystem: Environmental > Terrestrial > Soil > Tropical forest > Bulk soil | place: Panama | collected 2016-02-17 | reverse complement strand
GTGCAGAACGTGGTGAAGAACACGCAGGTACAAGCTTCGAGCGTTGCAGAAACCTCTGCATCTATCGATCAGATGGTCACCTCCATCCAGCGCGTCGCGGATACCGCCAAGGTCCTGCTGGATATTGCCAACCGCTCGCGCGAAGAAGTGGTTACCGGTATCGCCACGATGGAGAAGACCACGGATGGATTGAACCGCACCAATCGCGCCATCCAGTCTTCCGCGGAAATTATCAACATCCTTGGCCATCGCGCCGATGACATTGGCAAGATCATCGAAGTCATCGACGACCTTGCCGAACAAACCAACCTACTGGCCTTGAACGCGGCCATCGAAGCAGCGCGCGCCGGTGAACACGGCCTCGGCTTCGCGGTGGTCGCCGACGAAGTCCGCAAGCTCGCGGAAAAATCCACACAATCCACCAAGGAGATTGCCGACCTGATCCAGAGCATCCAGCGCGAGGCCCGCCAGGCCGTCGAAAACATGGAACGCAGCACGCGAATCGTCGAAGAAGGCCTGAGCCTCGGAAACGATCTTGGCACCGCGCTTCACAAGATTTCTGACGTCGTCACCGAAGTCTACAAGTTCTCCCAGGAAATCGGTGCCGCCACCAACGAACAGTCCGTTGGCTCCTCACAAATCGCTAAGGCTACCAATCGCCTGACCGAAATCACCCAGGAGATTAACTCTGCCGTCGAGGAGCAAGCTTCCGGTGCGCAGGCTGTCGTCCGCGCGATGGACAAAATGCGTGAACTGGTTCAGCAGTCCGCTTCCAGTTCCACCGAGCTTTCCGCTGCTGCCGAACAAATGCTCAAACTTTCTCGCAACCTGCTCGACAATATGGACCGCTTCGTGATCGACCGGGCCGGCCAAGCTCGCCACCGCCGCGAGACCGTTCCGCCACGCCGGCAGCCCAATTCTGAATCCAATGACTACGAATTTGCCGAAGTCGGACGCAACTGACGCGGAGACCACCACATGGAGAAAGACTACCAAGTTGTTGGTTTTCGCATCGGTAATGAAACGTACGGCGTCCGCATCGGGTCCGTGCGCGAGATTGTGCGCGTCCCCGAGATTACTTCGGTACCCAACGCTCCGGATGCCATCGAAGGGGTCATCAACCTTCGCGGAAAAATCATTCCGGTGATGGATCTGCGCAAGCGCTTTGGCATCGAGGCAGTTCAGCCCGACAAGAAAAACCGCATTCTCGTCGTTGAACTGGAAAACAAGCTTCTCGGATTGATCGTCAGCTCCGCTTCCGAGGTGCTGAAAATACCTCCCTCGGAAATCGCTGCGCCCGGCACGGTCTTTGCTGAGGGCGAATCCAGCTATGTCACTGGTGTCGGCAAGCTAAAAGGCCGGCTCATTATTCTCCTGGATATTGCCAGGCTATTGCGTCAACCGGAATTCAAGAAACTTGAGGAGGCCGCGGAACCCGTCGCAGTCGCGCGTTAGTTGCTCTGCTCAGGGAGCCGCGGGCTGTACGAACGTTGCACGCACCCCGTATGGGAACCATTACTGCTCAGGTTCAGCTCACAGAAGCGGAGCTCAAGCTCCTGCAGACGCTCGTATACCAGGAATGCGGCATGTATTTTGATGAACGCCGCGCTCATTTCCTGAAGGACCGCCTGCAGCGCCGGTTGAAGGCCTGCCAGCTCGATTCTTTTTACAGCTATTATCGCTTGCTTACCAGCCGCGAAGGCCGCACGGAACTCGCCCTGCTTCTTGAAAACCTTACCGTCAACGAAACCAGTTTCTTTCGCAACCGGCCACAGCTCGATCTTTTGCAGAAATCCGTTCTTGAAGAAATTCTTCGCCACAAGCAGGAGCGCCGCGACTGGAACCTTCGCGTCTGGAGCGCTGGTTGTTCGGCGGGCCAGGAGCCCTATTCCGTCGCCATCCTGATCTGTGACGCCCTCGCGTACTACTATCTCCGCAATCCGCTCCCGTTTGAGATGCCTTCTCCCAAACCGCTCATTCCTCCGCCATGGAAACTCGAAATCGTAGCTTCTGACATCAGTTACGCCAGTCTTCGCACTGGCCAGGAAGGCCTGTACGCGGAAATTCAAATGGAGCCTGTCGACTACACCACACGACTCCGGTACTTCGAAAAAGCCAGCGACAAATATTCCGTCAAGCCGCAACTCAAAGAACTTGTGCAGTTCGACTTCCACAACCTGAAAACCGAATTTTTGCCCCGGCGCAATGACATCATCCTTTGCCGCAACGTCATGATCTATTTCGACGAGGCGGAGCAGAAGCGTCTGATTGAAAAGTTTTGGCATTGCTTGAATCCTGGGGGATATCTTTTCGTCGGTCACGCGGAGAGCCTCTTTGGCCTTACCCAGAAATTCAAAATGGTTCATGAGAATAATGGCACCGCCTACAGGCGTCTTGAGGTGAATCCGTGAGTTTTGTCCCCGAGGATCGCGGATCGGAGCTTCGCGCGCTTTTCTTCGAAAGTGCCGCGGAACTTCTCCAGGTCATAAACGACGCCGGGCTCGAACTCGAAAAGCGCCCTGCGGACGAGGATCTTATCCGCGGTGTGCGCCGCGCCGTGCATACTCTGAAGGGTGATTCAGCTGCCTGCGGCTTCCAGAAGTTGAGCGAGATCGCTCACGAACTGGAAGACGTGCTCTCTTGGCACATCAGCCAGACGCACGGCCCAAAGCTCGCCGAAGTTGTGCTCGCTGCCGTGGACACCTTTGAGAGCATGCTTGGCGCGTACCAAAGGCAAGCCCAGCCTCCTTCGACCGATCCTCTGCACGCTCTCATACAGCACCTGCTTCAATCGCCAGGTCCGACCCAAGCCGCAGGTGAACCGCCCGGCGGACAGGTTCGGGCGTCCTTTGCCTGGAGCGAATACGAGCGCTTGATGATTTCCGAGGCGCTTCTGCGCGGCGACAAGGTCTACAACGTTGCCCTGCGCATCGATCCCCATAGCGTCATGCGGGCCGCCGCCTTTCAGTTAATCCGCAACGTGCTGCACACTTGCGGCACCGTCATCGCTTTGCGGCCCGAAGACAACCTTGCAGCCGCGGCGGTTGAGCTTGTGGAAGCCGCCATTGCCAGCCCCCATCCCATCGAGCATGTTTCTCATCGCTGCCAGATTCCCTCGGTGGTTTCAGATGTACGCGTGGAACCAGCCGAGCACGCCGAATCCGCCGAGCATGAGCTTCTGGGCGACATCCTGGAAGCGCAAGCCGCACAAATCGCCGCGAAGCCCCACGATTCCGCCGAATCGCCTGCTGTCAAAAATCCTGCGGGTTCCTCGGCGGTTGCCGCGGTTGCCGAAAGCACAGTCCGCGTTGACGCCGCGCGCATCGATGCGGTGATGAATCTTGTCGGTGAATTGATCATCGGCAAATCCATGCTAAACCGCACGCTGGCCGAATTTGATGCCCGCCATTCGCGCGATCCCATCCGGACGAAGCTTGCGGAGACCCTGGCGTTCCAATCGAGAGTTCTCGACGAACTGCATAAATGTGTTCTAAAGATTCGCATGGTCCCGGTCGAACAATTGTTTCGTCGCTTCCCGCGCGTCGTCCGCGATATCGCGAAACTTTGCGGCAAGGACATCGCTCTCGAGGTGGCCGGCGAACACACCGATCTGGACAAAGGAATTCTCGACGCGCTTGCGGAGCCGCTCACGCACCTGGTGCGCAACGCGGTTGATCACGGCATCGAGCCCGCCAGCGAGCGGCTCGGTGCAGGCAAGCAGGCACGCGGCACTGTTTCCTTGAACGCTTATCATCAGGGCGCGCAAGTAGTGATTGAAGTGCACGACGACGGCCGTGGCATCGATCTCGATCTGATTCGCGAACAGGCGGTTCGCAATGCACTCATCAAGCAGGAAGACGCCGAGCGCCTGACGGAACCCGATCTGCTCAATCTCATCTTCGAGCCTGGTTTGAGCACGGCAAGTGAAGTCACCGAAGTTTCTGGACGCGGCGTCGGCATGGACGTCGTGCGTACCGTACTCGACCGTTTGAAGGGTACGGTGAACGTTACCAGCGTCAAAGGCAAGGGTACCACCATTCTTCTTCGTGTGCCTCTCACGCTTGCCAGCATTCAGACACTGCTATTCCGCGTTGGCGGGCGTCTCTTCGCCGTACCGCTCTCTGCAGTCGTGGAGATTACTCGTGTGTCTGATTCGGAAATTCAGCGCGTGGACAAACGCGAGGTCCTTCGCCTCCGCGAGCAGATTCTTACGCTTGTGCGTCTCTCCTCCCTTAAAGGGATTCACGCCATCGATTCGAGCGAACCAAAAAAGAAAAAAAGTTTCGTGATCGTCATCGGCGTGGCGGAAAAACGTTTCGGTCTGCTGGTGGACAGCATGGTGGGCGAAGAGGAACTCGTTATCAAGGCCCTTCCCGGTGAAATTGTCTGCAGCGATCTGGTGAGCGGCGCGTCCATACTCGGCGATGGCACCGTTGTTCTGATCTTAAACGTGCCGGCAATTCTTTCGCGATTGTCGCGGTCCTTGCCCCTGGGAGCTATCGCATGAACGGCCGCGTGAAAGTCCTGGTGGTCGATGACTCCGCGTTGATGCGCAAGCTCATTCCCATGATTCTTGAGCGCGATCCGGGCATTGAAGTGGTTGGCACCGCCATGGACGGCGCGTTTGCCCTGCGCAAGATTGCCGAGTTGCATCCGGACGTCGTCACGCTCGACCTCGAAATGCCCCGCATGGACGGTATCGAGACCCTGCGTATGATCATGCGCAGCGCTCCGCTGCCCGTGATCGTCTTCAGCACCCATTCCAAAGAGGGTGCGTACTCCACGTTCAAGGCACTCGCTCTGGGCGCCATCGATTTTGTCGCCAAGCCCAGAGATGCCGCGGCCGGTCATCTTGACCCAGTCGCTTATCAACTCATCGAGAAAATCAAGGTTGCCAAACGCGCCGGCGGTCCCAAATCCGTGCCCAGGGTGGAAGCCGAACTCCCTCCGCCGGGAAAGAAGCGCGCACGTACTGCTCTTCCGCCCAATCGCGTCATCGCTATTGGTATTTCTACCGGCGGCCCCAATGCTCTGCAGTATTTACTCTCGCAAATTCCGCCGGATTTTCCGGCCACATTTTTGGTCGTTCAGCACATGCCCGAGGGCTTTACGGACATGTTCGCGCACCGACTGGACGAATGCTGCGCCTTGGATGTGCAGGAAGCCAAGTCCGGCGACCTGCTGGTTGCCGGTCGTGTTCTGATCTGTCCCGGCAATCGCCACATGATGGTCCGGCGCATGCCTCGCGGAGAAATGGTGATCTTGTCGGACGGCCAGGCAATCAATGGCCACCGCCCGTCCGTTGACGTCCTGTTTCACTCCGTCGCGCAAGAGTTTGCGCTTACCGCGGTTGGCATCCTGATGACCGGCATGGGTGAAGATGGAGCCGAGGGCTTGGGAGCCATCAAGTCCGCTGGCGGTATGACCATAGCGCAAAGTGAAGACACCTGCGTGGTCAGCGGAATGCCCCGCGCCGCCATCTCTAAAGGCTACGCCATGAAGATTCTGCCGCTTGATACGCTCGGCGCGTTCTTGATAAGCCATTACGGCAACGAACACCCCGGCAGCGAGAAATCCGACACCCCAGAGAAGTCCGACAAAGGGCAAAAAACGGAACGATCCGAACGAACACCCGTTTCAACTCCGCGTGCCTGATCGCGCTCGGGGCTAAAGGAGAAGGTTATGCCACAGTTTGCGCCGCTACTTCGAAAGGACAGCCAGCCAGTCCGCTATCTGGTTGTGGACGACTCCGTCTTCGCCCGCAAGAACCTTATCAAGATGATTGAGCTGTTCGGCGGCGAAGTGGCAGGAGAAGCCGGTGATGGGCTTACGGCCATCGCAGAGTTCAACCGCTCTAAGCCGGACATCGTGCTCATGGATATCACCATGCCGCAAATGGAAGGCATTGAATCTGTCGAGCGCATCGTCCGCCAGCACCCTGACGCCCGAATTGTCATGGTCTCCTCAGTCGGCTATCAGGAAAACATCCTTGCCGCTCTGCAGAAGGGCGCCAAGCACTTCGTGCAAAAGCCTGTGAAGCCCGAGGTGCTGTACGAAATTCTTCGTTACGTTTTGGGAGACGATCCCAATGCCGCCGGTGCGCCCGTAGAGCTGGCGGGGGAGCAGCACTCATGAGAATGGAACTCATTCAGCCGTTCATCAATGCGGCGGATGCGGTTTTTGCGGAGTCCCTGCAGGCTCCGACAAAGATTGTCGATCTGACCATGGACGAGAACACCTATCGCCGCAAGGGCATCGCCGCGCTCATACTGATTAAGGGCGATATCGAAGGCCGCGTCATCCTCGATCTTGCCCCTGAAGTGGCCATCCGCGTTGCAGCACATCTCGCCGGCTCGCCTGTTCCTGAGAGCGAGCAAGTTATTCGCGAGACGGTGTGTGAGCTCGCCAATATGGTCATCGGCAATTCGGTCACGCTTCTCAATGATCAGGGCTTCCGCTTCAAGGTCTTCCCGCCGGAAATTCACATGAGCGAAGAGGGGCTTGCCGGCAACGCCGATACCGAAGCCATGGTCCTGTGCATCGAGACGCCGTGTGGTGAGATTTACATCAACATCGCCATGCACTATCTCCATCGCCGCCGTCGCGAGCAGACTCCAGTCTCCGCCCTCGACTAACCCGTCTCCATCGCCTCGCGGTCGTAATCTTGCCTTTGTCGGGGCCGCCCTCTGAGGCGGTCCGCCGACACAGAAACTTGTCTCGTTTGCCGGTCGGCCGCTTCGTCGCTCGTCGATTTCCTGATGTAGTACACTCACTTCGCTCTGCAGTTCATCAACACTATCTCGAGGTTCACGCCGCATGCGCATTCGGTCTTTTGGGTGTTTGTTCTTTTCTCTTGTCTGTTGCGCCGCGCTTCTGGCGCAATCGTCGATGGCTCCGGACGTTCCTGAACCCGGCTCGGTGGAGGAAATCTCCAAAGCTACGACTTCCTCGCAGTTCCTTTCTCCCTGGGTTTCCTATCTTCCCGCGTCTTCCAGCGTTCCATCTCCGCGCGCTTTTTACGGACGAATCATGGGAGCACCCGGCGAACTGGTGAATTCCACAAAGGCCTACGCTTACTGTCGTGCGCTTGCTGCGGCTTCACCACGTGTTCGTGTTTTCACGATTGGCCAATCGGAAGAGGGCCGCGAAATTATTCTTCTCGCCATCAGCGATGAAAAGGGAATTCAAGACCTCGAAAAATTGAAAGCTGCAACGGCTTCTCTCGCTGATCCCCGCAAGATCGAACCGTCGGCCGCCGAGAAGCTCGTCGCCGATTCACGTCCTATCTATTACTTCAATGCAGCTCTCCATTCCGACGAAACTGGTTCGACGGAATCTGTCCTGGAGTTGGCCTATCGCCTTGCGGTTTCTGATCAGCCCATGGTTCGCCGCATCCGCGAAAACCTGGTCGTTCTCATCAATCCCGTCTCCAGTCCCGACGGCCGCGACAAGCAAGTCGACTGGTTCTACCGCTACCTGAAGGGCAAATCGGACCGCGACACGCTGCCTCGGCAATCCCCGCCCTACTGGGGCAAATACGTTTTCGTGGACATCAACCGCGACACACACCAGCAAACTCAGGAAACCACCAAAGCCGTCCACCGCATGTTCCACGAGTGGCATCCCACCGTGGTCCACGATCTTCATGAAGCCGTTCCTCTCCTGATGTCCTGGAATGGCACCGGCCCTTACAATCCGAATATCGATCCCATTACCTATAGCGAGTTCCTCGCACTCAGCTTTTATGAAGTACAAACCATGACCGGCCTGGGCATGCCCGGCGTCTCCACCTGGAATTTTGGGGAAGGATTCGCGCACCTGTACCTCGATTCCGTTGCCATGAACCATAACGCCATCGGTCGAGGCTATGAAACTCTTGGCAACGGAACTGCCGAAACGCTGTCTCTGTCGCTCGCCCCCGAAGAAACCTCGCGTGAGTGGTACCGCCTGTCGCCTCCTCCAACGGGAGCGTTCTCCTGGTCCGCGCGAGACAACGTCAACTACAACGAGACCGCCGCTCTAGCCGCCCTAGACTATGCCGCCACGAATTCTCACGTCTTGCTTCGAAATTTCTACGACAAGAGTCTCCACTCTTATCGTAAGGGTCTCGAAGAAGCACCTTACGCCTTCCTGATTCCAGCGGATCAGGGCGATCCAACGCGCGTTAGCCAGCTTGTCGCCCGGCTCATGGGCCAGCGTATTGAGGTCAGCCGCGCGCAGTCTTCCTTTACGTTGAAAGACGGTTCTTATCCTGCGGGCACCTACGTCGTCCGGCTCGACCAACCCTACCGCAACTATGCGGTGGACTTGCTCACACCACAGCACTTTCCGAAAGATGGCAGCGAACCATACGATGACGTTTCCTGGGAGCTTCCCGCTCACTATCATTTGCAAGCAATTCCGACTTCTGATGCCGCGGTGCGTTCAGCGTATCTCGTGTTGCTCACTCAGCCTCCGCATCCGGTGGGCGAGATCGCGGGTTCAGGCACTGTCTATCTATTGAAAGACACTGGGCAGGAAGGTTTGCTTGAAGCACGCTACCGTCTTGCGGCCTTCCATCTCGATATCGCGGAACGCGCCTTCACTCTTGGCGGCGCTGATTATCCCGCCGGTTCCTGGATTCTTCCCACGCAACCTGGTCTTGCCGATGTGCTTCGTGACGTTTCCTCGCAACTGGGACTCGATTTCAACAGCGCTGACTCTGCACCTGACGTCCCTCACCATTCCGCAAAAGCCCCGCGCCTTGGGGTGTGGGTTCCTTGGGCAGACACTGACACCATCGGATGGATGCGCTACTCCCTCGACCAGCGAAAGATTCCTTACACCTACGTTCGCGATGAAGATATCCGCGCTGGTGATCTTCACGACAAATTCGATGTTCTGCTCTATGGCCACGTCGATCTGGAACTTGCCGAGCAGATTCAGGGCATTCCGAAAGCCTGGGGGCCCATGGCTTTCAAGAAAACTCCGCAGTTTCCCAGCCTCGGTACGCCTGTGGAGTCCAACGACATCACGGGTGGCATTGGCTGGGAAGGCCTGGCGCAGATTCAGCGTTTTGTCGAGCAGGGCGGCTTGCTCGTTACCCTTGGCAGCGGCACCATGCTTGCGATTGAGGGCGGCATCATCCGCGGAGTTCGCCGCGATTCCGGCGGCGTTCCGCGCAGCACGCAGGGCGGGGGTCCAGACTCCTCCGCTGCAGCCCAACAGGCCATCACGCGCACACCGGGTTCGCATGTGCGAGTCACCTTCGCGAAGCCTGAACATCCGATCGCTTATGGTTATCCCGCGCGCACCTACGTGTTCCGCCAAAATTTCGCGCTTTATTCCATTCCGCGGCGCTGGCTGCGAATGGCGTACTGCACCACATGTCTTGATGGACCCATCGATACCCGGAGCGTTATCTTGGAATGGGGCGACCGCGAAGGCGCGCCGTTTGTCGTGAGTGGTCAAGCCTGGGGAGAAGGGAACTTGATCGGGCGTCCCGCAATCTTAGACACGCCTGTCGGCAGCGGCCACGTCGTTAGCTTCAATTTTAATCCGCTGCATCGCGATCTCAATCGCGGTGACCAGCGCATGCTCTGGAACACAATCATCAACTGGCAGGCGATCCTCACGCCGCCAAAACCCTAGCTCATCTTGAATTCCTGAGCGCTACTCTTTTGTCTGCCGCTGCGGCGCGATGCCTCGCTGTCGTCCTGAGGCGGGTCGTCTGCGCCTAAACAATCTCAGCTAAGCAAGTTCCAGAATTTCAAATTGAGTCGCCTCGCTGCTAGAACCGCACTTCAGCATCGGCTAGGCCTACTCTGGCGCCTTCAAATACGCTGCTCCATGCCGGAACAACCCGACCTTCGTAATCGCCTGTGAAAACACAATGCGGATCGGCACGAAGATCGCGCCAGCTCCCGGAGTGTACGGCACAGCCACCTCCAGCCGTGTGCCCTCCGGATACTCGTTTCTGCTGCGAAAACTGATCCCGCCCTTCGACAGGTCCTCGCACACCGCCACTTCTTCCTCAAATCCGCGCCGGCGGATGCAAGCAAGCACGCGAGCCTTGACCCGCGTTCGGTTCCTGCGCGGAATAACGCGCTCTTCGGGAACCGCCCCGAGCGTCACTCCATCTTTATGCTTAGTGTCGGAATGGGCCTCAATCCAGATTGAGGGCGAATCGCAGTGCCGGCACAACCGGGCAATGCAGCGCCGTATTTCGAACGACTTCAACTCCATCTCATTCAGGTACACAACCTCTCGCCGTTGGCAAAAACTGCATTCCATCAGCATCCTCGCCAAGGCTTCCTCGGATTTATGCACCGCGGGGAACTCGATATCCCAGAAATCCACTCGCGGCTCAAGAATCGCAATCGCGTACAGGAAGCCGTCGCCTTCTCGGTCGATCTCCGCCATGATGCGGGCGCGCACGGACTTGCTCTGGTCGCCTTCCAATTCCCGATGCAGGGTGATTTCCTGTCCCGGAAAAAGTTTCTCAGTCAGGCGAAGCACGCCGCCGTTGCGGCTCACCAATAGCGTTTCCGCGGCCTGTTTCACAGCGGTTCCGTCGTTCCCGAACCAGGACGCATTCACGAGCAGCCGCAAAGACACCCGGTCGCTTTGGCGAGTTCCTTCAGCGCGGGAGATCATCTGCTCTTCCAGAGGTGGCATTCTCCGTCAGGCTAACATGTTCCCGCGCGCCTCATTTGGTACTCGCCAGCCCGATTGTCCTTCCCACTAATAGCCAAAAAGGGCCTAAAACAGTGGCTTTTCCGGGCGTTACCCTTTCGCGAACTCCGAGCCGTTACATCGTTCTCATTTCGCCACGTTTCCGACACACTACCTGTATAAGGGTCGCCTAACCGCCTGGGGTCGCCCAACGTTTACGGCTCGCGAAGAGTTCTGTGTGAGCAAAGTCGTGTCTATGCCTGATCGCAATGCAAACGCTCCCATTCGTGTGCAAGGTGTTCGTGACCGTCGCTACACCATCCGTTACCCATTTGCGGCCGATGTCGAACTCATCGACCTCGAAACCGGCAGACAGGTCAATGGGGTCACCTCTGACATTTCCTTCGGCGGCTGCTTTGTCTGCACCAGCAAGCCCCTTGCGATGAATGCGCGCGCCCGCATGAAGCTCACTCGTAAGGGTGAGGTGCTGGAAGGCTTGGTGGTCGTTCGCATCGTGAAACCTCGCGTGGGCATGGGCATGGAATTCTTTGACCTGGAAGCTTCCAATAGTGAACGCCTGGTCGCTTGGATGGATGCGCTTCGCCACTCCCGTTGATCCCCTCTTACTTTTCTTGAGTTTGCATGACGAGTTATCATGCGAACCATGGCCGCGTCTTCGAATGCGTTCGATGAGGTTTTGATCGAGGTTTGGCGCCAGGCGCTAGTGGACTGCTCCACTACCGTCAAGATGGCCGGACAATCCTTTGCTGTTCGCAAAACTCCCAGCAAGCGTCTTGCCGAAGTCGATTTCGATTTCGACGGCCAGTCCTACCGCGGGCTCCAGCAGAATCCCAACACCAAGTCCGGATGGGCTCATCTCGCTCGCAAAGGTGCCAAGGTTATGCAGTTTCTGCAAGCAGGGAAGTACGTGGCGGTCGTGGTCGATGGCAAAGTAACCCACTACTCTGGCAAGAAGCCTTGAGTGGATCACTCGAAGACCACGAGCTTGTCCCGCTGCGTTATTTTACTGTATCCAACGGGTGCTGGCTCATTTCATAAAACTCATTCTGCAGCTTCAAACTTTCGCCATCCGCCTTGATCGCCCGGATCGCCCGCACCACGGTATTGATCCAGCTCTGGACGTCCGCTTCGCCTTGCTCTTTCGTCGCCACTGATCCGTCCCCCGAGTAGTGATAAGGAAAACGCGCGTACCACCAGATTCCGGTGTACACGTTCTCCGGCAGGTTTACTCGCTTCTGATCGGCGCCGGACTCATTTTTCGCCCGGTCCAGGTGCACCAGATTGGGATTGGTTACCAACATGTTGGACGTTTCGCTTTCGCCTGCGTGCCAGTCCGGACCGCTCTTCTCTGCGCCCACCTTCTTCGTGGCTTCGTGGCCCCACTGCACGTACACCACGTAATCGTGCGGCTTCGCAAGTTGCGTCTGCGCGAAGTATGGAAGTAGGCTCTCGTTTCCCCCGTGCCCATTCACGATCACCACCTTCTTACAGCCATTCCTCGCCATTTCGTCGGTCGTTTCCTGTAGCAGCTTCAGCTGCATTTCCGGGCTATAGGCTACGGTGCCAGGTTCGTGTTTCGCCTCGAAAATCTGTCCGAAATAGTAAGCAGGAAAAATCACCGCGTACTCTTGCTGCACCGCATGCTCGGTTACGTATCGCACATTCAGCAGATCCGTTCCCAGTGGCATGTGCGGACCGTGTTTCTCAATGATCCCGAATGGCAGCAGGCAGGTTCCTTGTGCTTTTGCAATCGCCTCTCGGAAGTCCCCGGCGGTCAGCTCTTCCCACTTCGCGGACAAGTTTGTTTGCGCGTTCACCGCTCCTGCCATAACCAAAGTCACAACCACAACGACAATCCATGCGCGGCGCATCGTTGATCTCCTTTGCCTTCGCGACGCATTGTACCTCATTACCCAAAGTCCAAATTACGCGCAATCGCGTTTCCGTTTCGCGGCGAATCCGCGTTCGCGATTTCACCTTAACCCAACGTGCTTTTTCCGAGTGATTTGGCTATCGGCGCGATTCACTGCGCCCGTGCCGCATGAATAACGGCATCAAACGCCGGCGTGGGCCGACCGCTACGATCGAACAGCAGCGGGTAGTTCGTTCGGCCCTTCACGGGCCAATTATTCAGCCAGGAATCTCCGTCGGTCACGCCCCAAAAGGTAACGCGCGTGAGCGTGCCGCGGTGTTTCAGATACGCGGTGAACAGCCCGGCGTAGCGCCGCCCTAACGCTTGCTGAACCGAACGCGGCAGGCCCTTTGCGTAGGGATTCAACTTGGGTTGCAGTTCGGCAGAAAGCGAGACGTCCGCGCCGTTGGATTTGAAGGCCAGGGGGAGCACGTCCACATCTAGTTCCGTGATCTCATGACTTTCAGGCCGAGCTTAGCGACTGCGCTGATGGCGGCATCCACCTGCTCGGCCCGAGATGGGGACACCTTGGGCCTGAAGTTTCTTGAGCAGTTCCACCGCGCCCTTGAGCTTGGCTTCGTTCTCCAGGTTGTAGTCGTTGTAGTAGAGCTCGGCCTGGGGATCAGCTTCGTGCGCGAATTGGAATGCTTTGGCGATGTAGTCTTCGCCGATAATTTTCAGCCAGGGTGTTTGGCGCAGGGAACCGTCTTCCTCCAGGGCTTCGTTGACGACGTCCCAGCCGTTGATGCGGCCTTGGCAGCGGCCCACGACGGCGTGGATGTGGTCGCCCAAACGTTTCAGTAGTGCCGCGCGATCTATGGGATTGCCATTCTCGTCCTGAAAGGCGAGAAGAACCACATGTTTATCGTCGGCCATACGCGATCGGGCAATTCAAAACTGTACCTGTCCTGTTCGGGGTGAACTCGTTCCCACTTCAAGACGTTTTCCGGCGTGATCGCGTTGAACTGCACTTTGACGAGCGTGGCGCCGCGAGCGTCCTCCTCGGTGAACTGGGCCCGATTGAGCGCGGCACCCACGAGGAAGGAGTCCTTGAAGGTGTCCTTGAGAGAAGGTGTTTCTGCGCTTGCGGTCGGACTTATTGTGAGCAGAATCGACAGGCCCACAGATGCTGCACATGCCGCTGGCAATAACTTCGCTACCACATTACAGGCGATTGTCTTCACGATGCGTACCCTTTTCGCCGCTCGGTGAGATCGTTGGCGATCGACCTGGTCAGTTCACGAGATAGCGGATAGAAGAAGAGGCACACGGCTGCGGCAAGGAAGGCGATGCCTGCGTAGACGCTGGTGGTCAGAAGGATGCCCGATCGCGCGTGCACATTCTGTACCTCAGCCCCAGAGACCACTCCGTAACCGGAGAGCAGCCATCCGGCGATGGCACCGCCGAG
>Ga0126379_10001579_pt1 | contig 14001 bp, 26 predicted proteins | sample PanSoiMetPlot_24_FD_92640 | JGI IMG/M metagenome (GOLD analysis project Ga0126379, IMG submission 92640) | Tropical forest soil microbial communities from Panama - MetaG Plot_24 | ecosystem: Environmental > Terrestrial > Soil > Tropical forest > Bulk soil | place: Panama | collected 2016-02-17 | reverse complement strand
GCGAGCGCTAGGTTCGCGGGCATCGGGAAGGTTCCTTTTCCTCGTTCGGTTAGTTGCGGTTCACGAACCGGGGCGAACATTACTCTCGTTTTGCCTGGTCATGGGGTCACAAGATCAAAACGGCGGTTGTTCGCTGCCGGGGTCGTCGGGTTCGGTTTCGGTGTCTAGGCTGGCCTCGGCCTCGTTTCGTGCTGGTGATCGGTTCGGCGCGGGCTCGCGTTCGGCGAGTAGGCGCCGGGCGAGTCGGGCGCCATCCTCGGCGACCTCGGGTGCCGGGTTCGACCTCGGCGCCGCCCACGGCGGCGGGACCGGCGTCGGGCGCATGTCGCGGCCGGGACCGTGACCGGGCGCGTAAACGCGCGTCGGCTCGACCGGGCGGGCCGGTCCTCGGCGGTAGTCGCGCGGCGGGTCGTCGGGGTCGGCGTCGCCTCGCGCGCCCGCCCGGCCTGTACCCGGCGTGACTACATCAACCCTTATATCTCTATCTCTATCTGTATCTACGTTCCGTATCGGTTCCGGCTTACGTTCCGTATTACGGCCCGTATTACGTTTCGTATCCCTCGACCAGCGCTCGCCGACGGCCCGGCGACCGGCTACGCTCGCGGCCTCGGCCTCGGCTGCGGATTGCTGCCATTGCAGGTAGTTCGGTACGAGATAGCCGTCGCCGTCCTCGGCGACCCACCCGAGCCGCAACAGTTCGCGACGGGCTCGCAGGCTCGCGTTTTCCCGTAGTTTTTTCGCCGAGATTCGGCCGTCGGTTCGCTCGCGCGAACAGTAGCCAATCACGGCCACAAACGCGCCCGCGATTGACTGTTTCGCGTCTTGTTTCATCCCGTCGAGGTCGGGGTCGTCGAGTATGTGATTCGACACGCGAACCCAGTCGCGCCGGCGGGTCATCGCGGCGCCTCGCGAGCGTTCGCGGCGCGGCAGGCCGGGCAGAGCGCGACCCATATCGCGCGGAAATCGTCAAGGCTGCGAACGTCCTCGACGAGACCGCGCCAGTCGGCGCCGAGCGGCAGGCCGCAGAGCGTTCGCCCGTCGCCGAGGCGCAGCGGTTCGGCGCCCTCGGTCGGGCCGGGCCATATCTCGACGAGCGCAAGATGCGGCAGCCCGTCGGCTCGGGCGAACGGCAGCGGGTATCGGTGCATGATCGCTACTCGCCTAGCGTTCCCTGTACCGCGACGACGGTCTCGGCGGTCGCGCTCGCGCAGCGCAGGCATACCCGGTCGCCGGGCCGGCGTTCGACCTCGCGCCATAGCTCGCCGATTCTCATAATGAGACCGCAGACGGTAAACCGCCCGTCGCCGTCGTCGGCGACGTGTAGCTCGGTAAGCGCCCGGCTCGCCGGGGCGACGTATGGCCTCACCCGTCGCCCGTTCGGCCGTCTGCGGGCATCCTGGCAAGCGTGGCGAGGTCGCTAGCGCCGTCGCCCGTCGGCCCGTCGGCCGCGCTCGGTCGCCATGTTCCGAGCCGGGCGGCGCAGTCGAGCGCGCCGCAGCGAACCGAGCCGTCGCGCATTAGCCGAACGTCGAGCCCTCCGCAGCGCGAACAGCGCTCGGCCTCGGGCATCCTCGGCTCGCAGCTATTGAGCGTCGAGCCCGCCGACCGTATCTCGCCGTCGATTCGGTCGGCCATGCGGCGAACCCGTGTCGGGTCCATGCGGAACTGTCGCGACAGCCGGCCGATATCCTCGTCGGCTATGGCGGCGAGCGCGCCGGCCTCGACGACGAACGATAGAACCATCGCCTCGCGCGGGTTAATGGTCATTGCGTCGATTCCTCCCAGGTCGCGACGAGCAGGCGCCGCATATGCCGAACGTGTATCCGGTGAGCGGGCCGGGCGCCTCGGTCGTCGCGCCAGTCGGGCCGGCCGGCGTAGTCGGGTATCGAGCCGGGCGGCAGGTTCCTAACGTCGAGGTAGTAAACGGCCGGCGGAAAGTGCCAGGCGTGAATCGCGGCGCCGTGGTCGCCGCAGCCGTCGAGCAGAGCGGCGCGCTTGTCATCGTTCAGATACAGCCAACCGCCGTAGTCGTGCGGTCCCTGCGATAGCCGGCCCTTGATTTCGACGGCGCCGAGGCGCAGCCCGTCGCGCTCGACCCAATAGTCGAACCGGCTATGTAGCGGCGTCGGGACGAGGACGCAGCGCCATTCGCGGGCGAGCGCGCCGGCGACCGCGCGCTCGCGGCGCCGGTCGGCCTCGGTTTCGTGGTACTCGGTCATAGTTCGCCCGCGCGGCGCAGCCGCTCGACCTCGGCGTCGAGAGTGTCGGGGGTCCAATCGACGCAAGGCCAGTAACGCGCCCGCTCGACGTGTTTCCCGGTGATGCGGCGCAGCCGCACGGCGCCGCGCCGAGGCACGTCGGCGACGAGCGGAACGGCGCCGATAAGGTCGGCTAGCTGATAGAGGCCGTTCCATTCGCCGTGACTTAGCTTTTTCGCGCCGCCCTTGACCTGCACTAGAACGACCTCGCCGACCTTGACGGCGATGAGGTCGGCGACGCCGCGCGAGCCGCGCGACTGCCACACGTAGTAACCGTTATGGCGCAGCCGCACGGCGACGCGCCGCTCGTAGTAGTTGCCTCGGGCGTAGTTGCTCATATCGTCGGTATCCACCGCTGCGCGGCCTCGACCTGCGCGGCGAGCCGGCCGGGCGCGTCGCCGCCCTGGTCGTCGGCGATTGCCTGTAGCGCGGGCAGGCCGGTTTCGATACTGGCGACGACCTCGGCGCGGGTCGCGGTTCGGCCGTATGCCCACCATTCGACGAACAGCGGCGACGGGCCGAGGTCGAATAGCAGGCCGTCGGGCGCCCGGTTGACTTTCCCGGCGTTGTATTTGGTGACCCATACGCAGGCGACGCCGGGGTTCCGGCGAATCATGGTGCCGGGCGGGTCGCTCGTCCCGGCCGGCAGGTGACGGTCGCGGCGGGTCATGCGCGGGGTTGCGAGGAACGGGCAGGCGCGCGCCGAGTAGGTCGCGCATTCGCCGTGACTCGGCGGCTCGGCCGAGACGAGGTTAACGACACACATCGGGCCGATAAGCGAGGCGCGCGGTTCCTGCCGGGCGAACAGCGAGCCGCATACCCAGCAACAGCGGGCCGTTACCGCCAGGCCGACGGCGCCGGGCCGGATTATGCGGAAATCGGGAACGGCGCCGGGCGAGCCGGGGTCGGCGGGCCGGCCGTCGCGCAGCCATGCGACGAACCACGGGACCGGCCGGCCGTGTTTGTCGTGCGGCAGCCGGGCTATCCGGCCGGGCTCGGCGAGCGTCGCCGGCGCGTTCACGGCTGCGCCCTGATTCGCTCGACGGCCGAACCGTATTCGGCGGTCGCGCCGTCGAGGCGTTCCCGCCATCGCGCGTAGGCGGCGCGCGCCTCGGCTAGGTAGTCGCGCCATGCGTCGTCGGCTAGCGCCTCGTATCCGGCGAACGCCTCGGCGAGCGCTGCGCCGCGCTCGGCGACGGGATCGCGCTCGGGAACCTCGACGAGGCGCGCGCCGGTAGCGGTTCGCGGCGCCCGGCCGGGCAGTCGTGCGGGCATCGTTACCTCGATTCGGGTCGGGCGACGGCCTCGGCCGTCGTGAGGTCGAGCGCGGGAACGAGGCCGAGGCCGAGGTTCGCGCCGGCTGTCGGCGCCTCGGCGCGCGGCGGGCCGGCGTGATGCGCGTCGTCGTCGCGTAGCTCGCGCGCCTCGTCCTCGGTTGTGAACCGGCCGGCGCCGTGCAGTAGGCCACCGCAGCGGCAGCGGCAGCGGTTCGTTTTCGCGGTCTCGCAGCGGGACGCAGCGCGCGCCGACAGCGGTCGTATCCGGCCGGCGGTCATGCGTTCGCCCGCCAGAGCGCGGCGACGCCGACGACGCCGAGGCCGAGGCCGACGGCGGGCAGGAAATCGACGGAGAGCATTGCGATACCGGCGAGCGTCGCGGCGACGCCGAACCGCCATACGACGGCCGGGCTAAACATCGGGCGCCGTGATCGGGTCGGGACAGTTCGGGCAGAGCCGGTCATGTACCGCGCGCAGCGCCCGAACGAGAGTGTCGTCGTCGAGGTCGCCGGGACAGTGCTCGACCCAGCGGCCGAACCCGCGCAGCCGGTCGAGGCTCGACGTGATGTAGTGAACGAGCGTCCCGCCCGTGTTTAGCGCGTCGTCGAACGTCGGTTCAAACAGCGCCTCGACGCTCGTCGCCGGCCGGCCGGGGTCGCGCGGCGCGCGGTCGCGGCTGTACTCGCGCGGCTCGCCGGGCGGGATCGGGGTCACTCGGCCGTCACGGATCGCGGCCGGCGGTTCGGTGCTGTCGCTCATTGCTCGGGTTCCTCCACTTGTGATCGTTCGGCGTCGTCTTGTGCGGCCTCGGCCTCGGCGCGTTCGGCTGCGGCCTCGGCCTCGGCGCGGGCGGCGCGGCGTAGTTCCTCGGCCTCGATAGCCCGGATAACCTCGTCGGCCTCTAGCGCGCTTAGGTCGCTCGACGACTCGACCTCGCGCTCGACCCATTCGCCTATCTGCGCGAGCGCGGGCTCGCGGTCGGTGAGGCCGATACGCCGCAGCCCGGCCCATAGCCGGGCGCGCTGCGCCCGCGTTATCCGGGGCGATTCGGCAGGCGCAGCGCGCGACTCGGCCGGCTCGCCGGGGGTCGCCGAGTCGGGGCTCGGCGACGGGAGAGCGGCGACCGGCGCCCGGCTGTCGCGACGGGGGCGGGTCGCGCGCCGGGCTCGACGGGCAGGCGACGCGCCGCTCGCAGGCGCGCCGGCATCCTGCCCGCCCTCGGGACCGGCGTACTCGCCGGCCTCGTCTAGTTCCTCGACCGCATACGGCAGGCCGAGCAAAACCTCGGGACAAGTGAGACGCACTATCTCGGCGGTCGCGCGGGCCGTGAGCATCGTTCGCGGCTGCCGTTTCCAGTGACTATCGGGCGAGGCGAACCCGCGTAGCCGCATTTTCGCGGCGCGGTCGATTGTCCAATTCGCCTCGTTCGGCGGCAGGTCGGGATCGCTGCCGGCGCGACGGCCTCGCATGATGACGCGCGTATCTGTCGGCGGCTCGGCGAACCATATTTCATGCCCGTGAGCGAGCGCGAGCGCGCGCATAGCGTTAGCCCGCAGCGCCGGCGAGCCCGAGCCGGGCGGTATCACGTCAATGGACCGCAGCGACGCCATAGGCGATAGCCCTAGTTCCTGCCCGGTGAGCAGAGCGGCAGCGACCGAGGCGACCGTCGCGTCGAGGTCGAGCCGGTTCGTGTCGCGGTCGCGGACGCGCAGCGAGTCGGGTACGAACGCCGTCGGCGCGAGCGACCGGGCGATTCCGGCTGCGGCCTCGGCCTCGGCCGCCCACGTTTCTAGGCTGCGGGTCGCGAGGTCGAGGTCGGCGCCGGCGGTCATTGGCCGGCCTCGGGCTCGGTCGCCTTGACGGCCTCGACGAGCCGGCCGGTCGCCTCGTCGGCCTCGCCGCCCGTCGCGAGCAGGATTAGCGCCCGCTCGCCGGCGTCGCGCAGTAGTTCGCCGTCGGCCGCGCTGCGAACGAAAACGATCACACTGTTACCGAGGTCGTCGAATAGCTCGACGGTTACCCACGGGCGAACGATGTTGCTCGGTTCCTCGGCGTCGCGGAACCCGGCGTAAAACGTATGGCGGGTGACGGTCGGTTGATGCAATTCGGCCGTTAGCATCGTGTTACCCTTCGGTCGGTTGATGAGTAGTTACGCGAGGCCGCGCCCGGTTCGGGAAGGTTCTAGGCGCGGCCTCGCTCGGCGTAGTGTGCCGGCGCGGCGCATGGCGGCGAGTACGCCGTCGGCGTCGTCGCGGGTCAGTTCGGCCGACGTGTCGAGGCGCCGCCCGACGCGCGCCTCTAGCAGGTCGAGGCGCGCGTCGCGGCCGGCGTAGCCGAGGCGCCCGAGCGTCGCGGCGATGAGCCCTAGCTGGCCGGGGGTCGCGAGCCCGGCCGTCATGACTCGACCAGCCGTAGCGGCTCGACGGCCTCGCCGACCCATTCGCGCGAGCGCTCGTCGAGCGCGTGGTTCGCGGCGAGCCGGCAGAAATAGCGCCATACCTCGTCGGACGTGTCGAGCGGGCGCAGGTCGTAACCATCGCTGCGAATGTGCAGCGCGCCGCAGCGCTCGATACCGAGCCCGGCTAGCGAGTGCTCGACGCCGGCCTCGCCGGGCAGCGTGTAAACGTCGGCGCGGCTGTAGGCCGTCGCCTGTAGCGCCGACTCGCGGAATATGCCCGAGCGTGACGTTTTCAGTTCCAACAGCCAAACCGCGCCCATGAGGAAACAAACGAGGTCGGCGGTCCCGCAGTAGCGCGGGCGGGCGTTCGCGACGACTAGCTCGACGGCGATAACTTCGGGGTCGAACCGGGCGAGGAACCGGCGATAACTCTCGACGTGGCCGGCTAGTTCCTCGGGAACCTCGACGGCCTCGCCGAGCGCGAGCCGTTCGGCGAGGCTATGAACCTCGGTCCCTCGGCGGGCGGCGGCGTCGCGCTCGGCGTCGGCCGCGCCCTGTAGCTCGGCGAGCCGTTCGGTCACGGGCAGGCCGTCGAGGCGCGCCCAGTTATCGACGGCGAACCCGGCCGTCGTGTTCCCGGCCCACCGTATGAGCGCGTCTTTCGGCATCTGCCGCAGAATCGAGGTAACTCCCGGCTGCCGGCGCCCGTTCCGCTTGTAGGAATGCCCTCGGCCGTGGTTCGTGCGAACGAGCGTCATCGCGGCGCCTCGCGTTCCTCGACAGCCGCCATATGCGCCCGCCAGAGCGCGGCCGGCTCGCCGGGTTCCCAGCGCGACGCCGAGCCGAGCGGGCGCCACCCGTCGCCGTCGAACCGGCAGTTACACGAGACCATGACGGCGCCGGCGTCGAGGCGCAGAATGATCTGATGCGGCAGCGAACGGTCGGCCAGCATGGCGGGTGAGCCCGCAGCCCAGGTCATATCGCGGCCTCGCGTCCCTCGACGACGGCGAGTAGCCGCTCGCCGACGTAGGCCGTATAAGCGGGCGGGATCGCCTCGGCGAGGCCGTTTCGGTCCATCCATGCGCAGCCCATAAGCGCCCGGCGCGCGGCTATCGGGACGGCGCCGACCTTACGGCGCGAGTAGCCGTCAACGCCGTGCCCGGTAATGCTGATCGGGCCGGCGCCGACGTGCGAGCATGGCGAGCGCAGGTCGAAACCGCGCCAGGACGTTTCGAACCATCGTTCGCGGACGAGGTAGCCCTCGGCGACGGCGAGGCCGAACATGCAGCCGCAGAGCCGGAAATCGGGACGCAGCGGCGCCCGAGGAACATTCTCGATAACCCACGGCAGGCCGAGCAGGCGCAACAGGGTTCGCGTCGGCGGAATCTGATTCGGGTAGTCGCGCCCGGCCGAGCGCCAGCGGCGCGTCGCTATCGTGTGCAGTTTGCAGACCGGCGAGGCGTGTATCGCGTCGAACGGGCCGGCCGGCCATGTCGAGGGAACGAGCGCGTCGGCCTGGTGAAATTCGAACGGATACCTCGGCTGCGGCTCGATATCGACGCCGACGGGTTCGAACCCGGCCAGAAAATAGCCCTGCGCGGCGCCGCCCTGCCCGCAGAACAGGTCGAGCAGGCGCGGGCGGGTCATTGCCTAGCCTCGCGCTGCGGGCCGTCTGCGGGCTTTGTGGCGCGCCGTAGCGCGATGCCCGTTAGCAGGCGCCGCAGCCGGTCGGCCCGGCCGGGCTCGGAATGCGCCGACGCCGCGCGGATACGTTCGCGGAATCTCGCTAGTGCGTCGGCGGGTACGCCGGTCACGCGCCCGGCGCGCTGCGAGCGCGGCGGGACTGAACAGAGCGCAGCGACGGGCCGGCCTCGGCCTCGATAACCTCGCCGTCGGCGGATACCTCGACGAAACAGTCGAGCGGCTTACAGCCGAGCGCGAGGCATAGCGCGCCCATGCTGCCGGCGCCGATCATGTCGCCGGCGAGCGCGCGCCTCACGGTTCGTTCCGAGAGTCGGCTAGCTGCGGCTATCGCCGTCGAGCGGGTTCCTATGCCCGCGTCGATAGCCCTATGAAGGATCGCGTTCGGTCGCGCTCGGTAACCAGGCATACCCGTTCCCCTTGACCGCTCCCTAACTATCCGGGGTATGTCCCTTTAGCCGGCCTGTACCTCGCTGGCACCATGCCCCGGTATGTTTCGCCTAAACAAACAAAGAGGCGCGAACCCGTCAACCCGGCCTGAACTGTCCGCAAACCGGCAGCGTGACCGGGGTCGGCCATGCCCGGCCACGGGTGACCGGAAAGCGAATAGCCGTGACCGGAAACCGGCCACGGCTACGCTCCGTAGTTTTGTCAAACCTTTACCGAGGCGTGACCTCCATACGGTCGAGCGCCGTCTCACGGCGCCGGCCGTCGCCGTCCTCGACCCAGCGCCCGCCCGGCCGAACCGTGATCGGGGTAACGACGGCCTCGGCGACGAGCGCGCGAACCTCGGGCGCCGTCATGTCGTGCCAGTCAATCGAGGCCGGGAACGGCGTCGCGGCGACCTCGGCGACCGAGGCGAGGTCGGCCTCTAGCCGCTCGACCTCGGCGAGGAGGTCGGCGCGGGCGGTCTCGTAGCGGTCGCGCGCCATGCCCCGGCGCATGTCGAATAGGTCGGCGAGGTCGGCGCGGGCGCCGTCGAGCGCGCGGTTTAGCGCGGCCTCGCGGCTGTCGGTCCCGGCGCCTGCGGCGCGAGCGGCGAGGTAGTCGGGGTTAACCTCGGCCCATGCCTCGACCGCAGTACGGATAACGGCGTGAGCGTCGTCGGCCGGCAGCGACACGCGACGGCACGGCTTGACGGTTCGCCCGCCGATTTTGTGAGAGTTTTTGCAGGCGTAGGCGAGCGTCGTTTTCGCGACCCGCATCACGCGAGTACCGTCGGCGCGGACCTCGCCCGTCGGGCGCCGGTCATAGATCGGGCAGCCGGTTAGCTGATTCCCGCAGACGCAGCGCAGGATCGGGCCGAGCGGGTAGCGGTCGCCGTCGGCGGGCCGGCCGGTCGCCCGCCCGGCGAACATGGCGCGCAGCCGTCGCCAGGTCGCCACGTCGAGCGGCGGGTTCGCGATAACCGGCTCGTAACTCATGACCTCGCCGGCGCGGTCAGTCATGAGGCCGGCCGAGGCCGGGCGGCGCAGCGCGGCGCGAACCCGTTTCTCGTTCGCGGGCTCGCCGAGGGAATCGGCGAACGGGACGCCGGCGGCCTCGACCGCATCGGCGATAGCCGGCGGCAGCCGGTGGTATGGGTCGGCGAGGACGCGCGCCGCTACGTCGGCGAGGATCGCAGCCGCGACGGGCTCGGTTTCCCAATCGTCGGCGCCGTTCCGCAGCCCGAGCGGCGGGTTCGAACCGAGGACGTAGCGCAGGTTACCGAGCGCGCGCCGCTCGTCTTTATGGAACCGCACGCGCCGCGAGGTCGAGTCGCTTTGATTGATCGCGACCGCGACGAGGATACGGAACGTCATTCGCGCGTCGCCGTCGCCGCCGAGGTCTTGAAACTGCTGCGGTGTCCAGAGCGCGAGGTCGCCCGCGACCATCACGGCGAGGAACCGCTCGCCGTCTCTACCGTTCCGGGCGAGCCGGTCGAAATGGTAGGACAGAGCGCCGGCGAGGTCGGCGGTCTCGGCGAGCGCGGTTAGGAACGCTTCCCAGCCCTTACGAACCCGGTCGAGGCGCCAGGCCGAGCGATTGTCGTCGCTATAGATGCGAACGAGGTCGAGGCCGTTCGCCTCGGCGTAGCGTTCCATCTTGCGACGCTGGTCGGCGACCGACTCGATAGTTCCGTCGGGGTTTTTCGACAGCCGCGCGTATCCGATCACTCGCGGGCGGGTCGTCGTGTTCATCGGTGGTTCCTCCGGTCGGGTTAGGGTCGGCGTCTGCCGGTCCAGTCGGGCGCGCGCAGCGCTCGCGGCGCGCGCCCGGCTCGGCCTACAGTTCGTCGCGCCCGGCTGCGTCCATAGCGGCGCCGATAGCGTCGGCGTTCGCCCGTAGCTCGGTCTCTAGCTGCGCGGCTGCGCGCCGCGCTGCGGCGTCTTTTTGCGCCGGCGTGAGGTCGCCGAACGGGACGCCGGCCGGCCATGACGTATCCGAGTAGCCGCAGCCGACGCAGCCGCAGCCGCCACAATGCGCGCCGTCTAGGCAGCGATGGAAGCAACCGGCGTAGTCGAGCGGGACCGTCACGGCGAGGCCGCGCTCGTTCGCCCGAAATTCGAACCGGCGACGGATCATGCGAACGGCCTCGGCGCCCTCGACGACGCGCAGGTCGTCGAGGTTCGTTCGGGTCCAGCCGACCGAGGCGCAGGCGTAGGCGCGACGCTGGTCGCCGGTCTCGACGAGCAGAACGTCGCCGACCGACAGCGACCGCAGCCGGCGAGCCCGGTAGGCAGTCGCGAGCGCGTCGTCGCTTTCATTGAAAGCGACCCATGCCCGCTCGCAGAGCGCGGGGTCGGTCTCGCCGGGCTCGGCGGCGAACCGGAACACGGCGACGAGCGGGTGACGGTCGCCGGGCTCGGCCTCGACGCGCTCGGGCAGGACGCGCCCGCCGTGACTCGACGTTAGGCGCGTGTTGTGACCGAGGCTCGCGTCGCGGTCGATGTTGTGGAGAACGGTAACGACGGTCGCGGCCTCGGGCGCCTCGGCGAGGCCGTCGTCGGCGAGCGCGAACGCCGGCAGGGTCATTCCGAGCGGCGCGCCGAGCGCGGCTAGCTCGCGGTTCCGGGCGACCCATTCGGCGCGGGTGATCGCCTCGGTACGGTAGGCGCGGTTATTCGCGGCGAGCATGTCGCGCAGCGCGGGACGGGTCACGGGCTCGGCGGGCGCCTCGGGCGCCTCGTCGGCGATGACGACGACGACGACGCTCGCATGGTAGCGGCGGGCAATCTGCCCGTTCCCCTTAGCGGCTGCGGCGTCGCTCTTGTGCAGGCTAACGACCTCGGTCCCGTCGGTGAGGGTCGTAATGCTCGCGTGCGAGTAGTGAACCCGGCTCGACTGAATAAGTAGCTCGTCGGCGTAGGTCTCGCCGTTAACGGTCCCGTCGAGGACGTAGGCGACGAGGCCGGCGCCGAGGTCGCGGCGGGTGACGGTCGGGGTTGTGCTGGTCATCGGTGGTTCCTCCGGTTCGGTGCGGTGTAGGTCGTTCGTGCCTACGGCACGTATAACGCGAATCTACGCCCTAATGTTCCTGGTTCGAACGAACCAAGCGAAATCGGACGTAGATAAACGCGCTGGTCAGCGGGTATGCCCGGCCAGTGTGACCGAGGTCACACTACCGACCGGAACGATTCTCACTCGGCCGCGCCGCCCTGCGCCTCGGCGCCATGCGTTCGCGAGGTCGGGCCAGTCGCGCCCTAGCTGCCGCTTTAGGTACGGCGGGCCGGCGGCGACTCGGCCCTCGACGACGCCGACGAGGAACGTCGCGCCGGGCTCGGGCAGCGACACGTAAAACCATCGCGCGCCGGCGGGCAGCCGAGGCGCCGGGTAGCTCACGGGTCGGCCTCGCGTAGCTCGCGGATCGCGGCGCCGACGACTCGGCGCATGGCCGGCATAGACCGGCGCCAGTTAGGCGACCGGCGCCAGTCTCCATCGCGCAGCCGGTCGTAAAAAACGACGGCGCCGGTCCCGTTTTCGTAGGCGAGCGGTTCGCCGTCGGGCCAACCGCCGGCGGGCAGGCCGAACGCCGTCGCGACGACGACGAGGCCGCGCCTCGGCCGCGCTAGCTGGTCGAGGCTCGCGTCGATTAGATGCGTCGCCGTGACCGCTACTAGGTGCCCGTTCCATCGGCCCGGTTTGCTCGCCGCTACGCCGTCGATTCCGACCGAGTAGGCGCCCGCCGGCCAATCGGCGGGATCGCGGTCGGCGAGCGCTGCGCGTTGCTCCCATGCGAGCCGGCTATACGCGCGGACGGTCGTCGGCTGCGGTCGCGCCTTGACGCCGAAATACCGGGCGACCTCGACGACGGCGAGCGTCGAGGCGATACAGCTATCGAGCGAAAACTCGGCGAGGACGCAGCGGCGAACGACGAGCGCGAGCCGGCCCGGCTCGACGACGGTCACGGCTCGCGCCGACGGCGGGCGAGGCGCCCGAGGCCGCGCCATAGCCGGATCGCGCGAGCGGTCGCGGCCTCGGGAGTCGAGCGGTTGATACGCGCGCCGCATTCCTCGCAAACGAACAGCCCGGCGCGAGCGTCGAGGTCGGCGACGCGCAGCGAGCCGCAGGCCGGGCAGGCTAGCGACTGCGTAAGCATGTCCGCAGCCATAGCGGCGACGGTCTCGGGCGTGTCCTCGCAGACGGTGAGCAGGTCTCGCGCGGCCTGTTCGCTTGTGAACCGCCAGGCGACGACGGCCTCGCGCCCGTCGAGTGTGAGGCCGACGCGAACGAGCCATATCGGCGGGTCGTCGAGGTATTCGCCGGCGACGGCGCCGGGTTCGAATAGCTGCGCCCGCACGAAACGAACGACGGTCACGGCCCGGCCTCGCGGCGCGCGTCGGCCTCGATTTCCTCGACGAGGCCGCGAACGGCGTCCTCGGCAGCGGCGAGATACGGCGCGAGCGAGCCGGGCGGGTGAACCGTCCCGGTTAGCGCCTCGTCGCGCTCGACCTCGGCGCCCGGCTTGGCCTGCCACCAATAGCGCCCGGTTCGCGAGCGGCGCATATGCCCGGCGCCGGCTAGCTCGTCGAGCGTCCCGGCCCATAGCGACGACAGCCCGCCGGCGCCGTGCGAGGCGCGCAGTACGCCGGCGACGACCTTAAACCCGTCGCCGCCGGCGAGGTAGTCGGCGACGCTCGCCTCGTATCGCCGGGCGACGAACGCGAGCGCGGCCTCGGTCGGTCTCATGACTCGGCGCCGACCTCGGCCGGTAGCGGCGCGGTTTGCTTATGCCATACGCCGACGGGCTCGCCGCTAAACGAGCCGTCGGCGCGCCGGTAAGCGACCGTGTAGCTAACACTCTGCCCGGCCGTGAACCCGCCAGGGTCGGCGACGTATGCCTCGGGAAAATAGCCCTCGCTGTAATGGAGGTTCACGCGCTCGACGCGAGCGGGAACCATGCGCGCCCGGCCGAATAGCTCGCGGCGAACGAGAATCACGTCGCCGACCTGCCAGCGGTCCCAATCGGCGAAACGTTCCTCTAGTGCGACCTGCGCGGCTAGCTCGTAGGCGCGCCGCGCCTCGTTGGCCTCGTCGCGCAGCCGTTCGGCCTCGGCGAGCAGCCGGCCGAGGCGCGGCGGGTACGGCCGGCCGGGACAGTCGCCGTGCGGGTCGTGGCTCGCCTCGCTGCGGCAGGGTCGGCCGGTCATGCGCGACGCTGCGGCTGCGATGCCCATAGCCAAGACATAAACGATTTAGGCCGGCAGCCCGTGCTAGCGGCGTTCGACAGTATGTGCGCGGCGGGCGGTCCCTCGGCGCAAAGCACGCCGCCGGCCCATCGGTTGTGAACCCGGCGCGCGCCCGTGAGCGCGTCTTTCGGTCCTAGCGTCCATTCCTGACTCTGTACCGTGTCGCAGTTCTGCCAAGCGGCCTCGCCGCTATTGATGCCGAGACACATCCCGATATCGGCCTTTAGGTAGAACGTAAGGCTCGACGGGTCGTAACAGACCTGCCAGGCGCCCGAGCCCTCGACGTGAGCTAGCTCGTTATTCGACGGCGGGTGACCGGGCCGGGCCGACAGCGAACCGTCATTCGGGTATGTCGCGTCGTCGGCCCAAAACCCGCAGGTCGGCGCGTGCCGCGCGGCTAGCGCTACGGGCGCCGGCGTCGAGCGGGTGACGAGGAAAAGGCCGAGGCCGACGGCGACGAGGACGAGGCCGAGTAGTAGTCGTTTCATCGGTGGTTCCTTCCGGTTAGCTGTTCGGGTAGAGGTCGCGGCCGAGCGCGCAGGTATGGCGGGCGGGCGGCAGGCCGCGCCCGGCGTTACCGGGGCAGCCGGGTTCGCCGCAGCGGATAACGCCGTGACCGTCGGGCTCGGGCTCGGGCTCGGCCTCGGGCGGGCCGTGACCGTGCGAGTAGCCCTCGGGCCAGTCGAGGCCGCGCTCGG
>Ga0126379_10001577_pt1 | contig 14004 bp, 24 predicted proteins | sample PanSoiMetPlot_24_FD_92640 | JGI IMG/M metagenome (GOLD analysis project Ga0126379, IMG submission 92640) | Tropical forest soil microbial communities from Panama - MetaG Plot_24 | ecosystem: Environmental > Terrestrial > Soil > Tropical forest > Bulk soil | place: Panama | collected 2016-02-17 | reverse complement strand
TGAGGCCGGTGACGCCGACCTGGCCGACGAGCTTTGTGCCGACGTTGAAGGTGCCGACGATCGAGATGACCGCCATCGGCTACCTCCTCAGAGCTTCGCGATCCAGGGTGCGGAGTTCTGCCACTGCAGGGTGATGTCGCCGCCGTTCGGGGTGACGGTGAAGCCGTCGATGTAGAAGAGGAGCGGGCTCGTCGCGGGCGTGCCCGTGTCCTTGAAGACGGCGAGACAGTCGATCGCAGCCCCGGTCGGGACGGCGAGGAAGGTCACGTCGGCCGCGTCGAAACAGCCGGGGTCTGCGCCTGCGCCGTTGGCGGTCTTCGAGCCGAGGATCGCGTCGGTGGCGATCGCGGCCGGAAGCGAGCTCGCGTACTGGTGCCCCTGTGAGACCGCGTAGGCCGACGTGCGCATCGGTCGCACCTTCACCGTCGTACCGGCGGCGGTGATGTCGCCGAGCGTCGCCTTCCAGAACTCCTGCAGGGCGAGGTTGTAGTGCTGGGGTGCCATCAGAGGGTCACCGTCTGATGTGAGGCGTGCATCTCGGCGAGCTCCTCGACGTTGTAGTCGCGGGAGAGCTCGCCCTCGGCGTAGCCGAGCACGATGAAGCGGTCGGCGGTCTCGGTGTCGAGCTCGACCTCGACGCCCGCAGGCTGGTCGCCGACCGAGTTGATCATGCGTACGAGCGTCATCTCTTCCTCTTCTCCTCTTCTTCTCGTGCGATGAGCTCGAACATCAGCTCGACCTCCTCGTCGACGCTGAGCCGTTGTGGTGCCGGGACGACGCCCGCGTACTCACGGGCGAAGAAGAGCCGCTGGTCGCGGGCGATCGGTGCGCCGCAGACGGGGCAGCGTGCAGGCCAGGCCTGCTCGAACGGCTCGAAGCACTTCAGGCAGGCGTAGCCCTCGCGGAGCCGCTCGATCGACTCGGGCGCGAGCTCCAGGTTGACCGCCCGCTGGATGCGCCCGTCGCGGCCGACGACGATCTCGTCGGACTGCTCGATGTTGAGCACCTCGATCGGCTTGCGCCAGCGCTCAACCAAGAATCTCCTCCTCCTCGGAGGGCTCGACGTCGCCGGTCGTGATCGCCTTCTCGATCTCCTCGGCGATCTTCGGCCGGTTCTGGTGTTCGCGCTCGTAGGCGAGCACGGCGTCCAGGTCGTGCCCGTCCTCGACGAGACGGCGGACGAGCTGCCCGGGCGTGCCGCGGAACTCGTCGTAGCGCGGCCAGGGCGGCGCGGTGAAAGAGCCGACGACGAGGTAGGACGGGTCGCGCTCGGCCTCGCGGACGAGCTTCTGCTCGACGACCTCGCGCTCCTCGTCCGTCCAGCCGTGCCGGTCCTGTGCAGCCTCGGAATCGAAGAGGCCGATCCGGTAGTCGGGCTGGACGGTCGTGACCTCGTCCTGCTCCTGGTAGAGACCGTTGAACGCCCACTCCGCGATCGCGAGCTCGCGTTCGGGCGGCGTCAGCAGCCAGGGCTCGAACTCGGCGACGAGCTCGCGCTCGATCGTGCGGACGACGCCGTTCGCGTACGCCTCGTGCTGGCCGGGCCGACAGAGTGTCCGGGTCCGGCCGTGCTTCGAGATGACTCGCATCAGTGCTCCTTGAGTGAGACGGGGGCGCTCCGGGCCGTAGCTCTCACGAGCGCCCCCGTCAGCTTGTGCCTACGGCGCGATCGCGCCGAGGATCCACGCGTGGGCCCGCTCGTGAGCGATCTCCCAGGTGGCCTCGCAGATGTACTCCGCTGCGTAGGAGTCGCGACCCTTCGGCTGCTGCTCGGTGAGCAGCTTCGTGTCGCGGTCGCGCAGCGGCCTGCGCTCGATGTAGTCGAGGTCGACGAGGAAGGCGTAAGAGCCGAAGCCCTTGTTCGCCACCGGGAACTCGCCGAACTCCTTCTTGACGACCACCGGGATGCGGTAGCCATACGCGCCGGAGATGAACGCGTCGACGTTGACACCGTAGACGTTGCGCGGCGTCGGGTCCCACTGCGCGCCCATACCCGAGCGGTTCCAGGAGCTCATGCACTGCACGATCACGGGGCTCGCGAAGAGCACCTTGTTCGTCGAGCCGTACTGGAACACGGCCGCCATCAGGTTGTCGAAGCCGGACGGCGTCATCGCAGCGCCCGCGCAGTCGAGCTTGTTCGTCTGCAGGAACTCGTACAGCCCGCCCGCGGTGCCCTGCGGCTCGGTGTTGCCGTTTGGGGCGACCGAAGAGGCGACGTAGGAGCGGGTGCCCCAGAAGCCGATCGCCTCCCACTTCTTCTTGTGCACGCGGGCCTGGCGGACAGCCTCCTTGGCGGGCTCACGTCCGCCGTAGAGCTCGATCGCCGTCTGCGTGTTCGTGAACGTCCACGGCGTCCGCGTGATCTGCGTGTAGTTGTAGCCGAGCACACGCGCGAGGTAGCGGGCGACCGGGAAGTCGGAGCCCTGCGGCTGCGCGTCGCCGACCACGAGCCACGAGTCGAGCGCGGACATCGAGGCCGCGACGACGCGGCCGACGCCGCGCGTGAGCGTGATCGTGTCGGTCGCGACCGAGACGACGATGCAGGCCTCGCCGGAGCGCATGTTGCGCAGCACGTCGTTCGGCTGCACGAGCTTGCCGTGGCCCGCAGAGAAGGGGATCGCGGTGTCGGTCGTGATCTGCGCCGACGTGTTGGTCACGATCCTCGGGAAGTCCTCCTCTTCGAGCCAGTTGACTTTCTCTCGCGTCGCCTGACGCGAGGAGACCTTGTCGGTCATGGTGGTGAACTGCGTGTCGTCCGGCTTGAGGACCCGGATCTTCGGGTCCATGTCGACGACCCGCTCGTCGGGAACGATCTCCTCGGTGGAGATGTAGCCCGTCGCAACGGTGCCAGCCATCTGGGCACTCCTCGGGTGGAAGGAACAAGTTCTCCTTCGGCCCTCGGGGTCTCGGCTCGGGGAGGCCCGCGGCTCTAGGTGTTACGCGCCCACTCTTCGTCCAGCTGCTCCAGGGTGAGGCCCGGCCCGATGCGATGCTGACTCGGGGTCTCGCCTGGCGAGGGGCTTACAGCTGCTGAAGCTACCACGGCTTTCCGCTTGGCGCTCGTCGCCTTCTCGCGGTTGCCGTTACGCACCTCCTCCTTCGCGCTCGCAAGCGAGTGCGTCGAGGCGCGTGCGATCTCGTAGATGCCCATGACGCCGCGCACCGCCGCCTCGGGATCCTGGGAGCGGGCGTCGATCACGAGCGGGTGAAGGTCGCCCAACTGGGCGATCGCCGAGGTCATCTGCGCGGCGTACTTGGGCATGTCGGGGAAGTGGCGTTCGAGCTCGCCGAGGAGCTGCTCGGCGCTGAAGCTCACCTCGGGCTGCGCCTCGGCCTCCATCGTCGCGTAGTAGTTACCTTCGGCGACGTCGACGGCCTGCGAGGTGCGCAGGGCGTCGTAGGGCTGCTCATGCCCCCACTCGGTGCAGATGGCGCGGGCGAGCCCGAACTCTCCGGCGTTGACGGCGTTACGAACGTAGAGCGACGGGTTGCCGGACTCGATCGCCTCGGTCACCCAGTTGCGCTGCGCCTCGTTCAGGAGGACGGCGTCGCCCGTGAACGCGTTCGCCTGCGTGAGCTCGGATTCGAGCTCGCGGACGCGCCGTTCGAGCGCCTGCTTCTCGGAGCCCTGGCGTGAGAGCGCGTGCTGGGACTGGACGCCGTAGCGGAGCGCCCGGCCGACGTCGCCCTGGAACTTCGCCAGGAAGGCGCGGATCTCCGGGTCGTACTCCTCTTCGGCCGCCTCCTCGGGTTCGGCCTCCTCGCCCTCTTCGGGCGCGGGCTCCTCCTCGGCCGGAACCTCCTCTTCGCCTTCCTCTTCGACCGGCTCTTCCTCGGCCGGAGTCTCCTCCTCCTCGGGCTCGACCGGCTGCTCGATCGGCGGTGCGTCCTCCTCGGTCTCGACCGGCTCCTCCGCCGTCGGCTCGGACGGGTCGCCGCCCGCCTCCTCCCAGGCTCCGAGGATCTGGGCGGTCACTTCCTCTGGTCTCACGTCGTCACTTCCTCCCTCTGCGTCTCGCGGATCGCCCGTTCGAGTCGCATCTCGGCGTTGTGCGGCTGGTTGACGAACCAGTGCATGCCGTCGATGTAGCCGCGGGCGTAGTCGGCGAGCCGCTGGTCGAACGGTGCTTGCCCGAGCGCGTGCGCGAGCACGACCTTGCGGATGTTCTCTTCCTTGCGTGCGATCGTCGCCTCGACGGTCGGCCAGGACGGGTGCTGGGTGAGCACGGCCAGGTCGCCGTCGCGGAGCGTCCGCTCGCGCTGCTCGGCCTCGGAGAGGATGCGTCTGCGTCTCACGTTCCACCTCCGCCTCTGTTCGAGACGCCGCCGCGCATCGCCATCAGCTGCGCCATCGACGCCTCAGGGGACATGGAGGGCCCAGGCGACGCCGACGGACTCTGCGGCCCTGCCGCCAGCTGGGGTGCGGTCACCCCGCCGGGCCCTCCATTCCCACCGTTGGCGAGGGGGACCTGCCCGGGCTGTGGCACTCCGGGAGGGCCGCCAGCGGTGGCTGCGCCGACCTGGGGCGGCATGAAGTAGCGCTCCTTGTCCGGCTTGTCGTAGGAGTCGAGTGTGTCCTCCATGAAGGCCTTCAGGTTCAGTGGTGCACCGGCCTGGGCGAAGATCGGAGCGACCTGCGCTGCGATCTGCAGCAGCGAGCTCGACTCGGCGCGGCGCTCCTGCCGCAGCAGCGAATCGCTCGTGACGTCGATCGTGATCTCGTAGTCGCCCTGGACGTCGAGCGGGGTGATCGTGTGGTAGGCCTGCGCCCCCTGCGCGCCGACGATCGGGATGACGCGGTCGTCGCGGAGGAACTGCTGGTAGAGGAGCAAGAAGTCCTTGCCGAGCTGCGCGTAGGCCCACAGGTAGTGCTGCTTGCGCGACTGGATGATCCGCTGCGCGATCGTCGTGATAATCGACATGCCGGTCGCGGTCTGCTGGTCGAGCGTCTGATCCTGGACACCCGATGCCATCGGCAGGCCGCCCATGATGTTCTGCAGGTCGCCCTTGATCAGCGCCTCGGCCTGGAGGGTGATGTTGGCGGCGGCCGGGTCGATCGGGAGCGTCGAGACCTGGCCGGGATCCTCGACGAACCAGACCTCGCCGGGGCCGTAGACGAACGACTCGGGGTCGTCGACGTCGGGGCGGACGAGCGAGATCACGTTGGCGAGCATGCGCACCACGTCGATGCGCTGGTTCTGCAACGTCCAGAGCATCTGCTGCAGCTGCGCGAGCGCCTCGACGACCGAGATGCCGGGGATCTGGAAGGCGTCCGGCATGGCGGCGCAGACGACGAACGGCATGCGCCCGTTCCAGAACGGGTTCGGGTCGTCGCGCAGGAGCACGGTGCGGTTGCCGACCGTGATCACGCGCTCGGGCGTCCAATACTCCAGCACCTCGACGAGATCCTGGGTGCGGTCGATGTTGCGCAGGCGGCGCTCGCGCTTGGTCAGGTCGGCGTAGGTGCTGCGCGCCGTCTCGCCTTTCACCTGGTCGACGTTCTTGTAGAGGCCCTCCTTCTCCAGCCTCTTCAGCGCCGAGTAGGACTGCCAGGTGCGGTCGATCAGGTACTCGGCGTTCTGGACGCTGGAGGCCTGTGAGGGCCAGAAGAAGTCGCGGATGTCGCGCACCTCGGAGACGGCGTCGTCGACGACGAGCACATCCTTCTGGGTCTGCTCCTCGTGGGTGGTGATCGTGTCGACGTAGTTGCCGTAGCCGTCGGTGATGTCGAGCGGGCTCGGGACGAGCGCGGTGACGGTGCGATGCTCGGAGCGCCAGTAGGTCTTGAGGACGGTGATGCCCGCGATCAGGTCTTGCTGCATGAAGTCGCGCTGCTTCTGCGCGAAGCCGTCACGATCCAGGGCGTAGCGGAGCACGTTCGAGACCGCCTTCACCCCGCTGACGCGCTGCACCACCTCGTCGAGGGACTCGTCCGGCTTCGGGCGCGGCTGCACGTTGAAGCGCGGCGAGGGCTCCAGCATGGTGGCGAGCATCCCCTCGCAGGTGTTGAGGACGTACGGCGTCGTGATGTTCGAGTGCCAGTCCTCGTCGTCGTCGACGGTGGGGGAGATGTCGGCGAGGCCGCGGTAGGCGTCGTAGCGGAGCTCGACCTTCTCGATGAACGCGTCGTGGTAGCGGCGCTCGCAGTCCTGCACCGCTTTCACGACCAGCTGGACGGCGTCGTCCAGCTCGCTCTGGTCGTAGAGGTCGGTCTCGACGTTGGTCGCCATCAGCCGCCCTGCGGTCCGGCCTGGGCTGCGCCCGGGTTCATCTGCAGCGCCTGCTGCAGGCCCTGCATGTCACTCTGGTCTTTCGCCTTCAGCTGCAGGATCTTCTGCAGGCACTGCGCCGCCGTCGCCCGGTCGGACTCGTCGGGCTCCAACTGGATGTAGGCGTGCAGCGCCTCCTCGGCCCCATCGAGGGCCTCCATCGAGTTCGAGTATTCGCCGCCGGTCGCGGTCTCGCCGCCCGTGTCGCCGCCGAGTCCGCTCGGGTCACCGAGGTTGGGAGGCTGTCCGGGCGGCGGTGCGCCGCCACCTTGGCCGAGCATCTGGGCGAGACCCATCATCGAGCTCATGCGACTCTCCTTCTCTCCCACGGGTAGGTGTGGTGTCGGCGCTTGTGCGCGTCCGGCCGACGGCGCACACGCTTCTCGTGCGTGCCGTACAGGCGGTACATCTCCAGGGCGAGACCGAACGCCATCACGCGGTCGTCGTTGCAGCCCTCCAGGGCGCGAGGAGACGGCAGCGTCTTCTGGCGCACGAACGTGCGCAGCTCGGCGATCAGTGTGCGCGGCAGCGTCGGCAGGCTGCGCTCGCGGATCGCCTGCTCGATCTGGTTGACGATCTGCGGCCGGGTCTTCGTGTTGATCGGGAAGCCGTAGTTCGCGAGCTGGTGCGCGTCCGGCCGGTCGGCGATCGTGTGCCGGTAGAGCTTCGGATAGTGGGGGCGGCCCTTCCGTCCGTCGCGGAGAGAGATGATGACGGGCTCGCCGTAGCCGCCTCCCATCTCGACGGCGATGCGAGCGGTCCCGTACTGGCGACCGAGGAAGTGGAGCTGCTCGGCGAACACATCCGCCTCGATCTTCTGGTGGAACTCGGCGGCGAGCTCCATCGTCGCCAGGTCGATCACGTAGGCACAGCTGTAGTCGAGGCCTCTGCCGGTCGCGACGTCGGCACCGATCGCGTACTCGTGGCTCGAGTTTGGCTTCGCGTACACCCGGACAGGGAACTGCTCGGGATGCTCGCCTGCTCGCAGCACTTTCGCCTTCTGGCCGGTGTCGTCGGGCAGGTAGCGGATCCGGTCGAGCTCGACGAGTGGTGCGTTCTCCGAGTACCAGGCGAGCGCGTCCAGGTCGAACCAGCATTCGCCCGTGTTGATGAACGCGTCCTCGGGCGTGCGCGGGAACTGCTCGGCACGGTCGGCGGCCGGGAGTGCACGGGCGTTCGTCTCGTACCAGCGCTCGTCGCGGTCGGGGTGCAGGTTCCAGGGGAGGAACTGGACGTCGACGCCGTAGGCTTCCGCGTTGACGTAGAGATGGTGGAAGAAGTTGCCCTCACCGGTCTGCTCGTTCGAGACGCCGTTCGCCGTCGAGACGACGAGTACCTGGCCGCCGTTGTCCGCAGTCGGGAAGGTCGCCTTCCACGAGTCTCGGGCGTACTCGTGCCGGGCGTATTCGTCCAGGAGTACGAGCGTCGCGGTCTCGCCGTGCCCCGCCCGTCGTGTCGAAGGGAGCCCGACGCAGGATGAGATGCGGCCGTCCGGGAAGCTGAACTCGATCAGCGTCGTCGGACGCGCGTCGCGCGACGGCTTGGTGATCTGGGCCTCGAAGCGCAGATGCTCCGGCAGCGAGTTGAACATGTCGAAGATCCGGTTCACGACCTTGATCGCCTCGTCCTCGTTGATCGAGACGACGAGACCGCGCGTGCCCGGCCGGACCAGAAGCTTCCAGAGCATGTAGCCCGCAGCGAGCCAGGTGATCCCGATCTGGCGGGCCTTGAGGACGAGTGAGAGCGTGTGCCCGATCCACTCGTCGAGGACGCCGCGCTGCCAGTACCAGCCCGCCCCGGGGTCTTCGAGCTCGAAGCTGAAGCGCTCGCCCGTCTTCGGGTCGACGCACTCCACATGTTCGAGCAGGCCGCCCGGATGCTGCATCGCTGCTGCTCGTTCGTTCAAGCGACGGGCGTAGTCGACCTTGAAGAGCTCGACGAGCTCCGGGTCGGCCTGCTCGATCGTGGTCAATAGAGTCCGCACCTCCTTGCGGTGTTCGGCCAGGGGCCGAATCCCCGACCACTGAGGTAGGCCTTGATCGCGACCGCGATCTGCATACCGGGGGTCCAGTGGTCGGCCGTGCCGAAGGCGCGGAGAAACTCGCGCCCGTAACGCGCCTGGAAGGCGTAGTCCATCTGCAGGCCTCCCCAGTAGGGAGCGCCGCCGTCGTTCCAGGCCCCTTCGTAGCGGTGGATGCACTCGAACGCTCGCACGAGTGACTGCGAGCTCTGACGACCGCCGCGCATGCTCGTCACCGCGAAGACGAGCCAGACGCAGAAGGCGACCGTGAGCGTGATCAGGGGAGCGCTCTCAAGCGCGACCTCCTCACTCGCTTACAGGGTCAGACCCCTTCCTCGGATGCTTCAGCGGCGGCGGGCCCGGCGACGGCGGCGGGATTGGCCGGACTGGCTCAATGCGATCGCGACCGCCTGCTTTTGGCTTCGGACGATCGGCCCCTTCTTCGAGCCCGAGTGGAGCGTCCCCGCCTTCCACTCGTCCATGACGGTCTTCACCTTCGCCTTCTTGCCCGCCTTCGTCGTGGGTTTTCTCGCCGCCACTCAGGTCGACCTCTTCTTCGTCGAGGCGGACTCGACCGGGTGCGGGCCGGTGCCGAACCATTCGGTCGCAGGCTTCGAGTGCGGAATGTCCTTCGCCATCGCGTGCGCGGTCGGGCCAGGCTTCGGCAGCATGCCGGGGCCCGGCTCACTGCGGATCCGCCCGAGCGCCGCACCGAGCGCAGAACCCGCCGGAGTCGCCGGTCGCCGTCTCTTCCTCATCGTCTCTCCTTACGCGTCGCGAGTCACACCGATCACCGCGATCGGCGTACGGGTGTCGTCGTAGACGGTGACGACGTGCTTGCCTGTCGTGTCGGGGGTGAGCGTCTGCACCGTGTTGAAGTAGGAGCAGGCGATCGTCACCGCCGAGATGTTGTCGTAGCTGCCGCCGACGACCGAGCCGTCGGGGAGCTCGCAGGTGAACGGGTGCGCGGTGCCCTGGCTGACCGGCTCGCTCATGAGATCAGATCCGCCCCCCAGAGCACCCAGACCCAGAGGGCCGCGGCGATCAGGAAGAGCGCGATCTCGGTTCGAGTCAGCGTCATCACTTCACCTTCTTCAGGTTCGGGTTGCGCTTCTTCGCCGCCGGGGAAGCCTTGCGCGTCGAGGCGGCGAGGATCGCGCCCGCTCTGTCCTTACTTATTCCCTGCCGCTTCGCGATCTGCGACTGAGCGGCCTTGAAGCCCATGCCCTTCTTGGCCTTCGCCATCACTTCCCCCTCTCAACGGCTAAGGGCCCCGAAGGGCCCTTTCGCCGGATCAGTCTCCACAACGGAGGAGCCGAAGCGCCAACGCGTGAGGAGCTCGCTCAGCTGACGCCAGGCGAGTTCAGCCGAGTGTAATCGAAGATCACATCCGACCGAGTGCTTTTACTATCCTCCGGCCAGGTCAGTTCCACGAAAGGAGTACACATGCCCGAGCCCCAGACGCAGGTCGCGGCGTTCGCCTGCGACACCTGCGGCAAGACATTCGAGACGCAACGAGCACTCGGCGGTCACCTTGCCGGAGCGCACCCCGGCCGAGTCGGCACAAGCAAGACTGCGAGGAACGCGAAGGCGAGAGCCGAGCAGGTCGACGAGGACTCGGTCAGCTTCCAAGTGGAGAAGCGGCTGCGCGAACTCGTCGCCCCGTTCGAGGAGGAGATCCGCACGATCGACCGGCGCATCCTCGCGATGGACAAGGAGCGGCGTGACCTGCTCGGGGCGAAGCGCCGCCTTGAGAAGACGCTCGGCGTTCTCCGCAACCAGGCCCCAGCGAAGTCGAACACCTCCGGGCTCTCAACCGCCGACGATGAGGCGAAGCGCAAAGCAGTCGCGGAGTTCGTCGACCTGCACGCAGACGAGCTCCAGGACGGCTTCACCGGCTTCTCATTGTGGAATCAGATGAAGCGCGACGGGTTCGGTCCGTCGATGTCACACGAGAAGCTGATGAAGGCACTTGAGTCGCTCCGCGACGCCGGAGTTCTTCGCGCCGACAAGGTCGTGAAGGGCGGCGGCATGCAGTGGAAACTCATCGGGAACGGAGCCGGGTGATGGCGAAGCGTAAGCCCTCGGTCTACCACGCAACCCAGTACGACTTCCGCGACACCGACATCATGTTCCACATCGCCGAGTCGGCGAACGGCAAGGGAGTCGCCTCGCAGGCGCTCGCCGAGATGATGGGCTTCGAAGCAGAGGAAGGAGCCAGGCCGATCGGGATCCGGCTCGCCTGGATGAAGCGGTACGGCATGGTCGCCTACGACGACCGCGAGCACCTCTGGAAGCTGACCCGCGGCGGCGATCGTGTCGTCTCCTCGCGTCTCTTGGCTCCCGAGCTGAAGGTGGTGGAGACGATGCCCGACGAGAAGATGGTCGAGGTGATGGCGCTCGTGACGTCGCGCTTCCAGCGCGGCGAGACGATGCTCGGACACATGCTCAGGCGCGAGTTCGCGTTCGGGACACAGAAGCGATGAGCTACGGAAGCTCTACACCGAACCCCAACTTCCCGTTCCCCGAGCCGCCCTGGCCGTGTGAGTCGAGCAAGAAGACGAGTAGATGAGTACGAGTGGCCGAATGAGCAGGCGCGTTCGTTCGGCTACTCACACTGGGTCGTGTGGAAGGCCGTCGTTGCTCTGAGCGTCCAAGACTGGCTGCGGCAGAGACGGAGGCAGGGATGATGGACAAGACCTTCTGGCGGATCCGGTCGATCGGCCGACCGTACGACAACCTCAACATCGAGCTCGTCGCCGACACCGCCTCGGAGACGGTCGCGCAGACGATCGAGCAGGCCGCAGCCGCGCACGGGATCGAGCTCGAACGACTCGCCGAACCGATGCCCTCGTGGCGTCCGGTCGTCGCAGAGCCGAAGCGATGAGCGGCTACGGACAGGCCGAGGCGACACGCATCGGCATCTGCTTCGTCGACGACGAGATGTTCTGGTGGCGAGCCGACGAAGGCGAAGCGTGCCCGATGTGCTCGACCGACGACGAGCACTACGACGAGACGCACCGCTTCTTCGTTGCCGAGACGCGGGCTGGGGGTGACGGATGAGCGGCTGCGGCCATGACGGCTGGCAGGCCGGATGCCCCGAATGCGAAACCGAAGAGGAGCTCGCACTCGAACGGATCGGCTGGCCCCCGGCGGACGGAAGCTGGAGCGTCCCCGACCCCGAGCCCGAAGAAGAGAGTCAGGCCTTGAGCTCGTGAAGAACGAACGCCATCACCGCGTCGGGCCCCTCCTGGGTGACCTCTTCCGGGACGGCTACCGAGACAAGCTCGCCCGAGAGCGTGCCGACGAACGCGACGCCCGCCACCGGATCGAAAGCGAGATTCGTTGGAAGCATCGGGTGCGTCTTCTTGAAACGCCACTCGACCCAGGCCTTGACCAGGATCATCACCGCGTAGGCGAGACCGAAGCCCGCCGTCCAGGCGTAGAAGACGATCGCCCAGCGCGGGTAGGGGATCGAGAGCGCGAACCCGGCCATGAAGGTGGCGATGGCCGAGAGTGCGAGTCCGATCCTCAGGCGGTACCACATGGGCGCAAGCGTAGAGCCTCGACCGGACGCGCATCCCCCGAAGGAGGGATGGAGCCCTCAGGTTCCCCCCAGTAGCCTCGCTCGCGGGGAGGCAAGGAAGGGGCCACGGGCACTGCGGCGTTCGTGGCCTCTTCCTTCGGGGCGGTCGTGGTGTGACGGCGGGGGGTTGCCCTTTGCACGAGATAACCCGGCGTCTCCGGCCCGCCCCAGAAACGACACGATACATTCACGCTGCAAACGGGTACCCTTGGGTCATCATGGACGGCAAGGAATGCCCGGTCGACTGGCGGCACGGGCCCCTCGCGTCCACCGACCTGTGGTGCTGGGTGTGCGGGGCCGAGCTCCCTACGGGGACGGAACCTTCTGCTCCCGCCGCCGAGCCTCCCGATACGCCCGCTGCTTCTCGCGGTGGCCGATCTCGGCGAGCGCGGCGCGATGCAGTGCCGAGTCCCTGAAGACCTCCAGGCCCCAGGCCTGCACACACATCTGCGCGGTCAGCGGATCCGAGGCCCACACCCGAGCGATGTTCTCGGGAAGCACCGGCAGACCGGGCGGGGTCGTACTCGCCAGCATCCGCTTCGCCGCCTCGTCGCGCTCGGCCTTCGAGCGAGACTCCGAAGCCGTGAAGCCGAGCTCGTCCCGAAGCGCCTGCTCGTCCTCGGCGGTGAGCGGCTGCGGCTTCGCCCGATGAGCCTTCACCCGGCAGGCCGACGAGCAGAAGCGGGTGCCAGCACGCGCCTCGAACTCCGTCCCGCACTCCTCGCAGAAGACCATTCGCGTTACACGCTCCCCTCCGTTCGCGTTTCGCGTTACACGTCAGATGGGCGTGGGAGGAGTCGAACCCCCGGCCTCCTGCGCGTCGAACAGGCGCTCACCCGCTGAGCTACACGCCCCCGAATAGGCGACACGCACGAGGGTATGTCGCCTATTTCAAAAGTGCCAGGCTCGTGCGGGCGGGCCCCGGCGGGCAGGTGCCGCGCGCGCGATCGTGCGCGCGGGGGAGGGGGAGTTCCTGGCCGGTCCGGCCCTCTGTTCCCGCGCGCCGCGCGCGCGGGAGACCGTGCGCATGTGCGGGAGCGTTCTCTTGCTCCGGGCCGCCCTGCGACCTGTACTGGACCTGTACTGGCTCGCTCAGCTCAATGAAAACACTGGGTTCGAGCTCACTCGCCCGACTCGGAGTCGGGTGAGCCGAGCAGCCTGGCGGCCAGCTGCTGCATGTCCTGCCAGCCGAGCTCGGCGATCCCGGCGGCCGAGCTCGGGAGCTCGACCTCGACCGTCATCTGCTGCAGCGGGAACGTCTCGCCGAGGGCTCGCACGACCGCCTGCTGGCGCTCGATCGTGCCGAGCTCGGGGTCGTCGAGGGGCGCGTCGACGAGGGCTCGGGCGAGCTCGTGAGCGCGGTCGAGCGCCGCGACGCGTGCGATCTGTCTGGGGTTCGCGACTCTGTTCGGCCCTATGCCAAGGAGCTCCCTGCGCTGTCGTAACCGGGCCTTGACGGCGTGGCCTTTGGCGCTGGCGGCCACAGGGTCGCCTCCTCCGGCGTGAGCGCTGCACAGCGTCATGCCTCGCATGCGTGGCGCTCGGCAGCGTCCTCGGCCGTCGAGGAGCATCACCCGGCAGCGACCGTCGTCCTCGCCGGGCAGGAGCTCGGCTCCCTCGGGGATGCGATGGCACGAGGGCACGAGCTCTCCCGCCACCTGGACGAGCTCGTGGGCGTCGATCCAGGGCCGCGTGCCGCGGACGAGCTCGACCTCGACCATGGTCGGGGAAAGATCCCCCTTTTGGGTCATGCGACCTCCTGTGGTCTTCAGCAACAGTGTGCCCGCACCGCCGAACTCGCCTCTGGCAGACAGCGAACTGGCCCGCAAGGGCGGAACCGCTCACTCGCCTCGGAGAGCCCGGTGCAGCGTCAGGCCCGAGCATCGGCTCGCGGAAGGCGTCCTACGTGCCAGCCTCCGGCCTTCGGGCCGTCGATGAGAGCCACCCGGGTCATCAGCATCCGGTTCTGAATCCTCCTCCACAGAGGCGCTGGATGATCCGGCGCTGCGAGTTGATCCTGATGACCGCCGACAGGCGGGCCGCGCAAGCGGCGACTGGGCTCGCAGCATCACCGCCAGCGTCAACCGGTCGAAAGGGGGAGCCGAAGCCGGAGTTGTCACCCGGCGAGC
>Ga0126379_10001574_pt1 | contig 14008 bp, 16 predicted proteins | sample PanSoiMetPlot_24_FD_92640 | JGI IMG/M metagenome (GOLD analysis project Ga0126379, IMG submission 92640) | Tropical forest soil microbial communities from Panama - MetaG Plot_24 | ecosystem: Environmental > Terrestrial > Soil > Tropical forest > Bulk soil | place: Panama | collected 2016-02-17 | reverse complement strand
GGAACGAAGCAGAACGAGCCGTCGCTGAACACCGCGGAATTGAGGGTGGCGAAGAAGTTGTCGGTGTACGGCACCACCGAGCCGAGATACTTCTTGACCAGCTCAGGATGTTTCTGCACCGCCTCGGAGAACGAGCAGAAGATGACGCCCTTCTCGGCCAGCTTCTCCTTGAAGGTCGTCGCTACCGACACGCTGTCGAAGACGGCATCCACCGCCACGCCCGCGAGTAACTTCTGTTCCTCGAGGGGGATCCCCAGCTTCGCGTAGGTCTTGAGAATCTCCGGATCAACCTCTTCCAGGCTCTTGAGCAACGCCTTCTTCTTCGGCGCGGAGTAGTAAATGATGTCCTGGTAGTCGATGGCCGGGTAACGAACGTTCTGCCAAGCCGGCTCTTTCATCGTCAGCCAATGGCGGAAGGCCTTCAGCCGCCACTGCAGCATGAAATCGGGCTCGTCCTTCTTCGCGGAGATCAGGCGGATGGTGTCCTCGGTGAGGCCGCGAGGCACCGCGTCTTCCTCGATCGGGGTGACGAAGCCGTGCTCGTACTCGCGCTCGGTCAGTTTTCTGACTTCGTTGGTGGTGGTCATGGGGTTACCAAGTCCTTGCTCCGGGAGCTCAGGCGCTCTCGCACCACCGCGCCAGCCGCAGCCGCGCGGGGCTGAGCGATGTCTTGCAAGCTGAGCTTCTGCAGGGTGTCGCGAATGGCCTCGCTGATGTTGCGCCAACCACTTCGGTTGGGGCAGGTCGGTTCCAGACTGCAAAGACCGGCAACGCTGCTGCACTCCGTCATCCCGATTGGCCCTTCCAAAGCGTTAATCACCTCGGCCACCGAGATCTGCGCCGGATCCTTGGCCAGCGTGTAGCCGCCATTGACGCCCCGTTGGGAGGTGAGCAGCCGCGCTTGAGACAGCTTCTTCAGCAGTTTGTTGACCGTCGGCGCCGGCAGGTGAGACGCGTCAGCCAGGTCTCGAGCCGAATGAATGGGGCGCGCCCGCTGACGCGCCAAATGCGTCAAAAGGACGATCCCGTAATCTGTCAGCTTGTTCATCCGAATCATGCCGTCACCGAATTAGTACTGTACTAGTCCTATATTGACTGGGGCACGCATGCAAGTCACGCTGAGCGGCGTTAACCCCGGCATTTACTAAGGATTTTACCTGGTAGTAGGTCTTCTTCCGACAGGGGCGACACCCAGCACCACCGAACGCCCGAAAAGCAGTTAACCCTGGTTGCCACGAGGGGTCGGGAGAGGATGCAACCCACGTTGCGCAGCGTTGTGCTCGGGCTGGTGATCCTCGGCCCGGTCTTCTTGCTGTTCGAGAGACTATGGCCGGCGAATCCGCTTCAGCCACGCTGGCGGAAGGACAGCCGAGCCGATCTCGCTTACTGGTTTCTGACGCCGCTGGCGACGAAGGCCCTCACGCGCGTGCTGATTTACGGATTGTTCGTGTTCGCCGCACTCTGTCTGGGAGCGCAGACGGTGCAGCAGTGGCTTCATCCGCGCGGCGTGCTGGCCCGACAGCCTACCTGGGCGCAAGTGTTGGAACTGCTCTTGTTGGGTGACTTGATCGGCTACTGGAACCATCGCCTCTTCCACCTTCGCCCGCTCTGGGCCTTTCACGCTATCCACCACAGCTCGACCCAACTGGATTGGCTCTCGGCGGTCCGCTTGCACCCCGTCAATGACGTCGTCTCGAGGCTGGTGCAAGTCGTCGTGCTGCTGCCGCTCGGCTTCGCTCCGAAGGTGATGGCGGCGTATGTTCCCTTCCTCACGCTGTACGCAATCCTGCTGCACGCCAACGTGAGGTGGTCGCTGGGACCTCTGCGCTACCTGATCGCGAGCCCGACGTTCCACCGCTGGCACCACACGTGCGAGCGCGAAGGTTTGAACAGGAATTTCGCCGGTCTCTTTTCGTTGCTCGACCTGCTCTTCGGCACCTTCTACCTGCCAAAGGGTAAGCAGCCCGAACGCTTCGGCGTCGCCGGCAAGCCGCTGCCCACGACAGTGCTCGGTCAGCTCGCCTACCCGTTTCGCAAGGCCGAAACGTCAACTTAGACCGAGCGGCGCGATCGCCGCGCGCGTACAAAGCGACCGAGAAGCACGCCGTAGACGGCTGCGTTCACGGCCAAAACGACAAAGCCGAGGGCGAAGTGAAAGCGCGGCCCGAGAGCCAGCGGGTAGAGAATGGGAAGCAGGTATTGCTCCACGAAGCCTGCGGAATACGTCGGGACGCGAGCGGCGGCGCGAAACCAGTTCTCCAGCGGCGTCAAAGGGCATATCCAGGACATCCACTGCACCAGCACGCCCCAAGCAGCGAGCGGAAGGTGGACCCAAGCAATCCGTGGCCAGCGAAGCGCCAGCACTCCTCCCATCACTATGAAGGCGATGAAAAGCAAATGGAGCAAAACCGTCGCGTCGGCCAGGATTCGGAACACGGCTAGCGAAGCAGCGCCCTGAGCTGCTCGGCGATGCCCGCCGCATCCATCTTGTGCTTGGCGAGCAACTCTTCGGGCGACCCGCTCTCTCCGAACTGGTCCTTGATTCCGATCCGCAGCAGTCGCCGGTTGAGCCCTGCTTCCGCCAGGGCTTCGGCCACCGCCGAGCCAAGGCCGCCGATGATCTGATGATCCTCGGCGGTCGCGACGGCGCGGGTGCGACTGGCTGCCAAGACGATGGCCCCCGCATCGAGGGGCTTGATGGTGTGCACGTTGATGACCCCGACGTCCAGGCCCTCCTGCTCGAGGGATTGGGCAGCCTTGAGAGAGTAGAACACTTCGCCGCCGGAGCAGAAGATGACCGCGTCCTTGCCGACGGGGCGTAGCTCGACGGGTTTGCCCACCTGGAAGCGATATCCCTGGCCATTCACGCGTTCGACCTTCTGCCGGGTGGTTCGCAAGTAGGCCGGACCCTTGTGGGTACAGAGGTATTCGACCGCGCCCGCCGTCTCGAGATCGTCGGCTGGTTGGATGATCGTCATTCCCGGCAGACTGCGTATCAGCGCCAGGTCCTCTAGACCCTGCTGAGAATAGCCGTCCTCCCCAATCGCGATTCCGGCGTGGCTTCCCACCAGCCGAACGTTCGCTTGCGAGTAGGCCACCGAAATCCGAATCTGATCGAAACGGCTGCTGATGAAGCACGCGAAGGAGCACGCAAACGGAATCTTCCCGGCGAGGGCCAAACCCGCCGCGGTGCCAATCATGTTCGCTTCGGCGATGCCGAACTCGAAGAAGCGCTGGGGAAACTTCTTGGCGAAGATCTCCGACTTGGTGCTCTTGGCTAAGTCGGCATCCATCGCTACGATGTCCGGGAAGCGGTCTCCCAAGCTCGCGAGAGCTTCGCCAAATGCGTCGCGGGTAGCTTTGGCGGGCATGGCCTAGCGACCTCCCACCAACTGCGCATACTGCGCTCGGAGCTCTGCGAGCGCCCTTTCCGCTTGCTCGGCGTTAGGCGCTGTTCCGTGCCAGGCGACATTGTCTTCCATGAAGCTGACCCCCTTGCCTTTGATCGTGCGGGCCCAGATCAGCGTTGGTCTGCCGCGGGTCTCCCCTGCCTTTGCCAGCGCCTGGAGGATCTGCTCGAAATCATGCCCGTCGATTTGAAGAACGTTCCAGTTGAAGGCGCGCCACTTGGCATCGATCGGTTCGAGATTCATCACCTCGGTGACGTGGCCGTCGATCTGCCCATTGTTGTTGTCGAGGATGACGGTGAGGGTATCGAGCTTGAACTTGGGAGCACTCATCACCGCTTCCCAGACCTGCCCCTCCTGCGATTCACCGTCGCCAATCATGCAGTAGACGTGGAACTTGCCGCCGCCCAGCTGGGAGGCGATGGCCATTCCCTGCGCCACAGACAGGCCCTGGCCGAGCGCGCCGGTGCACGCCTCGATGCCAGGCAGCGCCGTGCTGACCGGGTGGCCCTGGAGCCGGCTGTTCAACCGGCGAAGCGTCATCAGCTCCTGCCGCGGAAAATAGCCGGCCTCCGCCATGACGGCGTAGAGCGCGGGGACCGCGTGGCCCTTTGAGAGGATGAAGCGGTCGCGTTCCGGCCAATCCGGCCGGTTGGGATCGTACCGCATCCGTGAAAAGTAGAGGCAGGTGAGGATGTCGATCGCCGAGAGCGAGCCGCCGGGATGACCCGAGCCTGCTTTCGCCAGCATCTCGATGATGTCGATCCGCATCCGCGCCGCGATCTCCTGAAGGCGCGCTATCTCCGAGGATCTTGTGACCGTTTGAGCGACCGCCATGGCGAAGGCTCCTGGACAGGCTGAAAGAGGGATAGTGACCCCATTAGCCAAATGCCAGGTTCGCTTCAAGCGGCGCGACGAGCGACAGAGCTACTGATCGCCCTCACCGGCCAAGTAGCTGAGGATGACCTCGTCGAGGCTCTTTTCGGAAATCAGATCTTCGCCGAAAAGCGTCTGCCCCGCCGACGGCTTTCGCTGGAGGTGAGCAGCAGGGAGGGGTGGAGGACTGCTCTTGGGCGCGTCCGAGGCGAGCTGTCCGGGCTGGTAGTGCTTGGGCACAACACCCGATTCGACCTGGTCGAATGCGCCGCTCATCAGATGCCGCAGCATCTCCTTGTGCTGCTCCTCCATCAGCTCCCGAACGATTTCCGGAAGATGCTCGGCGCTCACAATGTCCGCGTACGAGGTGCGCTTCGAGGCGACAATGTTACCGCCCATGAAGAGATGCGTGATGATGTGAGCATTCGAGACGCCCGAATCCTCCGTCTGCACGTGATACACCTTCCCCTTGTAATTGATGTTGTGATTGAAACCGGTGAGAGCCTTCTCGAAGTTTCGAGCCATGGACCGGTGCCGAAAAGTATCGGCCAGAGATCCGGCTAGATCAAGGAGCGCCACGCGACAGCGGGGGGATCCGGATTTCAAAGCGGCCAAGATCACTGGGAGTATTGATGCTCACAATCGCCCGCATGTCGGGGTCGATCGCCCGCAACGCGTCTTCCGCAAGCAGCCGGCTTCGAAAGGCCTGGAAAAGCGTTTTAAACGACGGCTCCGCAACGAGAGACCTTCCCCATCGCTCGGCGATGGCTGCGCGGTAGACGGCGAGCAGCGGCTCAATCCTTCCGCCAACCTCGAAAGCGACGATGTCGAGGTCACCCGCGCGTTCCGAGAGAATGACCTCGGCTACCGCTGGAATCACGAACGGCATGTCGCAGCCCAACGCCAACACCCACTCAGTGCGCGCGTACAGGAGGGCAGTATGTACCCCACCAGGCGCACCCCGATCGGGCACCACGTCGGGTACGGTGCGAAGGGCGTAGGTGGCGTAGGCCTCCGGGTCATTGGCGACGAGCAGAACGTCTTCGACGAGCGGAGCTAAATCGAGCAGGCGAGACAACAGGGAGCGCCCCTGATGCACCAGAAGGCCCTTGGGAGCCCCTGACAAGCGGCTGCCGTGTCCGCCTGCGATGATGGCCAGCGACACGTCGGGGTGAAGTCCCATCTTCCAGAAACCGCCTGCGGCAGCGTATACGCAAACCAGACACTGTCGCCATGGTCCCTCTCGAGCAGGCAAGAGCGCTCGCGCTCGACAGCATCGACATTGGCCGCGCCGTTCAAACGCCGCTGGCGGCCGCGCACGGGCGCTTCCTGGCTGAGCCTTTACGCGCCCCGCGTTCACTACCGAATTTCGACAACTCGGCGATGGATGGCTATGCGCTTCGAAGCTCGGACACGCGGGGCGGTAATCGAGACCGACCCGCGCGTCTTCGCCTCGTCGAGACCATCTACGCCGGAGCTCTCCCCAGCCGGCCGATCCGCCAGGGGGAGGTCTGCCGCATCTTCACTGGTGCACCCGTTCCCGATGGCGCCGACTGCGTCGTCAGGCAGGAGGCTGCACGCCAGGAGGGTGAGCAGGTGTTGGTCTTCGTCGAGGCTTCGGCGGGCGCCAACATCCGCCGCAAGGGCGAGGAGGTAGCGGAAGGAGACCTGATTCTTCCAGCCGGTCAGATGCTCAACGCCTACACGATCGGACTTTTTGCGTCCCTTGGGGTGCAAAGCGTTTCGGCCTGGCCAGCTCCTACCGTCGCCATCCTGACGCTCGGCGACGAGCTCGTCCCAGCGGGCAAGCCGGCGCGCCCTCACCAGGTTTTCGATTGCAATGGCCCGCTTCTTTCCGCGCTGTGCGGTGAGATCGGGGCGTCGGTGACCGCGTCCGAGCACGCGCCGGACGAGGAAGGCCCCCTGATCGACGCCGTGCAACGACTCGCGCCCCAAGCCGACGTTCTCATCACCTCAGGTGGTGCCTCGGCCGGAGACAAGGATCTCATCAAGCGCACCTTGCGCGCGCTGGGGGCGGCGATCGCTTTGGACGGAGTGGCGATGAAGCCCGGCAAGCCCGCCGGGGTCGCCATCCTCCATGGTGGTCCAGTCGTCATTCTCCCGGGCAACCCCGGCGCGGCAGCGGTCGCGTTCGATCAGCTCGCCCGCCCGATGCTATTCAAGCGACAAGGGGTGGTGGAGACGAGGCAGTCGGTCCGAGCGAAGCTCGGAGCCGCGCAGCACAAGCAAGCAGGCCTCACCTACCTTTTGAGCGCCCGACTGCAGCGAGGCGAGCGCGCTCCGCCCACGGCCATTGTCCGGCCGCAAGGTGCCGGCCAGCTGTTGCAAAACGTCGATGCGGATGGATGGATCACCCTGCCCCGCGGACAAGCCGATTTTTCCGAGGGCGAAGAGGTGTGGATGGAGCTTTTCGCCGGCGCAACGTTCGCCGCCGTCGCGGCAGGGCCGGGCCACGGGCACCAGTCGGGAGACAGCCCATGAAGGCGCCATGGGTCAGCATCATCGGGTGGTCAGGAAGCGGAAAAACGAGGCTGCTTGCCGAACTGGTGGATCTGCTCCGCCAGCGCGGGCTCAAGGTGGCCGCGGTGAAGCACACGAGCGATGATCACCCGCTTCATCGGCCGGGCTCGGACAGCGAGCGACTGCAGTCGGCCGGCGCGGCGCCGGTGGGGCTTGTCACGGCCGCGGGAGTGCAAATGACGTTTCCTGGGGAAACTGCGGCCGCGCTGCCCGCCATGCTCCAGACGCTGGCTCCCGAGGCAGACCTCGTGCTGGTGGAAGGTTGGAAGGATGGGCCCTTCCCCAAAATCGAGGTGTGGCGCAAGGAGTTGGGCCCATTGACGGCCGCCGGACGAAGCGATGTCTTGGCGGTGGTGACCGACGAGCAGCTGCCTGCCCACCTACAGCGGTTCAAGGCCACTGCCGTCGACGAGCTGGCGGAGTTTCTCACCCGCTGGCTGCACGAGCGCGTTCGCTCCTTTGAAGCGCTCAACGGCGATTCCGCGTTGGCTGGTGAGGATTAGTTGATCGCGAAGGGAATCGTCGGGAGGCCGGTCACCCACTTTCTGGGCGGGGGTGGCGAGGCAGCCGAGCAGGTGGATTCGGTGGCCGTGGAGGAGCCGCTGGAGATCAGGGTGGCCACCGAACCGGTGGCTATCACCATGCGAACACCGGGAGATGACGCTCAGCTGGCGCTCGGTTTTCTCTTTGCGGAAGGCATCATCCGCTCGATCGACGACGTCGGCGCGGTGGCCCATTGCGGACGCCCAGGGGACGAGGGCTTTGGCAATGTGATCGACGTGACGGCGGCACCTGGCGTCTCGCTCGATGTGGAGAAGGTTCAAGCAACGCGCCGGGGAACGCTGACCACTTCCGCCTGCGGAGTCTGCGGACGCCGCAGCGTCGATGATCTGCTGAGCCTCTGCGGCCAAGTGCCGCCTGGGCCGCCTCTTCAGTTGCACCTCGTGGCGTCGGCCACCGAGCGCTTGCGCCAAGCGCAGCAAAATTTCGCTCGGACCGGCGGCGTGCATGCGGCCGCGGCCCTAGACGCGCAAGGCTCCGTGCTGGCCGCATACGAGGACGTGGGTCGGCACAACGCGGTGGACAAAGTCGTCGGAGCGCTTCTCCAAACGCGATCCGTCTCCGCTGAGTCCGCTCTGCGTTCGGCAACCCGGCCTTCCGCGGAAGTCGGGAGCAAGCCGGCATTGTTGGTGGTGAGCGGACGGGCGAGCTTCGAAATCCTGCAGAAGGCGACGATGGCACGAATTGCCCTGGTGGCGAGCGTCTCGGCGCCGAGCTCACTCGCCATCGACTTGGCGCAGCGCTGTGGGATCACTCTAGCCGGTTTCGTCCGAGACGGCGGCTTCAACGTTTACTCGCACCCTGAGCGTCTGGTGGCAGAGGCGCGGTAGACCCCCCCCAGGTACTCGCAGTGTCCAATTTTCGATACTCTCTAGAGGGAATCGTTTCGAATGTCGCCATCCCACCCTTGGCTACGGCAGCGCGACGCAGCAAGCCTCAGCAGCGGCTACTCGCGGGTCTTCAGAGTGGTGGAGGTGCTCAGCATCCTGACGTTCTTTGGAATGATGGGGTGTTTGCTCGCGCGCCTGTGGAATCCGGCTAGGAGCAGCCCCTGGCTGGTCCTCATCGCTCTCATTTTGGGTTACGTGGCGGCGGATTTCTTTTCGGGTTTCGTTCACTGGTTGGGAGACACCTGGGGGTCGCCCGACGTACCTATTCTTGGGGCAGCCGTCATTCGCCCGTTCCGCGAGCACCACGTGGACCAGACGGCGATCACTCGGCACGACTTTGTGGAAACAAATGGTGCCAACTGCCTCATCTCGCTTCCAGTCGCGGCCGCGAGCCTGTTGCTACCGGTGGAGGGCGACCAAGCGGTTGGCCTGTTCGCTGCGACCTTTTTCGGCTCGCTCATCCTCTGGGTCTTCGGGACGAATCAGTTCCACAAGTGGGCTCACCTTGCGAGGCCGCCTAGTTGGATCGCCACGCTTCAACGCTGGCACTTGATCCTTCCGCCCGATCATCACGCCGTCCATCACACCGCGCCGTTTAGTCAGTACTATTGCATCACCGTGGGTTGGTGGAACTGGCCACTGGCAAAGATGCGGTTTTTTCCCATGCTCGAGCAGCTAGTGAGCAGCGTCACCGGAGCACTGCCGCGTCGGGATGACCTCGGCGATCGACTTGCGCGCCTCGTTATCGAGGAAGAAGGCGAGCCGCCGCCTGCGGTCTTTGCGGTCGGTGCGTCGACCGCCGCCTCGAATGGTGCCAGCGCCCCGCGTTGAACCTTAGGGGTGCAAGTAGCTGAGTACCGGCCTCTGCGGGTCGGAGAAGACGCCTGCTGAGATAATCACCTGCGGATAGGGAGTATTCGTGTAGACGGTGCCGGCGTACGAGCCTTGGAGCGTCAAGAAGTAACTGCCGGAAGGCAGGTAATCGTAGCGAATGGCGCTCGGAAACAGACCCCCGACACAGGTTTGCGGGTCTCCGTTCGGCCCGTAGAGGGGGTTGCTAAACTGGTCTAGGAAGTTCACGTAGATGGTGGGGACGGTGGTGCAGCTACCGCTGATGAAGTCCCATTGGACCGCCACGCCGCCGACAACCCAAGGGAGTTGGTAGGCCGCGGCGACCGGCGTCGCGCTGGTCGTCAGGGCGGCGTTGACCAGCTTGTAGTACGGGTATGAGTGGTTCACCTCGGCGCTCGATGCGGCAAGGGTGATGGTATGCGTGCCGATGCTCAGGGGCACGGAAAGGACGCCCTGCTGAGTCTGCCCGTCCGCGCAGGCGTACCGCGTCGGCGCCCCTTGGTCGATCGTCACATCCACCGCATCGACGCGAGCCTGGGCGCAGGTGGCATTCGCTGGAAAGGACCAGTTGAGGTACGCGTAGGAAGCGGTGGGCTGTAGATCCACGGGAACTTGAATGCTCCCGTTTATGTGGAAGGTGCCGCTTGCGGCGTAGAGTGGATTTCCGCGGGCATCGAGACCCTGGATGGTAAAGCTGTAGTCTCCGGGGAGGAAGTCATGCAGGACGATTCCCCCGTAGTTGTTGGTCAAGCAAGGGTAGACGCCGTTGTTCTGCAGAACCTCACCGGGGATGGTGATGGCCACCGACGCAACCTGCGGTGCCTGGGAGCAAGTCAGTCCGGTGAACGTCCAGGTGAACGTTATGTCTCCGCTGTAAGGTCCGTTGCTGCTGACACAACCACTCAAGCTTGCCAATGAGAGAAATAAGGCGACAGTCTTGGTGTTCATAAAGTGCTTTCCAAATGACCGCTTCGCGGCCGGCCCCACTTGCTCGGCTCTGACGCGGTGATTTCGTCGAGATTCAATCTGTGCTCGGCTGTGCGACTTGTCCCGCCAATGGCCTGCTCGTTACGCAGCGGATTCATTGACCAGCTTCGCGGGCGAAGGTATCGACATTAGCTTATGACTTTTTTCCGCTCTCTGCCACTGGGCGCGCTGAACTACGTCGAGATCATCCGAACTGGATCATTGGTTGAACTGAGCGTTCTCGCGCTCCTCGCGTGCGCCTCCGCTTTCTCCTGGGCATTGATCGCGGTGAAGCTCAGGCAGCTGTCTCGAGCTCGCCAGCAATCGCTCAGGTTTTTGGACACTTTCTGGAAGGCCTCGCGCCTCGACTCGATCTACCAAACGGCGCAAACGCTGACGTCCTCCCCCTTGTCCAGGGTCTTCTGCGCTGGGTACGAGGAGCTCTCCCGGCTGGCTCAATCCAAGAACCCTCAAGAAGGTGCGATGGCAGAGCGGCTTGGAGGGATCGAGAACGTGGAGCGGGCGCTCAATCGCGCATCCACCTCTGAAATCACCCACCTGGAGTCCAAGGTGAGCTTTCTTGCCACCGTTGGCTCCTCGGCGCCTTTCGTGGGGCTTTTCGGGACGGTCATGGGCATCTTGAGCGCCTTCAATGAAATCGCTGAAAAGGGCAACGCCACTCTGTCCACCGTCGCGGCGCCAATCGGAAACGCGCTTTTCGCAACCGCCGCGGGTCTGTTTGCAGCCATTCCCGCGGTGGTGGCGTACAACTCGTTCGTTTCGCGGATCAAGGTATTCGACACCGAGATGTCGAACTTCTCCTCCGACTTTCTCAACATCGTGAAGCGGCACTTCTTCAAATAGTCATGGCGATGACAAACGGAAAAGAAGGCCCCGGCCGCACCACGATGAGCGAGATCAACGTGACGCCGATGGTCGACGTGATGCTGGTGCTACTCATCATCTTCATGGTGACCGCGCCGCTGATACAGCAGGGCGTGAAGGTGAATTTGCCGCAGGCCAAGGCGGCGCCGGTGGAAGCGAGGGAAAAGAAGATCGTGGTCTCGGTAGACCGCGGCCGACACGTCTTCATTGGCGAGGCAGAAGTGCCGATCGCCCAACTGGAGGAGAAGCTGAAGGCAAACGCCAAGGCTCAGGCGGACAAGGAGGTATATCTCACCGCCGACACGGACCTTAACTACGGCACGGTGATCGAGGTGATGGCGGCGGCGCAGCGAGCGGGCATTACCAATGTGGGGATGATCACCGATCCCTTCACTCCTCCGAAGCGCCGATAGTCATGTCCCCGGCTGACGCAAAAGCGCACAGCGCGCTTGCCCCAAGCTTGCTCACCGGGACGCGGCTGCCCGTTGGTCGCTACTTGGTCGTCTCGCTCGTTGGGCATGCGGCGTTCTTCGCGGCGATCGGGGTGTTCAGCTATCTTCACCTCGGCGCGAGAATCGATTTGAACCAGCAGCCGATCAAAGCCTCCCTGGTACGCCTGGGAAAGCCACGGGATCCCAAGCTTCTCCCGCGAATTCCCGACGCGCCCAAGGAAGAGGAGGCGAAAGCTCCGGTCCCCGAGCCACCCAAGCCGGAAGAACCTAAGTCCGTCCCGATGCCAGACGCCAAGGCGAGGCCGCCGGGCAACGCCGATCGCCGCAAACAGCTACTGAGCGCTTTCAATCGCACCTCCGGAGCAGGCGGCTCTCGGACGGCCAAAACGATCGAGGAGCTCGAAGGGCAAACCGACGGCGATCCCAACGGCAATTCCGCAACGCAGGAGGGCGAGCGCTACTATGGGCAGCTCAAGGCGCAAATTCAGCAGCGCTATGACGTCTCGCAGACCATTCCCGAGCAGGAAAGGCTGCACCTCAAGGCGCAAGTGCTGGTACTGATCGGAAAGACCGGCGAGGTCCTCAAGGCACGGCTCGCCACCTCCTCGGGAAATGAGCTGTTCGACAATTCGGTTCTCGCGGCGGTGAAAAAAGCATCGCCTTTCCCGCCGCCCCCGGAGCACCTTCGCGACGCCCTTCAGCGGCGGGGAATCGTGCTGGAGTTTCGCCCGTGACCCATCCCTCGGTCCTCGCTCGAGCGGTGGGCTTCACAATGATCCTGCTAAGCGCCAGGAGGGCGACGGCGCAGGTTCCGGTGTTGGAGATCTCCGGAGCAAACTTCCGGCCGATGCCGTTGGCGGTCGCAGCACCTCAATCGGCCGACGACAATGCGAGGTCGAAGTCCGCCGAACTCGACGCCGCGTTGATGTTCGACTTGTCTGCTTCGGGAATTTTTCAGGTTCTCGATCGGAAAAGTTTCCTCGCCAGGGTCAGCGAAGGCCTGACCGCGAGCGCGATCAACTTCGCGCGCTGGGCGGACATTGGAGCAGACGGTCTGGTGAAGACCCAATTGGCCTCGGAGGGACAGAAGATCCGAGCCGAGCTGCACTTCTTCAGCGTGGGAACGGGCAAAGAGGAGTTCAAGCTCACCGACAGCGCGGCGGACCGCGATGTGCGTCGGCTGGCGCATTCGTTGGCCGACGCGCTCTATCGAAGATTGACTCGAGAGCCAGGGCCGTTCCAAAGCCATCTCGCGTTCGTCCGCCGGACGGCCCAAGGCAAGGAGGTCTGGGTTGCCGACTGGGACGGCAGAAACGGCCAATTGGCCGCGGGCGGTCCCAATGTGCTCAACGTCCTTCCCGCACTGATTCCGGATGGATCCGGCGTTGCCTTCACCACCTACCGGACCGGCAGGCCGATGATTTTCGTTCAGCGATCTGGCGGCGCGGCGGTGCCGTTGGTGAAGTCCGACCACATGGCGACCGGCATTGCGTTCTCCCCGGACGCCAAGCGCATCGCTTACTCGCTGGCGGTCGGCGAAAGCACGCAAATCTGGGTCGCGCAGGCAGACGGGTCGGGTGCCAAGCAGCTCACCGACACGCCGTACTTCATCAACACCAGTCCGAGCTGGTCCCCAGACGGCAAGCGGATAGCCTTCGTCTCGAACCAGGGCGGCTCCCCGCAGATCTACGTGATGAGCGCCGACGGGGGTGGCATTCGACGCCTCACCTTCCAAGGTAATTACAATCAGACCCCGGATTGGTCCCCGCGCGGGGATCTGATCGCATTCACCGCGCGCGACGAGCGGCGGGCCTTTGACCTCTTCACGGTGAACGTCGAGAGCGGGAAGATTACCAGACTCACCCAGGATCAAGGCGACAACGAAGAGCCAACTTTCTCGCCGAACGGCCGGTTGTTGATCTTCGCCTCCCACCGAACCGGGACCTCCAGGCTGTTCGTGATGAACTCGGACGGAAGCAATCAACTTCCGTTGCCGATGGACAGTGGTGCCTATCACACGCCCGATTGGGGTCGCTGATGGAGCCGCATGCGGGTGGCGATGATTGCGCCCGCCTCTGGAGACTGGACAGCGGCATCGCGTTTCTCAATCACGGCTCGTTTGGTGCCTGCCCCCAGCCGGTGCTCCTCGCGCAGCAAGCCATCCGCGATCGGATGGAGCGCGAGCCGGTTCAATTTTTCGCGCGCGATCTGGAGTCGCTGCTCGACTCGGCTCGCCAGGCACTCGCCGCTTTCATCGGCGCTGACCCGGCCGGGTTGGCCTTCGTTCCCAATGCCACCGCTGGCGTGAACACGGTTTTGCGCAGCCTTCATCTCCAACCGGGGGACGAGCTGCTCACCACCAATCACGCCTACAATGCTTGCCGCAACAGCCTCGAGTTCACCGCTGCCGCCTTCGACGCGCGCGTCGTCACCGCCGTGGTGCCCTTCCCGATCAAAGGGCCTGATCAAGTCATCGAACGCGTTCTGGCCAGTGTATCGCCGCGCACCCGTCTGGCACTTATCGATCACGTCACTAGCCCGACCGCGCTGATCTGGCCGATCGGTGAAATCGTCCGGG
>Ga0126379_10001573_pt1 | contig 14010 bp, 16 predicted proteins | sample PanSoiMetPlot_24_FD_92640 | JGI IMG/M metagenome (GOLD analysis project Ga0126379, IMG submission 92640) | Tropical forest soil microbial communities from Panama - MetaG Plot_24 | ecosystem: Environmental > Terrestrial > Soil > Tropical forest > Bulk soil | place: Panama | collected 2016-02-17 | reverse complement strand
TTCGAGCCTCGCATCGAGAGCCTCCAGGACGAGGTGTGCGAGCGGTACGGCTTCCTGCCGCTCTCGCACAGCCACCAGATGCGGGGCATTTGCCGGCAGTGCCGCCCGCGCGTCTCGCGAGAATCGGCGGGGTCCGCCACCCGGCCCGCGCGCCGCGGCGGGCCGCTGCGCATCCTTCCGACCCACTGAGCCGAATGTTCGCCGGGCCGCTTCTCCTGCCGCTCCTCTCCCTGAGCCTGAGACTGAGTCTCGGTCTTAGCGGGACGCCAGCGCCCGTGAGGATCGAGAGACGGCTGGCGGCGATGGGGACCGCGCTGGAGATCGCCGTTTCCGGGCCGGACCGGCTCCGGGCGCTGGAGGCGAGCGAGTCCGCCGTCTCCGAGATCGCTCGAATCGAAGACGCCTTGACGACATGGCGCCCGGGAGGGCCGATCGCCGCTCTCAACGTCTCGCTCCCGGGGCGGCCGGTGCGACTGAGTCCGGAGGTCGCATCCGTCCTTGTTTCCGTCTTCGAGTGGTCCAGGAGAACGGGAGACACCTTCGATCCCACGGTGCTTCCCCTGGTAACCGCGTGGGGCCTGCGGGGGAGCGGCCGCATTCCTTCGGCGGGAGATCTGGCGCTGGCGCACGCCGCGACGGGAACGAGGCACTTCCGGATCGATCCCGCGGCCGGTACCGGCGAGAGGCTTTCCGCCTCCGCGGGAATCGACGAAGGAGCGTGGGGAAAGGGCTATGCGCTCGATCGCGCGGTGGCGGTCCTGCGCGCCGCGGGCGTGGACTCCGCGGTGGTGGACCTGGGCGGCCAGGTCTCCACGATCGGCTCGACGTCCGTCGCCGTCGCCGACCCGCGCGAGCGGTCCAGGACCGCCGCCTCGATCGACGTGGCTGACTCCTCCGTCTCGACTTCTGGGAATTCCGAACGCGGCGTCACGGTCGCGGGCCGGCGGATCGGCCATCTGCTCGACCCGCGCACCGGGCAGCCCGCGCCGGACTTCGGCTCGGTCACCGTCGTCGCTCCCACCGGCTTTGCGGCGGATCTGCTTTCGACCGCCTTCTTCGTGCTCGGCCCCGAGAAGGGGCTGGAGCTGTCGGAGCGCCTCCGCCGCGAGGGCTTCGCGAACGAGGCCCTTTATCTCGTTGTCAAGGAAGGCGGCCTCGGAAGGCTCGCCTCCCCGGGAATGAAGTTTCACATCGAGGAGGAATGACGCTTGAACCTTCGTTCGGGTGTTCTCTGTCTTGCACTGGTTCTTGGCTCGCCGGCGCTGGCCGAAGAGCCGGCGCAGAAGCTGGAGGACCGGATCGAGCGGCTCGAGAAGCTCCTCCAGCAGACGCGCGCGGAGCTCGAGGCGGCGAAGGCCGCGTCCGGCGATCCCAAGCGCCTGGAGGAAATCGAGAGAAAGATCGAAGTCCTCGCCCGCGAGATCGAGCAGTTGAAGCTCGGCGAGGCGGGCGCCGCGGCCGCGGTCGAGGGGCCCGAGCGTTACGGCGTCGGGCCCGCGGCCTCCAAGGTCTACGGAAAGAAGGGGGTCTCGATCGGCGGCTACGGCGAGTTCCTCTACCAGGATTTCGACAAGACCCGCCAGGACGGCGAGCCGTCGGACCTGCGCAGCAACGTGGACCTGCTTCGGGCGGTTCTCTACTTCGGCTACAAGTTCGACGACCGGTGGGTCTTCAACTCCGAGATCGAGGCGGAGCATGCCGTCACCGCGTCGGACAAGGGAGGCGAGATCGAGGTCGAGTTCGCGTACCTCGACTACCTCTTCTCGCGGCACCTGAGGGCCCGCGCCGGTCTCGTCCTGATCCCGGCCGGGATCCTCAACGAGATGCACGAGCCGCCGACCTTTCTCGGCGCGATCCGCCCGGACGTCGAGACGCGGCTCATCCCCTCGACCTGGCGGGAGTTGGGGGCGGGCGTGTACGGGGACGCGGGAGCGTTCTCGTACCGCCTCTACATGGTCAACGGCCTGAACTCGAAAGGCTACACGGCCGAGGGGATCGAGGAGGGGCGCCAGGAGGGCTCCGAGGCGCTCGCGGAGAACTGGGCGGCGGCGGGGAGGCTGGACTGGTCGCCCGTCCAGGGGACGCTCCTGGGCGCGTCGTTTTTCTCCGGCAACTCGGACCAGGGCGAGCGCACGCCGTCGGGCCAATCCTTCTCCGGAACGACGACCCTTTTCGACGTGCACGCGGACTGGAAGTGGCGGGGCCTGTGGCTTCGCGGGATCTACGTCCACACGTCCATCTCCGATGCGGCCGCGATCAACGAGGTCAACGGACTCACGGGAGACGCGTCCGTCGGGAGCCGCCAGTGGGGCTGGTACCTCCAGGGAGGCTTCGACGTCCTGTCGCTCAAGGCCGGCTCGCGCGCCTCGCTCATCCCCTTCGTGCGCTACGAGCGATACGACACGCAGTCGGAAGTGCCTTCGGGATATGAGCGCAATCCCGAGAACGACGTCAAGCTCTTCACCGTCGGCGCCGTCTTCAAGCCGATCGAGCCGATCGCCATCAAGCTCGACTGGCAGCAGCGCAAGAACGCCGCTTCGACCGGGGTCAACCAGTGGAACATCGGGCTGGGATACCTCTTCTAGCCCGCGGGCTGACCTTGGCGGCCGCGGTTCTCGTGTTCGCCGCGCCGCCCGGGTTCGCGAAGGTCTTCCTCTCGCAGGAGGAGGCGCTGAAGCTCGCGTTTCCCGGCGCGGCGATCGAGCGGCAGAGCATCTTCCTGACGGAGGCCGAGGTCGCGGAGGTCGCGAAGCTCTCCGGAGGGCCGAAGCCCTCGGCGCTCGCCGCCGCCTACGTCGCGAGGAAAGACGGAGCGATCGTCGGCACGGCGTACTTCGACACGCACGTGGTCCGCACCCTCGCCGAGACGCTGATGGTCGTCGTCACGCCGGCGGGGACGATCGGGAGGATCGAGGTCCTCTCCTTCTCCGAGCCCGAAGAGTTCCTGCCTCGCGAGCACTGGTACGCGCAGTTTCCCGGCAAGGCGCTCGACGACGAGCTCTCGGTCAAGCGAGGCATCCGCCCCGTCTCCGGCGCGACCCTGACCGCGCGCGCCACGACCGAGGCCGCGCGACGGGTCCTCGCCCTCCACCAGGTCCTCTCCAGGCGGCCCCGCCGATGACGCGCTGGGAAGCGTGGGTCATCCGCGCCGGCTTCGGGCTCGTTTCCGTCAGCGGGATCCTTTACGGCGTGGCGAAGTACTTCCTCGCCAATCCCGACCCGGATTCCCGCGTGGGCCATCCATGGCAGCCGGCGGCGCTCGCGGCGCACGTCCTGGCCGCGCCCGTCGCGGTCTTCGCGATGGGGCTGCTGCTGCGCGGCCACGCCTTGCCGCGGATCCGGAAGGGAGAGCGCGAGGGGCGGGCCACCGGGCTGCTCCTCTTCGGAATCGGCCTCCCGATGGCCTTCTCGGGCTACCTCGTGCAGGTCTTCACGGGGGAGTGGACGCGAAAGGCGACCGGCTGGTTGCATGCCGCGGCCGGCGTCGTGTTCGCCCTCGCCTTCGCCCTGCACATGCCGGTCTCACGCCCTCCAGACGATCCGCCGAAACTTCCGTCCGAGGCGCAGGGTGGCCTCCCGTGAGGTGTCGAGGCGCTCGTCGGGGTCCTTGACCGTCCGAGGCTTGCCCCCCTCGTAGACCACCAACGCGCCCTCCGCGATCTTGCGCCGCGCTTCGCGCATGGACGCGGAGAGGCCGGCAGCTACGAGCACGCGGGCGGCCGAGGGCTCCTCCGGCGACAGCTCCGAGGCCTCGATCTCCTCCGGAAGCTCTCCGCGGGAGAACGCGCGGCGGAAATCCTCCTCGGCCCGGACCGCGGCGTCCGCTCCGTGGAACTGCGCGGTGATGTCGCGGGCGAGGTCCGCCTTCACGTCGCGCGGGTTCAGAGCGCCGGACTCGATGCCGCGGCGCTTGCCGGCGATCTCCGCCTGCGGCACGTCGGTCAAGAGCTCGAAGTAGTTCCAGAGCAGCTTGTCAGGAATCGACATCAGCTTGCCGAAGATCTGCGCGGGAGGCTCCTGGATGCCGACCGCATTGCCGAGGGACTTGGACATCTTCTCGGTCCCGTCGAGACCGACGAGGAGCGGCACCGTCAGGACGACCTGCGGCTCGAGCCCTTCCTCCCGCATCAGGTCGCGCCCGACGAGCAGGTTGAAGAGCTGGTCGGTGCCGCCGAGCTCGACGTCCGCCTTCAGCGCCACGGAGTCGTAGCCCTGCGCGAGGGGGTAGAAGAGCTCGTGGAGGGCGATCGGCTGGTGCGCCGCCAGGCGCTTCTGGAAGTCGTCGCGCTCGAGGATGCGCGCGACGGTGATCTTCGACGCGAGGCGGATGAACCCTTCCGCGCCGAGCGGCGAGAGCCACTTGCTGTTGAACTCGACCGCCGTCTTCTTCGAGTCGAGGACCTTGAAGGCCTGAGTGGTGTAGGTGCGGGCATTGGCCACGATCTCCTCGCGGGTCAGCTGGGGCCGCGTGGACTTCTTGCCCGAGGGATCTCCGATCATCCCCGTGAAGTCGCCGACGACGAAGACGACCTTGTGCCCCGTGTCCTGGAAGTGGCGCATCTTGCGAAGCAGGACGGTGTGGCCGAGGTGGATGTCGGGCGCCGAGGGATCGAATCCGACCTTGACAGTGATGCGGCCGCGCGTGATCTTGCGGGCGAGGTCGCCTTCCTCGATCAGGTCCACCGATCCTCGGCGGAGTAGCTCGAGCTCGGCGTCGCGGGAAGTCACGGCGGGCGGGGATTATAGTGGCCGCGGTCCGCGCGATTTAACGGGAGCTAAAGACGGGAATGTTCTCCGTGCGCTCGGACATAAATGCTCATGATGAAGACAAGTTCACGGCTGTCCACGGCCGGCCTGTTCCTTTTTCTCCTGGCGCCGGCCCTTCTCGCCGAGACGGTGACGCTGCCGGTGGCGGCGTCGGTCGCCGGGGTCGGCGGAGTGCCGTTCGTGTCGGACGTGCGGGTCTTCAACACGTCGTACACGGACGTGCTGGCGGTGACCGCGGTATACCGGTTCAACGGCGCGGCGCAGTCCTTCCAGCTGGCTCCGCGCGAGGCGAAGGCCTTCGACGACATCTGCGTGAGCCTCTTCGCCACGCCGAGCTCTCTCGGGGCGGTGGACTTCACGAGCCCGGCGCCGCAGGGGACGCTCGTGGTGTCGTCGCAGCTTCGGTCGCCGGTCTCGACGGGCGGCTTCACGGGGATGTTCGTTCCCGGACTGGCGCCGACGGACGCCGCGCCGGTGACCGTGCTGACGGGGCTCGTCAACGGCGACGGCCGGACGAACATCGGCGTCTACAACCCCAACAACAATCCGGTGACGGCGACGATCCGTTTGTTCGATGGACCCGTGTTCCTGGGTTCGACGAGCGCCGGCCTGGCGGGGCACGGAGTCACGCAGATCAACAACATCTACAACGTGGTGGGATTCGGGAGCCTGGTGAGGACCAACGGGTACGCGACGGTGGAGTCGAGCGATCCGGCGAGCCCCCTCTTCACGTTCGCGGCGGAGGCGGACAACAAATCGGGCGACCTGATCCTCGTCGTCGGCGCGAAGGACGTCCCGGCGCCGCCGGGATTCAATCCTCCGACCGCGACCGTTGCGGCCGCGAACACGCCGACGCCGACGGTCCCCGGTCCGACTCCGACGCCCACGCCGACGCAGCCGCCGGCGACGATCATCGTCAACCTCACGGCGACGCAGTTCCAGTGGACGTTCTCCGGCGCCGGCGGCGCCTCGGGCTCGAACTTCACGGCGAAAGTCGGCCAGACCTACCAGCTCCAGGTCCGCGACGGCGACCCCGCCGGGACGTTTCCGCACGGGTTCAGCGGGATTCCGTCGCTGGGAATCTCTGCCTTCTCCCCGTTGACCGCGGGCAGCCAGACGCCGAGGATCGCGACCTTCACGCCGACGTCGGGGCAGCTGGGCACGCACTTCTTCTCCTGCGACCAATCCAGCTGCGGCACCGGCCACGACAACATGCTCGGCGCGATCATGGTGGTCAATCCGTAGGGAGTCGACAGTCGACAGGCTGTCAACGCGGAGTGCTTGGAATCGTCTAATCTGGGGTCGCCATGCGGCCCCGGATTCTCTTTTCGGCGGGTGTTTCCCTGGCTCTTTTGGCGGGAGCCGTCCGCGCCGAGACCGTGACGCTGCCGGTGGCGGCGTCGGTGACCGGCGGCGGCGGGGTGCCGTTCGTGTCGGATGTGCGGGTCTTCAACACGTCGTACACGGACGTGCTCGCCGTGACAGCGGTATACCGGTTCAACGGTGCGACGCAGACCTTCCAACTCGCGGCGCGGGAGGCGAGAGCATTTGACGACATCTGCGTGAGCCTGTTTTCGACGCCGAATTCCCTGGGGGCCGTGGAGTTCACGAGTCCTGCCGCGCAGGGGACGCTGGTCGTCTCGTCGCAGTTGAGATCGCCGGTGACGACGGGCGGGTTCGTCGGGATGTTCATTCCCGGCCTGGCGCCGTCGGCGGCGGGAGCGGTGACGGTGCTGACGGGGCTGGTCAACGGGGACTCGCGGACCAACATCGGCGTCTACAACCCCAACGCGAACACGGTGGCGGCGACGATCCGCCTCTTCGACGGTCCGGTGTTCCTGGGCTCGACGAGTGTCGGCCTGGCGGGTCACGGCGTGACGCAGGTCAACAACATCTACGGCGTCGTGGGCTTCGGGAACCTGGCGACGACGAACGGCCACGCCACGGTGGAGTCGAGCGACGCGGCGAGCCCGCTCTTCACCTACGCCGCGGAGGCAGACAACAAATCGGGCGACCTGATCCTCGTGGTCGGCGCGAAGGACGTTCCCGCGCCACCGGGCTTCAACCCGCCCACGCCGACGCCCTCCCAGGGAGTTCCCGCGCCCACTCCGACGCCGACCCCGACCCGCACGCCGACGCCCGGCATCCAGACGATCACCATCAACGTCAAGGCATGGGACTTCAACCCGGGCGGGCCGGTGTCCCAGGCGCTGGTGCTGAAGGTCGGGATGACCTACCGGCTGGTCTTCCACAACGTGGACTCGCCGCAGACGATCAACCCGAAGCACGGGTTCTCCGGCATCTCCGACCTGGGGCTTCCCGGCTACGACGACATCGAGCTCGGCAAGGCGGACTACGTGATCCCGTCGTTCACACCGCAGGGCTTTCAACGCAACGTCTACCCCTTCACCTGTACCAACAACGACTGCGGCGGAGACCCCCAGCAGCACGCCGGAATGATCGGCCTTCTGATCATCGAGTAGCGATTGCTAGAATTCACGCATGGCTGAAACTGAAACCGAGAACCCACCGGCGGCGCCCACCGAGAAGGCGCCGAGCGAGGACGACCGGCGGGCCAGGGCCGCGGCGGTGAACCGCAAGCGGGCTCTGGACGACTGGGAAGCGAAGAAGAAGCTCTGGCGAAAGATGGGGGTTCCAGCGCCCCTGCCGGCGAAGAAATGACAGCGGCAGAGTCGGCAGCTCCGCCGCTGTCATCCCGAGGAGCGACAGCGACGAGGGATCTATGAAGCTCGAGAGCAACGTTTTCGTGGAAGGTGGGCCGATCCCGCGCGTCTACACGTGCGACGGGGAGGACGTATCGCCACCGCTCGCCTGGACGCCCGGGCCGACCGGGACGAAGACTTTCACCCTCATCTGCGACGACCCGGACTCGTCGAAGACGTGGTCCCACTGGGTCCTCTTCGATCTCCCCGCCTCCGTGACCGATCTGCCCGAGGCAATCCCGCCGCGCGAGAAGGTCGGGGTTGGCGGTACCCAGGGCACCAACGACTTTCGCAAGGTCGGGTACGGCGGGCCGTGTCCTCCGAGCGGCACGCACCGATATTTCTTCAAGCTCTACGCGCTCGACACGGACCTGAAGCTCTCCTCGAGCGCGACCCAGGGGGACGTGGAGCGGGCCATGAAAGGCCACGTCCTCGCCGAAGCGGCCCTCATGGGCCGGTACGCCCGCAGCTGAGCTCCCGGAAACGTCCCGACACCCTCGATCGCGTGGAACGCGAGGTCGTCGCGTGCCGGAGGTGTCCGAGGCTGGTCGCGTGGCGCGAGCTGTCGGCGGCGAACCCGCCGAAGCGGTTCCGCGGCGAGAAGTACTGGGGCCGGCCGATTCCCGCCTTCGGGGATCCGCGGGCGCGCATCCTGATCGTGGGCCTGGCGCCGGCGGCCAACGGTGGCAACCGGACCGGGCGGATGTTCACGGGCGATGAATCGGGAAACTTCCTCTTCCGGGCGCTCTACGAGGCCGGGCTCGCGAACCAGCCGGAGTCCGTCGATCGGAACGACGGACTGAAGCTCGAAGGAGCACTCATCAGCGCATCCTGCCGATGCGCTCCGCCGGCCAACCGGCCGCTGCCGCGGGAGCTGGACAACTGCCGCGAGTACATCGAGCGGGAACTCGCGCTGCTGCCGCGCGACCTCGTCATGGTCGCGCTCGGGGGACTGGCGTTCGCGACGTGCCTGCGGATCCTCGCCGAGGCGGGGGAGGAGATTCCGCGGCCGCGGCCGAAGTTCTCGCACGGCGCGGCGTTCCGAATCGGGACGCGGACACTCCTCGCGACATATCACCCCAGCCAGCAGAACACGTTCACCGGAAAGCTGACGCGGAAGATGCTGAGGGACGTTCTGACGAGAGCGGCGCGGATTGCTACCCTGTCATCCTGAGCGAGGCCGAAGGCCGGCGAAGGATCTTCTCGACTTAGGCGTGTGAAGACTTCTCAGGATGACAAAAGGGGGCGCTGCCGCGCGCCCCATGTCATTTCTTGTTAAAGAGACGGTCGAAGGCGGCGCGGGCTTCTTCGGGAGATTCGAGGGCGCGGGTTCCGTCCAGATCGAAGGACTTGACGGGAGCGTAGAAGCGGCAGGCGTTCTTCGCGTTCTTGTCGGGGATCCGGACGGGGATCGGCTTGGTGCACTCGAAGCGTACCGAGGTGTCGAAATTCGCGCACTGCCGGCACGAGTGGAGGTTGGCGCCGCACTTCTCGCAGGTCGAATCGCTGCGGATGTCCTCGAGGTCCTTCCTCTTGTTGCCGCAGGAGCGGCAGGCGAAAACGACCGCCTTGTCGAGGTCGATACCGCGTCCCCGAGGGCCTTCGGGCCGGGGGCCGCGCGGGCCCGAATGCCTCCGGACGGACTCGTCGCGTCCGGAATCCTGGTAGCCGCGGTGGCGGTACTTGCGTTCGTCGCTCATAAGAGAGTCAATGTTCGATAGTCGATAGTCATAGTCCGGAGACAGGTCGGTGGGCGCCGGTCCTGAATCTTACTTGTTTCCGAGGAGGAAGGGGTAGGGGTTTACGGGCGTTCCCACCCACCACTGCTTCGCGGGACCCAGCTGAAAGATCGCGAAATGCAGGTGAGGCGCCTGCGGCGAGGCGTCTCCGGTAGAGCCGACGTAGCCGATCCGGTCGCCCCGGTGGACCACCCGTTTCTCGCTGAGCCCTTCCGCGTAATGGTCGAGGTGGGCGTAGTAGTAACAGATCGTCCGGGAGGGATCGAACTGGTAGATGGTCAACCCTCCCTGCTTGCTGGTGAAGAGCTTCTCGATCGTGCCGTCCGCGGCCGCGACGACCGGGGTGCCGCGCGGGGCGGGGATGTCGATCGCCTCGTGGCGTCGCGCTCCGCCGCGCTTCTCCTCGAAGCTGTCGCGCAGGTCCGCGCTCTTGCCCCCCTCGACCGGCATCGTCAGGGGGGTCGGGCCGATCGAGAACCCTTCGAAGGGCGTCTTCGGCGGTGGCGTGGGCTCCGTCGCTTCGAGAGCGGGCGGGGTCGTCTCCGCGGTCGGGACGGCGGCGGAAAGCGGAGCGCCCGGCGGCGCCGGCGTCGGAGTCCGGGTCGCCGCGGGGATCGCCGCCAGCTCGGCCGTGGTTCTGGCCAGGATGTGCCTGGGCGCGAGGCCGCCGGTTCTCCAGAGGAAGTAGTAGAGCGACAGGGCCCCGGCCAGGAAGCCCACCAGGAAAACCGCGATCAGTCTTCCCCGGATTTCTCTACTCCTCGAGGTTCGCGGGAGTGCCTGGACCCACGATCGAAGCGAGCTCGGTCACGTCCCAGTTGGTCAAGCGGATGCAGCCGTGGGACTGGGTCTTCCCGATCTGGGAAGGCTCCGGGGTCCCGTGAATGCCGTAGTGCTCCTTGGACAGGTCGATCCAGGCCACGCCGACGGGGTTGTTGGGTCCGGGCGCGATCGTCGCCTTGCCCTCGTTCTGCTTCGCATCCCAGAAGAGATCCGGATTGTAGTGAAACGGAGGATTCTTCGCCACGCCGAGGATCTTCCACTTCCCGATCGGGAGCGGATCGTGCTCGCTGCCGATCGTCGCCGGGTAGCGGGCGAGGACCTTTCCCGAGGAATCGAGCGCCGTGACCGTCCGGCGGGACTTCGAGACGGCGACGGACGCGGCTTTCTCCGGCGCCGGGACGGAAACGCTGGGGACGACGATCTCCTCGCCGGCGCGGTCGAAGGACGATTTGGGATTGAGCTTCTTCAAGAGCGCGGGACTGGAGTGGTACTTCTCGGCGATCCCCTCCAGCGGCGAGGAGTAGGACAGGGCCGGCAGCTTCGCCTTCTCCAGCATGTCCTCGGGGATCTGCTCGAAGGGCCCGGCCACGTCCTCCGGTGCGATCGCGGCCCTCACCAGCGCCGGCGCGGAGTCGGCGTCGAGGGCCTTCCACGTCTGCGCGTCCACCTTCCCGGTCTCGGAAAGGCCGTGCGCCGACTGGTAATCCGAGATCGTCGCCCCGAGGCCATTTCCATACCGGCCATCGATCTCCCCACAGGAGAAGTGCGCCCGGGCCAGAAGGATCTGCGCCCGCAGCACCGCGTTGGCCGAGGCGCCTGGTCCGACGGTTTCCGAGAGCGAAGCATCGTTGACGGCGGCGGGATCGATCGGCGTTTCCTTCTTCGGCGCCGGCCGCTTGTGGTGGCTGCTCTTGTGAGGCGCCGCCGCAGCGAAACCGGCCGCCGGAAGACACGCCAGGCACAACACGGCAATCCAGAGTCTCCCCAGAGGACACCCCCTCGCCGGGGTTCAGTTCAAGAAGGATGCCGGTCGCCGCCGGCGGACGCCGATTTTTCCGGCGTCGGTTCCGCCACGATGACGAGCCTCTTGGGTGCGGGACCGACCCAGTTGAAGGGGTAGCACGTGATCAGCGTCAGTCGCGGCTTCTCCGTGGGTTGCAGGACGCGGACGGCGTTGGGCAGGACGACCTCGCGCGAGACGACGCGGTAGTAGAGCGTGCCCTTGCGCGTCTCGAGCTCGATCCGCTCGCCCGTTTTCACCCCGGCAAGACGCCGGAAATGCTTGTCGCGGTGCCCGGTGATGACGCAGTTGTTGCGGTTCGTCTGTTCGCCGGGGAGCTCCGAGCCGGGGACGTGGCCAGGGCCCTTCTCCAGCGTCGCCGGGTCGTCGCCGCCGAACACGACGTAGTCCATCTTCGCTGCGGGGATCCTCAGGCGCGCCACGGGCTGCCCCTGAGGGTAGGGAGGCTCTCCCTGCTCCGGCGCCGGGGTGGGCGCTCCCTCAATCCCCGGATTCTCCGCTTCGGGCACCGCCGCCGCGGGAGTCGGGACGTGCAGGGTCGGCACCGGAGCGGGAGACGCGACGCGGGCCTGCTCCCACGCCCGGCGGCCCTCCTCCTGCCCCTTGTAGCCGCGGAAATAGCCGTAGCCGACGATCCCCAGGACGACGATCCCGGCGAGGACCAGCAGCGTCGAAATCAGGCGGCGGCTCATCTCGACCTATCCCAATCCGAAAATCGTGCCGGAATAATCCCGCTTCCCGCGCGGGGTAACATGGGGAGCGGATGGAAAGCGGTGAAAACACCCTGGAAGAGGCCCTCGAGCTCTGGCAGGAGGGCACCAATCGCCTGATGGCCGGAGAGCTCGACGAGGCGGTCGCGCTGTTCACGCGCTCGCTGGAGTGCAAGCCCACCGCGGAGGCGTACACGTTCCGCGGCTGGGCGTACTCCTTCGCCGGCCGGGTCGAGGACGCGATCGAGGAATGCCGCAAGGCGATCGCGACCGATCCGAGCTTCGGCAACCCCTACAACGACATCGGCTGCTACCTGATGGAACAGGGCAAGCTCGACGAGGCCGTGCCGTGGTTTTCGCAGGCCAAGCGCGCCGTGCGCTACGAGCCGCGGCACTTCCCGTACCTGAACCTCGGGCGCCTGCACGCCGCCCGCGGCGAGTTCGCCGAGGCGATCCTGGAGTTCCAGGGCGCGCTGGAGGAGTCGCCGGACGACCCGGTGGCGCTGAGGTTCCTGGAAGAGCTGAAGTTCAAGGTGAATTGAGGAGTCGACGACCAAGTCGACACCGGGAGCCGAGGGAATCTGGAAGCGTCCCGGATTGTTGAATAGGACCCGCAAGGAGTAGAGCTATGGATCGTTTCGACAGCCGTTTCCAGATGACGCCGACTTCGGCATTCCAGCCGGTGCCGATCACCGCGGAACGCGCCACCGCGTTTCTCCGTGCGGTCTACGGCTGGATGTTCGTGGGCCTGGGGATCACGGCGGCCATCGCTCTCGCCGTCTCGGGGTCGCCCGGACTGACGCAGGCGATCTTCGGGAATCCGATCCTGTTCTTCGGGCTCGTCATCGGCGAGCTGGGCCTCGTGTTCTTTCTTTCGGCGCGGGTCCAGAAAATGGCGCCGTCCACGGCGTCGGCGCTCTTCATCGCCTACTCGGCGTTGAACGGGGCGACTCTCTCCTTCATCTTCCTGGCGTACACCGCGACGTCGATCGCCTCGACCTTCGTGATCGCCGCCGGGATGTTCGGTGCGCTGGCGCTCTACGGCTCGACGACGAAGCGAAGCCTCGCCGGGGTCGGCCACTTCGTGGGGATGGGCCTGATCGGCCTGGTCCTCGCCTCGGTCGTGGGGATGTTCTGGCACGCGAGCTCGCTGCAGTTCGTCATCTCGGTCGTCGGCGTGATCGTCTTCACCGGCCTGACCGCCTGGGACGCCCAGCGCCTGAAGGCGATGGCAGCGGCTCTCCCGGAAGGCCAGACCGGCTCCTACGCCGTCGTCGGCGCCCTCTCGCTCTACCTCGACTTCATCAACCTCTTCCTCTTCCTGCTCCGTTTCCTGGGCGGCCGCCGCGACTAGTCCCTTTCGCGATCGAAGGCTGAAAACCCGGGCGTGCCGGGTCCCGACCCTCGTTCTTACCGATAACGGTGGATCAGCGGCGGAGCTGTAGGGGAGGGGCTTGCCCCTCCCGCCCGGTCGTGCCTACTCCGAGCGGCCCGAGCCGACGAGGGGCAGACGGCCGATTGTGGTGTCGGCGGTAGCTCGGGGAGCGGGAGTCTCTTCTTCCTTCTCGGATTCGCCGGGGTTTCGGAAGATGTTCGCTTCGACTCCGTACTGGCGCGTGTAGAGGTCGGCGTAGCGGCCTCCGCGGGCCAGAAGGTCTTCGTGCCTGCCGCGCTCGATGATGCGGCCGTCCTCGAGCACCAGGATCGCGTCGGCCTTGCGGACCGTCGAGAGGCGGTGGGCGATCACGAAGGTCGTCCGGCCCTTCATCAGCTCGGATAAGCCCTGCTGGATGGCTGCCTCGTTCTCGCTGTCCAACGACGACGTCGCCTCGTCGAGGATCAGGATGCGCGGGTCGGCCAGGATGGCGCGCGCGATGGCGACCCGCTGGCGCTCGCCGCCGGAGAGCTTGACGCCGCGCTCACCGACGACCGTGTCGTATTTCTCCGGGAGGCGCTGGACGAAGTCTTCACAGCGGGAAATCTTCGCGGCGCGCAGGACCTCCTCGTCGGCGGCCTCGGGGCGGGCGTAGGCGATGTTCTCGAAGACCGTGCCGTCGAAGAGGAAGTTGTCCTGGAGCACGACGCCGAGCTGCGACCGATAGTCGGCGAGCTTGACCTTCGAGAGGTCCACGCCGTCCACGAGGATCTCTCCCGACGCCGGGCGGTAGAAGGCGGCGACGAGGCCGATGAGCGTGCTCTTGCCGGAGCCAGAGGGTCCGACCAGCGCCGTGGAGGTCCCCGGCCGCGCGACGAAAGAGATCCCGTGG
>Ga0126379_10001572_pt1 | contig 14011 bp, 7 predicted proteins | sample PanSoiMetPlot_24_FD_92640 | JGI IMG/M metagenome (GOLD analysis project Ga0126379, IMG submission 92640) | Tropical forest soil microbial communities from Panama - MetaG Plot_24 | ecosystem: Environmental > Terrestrial > Soil > Tropical forest > Bulk soil | place: Panama | collected 2016-02-17 | reverse complement strand
CCCAAGGGCACCCAGGTCACGATCACCATCCGCCGCGCCGGCATCGACGAGCCGATCCGGATGACGATCACCCGCGCGGAGATCCCGACGCTGGCCGTCCCCTACGCCTTCATGATCGCGCCGGACACCGGCTACATCTTCCTGCGGGACTTCACCCACACCTCCAGCCGCGAGCTGACCGCCGCCATCGACAAGCTCGACAAGCAGGGCATGAAAAAGCTGATGCTCGACCTGCGCGGCAACCCGGGCGGCGTCCTCGACCAGGCCGTGGACATCGCCGACATTTTCCTGCCCAAGGGCGCCAAGGTCGTCTACACGCGCGGCCGAACGAGCTCTTCGGCGCAGGACTTCTTCGCGCCGGGCGACGGGCAGAGCTTCAACAAGCCCCTCGTCGTCCTCGTCAACCGCGGCTCCGCCTCTGCCTCAGAGATCGTGGCGGGCGCCATCCAGGACCACGACCGCGGCCTGATCATCGGCCAGCGCACGTGGGGCAAGGGCCTCGTCCAGAGCGTCTACACGCTCCCCTACGGCGCGGGGCTCGCCCTGACGACGGCCCGTTACTACACGCCGTCGGGCCGCTGGATCCAGAGGGACTACAGCGACCTGCTCGCCTACGTGAACCCGGACGATCCCGACAACCCGGACAAGCAGACGACCGAAGCCCCGAAGACCGGCCAGCCCTTCTACACCGACGCGGGCCGGGTCGTCTTCGCGGCCGGCGGCATCACGCCGGACGTTCTCGTCAAGAACAACTTCGACTCGAAGCTCGTCACGCAGCTGCTGGCCCGCAACATGTTCTTCAACTTCGCGGTCCAGTACCTGCCCAAGCACCCGGATCTGAAGCCCGATGCGGCCGTGACCCCGGCGCTGCGCGAGGACTTCTTCAAGTTCGCCGAGGCCTCGAACTTCTCCTCGGCCGACGAGCTCGAGCGGCAGTGGAACGCGGAGCCGAACAAGAACCTCCTCGATCTCGCGTTGAAGATCGATTTCTCCAACGTGAAGTCGGGACTGGAGTCGGGGTGGAAAGTCCGCGCCACGGGCGACGCCCAGGTCCAGAAGGCCATGACGATGTTCGACGAGGCGGCCCGCATCGCCGCCCTCCCGAAGAAGCCCAACCCGGCCGCGGCAGCGAAGACCCTGTAGCTCGGGACTCGGGACTCGACGCCCTCAGGGGTACGAAGGGCCGATCCCTCCGACCCCCCGCGGGTGCCGGGCTAGAAGGCGGCGGTGTCGGCGACGCTGGCGAGCTGGCCGGAAGGGTTGAAATAGGTCCTCACCGCGCCCGTCAGGGTGTCGGTGATCGTGATGGTGAACTCGACGTTGGAGAGGGCGCCGAAGAAGACCCAGAACTTGCCGTTGACGGCGCGGCCGTCCACGACCTTGATGACCAGCTCGATGTTGTTCGCCGTGAAGAACCACATGTAGCCGGTGTCTCCCGTAAGCGAAACCGCGTTGCCGTTGCCGCTCGTGCCCTGGGCGGGGACGCGCCAGGTGACCTGGACCCGGAACCGGCCGGCGTTCAGGCACAGGGTCGTCCCGTTGGGCACGCAGACGGGCGCCGGCGCGGAGACGTTGAACGTCTTGGTGTACTCGTTGTCGAGCTCGTTGGACTCCGCGATGCTCCCCTGCGAGTCGGCGACGAGCCGCAGCGTGTGCGTCCCGGCCGAGAGTGTCCCCAGCGGGTAGTCATCGGCGTGGGTGTAGAAGCCGGCGTTCAACGGCGGGTCCGTGAACCAGGAGTTCTTCAGAGAGCCGTCGAGGTAGAGATCGGAGAAGAAACGCGACGCTGTCGGCCCCGCTCCCCCGTTCCCGACGGCCCAGGAGACATAGAGACTGTCCGAAGTCGTCAGCGACGTGCCGTCGATCCTGGACCCCGGCGTTCGGGTGACGACGATCTTGTCGGACCAACCCGTGGGCATGACGGGAAAGAGGTTTGGCAGAGCTGACGCGCCAACCTGGATCGTCTTGGTGTAGTCGTTGTCGTTCTCGTTGGACTCGGCGATGACCCCGGTCGGGTCCGCCGAGATCCGCACGGTGTGGCTGCCCGACGAGAGCGAACCGATGAAGTAGTCCTGGACTCCCACGAAGAAGTTCGGATTGACCGGGGGATCGGCAAAGAAACGCTGCAAGAAGACGCCGTCGACGTAGAGGTCCACGAAGAACCGCACCGCGGTCGCGGCGTCGCCCAGGTTGGCGACGGCGAAGGAGACGTAGAGGCTGTCCGACGGGGTCAGGGAGGAGCTGTCGATATAGATCCCGGGCGTCCTCGAAACGACGATCTTGTCGGACCAGGTGCTCGGCTTGAACGGCGTGAGGTTTGGAGCGGCCAGCGTCGAATCCGTCCGCTCGATCCTCGTGCCCGCGCCGGCCGCTGCGCCGGAGAGGGGCCGAAGCGGAAGCGTCCCGTCGCCGCCCGCGCTGCTCGACAGCGCCGGCGGCTCCGGCGTCCTCAGGCCCGGGAAGGCGCTGGTGTCGGCGACGCTCGCGAGCTGCCCGCTCGGGTTGAAGTACGTCTTGACGGTCCCGGTCACCGTGTCGGTGACGGTGATCGTGAACTCCACGTTCGACAGCGCACCGTAGAAGACCCAGAACCGGTTGTTGACCGGCCGCCCGTCCACGACCTTGACGACGAGCTCGATGTTGTTCGAGCTGAAGAACCAGAAGTAGCCCGTGTCCCCGGTCAACGGAACGGCAACGCCGGAGCCGGAAGTCCCCTGCGCCGGGACGCGCCAGGTCACCTCGACCTTGAAGCGGCCGCCGTTCAAGCACAGCGTCCCGGCCGCCGCGACGCAGGGCCCCGTCCCGCCGCCCAGGTTGATCTTGTAGACGCCCCGGCCGTAGGTGCCCGCGTGAAGCTCGCCGGAGGCGGAGAACGCCAGCGCGTAGACCGGCGCCGCTGCCGGGAGCCCCTGGTTGAAGGAGAACCAGTCGGAGCTGCCGGCCGGGTTGCGAAAGACGCCCGCGTCGGTCCCGACGAAGAGGTCGTCGGGGTTGGCCGGGTTGAACGCCATGGACAGCACCGGGACGTCCGGCAGGTTCGAGGAGAGGTTCGTCCAGGTCGCTCCCGCGTCGGTCGTGTAGAAGACGTGGCGCGACGGCGCTCCGAGAAATCCTCCGAAGGTGACGTAGGCGCCACGGCCGTCGGCGGTGAACGGAACGATGCTGGTGACGATCGCGGCCGGAAGCCCCGTGAATCGCGGCGAGAACGTCGCGCCGCCGTCGGAGGAGAAGAAGACGCTGCCGGTGACCGTCCCGCCCCAGACGACCCCGTTGCCGTTGCCGACGGCGGCGATCGTCGTGAAGCGCGAGTTGGTGATCTTGTCGGCCGAGCGCGCGACCCACGCGTTGGGATCGGACCCGAGCGTGTTGTTGGCCCAGATCCGGTTGGTTCCGAGCAGCAGCACCGGGCCGGTCTGCGCGGCGACGGCCGGCGGATAGAACGACATCGTCTCGAGCGGCGAGCCTTTGTCGCAGTCCATCAGCGTGCCGCACGGCGTCGCCGAGTTGAAGGTCACGCCGCCGTCGCCGGAGTACGTGATGAAAGCATAGTAGTGGCCGGCCGCGACCTGGGCCGGGTTATCGCGGCGGAAGGCGTCGAACCCGCCGTCCCCGCTGGTGACGTCGTTCCAGAGCATCGAGCCGGCGTACCGGACGTTCCCGTTGTCCTGCGTCGCCCCGAGCAGGACCGACGCGTTGGTGGGATGCAGGTCCATCCGCTGGACCTGGGTCAGCGAGAGCGTGGCGTTCAAGTTCTGGAACGTCGCACCCGCGTCGGTCGTCTTGTAGAGGCCGCCGTCGTTGCCGAACAAGACCGTGTTGGGGCTCCCCGGCAGGATGAGCGCGGCGTGCTGGTCGGGATGGACCGGCTCGGGCCGCCCGTCGGTGTACTGGATCGTGATCTTGTTCCAGGTCTGGGCGCCGTCCACCGACTTGTAGAGATCGACCGAGCCGAAGTAGACGACCGAGGGATTGCTCGGATGCGGAACGATGAAGTGGTCGTAGTCGCACTGGTTGTTGTCGGAGGGGCACATCCCGGCGTGCACATTCTCCTTCGTCCAGGTGACGCCGGCGTCGGAGGAGTAGTAGATCCCGGCGCCGGTCCCCGCGTGGGAGTGAGCGTCGTCCACCACCGAGGCGTAGAGGGCGGCGGGGCTCGTGCGGGAGACGCCGATCCGGACGTTGCCGGCCGTCGTGACCGGCGACAGCACCGAGCTCCAGGTCTGCCCGGAGTTCGTCGAGACGTAGACGCCCCCGGCCGGGCAGATGGTGCAGTCGTTGTTGGACGCGGCCATGTAGAGCCGCGTCGGATCGTTCGGGTCCTGGGCCAGGTCGGTCACCTGGTGGCCGTAGACGCGCGTGAAGGTCGCGCCGCCGTTGGTCGAGCGGTAGATCCCGCCGAGGAAGCGGCCGTCGCCGGCGATGTCCAGGTACTGGTAGAGGCCGACGACCACGTTCTGCGGGTTGGTGGAGTCCACGACGACCCGCGACACGATCGCGTTGTCCGGGAGGTTCGTGTCCACTCGGGACCAGGTCTCGCCGCCGTCGGTGGACTTGAGCAGCCCCGCGCCGAGGTAAGTGCCGAGAGACCGCGACGCCGTTCCCTCCAGGTGCGCCTCGTCCACCTCGCCGGTGGAGGCGAAGACGATGGAGGGGTTGGAGGCCGACCACGAGATCGAGCTCGTCGCCTGGGACGGCGCGTTGTCGGAGACCGGCTTCCAGGTCGCGCCGGCGTCGGAGGATTTCCAGATCCCTCCGGTCGCCGCTCCGATCAGGAGGATCGACGGATTCGACGGGTGCACCGCCAGGGCGTCGATCCGGCCCGACACGGTCCCCCAGTTGCGGTCCGAGCCGGTCTTGGACTGGATCGGCTGCGGCCCCAGCGACTGCCACGACGCCGCCGGCGCCTCGAGGGTGCGAAGCCCGGTGCCCGGGGACCTCATCGAGACGTCCACCGGCACCCGGCTCGCTTCCTTCAGCGCGCGCTGCCGGTTGGCCGAAAGCACTTTCCCGGACTCGTCCCGCCGGAAGTCCGCGTTCCACTCGTGTCTCTTCCGCGGCAGGTCCCGCTGCGTCTCTTCCTGGGCGAAGCCCGGCCAAGCCGCCACGAGGAGTCCCGCGGATAGGAACGCCAGCTTTCGCCGGGGCCGCGACCGGACCGGAGAAGTCATGTCTTGTGCCTGCTAGGTAAGCGGAATTCTAGCAGACTGGGGACCAAGCCCCTCCCGGCCGCCGCGGGCCGAGCACCCCGAGATCCTTCGCCGCTTCGCTTTGCTCAGGATGACCGGGGCGGCTTCGCTGCCGCGGTCACTTCTTCGTGCCCGTGTTGTTGAAGACCGTGAACTTGCGCCGCCCGATCTCGGTTCGGAACGAGGGGCGCCCGGTTATCGGGTTGGCGGTGTCCACGGCGTAGACGACGAAGTCGTGCTGCCCGTCCGTGTAGTTCCCGGAGTCGAAGGTGAACGCCCATCCAACGAAGGCGGAGGGACCGGGCGTCAGCGGCGTGGCCGGGACGCGGTAGTCGTTGGCCGGCACGTCGGCACGGGCGATCAGGGGCGCGAAGATGATTCCGACGACCTGGCCGTCGATATCCGTCTCGATCCGCTGGATCCCGTTTACCCACGAGGCCTGCCCGCCGTTGTCCGGGTCGAAGGCCCACCCCGAGAAGGTCGTGACTCCCTTGACGGACTGGCCCTGCGTCGGGAAATCGATGTAACCGATCGCCGGGGTGTCGTCGAACTTTCCGCTGTCACACACGACGTCCACGGAGATGGCCGCGATCTGGGTCACGGTCTCCTTCTCGTCGCCGACGCGGATCGAGAGCGTGTGCTTGCCGCCGGTCGTGAAGCCGCCGACGGTCGGGTTGCCGAGGCTGTCCGGAAGGACGATCGCGAAGAGCCCGTTGCCCGAGTCCGGCACCAGCGTGAAGAGGAAGGCGAACCCGGAGTTGTCGGCGTTGACGTACCCGGGGTACGCCCGGGCGACGTCGGGCCGGTTGACGCCGTAGCAGTTGGCGAAGACTTTGCCGGTTCGCACGCAGTCCCGGCGCGAGTTGGCGAGGATCTCCCCGTCGATCAGGACCTCGACGTAGGAAACCTGGCCGCGGTCCTCGCGGGCGCCGACGTCCAACGCCCAGCCGGAGACGATGTTCTTGTAGTACGACACGGGCACCGACAACCCGTCCTGCGAAGTCTGGAAGCACGGCTCGGGACAGGAGGCGGAATCCACGAAGGGGTTGGCGGAGGAGCAGACGATCGAGGCCTTGTCCAGCGGCGTGTCGAGGTACCCGAAGGGCGCCAGGTTCGGGCCGACGTTGTTGATCACGACCCGGCGGACGCCCAGGACGTTGGACGCGCCCTGCCCGTCGAAGGCCCGGACGGAGATGGTGTGCACGCCGTTGACGAAGGCGGTCGTGTCGATGTTGGCCACGAACCCGGAGTTGAAGGAGTTGGAAACGTCGGGAAAGAGCGCGAAGACGTCGGGACGCGGCAGGCCGTACCGGGCGCTCCCGACGCCCCCCGTGCCGACCGCCCCGGCGACGACGCTCCCGTCCACCAGGAAGTCGATGTGGTCGATCGTCCCGGAGTCATCCGCGGCCCAGCCGGTCACCGGGAAGGACCCGGAAAGCTCGACGCCGTCCGAGGACGGGGAGTCGAGCGCTCCGAAGGGCGCGCCGTTGGTGTTGGCGCTGGAGACGGCGACGCTGACGGTGGCGATGTCGATGGTCTGGGTGTTGCCGGTCTCGGTGACCCGGATCGTCACGAGGTGCGGGCCGCTCGAGAGGGTCCGCGTGTTCAGCGAGGTCGCGAAGCCCGGGTCGTGCGTCGGGCTCGAGGCGTACTGCGGGAAGAGGGCGATGACGTCCGGCCGGGGGATGTTGATCTGGGCCCGGCTCCGGAAGGCGCCGTCCACGAACAGCTCGACCTTGTCCACTCCCGCGAAGTCCAGGACGTAGCCGGAAACGGGGATGACCCCCGAGACGACCTGTCCGGCGGAGGGAGTTTCGAGGGCGCCGATGGGGCCCGCGGCGGCAGCGCTGGCCGTCAGCCCGGCGGCGAAGACGACAGAACCGAGTAGCCAGGAAGAGAACCTGGACATGCGCGATCCTCCCGAAAATGTAAGAAGAGAATGGGGAAGATGGGCCGGAAAGTCAAGCGTGCTAGGAACTTCGCCTCATTTTTTTCGGCCGAAAAGGGCCGCCAGAATGTTAAAAGACCGGTCAGAAACTCTTTCACAGCCAAGAGATGAAGTCGCACACGCTCAAGATCGTCGTCTCGCTCGCGCTCACCGCGGTCCTGCTCTACTTCTTCTTCAGGGGGGCCGACATCGGGGCCACCCGGGACGCGATCCTCGGGGCCTCGCCGGGGTGGCTCGCCGCGAGCGTCCTGGTGGGCCTCCTGACCTTCTTTCTCCGCGCGGTGCGCTGGATCTGGATCCTCAGGCCCGTCGGCCGGGTCGGAGTCGGCCCGGCCTTCGCCGCGACCGCGGCCGGCTTCGCCGCCAACAACCTGCCCGGGAAAGTCGGCGAAGTGCTGCGCCCCTACCTTCTCTCCCGGTCGGAGAAGCTCCCGTTCTCGCCGCTCCTCGCCTCGATCCTTCTCGAGCGAGTCTTCGACGGCGCCTCGGTGATCTTCTTCTTCCTGCTCGCGATGGCCTCCGGGGTCACGAAGTCCGGAGGCGCCGCGCGCATCCTCGCGCCGGCCGGCGTGCTGGCGATCATCATCGCCGTCGTCCTCTTCGCCGTCTTCCAGCGGGCGCGCACCGAGCTGTTCTTCGAGTTCTTCTGGCGGCGTCTTCCCGAGAAGCTCCAGCCGCGCGCCCGCGAGTTCGCCGCGACCTTCGTGGACGGGTTCGCATCGCTGCGGAGCCCAGGGCTGCTCCTCGCGATCTCCGGCGGGTCGCTCGCGATGTGGCTCGTCATCAACATCCAGATCTGGTGCGTCCTGAAGGCCTTCTCGCTGGACCTGCCGCTCGCGGCCGCGTACGTCGTCACGGCTGCCGCCGTCCTCGGCCTGGCCGTGCCGACGCCCGGAGGCCTCGGCTCCTACCAGGTCGCCGTGCAGATCGCGCTGATGGACGTTTTCGGCGTGGAGCGCGCCGCCGCGACGTCGGTAGCCCTGGTCGCGTGGGCGACCTCCTTCGTGTTCATCACTGCCATCGGCCTGATCCTGCTGGTGGTCAACTCGAGGAAGTTCAACCTCCGAGGGATGCCGAAACCGGAAGAGCTGCCCTCGAAATGATGGACAATAGCCGCGTGGCCTTCGAGTTCCGAGCCCCGCGTCCCGAGTTCCCAACGGCATGAAATGCCCCTTCTGCGGAGGGCTGGACGACCGGGTCGTGGACTCCCGGGAGAGCCGCGAAGGCCAGGTCATTCGCCGCCGCCGGGAGTGCGCCGCTTGCGGCCGCCGCTTCACCTCCTACGAGACCATCGAGGAGATCCCCTACGTCGTCGTCAAGAAGGATGGACGCCGCGAGCCTTTCGACCGCAAGAAGCTCCGCGGGGGGCTCGTGAAGGCTTGCGAGAAGCGGCCCGTCCCGCCCGCGAGGCTGGACGCGATCGTGGACGAGATCGAGACGCGCCTCCACGACAGTGAGGAGCGCGAGATGTCCACGGGGCAGATCGGGTCGCTCGTGATGGACCGGCTGCGGGACCTCGACAAGGTCGCCTACGTCCGCTTCGCCTCGGTGTACCGGAAGTTCGAGGACGTGGACGAGTTCTTCACGGAGCTGAAATCGCTGATCGGCCGCGCGGAGAAGACGACGTGAGGTTGCGATGAAGACCGTCACGAAGTTCTACGGGCCCTTAGTCGAGCTCTCCCGGCTCCAGAGCGAGCTGAACCGGCTCTTCTCGCTCTTCGTCGAGAACAACAAGGCGGCCTCCTCCGGCTCATCGTGGGACCCGAACGTGGACCTGCTCGACGACGGCCAAAACGTCCGGGTGCTGATCGAGCTTCCGGGCGTCGAAGCCGAGGACGTCTCGATCACCGTCCGGGGGCGGGTCCTGACCGTCCGCGGGAACAAGAAGGGGCGGATCCGCTCGCGCGAGGGGATCCGATTCTTCTGCATGGAGCGCTACTTCGGCGCGTTCATCAAGTCCATCCCGCTGCCCGGGCCGGTCAACACGCACCGCGCCGCGACGAGAATGAAAGACGGGCTCCTGGAGGTCTCCTTCCCCCGCGTCAACGACCAGCGGGAGAAGGAGCTGAACATCGCGGTAACCTCCGTCGAGGAAGAGGAGTGAGATGGATTTTGAATTGTGAGTTGTGAGTTGTGAACAAGCGATGAGGAGTCCCTCCGTATTCATTCACCATTCACAATCCACCATTCACAATTGACTTATGGCTGAAGTCGAAGAAAAAGAGCGGGAAGTCGTCACGGAGCGGGGAGAAGATCTCCCGATCCCGGACATCCTGCCCGTCCTTCCGCTGAAAGACGTGGTGGTCTTCCCCTTCATCATCCTTCCCCTGTCGGTCTCCCGCGAGAAGTCCATCAACGCCGTAGACGCGGCGCTGGCCGAGCAGCGGATCATCATGCTCGTCGCCCAGCGCGACGCCCAGAACGAGACGCCGAAGCCCGAGGAGCTCTTCGCCGTCGGGACCGTCGCGGCGATCATGAGGATGCTGAAGCTGCCCGACGGGCGCATCCGGCTTCTCGTCCAGGGGCTGGCCCGCGCCCGCATCGACTCCTTCCTGGCCGAGGACCCGTTCCTGAAGGCCAAGATCACGCGCCTGGAGGAGCCGGGCGCCGCCAAGGAGCTGCCGCCCGAGCACGAGGCGCTCCTGCGCAGCGTCAAGCAGAACCTGGAGAAGTCCGTCTCCCTGGGAAAGAGCATCTCCCAGGAAGTCATGGTCATCGCTGCGAACCTGGACGACCCGGCGCGGCTGTCCGACCTCGCCGCCTCCAACCTGGACCTGAAGCTCGAGGACGCCCAGCGCATCCTCGAGTCCACGGATCCGATCGAGCGGCTGCGCCTGGTCAACGAGAGCCTGTCCAAGGAGATCACCGTCCTGACGATGCAGCAGGAGATCTCCACGCAGGCCCGCGGCGAGATGGACCGCTCGCAGCGCGAGTACTACCTGCGCCAGCAGCTGCGCGCCATCCAGCAGGAGCTCGGCGAGGGCGAGGAGATGTCCGAGGAGCTCGCCACGTTCCGCAAGACGATCGTGGAGAAGAAGATCCCGGCGGAGGCGGCGGCCGAGATCGAAAAGCAGATCAAGCGGCTCGAGAGGAGCCACCCCGATTCCGCCGAGACGTCGATCATCCGGACGTACCTGGACTGGATGACGGGGCTGCCCTGGGGGAACCTCTCCGAGGACTCGATCGACATCGACCGCGCCAGGAAGATCCTGGACGCCGACCACTACGACATCGAGAAGGTCAAGGAGCGTATCCTCGAGTACCTGGCCGTCCACGCCCTGAAGAAGACATTGAAGGGGCCGATCCTCTGCTTCGTGGGCCCGCCGGGCGTCGGCAAGACCTCGCTCGGCCGCTCCATCGCGACCGCGCTGGGGCGCAAGTTCGTCCGGCTGTCGCTCGGCGGCGTGCGCGACGAGGCGGAGATCCGCGGCCACCGCCGCACCTACGTCGGCGCGATGCCGGGACGGATCGTCCAGGGGATCCACCAGGCCGGGACCTCCAACCCGGTCTTCATGCTCGACGAGATCGACAAGCTCGGCGCGGACTACCGCGGCGACCCCTCCTCGGCCCTCCTTGAGGTGCTCGACCCCGAGCAGAACAACTCCTTTCGGGACCACTACCTGACGGTTCCCTACGACCTCTCCAGGGTCCTCTTCATCGCGACCGCCAACATCCTCGACCCGATCCAGCCGGCGTTCCTCGACCGGATGGAGGTCATCCGCCTCTCCGGCTACACGCTGGAGGAAAAGAAGGTCATCGCGAGGCGGCACTTGATCCCCAAGCAGCTCGAGGAGAACGGCCTGACCGACGCCAACATCGAGTTCACCGACGCGGGCGTCGAGAAGATTATCGAGGCCTACACGCGCGAGGCGGGACTCCGCAACCTCGAGCGCGAGATCGGCGCGATCTGCCGGAAGGTCGCGGTCTCCGTCGCGAAGGGCAAGACGCGCAAGTACCGCATCACGGGCCAGACCGTCGAGAAGATGCTAGGGCCCGTCAAGCACTTCTCCGACGAGCTCCTGAAGAAGGACCAGGTGGGGGTCGCGACCGGCCTCGCCTGGACCTCGACCGGCGGCGACATCCTCTTCGTCGAGGCGCTCGCCGTGCGCGGCAAGGGTTCGCTGCGGCTAACGGGACAGCTGGGCGACGTCATGAAGGAATCGGCGCAGGCCGCGATGTCCTACGCCCGCGCCCACGCGAGGGAACTGGCGATTCCGGAGGACTTCTTCGAGACGCGCGACGTCCACGTCCACGTCCCGGAGGGCTCGATCCCCAAGGACGGCCCCTCGGCCGGGATCACGATGGCGACGGCCATGATCTCCGCCTTCACGCACCGCCCCGCGCGCCGCGACGTCGCGATGACCGGCGAGATCACGCTCCGGGGCGAGGTGCTCCCCATCGGGGGTGTCAAGGAGAAGGTCCTCGCCGCGAGACAGGCCAGGATCTCCAACGTCGTCCTGCCGCGCCTGAACAAGCGCGACGTCGCGCAGATCGGCGCGCGCATCCTGCACGGCATGACGTTCCACTACGTGGACACGATGGACGACGTGCTGCGGATCGCGCTGTTCCCGGCCTCCGAGCCTCCGGCGGAGCAAGAAGCGGCCGTCCCGGAGCGCCAGCCCGAGCCCGCTCCCGCGGCCCGGGAGATCCCCGTCGCCGCCCAGGCTCCGCCGCGGACCGGCCGCTCGCCCCGCCCCTGAAGCCGTCGCCGGCCTGCCGGTGATGTCCTCCTAGAACCGGACGACCGCGCTGGCGCCGTTCAAGGTGATCCAGAAATTGATCCCGTCGCTGCAGGCCTCGGACGGGTTGGCTCCGACGGCGAAGTTGCCGAGGGAAGAAAGGTCGGCGGCTTTCCAGACCGAAACGCTGTTGCCGCCCGCATTCGTGACGAGCAGGCGCTGGCCATCGAAAGCCCCGCTGTTCGGAAGGTTCAGCCCGTTGCCGCTCAGCGTGGCGAGGATCGCCCCACTCGAGGCGCGGACGACCGACACCGAGTTCGAGCCGATGTTGGGTACCCAGACGCTCGTTCCGTCGAAGACGGGATACCCCGGATGGGTCCCGACCGTCACGGTCTGGAGGACCGCGCCCGCGGCATCGAGCTTCAGCAGGGTTCCCTGCGCGTAGTCGGTGACCCAGACGTTCGCCCCGTCGTAGAGGATTCCGACCGGGTTCGAGGTCCCCGCGGAGACGTTGAACGAAGTCACCGTCCAGGGAATCGCGGCCTGCGGCGTAACGATCGAAACCGAGCCAAGCTGGTTCGCCGTCCAGATGCGGCCGCCGTCGAACGCCAGCCCGACCGGCTGGTTGCCGAGGTTGCTGGCGACGGTGGTCACGGCCCCCGCAGGCAGGCTGGGATCGGCCCGGTAGAGCTGGCCGGGACTCGTGATGCCGGTCTCGAACGCCTTTCCCATCGCACACATCACGGCGCCGCCGGAGGTCCCGCCGGTCCACGTGTCCAGGATCTTCCCGTCGCTCGCCCGCACGCGAGTCAGCCCCAGGCCGCTGACGACCCAGATGTCGAGGCCGTCGAAATCCACACCGAACGGGTTGAAGCCGACGGTCGTCACGCCGAGGTTCGCCGGGCCCTGGGTCGTCCAGAAACGCCGCACGGCCGCCCGCTGGCTGCCGCGCAGAAGGACGCCGTCCACGGTCCTCGACAGAAAGGCCGCCATCTGCAGCCGCGTCACGTTGGCGGTCGGATCGAAGGTCGTGGCCGAGGTGCCCGTCGTGATCCCCAGGGTGAAGAGCTCAAGGACGAAGGGACAGAACGCGGCGTCCGTCACGTCGGTGAACGGGCCGCAGTCGCCCAGCAGCGCCCCGCCGGCGCCGACAAGGACTGCCCCGGCGGCGAGGAACGACAAGAAGAGAGGCCGGATCGAACGGGCGAGTTTCATGAGCCCTTCTCCGTTCTCAAAAGCGCACGACCTTGTTGGCGGCGAAAATCGCGATCCAGAAGCTCAGGCCGTCGCTGCAAGCGCCGTAGGGAGTCCCGGCGATCGTCGGGAAGGATCCGGCCGGTGACAGGTCCGCGGCCTTCCAGAGGGAGACGCTCGCCCCTAGGCCGTTGGTCGCGAGGACCCGTTGCCCATCGAAGGCCATCGCGACGGGCCCGTTCAATCCGTTTCCGGTCAGCGTCTGGAGCACCGCGCCCGTCGAGGCACGCACGACCGACACGGAGCTCGAGCTGAAGTTGGGGATCCAGAGGTTCCTCCCGTCGAAGGCCGGGTACCTCGGCCCCGGCCCAACGGTGACCGTCTGGAGGATCGCCCCGCTCGAATCCAGCTTGAGGAGAGTCCCGACGTTGAAGTCGGTGACCCAGATGTTGGCACCGTCGTAGAGGATGCCCCACGGGCCGGAGAAGCCGGTCGCGACGGTCGTGACGGTCCACGGGATCGTGGCGCCCGGGGTCACGATCGAAACCGAGCCTGGAGCGCCGAAGTTCGCCGTCCAGACCCTCCCGCCGTCATAGGCGATCTCCAGGGGATTGACTCCCAGGGTGCTCGCCACGCCCGTGACGGCGCCCGCCGGCTTGCTCGGATCGATCTCGTAGAGCTTGCCCGGGTTCTCCTCTCCGCCGACGAGGATCCTGCCCATCGCGGAGAGGATCCCGACAGCGCCGGCCGCTCCTGTCCACGTCCCGAGCTGCGTGCCGTCGCTTCCACCCACCCGGGAGACCGCGCCGGAGCCGCTCGCCACCCAGACGTCCAGCCCGTCCGACTCGACCAGGAACGGCTGGGAAGCGACCGGGGTCACGAGCAGCTGCTCCGCGCCCTGCGTGGTGTAGAAGCGCCTCATGGCCGCCCGCCGGCCGCCGCGCCTCAGCGCCCCGTCCACGGTGCGGGAGAGAAACGCCGCCATCTGGAGCCTTGTCACGTTG
>Ga0126379_10001571_pt1 | contig 14016 bp, 14 predicted proteins | sample PanSoiMetPlot_24_FD_92640 | JGI IMG/M metagenome (GOLD analysis project Ga0126379, IMG submission 92640) | Tropical forest soil microbial communities from Panama - MetaG Plot_24 | ecosystem: Environmental > Terrestrial > Soil > Tropical forest > Bulk soil | place: Panama | collected 2016-02-17 | reverse complement strand
CGCGCGCTCCGGCAGCGCGAGGTGTGGATCGTCGCCGGCTTCATCTTTTTCTACGATTTCAGCCCCTCGTTCGGGCCCGCCCTCGTCTTCTACCAGACCGACGTGCTCGGCTTCAGCCAGCAATTCATCGGACACCTGGGCGCGCTGTCGTCCATCGCCGCGGTGCTGGGCGCGTTCGTGTACGCGCCGCTCTCGCGCCGCGTGCCGCTGCGCCGGCTCATCAACTGGTCCATCGGCGCGGGCGTGGTGGGGACGCTCGGCTACCTCCTCTATCGGGATGCGTGGTCGGCCCTCGTGATCGACACCGTGTTCGGCGGCGTCGGCATGATCGTCCAGCTCGCGTTCCTCGACCTCGCCGCCAAGTCCTGCCCTCGGTACGCCGAGGCTACGTTCTTCGCCCTCTACATGTCGGTGTCCAACGGGGGGACGCAGCTCGCGGAGAATGTCGGAGCGCGGCTCTACGACTGGTATGGCTACACGCCGCTGGTTCTGATCGCCGCCGGCATGACGGCGCTCGCGTGGGCGTTCGTGCCGCTCGTGCGCATCGATGCCATCGAGGCGCGCGCCCGCGCGGCGGAGACGGCCGAACCTGCCTGAGCGGCCGCCGCGCCTGGACGCGCCGCGCGCCGTGGAGCGCTCCTACCGCTCGCCTCGCTCCTCGCGCTCCACCGCTTCGATCGCGGAGCGATAGCTCCGGCGCAGCCATCGCAGCGCGCGCCCGACGTCTCTGGGCGTCTCCACCCCGCACTCGACCCACCCCGAGGCGGCCAGTCGGCGATGCGGGACGATGCCGGGCGTGGCGAGCGCGCGCCTCGCATCTTCCGGCGCCAGGCGGATCCACAGGTCCGTGTCCTTCGCGCGGAGCGGGAAGCAACCGAAAAGGCGGGGGCCGACGAAGTACCCCCAGCGGCCGAACATCGGCGTGATCTTCACCCGCGCCCACCCACCGACGGCCTCGTTGAGCAATGCGGCGGCCCCCGTCCCGCCGCGCTCCAGGTTGCGGCGGGTCTTGCGGCCGGCCCCCATGCCACGGACCCGCCCGCGCGGGGGCCGTCTCATGGGCCCGTCGCGCCGACGTCAGGGGAAGTGATAGCGGCTGATGTGAAGATGCACACCGTGGGACGACTGCGGCTCGACGGTGATCTCGCCGGCGCCGACCAGGGTCGCGGCGCGAAACCGCTCGAGGCGCTCGATCAGCGGGGGCATGTCGGGCGCGACCATCGACAGCGCAACCATCCCCTCCATTCCACCGACCTCGCTCGCCGGCACGATGAGCAGCGTGCTGCCTCCCGCCCAGCCCAGCATGGAGCGCGGCCCGCCGTTGACCTCCACCTCGGGCAGGCCGAAGAGCCGCTGATACGTGGCGGCGGTCTCTTGCGGCGACTGGCAGCCGATGACGAGCCGCTTGAACCGCACGGGCGACTCCGGTGCGGCGTCCGCGGCGCCCGGCGTGGCCAACTCGACCAGCACGCCGTGACACGCCCGCGGATGGAGAAATGCGATGCGTCCCGCGAGGCCAGCGCGGGCGGTGGTGTCGAGCAGCGGGACCTCGTTCGCGCGGAGCGCGTCGAGGTCCTGATCGACGCTCGGCGTGCGGAAACAGAGGTGATGGAGCCCTTCTCCACGCTTGGCGAGGAATCGCGCGACGCCCGATTCCGTCCCGAGCGGTTCGAGCAACTCGATCTCGCTGTCGCCCGCGGCCAGGAGCGCGGCACGCACCCCCTGGTCCGCGATCACGGCCTCGCGCACGAGCCCGAGCCCGAGCGTGTCGCGCCAGAATCGATAGGCGTGCGCCAGATTCCTGACCACGATGCCGACGTGATGGATGTCGGTCACCATGGGCATCGGCTCACACGCTAGCCGAGCCGGCGGGGATTTTCAAGGGATCGGGGCTCCCCGCGATCACGCAGCGCTGAACAGCTTCTGAAACTCGTCCCATGGCAAGGGCGAGACGTCGCTCACGCGCGCGTTCTCCCGCACGTGGCGCTCCTGCCTCATGCCGACCAGCGCGGTGCCGACACCCGGCGTCGAGCGCACGAACTGCAGCGCCCGCTGCGCATCGCTCTCGAGCCCGGGAAGGAACTTGGCGACGATCGGCGGCAGGTTTCGCGCGAGCTGTCCCTGGTAGATCGAGGCGGACGTGGTGACGTAGACGTCGAGCTGCGAGGCCGCCTCCAGGAGCGTCACCGTGTCGGAACCGAGCGGCTGGTTCGCGAGGGTGAAGGCCTCGGTCATGGCGAGATTGTAGGGAAGCTCGAGCCATCGGAAGTGATGCGCATCGCCCGCGATCTCGCACGCCAGGCCCACCAGCTCGGCGAGCGACAGGAAATCGGGAGCCGTGCGCGGCTGGCGGTAGCCGTTCCACGTCGCCGTGCCGTACCACCGGATCCTCCCGTCGCTCACGGCTTCCTCGAGGCACTCGAACGCAGCGCGCATGCGGCCGATGAACGCGGGCTCGTCCAGGGCGGAGCGCTGCGTCTCCGGGTTGTGCAGGTAGTAGACGTCGATCGTGTCCAGCCCCAGGTTGGCGCGACTTCGATCGAGCTGATCCGCCAGATAGCGCGGCGCCAGACAGTGACCACCGCCCGCGATGTCCTTCGGGGAGGCGATGCCGGACCGGACGTACCTCTGGAGGATGTACTCGGTCGGGTTGGCCGGCGCGCCGCCGTCGAACGGGATGAATCCACCCTTGGTGGCGACGACAATCTCCTCGCGCTCCACGATTCCCGATTCGATCAGGGAGCGCAGCGCCGCGCCGACCGCCCGCTCGCTGCGCTGATGGCGATAGTTGATCGCGGAGTCGATCAGGTTGATGCCGGACTGCACGGCGAGTCCGACCGCGGATCGATAGGCGCGATCGGTCGCGTCGTCGTCCTCGCCGAGATACGTGCCGACCCCGATCGAGGAGACCTGCAACCCGCGGGTGGTGCGGAAGTGCCCGAGGGCGGCCGGCGGAACGCGACGCGTGCGGTACCGGCTCGTGCCTTCGCCGGTGGCGAAGCCGGGAATCAACGCCAGTCGTCGAGCACGAGGTCCGACGCGTCCTCGTAATCTTCCTGCTTGCCCCGCTTCATCCGCACCATCGTGAAGTCGAGGTGGTACCCGCGCTCGATCAGGGTCTGGTACGCGGTCCAGTAGTAGGTGTAGACGGGCGCCACCACCTGCTGGAGCTGCGCAGACGTCGCCATCTCCTCCACAGCGGCGAGCAGGGCGTGCAGGTGCTCCGGCCGCTTGTGCCGCTCGTCGATGGCGAGGAACTTGACGTACGCCGCGCCGTGCGGCGCCTCGCTGTTCGGTGGCATGTGGCAGACGGCGAGGCCGATCGTCTCGCGGCCTTTCTCGAGCAAGAGCGTGTCACCGAGGGCGAGCCCGTCGACGATCTCGACCTCCTTGCCCACGTCCATGCCTCGCCAGATGGCATTGGTGATGCGGCGAATCTTCTGCATCACCGGCTTCTTCTTCGCCTCCTCCAGCGAGGAATACCGGCGGATGCTCACGCTGGGCTTGGCCGCCTTCCCCACCTGGACGATCTCGCGCCGGTCGAGGTGCTTGGCAGTGATGACCACGAGCCCCTTCGGCTTGTAGCCGAACTTCTGATAGAGCACGAGGTGCTTCGGGCTGTAGGCGTACGTGCAGACGCCCTGGAGGGTCGCCTTGTTCTCGTCGAAGAATTCCTGACAAGCGCCCAGGAGTTGCTGGCCGATGTCCTGGTTCTGATAGCTGGTGAGGACAGCGATGGGCCCGACGAGCCCGACCGTCCCCCACATGACGGCGACGGCCGCTCCGACGATCTTGCCGTCACCCTCCTCCGCCACGAAGCAACCCCAGGGCTCCATCAGCCAGCGGTGGTGCACGTACTGAGCGCCGCCGAACACCTGGCGAGGCCGCGTCCCCACCTGGCGCTCGAAGAAGTCGCCGAAGGTCTGCTCGATGACGTCGCGCACCTTCGACAGATCGCCCTTGCGGACGCGCCGGATCTTGATGAGGGGCGAGCGCCCCTGAGAATCGAGACCGGGCCTGTCCACCGTGGCCCTCATGCCGTCTCCGACAATCCCGCCAGCTCCTCGATGAGTGTGATGATCCCCGAGTGGTCCAGCCCCCCCTTACCCTTCACGCGCATGGCATTGAACAGTTCCTGCACCACCGCTGTTCCCGGCAGGGGCACCCCGAGAGCCCGGGACGACTCCATGATCAGGCCCAGGTCCTTGAAGTGCAGATCGATCTTGAAGCCCGGACTGTAGGTCCCAGAGACGTAGTTCGGAGTCTTCTGCTCGAGGCATCTCGAGCCGGCGAGCCCACCGCCGAGGGCCTTCAGCGTCAAGGCTCGGTCGAGCCCGGCCTTCCGGGCCAGCGTCAGCGCCTCGCCCAGCGCCGTCAGGTTCATCGCGACGATGATCTGGTTGGCGAGCTTCGTGAACCCGCCGGCGCCCAGAGGCCCCAGATGGGTGATCGTCTTGCCCATGGCCTGGAACAAGGGGAGGGCGGCCGCGAAGTCGGATTCCTCGCCCCCCACCATGATCGACAGCGCCGCATCGATCGCCCCCTTCTCTCCGCCGGAAACCGGCGCATCGAGCATCCGCACGCCTTTGGGCTCGAGTGCCTTGCCCACCTTCTGCGATACGAGGGGGGAAATCGTCGACATATCGGCAAAAAGAAGTCCTCTGCGAGCGCTCTCGATCACGCCCTCCTTGCCGAGGGCGACTAGCTCCACGTCTGGCGAGTTCGGCAACATCGTGATCAAGACATCGACCTGGCCCGCCACCTCTCGCGGGGAATTCGCGGCCTTGGCTCCAGCGCCGACCAGCTCCTGAACAGGCCCCTGGCTCCGACTGTGGGCAACCAGTGGATAGCCGGCCCTCAGCAGGTTCTTCGCCATCGGGCGGCCCATGATTCCGAGGCCAATGAATCCAACGACTTGAGCCATGACACCCTCGTGTGGAGAGACGAGAATGGGAGGAGCGGGAAAACTTCAATGGTGATTAACACATGGCGGCGCGCCGAGTCAAGTGGAAGTCAGGCCAGGCGCGCTAACTGCGCATGGAAAAAGACTGTGTGCAAGAATCGCCGCCGCTGCTGGTGGGGGCGGTACCGCAATCGCTGCCGGCGTGATCGGCGGCGCTCTGCTCGGCGGGGCTGCCGGGAATCTCCTCGACCAGCGGGACAAGAAAATGGCTGCCGACAGCGCGGCCCGCGCCCTGGAGTCGAGTCCGTCCGGCCAGACCGTCGCCTGGCAGAATCCCGACAGCGGCAACTCGGGGACCGTCACCCCGGTCCGCACATACCAGTCAGGAGGCACCTATTGCCGCGAGTACCAGCAAACCATCACGATCGGGGGGCAAGCCGGAACAGTCATACGGGACCGCCGCCAGGCTGATGGAAGCTGGAAAATCGTGAGCTGATGAGTGCCCACTGGACCGAGATGTTGGAGATCAGCACCATGCGGAATGTCGCAGCCGGCCTCATCCTCCTCGCCGCGCTTGTCGCACGCGCCCTCGCAGGCGCGCAGACAGCGTCGCCCCACCCCCCGGCAGCGATTCGACGCGGCTGACAAGAACCACGACGGGAGGCTGGATCGGGAGGAGTTCTATCAGCTGGCCGTCGAAAGCTTCTACTTCCGCGACAAGGAGAAGAAGGGTTACCTGACGGTCGATCAGCTACCCGAGACCAGTTCGGAGGCCTTCAAGGCCGCCAACCGCAAGCATGACGGCCGGCTCACGCTCGAGGAATACGTCAACGCGCTCTTCGTGGATTTCGACCGGGCGGATTCGAAGGTAGTGCCTCAGTTTGCCAAACTGCGGCACCACCGATTCGAACAAGGATGGGACGCTGAGCTTCGAGGAGATCGAGGCCTACCGGCAAGCAAATCCCAAGTAGCGTCGGGCCCAAGTACGACTCCATGGCCGCGCCTGAGTTTTGGCGCCGGCGCGGCTTTGGCACTCCTGCGTAGAAAGCGACCGGGACACGGAGAGTGCCCGGGGTGACCGCCGGTGGTTGCAGCGCCGTGTCTACTTGACGCCCTCGACCTCGCACATCTGGAGGTCCGGCATGTACGTGCCGCCGTGGGCCTCGCACATCGCGCTGGCTTTCCGCTTGCTCACGACGGGCGCATCGCACGTCTGATCCGAGGCATTGTACGTCCCGCCGGACGCCTTGCACATATTCGCCGCGCTCAACCTCGCCTTCCCCGCGCACCCCGCGAGCGAGATCACTATGGCCACGGTGACCGTCAGGCCTACCGTCGTTCGCTTCGTCATCCTCCTCCTCCTCTTCGTTGCGGGTTCGTAAACACCGCGGCGCCCCGCGCCCTCGGAAACGCTCCGAGAGCGGAGGGGCGCACGCGTGGGGCAAGATGGTGGAACGACGCCCCGCTGCGGGGGCACCGTCCGAGGGTGGGTGGGAACGCTACTTCACGCCCTCCATCTCGCAGACGCCGGTGCCGGGCAGATAGATGCCGCCGACGCTCGCGCACCAGTCCTTGGCGGCCTTGGTGGACCCGGCGGGCTGGTTGCACGTCTCAGCGGAAGCCGACCAGGTCCCACCCGCGCCAGCGCACATCTTCTGCATGTCGACACGAGCCTTGCCCGCGCAGCCCGCGAGCGGGATCACAAGCCCCAGAGCCAGCGCCATCCCACCAATCATCCGTCTGCTCGTCATCGGTTTCTCCTCCTTGCGCGATACGGCTTCGTTAGAGAGTAGCCGACCAAAGATCGGGACAATCCCCGCCACAGTGGGTAGCCGCCGATCGGCCCGGGAGGGCAGCCTGTAAACCCGTTACCGAATACAACACTGCCGAGCATGTGTCAAGGTTCTCAAGTGTTCGAGCGACGAAGCGCGCGCGAGCGGAGCGAGGGCCGAGGTCAGCGGGATCCGCCCATGTACTGACCGAGCAGCGTGACGCGCTCACCCCCTTCGACGGGCGTCTCGAGATCGTGCGCGACCCCGAGGACGGCGTCGTTGACGAGCACCTCGATGTGCTCGCCGAGCGCCGTACGACCCGCCGTCCAGAGGGCGGCATCCAGTTCCGGGAGCCGGCGCGAGCACCGCCGCAGCACCTCACCGACCGTGTCGCCCGAGGAGACGGGCTCCTCGAAGAGCCGACGCCCCGTGCCATCGCCCCCAACCAGCTTCGTCACCCACGTGGTGACCTCGATGGTCACCGCCGCCGGACGGGACGGAGATTTCATGTTCGTCCCTGCCGGTGTCCCTTTTACCCTGCTCACTTCTTCCACAAGTCCCTGGCGAGCCAGTCGAGGCCGAGGTTCGTGAGGGTCGCCTCCGTTGGACGGCCCGTCTTCCGGTCATAGCCGACCGTCTCGTACCACACATCGAGCATCCGTTCCCACTGAGCCATGACGTTGTGATCCTTCGCGGGGCCGTCGACGGGCTGGGAGCCATAGCGCTCCGATGGATACTCGACCTCCGGGCCGATGCCGCAGCGCAGGTTGAACGCCCGCAGGATGGCGGCCGTGCGCCGGCCGAAGCGCAGCGCGTCCTCGAGCCGGTAGTTCCAGCCAGTCGCCGCGGACAGGGCGCGCGCGAGATTCTCGATTCGCGTGCGGAACGTGAACGAGCACCCCCCGAGCGAGTCCTCGAAGTGCCGCCGGCCGAGGATGCCGCCCGTGAGCCGCGCCACCTGCTCGCCGTCGAAGGGCTGAATGCGCGCGGGTTGCCCGATCTCCGTCTGGAACGTCGGGTTCGCACTCTCCATCGTCCCGTTGGACGACGTGCACGTGTCGAGCATCTCGTCCCAGCGCCCGCGGTGATCGTGACCGCGCGGCGAGGCTCCCTTTCTGGTGTACACCGCGCAGCGGGCAGCCTCGCCGCCGACGCGCTCGGACGCGCGCTTCACGCCTTCGGCGAGCACGTCGCCGAAGCCCTCGCGATGGCTGATCATCTGCAGCAGGCGATACGCCCCGTCGACGTCACCCCAGGTGAGCCGGAAGCCGACCTGCCCCTCCGTGAGGTAGCCCTTTTCCATGCACTCCATCACCCAGCCGCAGACCCAGCCGAACTCGTTGACGTCCACGCAGGCACGGTCGATCCGCGTGTTGAGCCAGGTGATCGAATCCTTGTCGGTGAGCCCGATCGTCCACCCCGCCCCGGACCAGCCCTCGTACTCCGGCTCGTCCACCCGCTCCCCCGCGTGCGCCCCCGTGCGAATCACCTGGATGTGACAGTGCCGCATGCCGCAGGCATTGCACTGGTGTCCGCGGTGATCGAAGTTCTCGCGAAGCTTCACCGGCTCCCATTCCGACATATCGGCGCCGGTGACGTTCGTCGTGTAGTTGCGGATCGGCAGCACGCCGAGCTTCGAGAGGTTCATGACACCCGGCAGGGTGCCCCAATTGTAGAGCGTGGAGGTCGAGGGATCCGTCTTGAGATCGTGGGCGATGTCGTCGGCGGCCTGCACCACGCCGCGCGCGTCGTGCACGCGCAGGGCCCTGGTGCCGCGAACGATGCAGACGGCCTTGAGCTTCTTCCTCCCCATGACCGCGCCGCAGCCGTTTTTCGACGCGACGTGCCCGTAGTCGCCGTGGATCGCGGCGAACCGCACGAGGTGTTCCCCGGCCGGGCCGATCCCGTACACGGACATCCGGTGCCCGGCGAGTCCGTGCTCGGCCTCGAGCGCCTGCTGCGTCTCCCACGTGTCCTTGCCGGCCAGGTGCGCGGCGTCCCGGACCTCCACGACGTCGTCGTTGATGTAGAGGTACGACAGCTTCTTCGCCTGACCCTGGACCACGATGGCGTCGTACCCCGAGTACTTGAGCGCGGCGCCGAAGAATCCGTTGGCCTGGGTCGACGTGGCGCCGTCGGTCAACGCGCCGCGCGTGACCACGGTGAGCCCGCCGGTGCCCCACACCGGCAGCCCGGCGAGCGGGCCGGTGGCGAGGATCAGCCGGTTGTCGGGATGATCCCAGTGCACCTCGGGCCCGACCTCGTCGTACAGGATCTTGGCGCCGAGGCCGACCCCGCCCAGGCATTCGCGCATCTGATCCGCCACCCAGGGCTCGGGGCGGACCTTGCCCGTGGAGAGGTTCACGCGGAGGATCCTGCCCGCGTAGCCTCCGGGCACCGGGAGTGAGGCAGCGGACTTCTTCTTGCTCTTCGCGGCTGTCGCGGTTGGGCTCATGTCGATCTCGCTCGGTTGTGAATGGGCCGATCGCCGGTGCGCATCGCGCCGTTCCAGCTCAGAGGGCCACCGATTGGGGAAGCTCCGGGGAACGCGCCGGCCGTCCGAGCACGGTCAGGGGCAAGAGCCGCTCCGTGGTCCGTGTGGCGAGGAAAGCCGGCTTGACGTCGAAGGGATTGCGTGCGAGATGGCTCTTCCAGGCCGAGAGATCCACGCCCGAGTACACCAATCCCTTCAGCATCCCCACGTCGTTCGTCGTCCAGATGTCGTGGGCCGGTCCGCAGATCACCGCGCCGGTGAGGCGCCCGTCGTGGAACAAGAGCTTTCGATACTGCGAGCGCTCCCGCCGAACCGCCGTGTAGACGTCGGCGGACGCATCCTCCCACTGGCCGAACGACGCGATGTCGAGGTGGCGCACCTCGACGATGTTCATCACGAGGCTGCCCGGATAGGCGACGTCGCGGCCCGCCATGTTGGATCCGACGACACGCCCGTGCTCCTGCGCCGTCGGCTCGATGGCGTGCACCTCGAGCGTGCCTGTGATCCGGTTCGGTCCCCGGGCCACGTCGCCCGCCGCGTAGACCACCCGCGCGCTCGAGCGCAGGTGGTCGTCGACCAGGATGCCGCCGCCCGGCTCCGCGCTCACCGAGATGCCGGATCCCTCGAGCCACTCGAGGTTCGTCCGGATGCCGGTGGCCATGATCACGACGTCCGCGAAGAGCGGGTCTCTCTCCTTGAACGAGAGCTTGCGCTTTCCGTCGAACTCTTCGACCGAGGTCAGCACGGCTCCTGTCCGGACGGTCACGCCGTGCCGACCGAGCCACCGCTCGACGATCTCCGCGCAGGTGGCGTCGACCATGCGCGGCAGGATGCGCGGCGCGACCTCCACGATCGTGAGGGTGGCGCCGCGGGCGAGGATCGCGTTCAGGATGGTGAACGCGATGAAGCCGGCGCCGACCATCACGACCTGGCTGCCCGGCGTCACGCCCGCGATGACGGCCCGCGCCTCGTCGAGCGTCCAGAAGCAGTGCACGCCGGGCAGATCGACGCCGGGCAGCGGAGGCTTCACCGGCCGCGAGCCGGTGGCGATCAGGCAGTCGTCGAATTCCACCGTGGCGCCGTCGTCGAGCGTGAGCGCGTGGGTGGCGGTGTCCAGCGAGGCGGCGCGCCGCCCCAGCATGGCCTTGACGTTCCAGGCCTGGAGCGAGGCGGGCGTCGCGGTGTACACATGCGACTCGGCGATGCTCTGGCCCAGATAGTACGGCAGGACCATCCGCGAATACGGGCGCTCCGCGGCGACGAGCGTGATCTCCGACGGGCTCGATTCCTCCTCGCGGATCGTCCGGATGCAATTGAGCCCGGCGGTGCCGCCGCCGACGATCAGGTGTCGGGCCGGCATCACCGAGCCTCCGCCAGACCGCGCCCAGCCACCATCGCCGCTTCCGTCTCGAGCACGTGGGCCGTGCGCTCCGCGGCGAAGGGGCCGATCCAGTCGACCGCCGCGGCCTCGTCGAACGTGATCGCCTGGGTCGGGCAGGCATCGGCGCACGCCGGGGCGCCGCCGCAGAGGTTGCACTTGAAGGCCTTGGTCGTGTCCACGTCGTAGAACATCGTGCCGTAGGGGCAGGCGATCGTGCAGAGCTTGCACCCGACGCACTTGTCGTCGACCACGTCCTTCGCCCCCGCGGCGTTGATCTGGATCGCGCCGACGGGGCACGCCGTCATGCACCAGCCCTCCATGCACTGCGTGCACGTGTACGGCGCGTACGACGTGTAGCCCTCGAGCGGCGACACGCGGATCACGGATTTCGAGGGCTGGTACGCCCCCGTCTGCATGTACGAGCACGCGAGCTCGCAGCGCAGGCAGCCGGTGCACTTCTCGGGATGGAGGTTCAGGATCTTCACGCTAGCGGCCTCTGCGCGCCCGCCGGGCGGGCTTGCTGCCCTGCTCCAGGCGGCCGATGAACGCATCGAGCGGGATGGCGGGCATCGTCATCATCTTGACGGAGCCGCGAGCCCCCATCTCGATCGAGATCGACGAGACCGTCTCGTTGTCCGGCGCCTCGAGCACGGTGACGAAGTCGTAGGGCCCGAGCACGGCGAACTGGGCCCGCACCTTCGCGCCCTTGCTCTCCAGCTCGCGGTTCACTTTTCTGATCCATCCCGGCCGCTCGCGCAACACCTTCCGGCCGGACTCGCTCAGGGAACTCAGCATGATGTAATGAGCCACAGTGCGCCTCCTCGCGGTGGGCGGGCAGGGATGCGCGCATTATAGCAAAGCGCCGATCGCCAGCACCTCGAGGTCGCCGAAGTCCGTCAGCCCTCGGCCCCCACGATCGTGAACTCGACGCGCCCTTGGGCGTCGCCGCCGCTGACGGGCGCGGGCGCCGTCGGCGAGGGCGGCATCACGACGCGATCCGTCGCGATGCCGCGCGCCTTCACGAGATCGTTGCGCACGGCCTCGAGGCGCCGCGTCACCAGCTCGGTCAAGCCCTGCTCGGGCACCTGCTCGCGCTCGACGAGCCCGGCGATCTGCTCGTCCGGGGTCTTCGGCAGGGCCGCCTCGGGAAGCTCCTGCTGGTAGAAGGCCCGCAGCGCCGCAGCCTGATCGGGCAGGCTCTTCTCGCGGCGAAACGCCTCGATGCGGCGATTCACCGAGCGGACCTTGACGCTATCCGCGTCGGCGGTCGTGAGCACAGGCGACAGCGCGAGCTTGACGTTCGGCGAGCGGTTCAGGAACTCGGCGACATTGCTCATCTGCGACTCGAGCGATGGCGCGATCACCGCACTGCCCGGCGCGAACGTGACGGGATTGATCTCCAGCTTGTCGACCGCGCCCTCGGCGCCCCCGCCGGTGAAGAGGCGACCGATCGCGCGGAACGGCGACAGCACCACCTTCGCGATCACTTGCTTGGCGGCCGTCCACATCGCGTCCGCCCAGTTGAACTTCTTGTCGGAGAGCGTCCCGCTAATCGGCAGGGTGAAGTCGATGTCGCCGTGGCTGTCCTTGAGCAGGGCCACGGCCAGGCCGAGGGGGATGCCGATGCGCTGCTTGGCCTCGTCGGACGAGCGCGTCTTCTCGACCTTGAGCCCCTTCAGGATCAGATCGTGCTGGGCCGTGATCCGATCGCCCTCGATCTGGTAGTGGATCTTGGCCTGTAGCTTGCCCGACTGAGCCACCCACGACGTCATGCTCTCCATGTACGGATTCGCGGACGGCAGCGAGAAGTCGTGGAGCTCCGCCACGAGGTCGCCGCGCAGCGTCTCCCCGATCCCGGAGAGATTGCCCTTCATGTCGAGCGCGCCGTCCTTCCCGATCAACCCCTGCGCGCTCAGCGTCGTGCGCTCCGGCCGGCCGAGGATGTTGGACAGCCCGTCGACTTTGAGGGAGAGCCGGCTGATGTCCTCCGAGAACGGCGGGGTCAGCGTCTTGTCGACGAAGCGGGCGAACCCATCGCGGATCTCGATCTCGGTGAAGTCGAGGACCATCGTCTGTAAGAGCCCCGGCTGGCTTGAGTCACTTTCTCCCCCCGGCGCGGGCCCACCGGCAGACGCGGATTCCGTCGCGGCGGGAGCAGGCGTCGCAGGGGCCGCAGGGGTCTCGACCGCCTTGGCTGGTTCGGGCGCTGCCGGCGCCGCGGGCGGCTCGACGGCCCTCGGTGGCTCAGGCGCCGCGGGCGCCTTCTCCTCCACCTTTTCCCTTCCCTGCGCCTTCTCGTCCGCCTTGTCCTTCTCCTCCGGCGCGCTCTTCTCCTCCTTCCCGTCCTTTCCCCCCGGAGGTGTGAACAGGGTTCGGAGGTTGATTTGTCCCTGCGCGTCGCGCTCCACAAGCGCCTTTGGGCGGAGCAGCATCACCTTCTCGACCAGCGCGTAGTTGGGCCAGGAAAAATCGATGCCCTGGATCACCATCGAGTTGAGCGACATGACGGGTTCCGCCTGGCCGGGCGCTTTCACCTCGAGGTTGCTGGCCCACGCCTTCCCGCGCGAGGCCAGGATAAGCTCTCCTTTCGGCCCGCGCTGGATTTCGCTCAGGCTGTCGCCATTGAAGAGGCCCCCGAACTGCGCGGGAAACGGGAAGTACCTCTGATAGGGCGCGATCGGAGAGTCGCGCGTGGACAGCGACACCTGCACGTTGAGCGGTTCGAGCTGGGCCGTCCCCTTGCCGTAGGTCGACCCGCCGCCCGGCATCGAGACCGAGAACGCGAAGGTGCCGGGACTCGTGAAGGGCCAGCTGATGCGCTCCGCGGAGGCCTTGACGTCGCCGAGCGCAAGCGTGGCCGGCGGCGAGACCTGGCGATCCTCGAACGTGAGCGTCCCTTTCGAAAATGCGAAGCGCTCCAGGCTGAGCCGCCACGCTGCAGCCGGCGACGTCGACACTCCGGCGGGCGACGTCGACGCTGTGGCTGGCGATGTCGAGGCTGCGGCGGACGACGTCGCAGGAACAGCAGGCGAGGCCGGCGGCTGGGCACCGGCGGGAGGCGAGGATGGCGACCCGCGGGGAGGCGACGAGGGCGGCGACCCGGGCGAGGCGCCCGGGCCGCGCGCGCCGGTCTTTCTCTGGCCGTTGCTCGCCGCCTCGCCACCCGACATCAGGCTCAGGAGGTCGATGCGGCCGTGCTCGTCGCGCATCGCTTTGAGGCTCGTGCCTTCGATCTCCACCGTGCCGATGGTGACCGAGTGAGCGATGGCGTCCGCCTGCTTGATGCCCACGGAGAGCTTCGGGATCGTGACGAATGGTGCCGTCTGCCCGCGCGCCAGCACGCTCAGCCCCTCCACGCGAGCATCCCCGGACACGATCGCCCGGCTCAGGCCAGTGTCGCCCTGCGCCACAGCCGCCTTGAGCGCGACGCCGACCGTGCCCTGTCGCGCCACCGCGGGCAGGGACT
>Ga0126379_10001568_pt1 | contig 14035 bp, 25 predicted proteins | sample PanSoiMetPlot_24_FD_92640 | JGI IMG/M metagenome (GOLD analysis project Ga0126379, IMG submission 92640) | Tropical forest soil microbial communities from Panama - MetaG Plot_24 | ecosystem: Environmental > Terrestrial > Soil > Tropical forest > Bulk soil | place: Panama | collected 2016-02-17 | reverse complement strand
TCCATCTTTGCTAGCGCATTGGACTGGTTCCGACATCGGTCCAATCTCATTTGGTCCGGTCCAATTCGGAGTATGCTCCGCTCGGTTTTGGAGTACAAGTGATTTCCGTTTGTCAAGAGATTTCGCATGAATTTTTTTTTCTGAAGGAGGAATCATGGTGTCATTGACGTTGTTGCTGGTACTCGCCGCGTTCATCGTGACGATTGCATCGGCGCTCGCACCACCACGCGCACCGCTCTGGATCGCCGTGCTGTTGCTTTGCGTGGCGATGCTCGTCGGACTGCTGCCGCGGTAACGGTCGGGAGGTTGTTCGTGTGGCTGATAACACCTTCAATGTGGTCGCATGTTGTGCCGGCGTCGGAGGACTTGAGCTTGGACTCGAATTGGCGATTCCAACTGCTCGCGTCATCTGCTACGTGGAGATCGAAGCGTTTGCCTGTCACGTCTTGGCGTCGCGCATGGAGCAGGGCCTCCTGGCTGCAGCACCTATCTGGTCTGATCTGGCCACCTTCGATGGCCGACGCTGGCGTGGATGCGTGGATCTCGTGTCTGCCGGCTTCCCATGCCAGCCGTGGAGCGCCGCCGGCAGCGGTCGCGGATTCGAGGACGCGCGCTGGATCTGGCCTACTCTCGCCGACCGCATTGGCGAAATGGAACCCCAGCTCGTCTGGCTGGAAAATGTGCCTCCCCTTGTTTCCCGAGGAGGACTGGCCGCCGTTCTCGGCCGACTGGCCGACCTCGGGTTCGATGCGGAATGGGATCTGTTCAGCGCACGAGACGTCGGCGCCTCTCATCAACGAGAACGACTGTTCATCTTGGCCTACCGCCACGACAGCCGATTCCCGTTCCTCGGCGCGACACACGACGACGACGAGCGTGATGCATCCGGGGACGATGTTGACGGATGCGATTCGCCAATGGCCGTCGCCGTCGGCGCGCGATTGGAAAGATACGCCGGGGATGGCGCTCGAGCGCGAGGATGGTCGGAACCGCCTCGATCAACTCGCGCGGGTGGCGCATCACTGGCCGACGCCGGCCGCACGCGACTACAAGGGCGAGAATGGGACCGAGCATCTGACCGCGGGGACGGGGCGCAAACATCTCGACCAGCTCCCGAACTACGTCGCGCACTTGTGGCCAACGCCGACGGCGGAACCGTACGGCAGCAGTCAGAACGGGATCAACGGCATCGGTGGGGAAAACGAACGCCCGAGCGCGAACACGCCGAGTCTCGATCGACTGTCCCGCTCTTTCCTCCCAGCCCAGGCGCCACCGAAGGCTGGCGACGCATCCTCGCCGACTGGCCCGAGCTCGCGCCCGCACGCCAAGCCGAAGCTCAATCCCGAGTTCGTTCGGTGGCTGATGGGATTCCCTCCCGCGTGGACGAACTGCGGGCTTTCGGCAACGCAGTGGTCCCGCTGGCGGCGGCGCATGCGTTCGTCACTTTGGCAACTCGCGCGAGGCGCAGCCTGACATGACGCACTGGACCCGCTCGTATCGCGCGGACCCGCAGGCGCGGGTCATTGCCGATCGCCACTACAACCGGCAGCGTGTCGGTGCCGACCAGTTCGTGCCGCCGGGACGCTGTCATGTGCTGCTGTCGCGCAACGCTGACGCCTTGTGGATTACCTCGTGGCCGCTCCCCGAATACGTGCGGCATCGGTGGCCAGGCGCGTGGGTCTGCAGTTGCTTCCGCAACGAATCGGACGTGCGCGCGAGCGATCTGATCATCGAAGCCATCGCACACACGCGCGCTCGGTGGCCGACACCGCGCGAAGGCATGATCACGTTCGTGGATCCGCGCAAGGTGCCGCCCGTCATCCGCCGCGGCCGAGCGATCTACGGCTACTGCTTCCTCAAGGCCGGCTTCACGCACGTCGGCTACACGGAGGATGAAGGCCTCTGGGCATGGCATCTTGAGCCGTCGCAGATGCCAGCCCCATTATTCTCGTTGACGGCACCACTCTTCCTCGTCCCGGCCTGAAGGTGTCCCGTGATTCTCTTCGTCTCTGGTGCCACGTTGTCCGTCAGACGCTACGACGAGGTCGGCGAGCTGATCGTGCCGGCGGCGCGCAACAAACCCGACAACCTGCGACTGCGACCTGGTTGGTGGGCTATGGACAACGGAGCCTTCTCGCAGTTCGAACCGGAGCTGTTCGTACGGATGCTGGAAGACTTCTACGGGCATCCCGGCTGTCGCTTCGTCGCCGCTCCGGATCGCGTCGGCGACGCGCACCAGACGCTCTCGCAGTGGCCATTCTGGTCGAAGTTAATTCGCGGTGTCGGCTTCGTGCCGGCGCTCGTCGCGCAGGATGGGATGACGGTCAACGACGTGCCGTGGAAGGAAATCGGTGCGTTGTTCATCGGTGGCTGCGATCCCTGGAAACTCGGCACGCAAGCGATGGAACTGACCGCCTACGCGAAGGCGCGCGGCCTCTGGGTCCACATGGGTCGCGTCAATTCTGACGAGCGGATCTGGGCGGCCGACGCGCGCGGCATCGATTCATTCGATGGCTCGCGACACTCGTGGTATCCCGACACGCATATCCCGCGCACGCTGGCGGCGCTCGAGCAAGGACGGTTGCTCTGATGGGTGATCCTAATTCTAATAATAATCCCACCCAGCTCGGCCGCTGGGCGATCGACAACGGCGCGTACGGTCAGACGTACTACCAGCGACGCGCGGCGGGCGTCTGCCCCGACTGCGAACGATCGTCAGGCATCTGGATCTATTGCCCACGCTGTCGGCGTCGCCATCGCGACCGGGTGGCACGCTACAACGCGCTGTATCCACGTCCCTCGCATCGCCGGAAATGAGGAATCTATGCCCGCACCATCAAAAGCCTCGCAGCGCCTCTTCGCCGCCGCTGAACACGGAGCGGACTTCCCGATGGCGCGCAAAGTCCGCTCAAGCATGTCGGCCAGTGACCTACATGACTTCGCATCCGGCTCCATGGCTGGGAAACCGGAACACACGAAGAAATCGACAGCGGCGCCTTCGCTCCGCAATCTGAGGAAGCGGCTCCATGGCCACTGAACTGAAGGGGTTCGTCGTCGGGGAGAAGGAACCTCAGCCGCCGTGGGACGGCGTCGAGCGCCGCCTCGGCCTGAAAGATCGCCGCTCGAATGGCCACGACCGTCGTTGGGACGCGTCGATCGGGCGCCGACGTGGCAAGATGGATCGGCGGAAGAACAGTTCGAACGCGCGGTGGCGACGATGAAGCCGATTAATGACTACGAAGGGATCCACCAGCTGCTGACGGTCGCCGGCGCGAACGTGCGCGTGTCGATGATTAGAACGTGGTCACAGCGCAAGCGCGCCGTCGCGATCCGCTGGGCGAAGGCGCAAGTCGCCGCGTGGGCGAAGGACAAGAACGGCTGGCAAACTTCTGTTTACTGGCCGACGCACGTCTCGAGCGCGCATCGCGAACGCCCCGTCATGGATGCTGGACGCCGACGCCGAAGCGGCGTACTTGAAGTTTCATCGTCTCGGCCCAGCCGTCGATCAAGCTATCCGCGTCCTCGATCGTATCGGCACAGCGTGCGATGAGGGCACTCATCTCGTACACGAGAGCTGAGGCCACGACTGGGATCGGGTGCAGCGCCGCCCGCGCCAGCAACCATTCCCGAAGCTCACGCGTCAGCGCGCTCGTCAGTAGCGTCTGCTGATCCGTCATTCCGATACCGCTGCAGGCAGGGCGCGCGATACGTCGAACGTGCCGGCTTGGATACGAGGCACGAGGATCTCGCCGACCGTCTGGTTCGAACCGGGCACGACGATGAACGCCATGAATTCCTCTTCGAAGATCGAGATGCCCGCTTCGACTGCTTCGAGCTTCGCGCGGACGATGAGATAGAGCGCCCGCCACCGCTGTCGTTCCGCCTGATCGATCGCGTCATCGACTTGCCGTAGCGTCCGCGTGCGGCCCGCTGGCGAGCGCGCGTAATCCTTGCGAGTCGGCCGCGGCAGCACGAACCGGATCTGTTTGCCTTTCCACCCGAATTCGATGATGTCGCGCGCCGAATCCCAGCCGGTGTGATACTGCTCGGCCCCGTGGTCCCGCAGCAACTGCTCGATCTCGCGTTTGCTCTTATCGACGTTGACCGTGGTGGTGCTCGCGTAGCGGCTCATCTCAGTGGGTCCAGCCTTTGCCGAGCGAACGATAGAACGCCAAGTTGTCGGCTCGCTCGGCCGCGGACGTTGCCCAACGCACATTGTCAGGCCCGAACCAGCGTCGCGTTCGGTCAAGCATCGTCAAGCAACTCAGGGCGTCCCATTCGGCGTCGGTCAACGGTTCGTCCGCGGCGAACTTCTTCATCGCCACCCAGATCTGTCGCATCGCGTGTCGGTCAGCAGATTCAGGCATCGTCGGTCACGTCATCTCTCTGCGCGCTGTGCTTTCCAGTAGGCGCGCATCCGCTTCGAAATCAATTTGCGCGCGGCGGCCGACATGCGACGCCGCTTCTTCGGCGTTGCAACCTCGGCTGCGGCACCGTGGCCATTCGGCAGGGCGCTCGCGCGGGCAGTGTCGAGAATGGTCAGGGCGGTTCGCAAGGCATTGAGTTCCTCCTGACGGACTTCAATCTCCGCGTTCAGCGCGGCGATTGACGGGTTCACCTCACTCATTATTCACTCCTTCCTTGTTATCGCGAGCGCGCCGCACGATGTCAGCGAGCTGCAGGCGCAGGTAGTCCGACGGCGTGCGCTGCGCTTTGCGCGCCAGTCGGAACAGGTCATCGCGCAAGCGGCGCGGGCCGCGCACGGAAATCGTCACCGTCGATCGAGATTTCGCCATGAGGCTGGCTAGTGTAGACGACTGTCTACACGGTTGACAAGGGTTACGGGATCTGCCCTACTACGCCTCTGCGGGTGCCTTCCAGTGGCTTCCCAGCCCACCGCCCGCGTCAGAAGGAGTCCTACATGGACTCAGCTGTAGTGTCTGTTTCACGTGGTGTTCCGTGTGGAACATTGGGTCGTCGCACGTATCGGCGGGGGCAGAAGCGTGTCTGTTCGCGGTGTGGCGGGCCGCGTGACCGCGGACGGCATCTCGCCTTCTGCCGGTCCTGTCACAACGAGTACGCGCGCGAGACGCGGCCGAAGCATCGCGAGCTGAGCGACGAGGTGCGACAGAAAGCCAACTGCCGCTCGTACACCAACGTCATGATCCGTCGCGGCGACATCAAGGTCACGCCGTGCGCGTGCGGCTCGAGCGAGGGACTTCACGCGCGTCACCATGACTACTCCAACCCGTTCGACGTTTCGTTCGTCTGCAAGGCCTGTCGAACGGGCGTGCGCCAGGTCGCCGCCGCCTGATCATCGCGGCAGCAGACTACCGGAACGAATCCCGCGCATCAGATGCGTCGGGTAGAACTTCGTCGTATTGATCGCCGCCGTCGTATCCCAGCTCGGTGGGGGCACCGTCGGTGCCTCCCTCGCGCGCGTGTCTGAGCGTTCAGGGACGACGCACGCGCCGGAATCGAGGTAGCCGTCGGCGCCGACCGAGATCGAGCGGTCGCCCCAGCCGACGCCTTCCTCGTACGGGCGGTTATCGTGGTAATTCCAGTAGCTGCAGAATTCGCCGCTGTAGAGATAAATCGGCTCGTCGCCCCAGAGACTGTTCGTCGGCCAGCCGGCGTAGCCGTGGTGAAAGCGGTTGTAGTACGAGTACGAGCAGTCTTTGTTGAACAGGTCCACCCAGTTGTCGTAGTTCGTTTTCTCCGGGTGATTCGGATCACCGATCTCATTCGGGTATGCGAACGCCGAGGATTGATTCAGCCAGCCGTGGATCGTCGGACAGACGCGCGCCCAGACCGTGTCGTTGCCCTTCCCGTTGTCGTCGCCGTTCTCGTCCGTGCCGCCTGGCGCATCGACGTCGGGCACGGTGTGCAGCAGGATCAGCGCGTTCGGCAGGATGTCGTGCCCCCACTGCATGTAGCTCGCCCACGTCTGCGAACTCCAGTTGTAATACGCGGGTTCCCAGCCGGCCGGCACGATGCAGCGCATCAGGCGCTGCGCGCGGGCGTTGTTCCGAATCAACGGCTCGTAGAGCGCCTTGGTCTGATCGAGCGTCCAGTTGTCGGGATGGAGAAACACGATCGGGCAGAGGCCGTGATCCCAGAAGCACTGCAACCAATCGAGGAACGATTCGAAGCTCGCCGGTGTGTTGAAGAAAAAATCGGGATAGTGCGCGCGATAGCTCTGCGCCGTCACCGGCCCGATGCACATGTGCGTGTAGCCGTAGCTGCAGTACTTCAGCAGCATCGACGCCTGCTCGTCGTTCAGATTGAAAGCGCCGCCCGGTGCGCGCGAGTCGTACGGATCCCCGTAGCTGTAGAGATACTCGAGCGCGGTGATGTTCGACGGCTGTCCTGGCCGCGGGCCGTATTGCCACGGGCCGCGCACGGTCCACATCGCGCCGCGAATCGCGGCGATCGTGCGGAGCGGGATCGTCGCCGGATCGATCGCGCCGCGCGTCTCGGCGCCGGCGTTGATCACGAGCGTGCTTTCTGCGCGTGTGAGCGTTCGCATCGTCACTGATCCCTTTCTCTCGCGCGACGTTCTCGAGCGTGGCGCAGGATCTGCGCGCGGGACATGTTGGCGCGGGCCGTCGGCGACATGCGCTTGCCTTTGCTCGGCCACAGGCGCGAGATCTCGGCGGCGCGTTCCGATGTTAGCCGTGGCCGTGGCATCACACGTTCGGCCAGTCGGTCGCGAGCGGAATGAAGAACGCTTTGCCGCCGACGATCGGGCGATAGACGAGCCAGTTGCCAACCGGCTTCGCGAGTTCATACGCGCCGTTCGCGCCCGCTTCGCGCGCCTGGAGCGTTCCGTCTGGCTGCACGCTCAACACGTCGCCGACTTCCGCTGGCGATCCGTCCCCGCGCTTAATGACGGGATCGTCGTCAATCGTCGCGGTGACATAGCCGTCGAATTGCTCGACGCATTTGTCTTTGGGGATCGCCTCGATGGCGTGCGGCGCCGCCGCCGCGGCGGCCGTCGCGTCGTCCGTCGGTTTCGGGGCCGCGTGCTTCGTCATGCTGCACTTCCTCTCGCTTCGCGGGCCGCTTGTGCGGCGCGCCGTTTGTTGTCGTCCCACACGTCGCGGCGCGGCGCGTCGAGCACCATGCGCTTCCAGTCATCGCGGTCAGCCGACACGCGACTGAGTTCCTCGTCGTGGTGATGGTTCAGCATGTCGATCACTTCGCGATGCTGCCAGCCGAAGATCCACCAGCGCTTCCAGCCGCCGATGAGAATCGCGATGAGAATGCCGAGCAGTCCCGTCTCGTGCAGCACTTGCCAGGCATCGCGGACGGGCCGTTCGGTGAGTTGCATGACCGCCCACGCAGGATCAATGCACGTCGCGGTCGTACAGGTCCGCCACACGCTGGCGTGTCATCGGCACCCACAGCTCCTCGGTGCGACTCCCCCGCCGCGCCCACCACCAGAGGCAGACGCCGATGACGACGACGCCGTTGACAATCCAGACTGCCACCGTCATGTGTCTTCTCCGTACCAGCCGCGCCGCACGCTGACGCGGATTGGGCTCTGCTCGGCCGCGACCGGTCGCTCCTCGAGCGGTGCGAGCGTCGCCGGCACATCGCCCGCGTCGGGGCACACCGGACAGCGCACCAAGGTTCGCACGCCGTGGATGGTGATCTCCACCATCGCACTGCCGCGCAGGAACCAAGTGCCGCACCGGCCACAGCGCCGCGTCCGCGTAATGCGAATCCATTGGCGCATCGTCATCGTCCCATCGCCTCTACGGCCTCACGTTCGCTGGACACGCGCGTCGTCGCATACTCGGCCGCTAACTTCGCCCGACACTCATCCGAGCTTCGACAGCGCGTCTCGTGGGGACAGCGCCCGAAGTTGAGTTCCAGCACCTTCAGGGCGCGTTTCCGGTCGGCTCTCGTGATCCGGAGGGCCGGTTCTGGGACAACCCCCCTTTTAAGGGGGGTAGGGGGGTTTCTTAGTACGGATCTGTAGTGATCAATGGCGATCCGCTCGGGCGGATCTGGGGATTGCTGCCCAGATCCTGCCGGGCGGATCTGGGACGGCTCCTTGATCCGCTCGGGCGGATCTGGGGAAATCTGGCCCAAATCGGCCGGTGGAACCAGGAGTTGGGTGTAGTGGTAGCCGACGCGATGCCCGCGTGCATCGCGGATCTCCTCCACCTCGAAGAGGTGCTTGCAGACCTTCCAGCCTTCGGACCACATCGTGAGGCCCATGCCGGCGTACCCCGCGAGCGTCTTCGCGGTCGGATGGAGGCGGGCGTCCGGATGGCAGTAGGTGACGATCGTCGCGTAGACATCCTTCGCGTTCGAATCGCCGCGCAGTTCGTCCATCACCCAGCGCAGCATCCGGCCGTAGGACTGGGCGCTCATACCTGAGTGCTCAGGTCGCCGCGTATAGGCTCATCGCCCATGGCGTGCAAAACCGTGCATTGGAGTGAAAGTGCGGCTGGTGGGGAGGCACTGGCCGCGTGAACGCCGCTGATCGCGTGAGGGTGCCAACTTTACGCCTCCGTCATTCCGGCCGACAAGCACCGAAAAGTGACAGCGAACAACGGGTGGAGTTGGCCGGTAGCGTCGTCGCTGCTAACCACAATCCCTTGCGGCTGGCTGGACGATATCACGGATTTACAAACGTGTTAACGAAATTAGATAGTATATAAATTCACTCCATTTTTAAGATGCTTAAGGGTAAACTCGCAGCCATGCCGCGTAAGACATCGCGTAAGTTAACGGCTGTTTCGCTCGCCCTCGATGAAGACGTGCTGAAGGAAGTCGATGCGCTCGCCGCGCAGCAGGATCGATCACGGGGCCAAATGGTCCGATGGTTGGCTCTGTGCGAGCTGGAACGCCGACGGATGGCTCGTGCCACGACAGAGCCACCGCCGAGCGGCGAAGGCGCAGCGGCGTGATCGGGGATGCGCGGCTGGGAACGCGTCACGCCGACCGATCTCGCCCGCTTCGTTGATCGCGGCCGTCGCGCGCAATCTGCCGTCAACAAACTCACCAAGCCGCACAAGTACCGCGCCGAGCCGTGCATCGTTGCGCCTGACGGCACGCTGTTCACGACGTCGGACATCGTCACCGCCGAAACGGCGCGCACCATTCCGCCGATCGGCCCGCTGCTGGAACGCGCCGCCGCGCTCGGCATCAACGGCCGCTGGTTCGCCTCGAAAAAAGAAGGCCTGCGCTATCTTGAGTTGACCGCGCTCGAGCGCGCTGGCGCGATCAGCGAATTGCGTTGCCAGGTCGAGTTCGATCTAACCGTGGTGTCAGACATCGACGGACAACGGCGCGTGGTCGGCCGCTGGACGGCGGATTTCGTGTATCGTCGCGAGGGCTGGCCCGTCGTGGAGGACACGAAATCGAAAGCGACGAGGACCGAGGCCTATCAGTTGCGGAAAAAGATCTTCGAAGCCCAGTACGGGATGAAGATCCTCGAAACATGAGCGCGAACGACCGCGACGAGATTCTCTGTCCGCATTGCAAGCGTTGGACGTGGCATCACGGCTGGTGCGTACACTGTTTTCGCCTGATCACCAGCCGAATCACGAGCCGATCATGAGCACGAGCGAGTGGATCCCGGTTTTTACCTGCTGCTGGTGCGGATCGGAATTCATCACCCGCACCGTGGATCGCATCTCCGCCTGGACGTGCCCGACCGACGAGTGTTTCGAACGCCAGCTCGCCTACAAGATGCTCACCGTGGATAAGCGGCTGTTCTTTTTGCCGCTGCCGCGCCAGGTCGAGGTGCTCGACGCGATCGAATCGCAGCAGTACGGCGCGGTCGGCATCGGTGGCCATCGCAACTCGGCGAAATCGCATCTGATTCGGATGATCGCGTACCGCTACTGCGGGAAATTCGACAATTTCAGCGTCCTGTTCCTGCGGCGCACGATGCCGGAGCTGCGGCTCAATCACATGCGCTACGCGATTCGGGAAACCAAGCAGATCGGGGCGCGCTATCAGACCAACTCGGTGATCTGGGACAACGACAGCGAACTAACGTGGGGCAGTTGCTTCGAAGAGGACGCGTACAAGGCCTACATCGGCGGCGACGTCGATTTGATCATCTTCGACCAGCTCGAAGAGTTCACGCAGACGCAATTCACCGAGATCATGCCGTCCACGGGCCGCACGCGGAAGCGGCCGACCTGGCGCGGCCTGCTGCTCGCCGGCGAGAACCCCGGCGGGCCGCTGAGCGCGTACGTCGAAGAACTCTTCATCGATAAGAACCCGGATCCGACGAAATTTCCTGACTACGATCCGTCGCAGTGGCATTTCGTCCACGCGAAGCTCGAGGACAACCCGTACGCGGACCCGCGCTACGTCAATAACCTCGCCGGCCTCTCGCCTGAGCGCCGCGCGATGTTCCGCTTCGGCCGACGCGACATTTTCCCGCGCCAGTTCTTCAAAGGCTTCATCCGGCACGACCGCGTGCAGCATCTCGACATCCCGCACGACGTGCCGCGGCTCTGCGGCCTGCACTGGGGGTTCTTCCGCCCCGGCCTGATGCTCTGGGCGGTCCCGCTGCCCGACGGCCGCCTCTACATCGAGCGCGAACACGCCTTCAGCGAGACGGTCGCGAGCGATGTCGCGAAAGCGGTGACCGCGATCAACGCGCAGTCGAAAATCACGATGAGTCAGGTGTGGGGCAACGCGCTGAACGACGTCAAGGAAGACGAGATCGGCGAACACACCTTCGAAACGCTGTTCCTCCACGGCCTGCCGGTCGTCCGCTCGGCGCATGACCCGATCGCCGGCTGGCAGCGGCTCCAGCACTGGTTCCAGCCGATGATCACGCCGGCCGGCGAGCAGCCCGCGCTGATCGTCAGTCCGGACTGCTCGATTCTCATTCGCACCATCCCGCAGCTGCTGCAGGCCGAGACGAATCCTGAAGATCTCGATGACCACGGGCCGGTGCACGCCGCCAAGGCGCTCCGCTACCTCGTGATGTCGCGCCCGGAACCGCCAGGGATCGCGCCGAAGCCCGACGGTCGCGATCTGTCGAAACTGGACGCACGCACGCGCGCGGAGATTGAATATCTGCGCGAGGTCGAGCGCGACGAGCCGCGCGAGGCGCCCGCGTACAGCCTCGGCGACTTCTGGGGGACGACATGATCACGATGCGCGCCACCACCCCCGATGGGAGCGAGCTGCTCGTCATGGGCATCACCCGTCAGAACGTCGAGTACCTGAAGAAGGGCCGACCGATTCGCGTGGACGCCGAGTCGCATCCCGGCTTTCCAGAGAACCTGAAGATCGTGATTTTCTACGGCGAGAACGAACGGACGATCACCGAATCGGTGCAGTCGCTGATTAGCGACCAGACGAAGATCGTCACCGTGCCCGCCAAGAAACCAGGGAAGCCGAGCTGATGAAGAAGATCACCGACGGCGTTTATCAGGACGACGCCGGCGCGATGCATCTCGTCATCGGGGAGATGCTCGACGCCGCGGGCTACGCCGACACGCCCGCGAATCGCGAGACGTTGACCCTTGCGGCGCGCGAGCGCCTGCGCGCGATCTGGCCGCATGTGGCGATCACGGTCGATGAGGAGCTGTCGGTCACGCATGTCGCGCGATTCGAGTGTCCGCACTGCGGGTACCAATGCAATGCGTTCGGGACGACGCGAGGCGAGGCCGGTGCACCGGAACCCGGCTGCGTGGCCGGCTGCATGGCGTGCGGCCTGCCGATGATCTTCGACACGGATCCGCTCACCGGCATGATGCGGCTTCGCACGATGACGCCCGCTGACGCCGAGCACCTGTCTGCGGATCAGGTGCGCGAGCTGGCGCGCATCCAGCAGTTCGCTCCGACGTGGACGCCGCTGCAGCGGAGACGCCATTGACCCTGCTCGAGCTGATGAAGGCGGCGGCGACGCGATGGCAGTTCCGGCCGTGCGGGCCGCTGGAGGATCCGGAAGCCTATCGGCAAACGCTCATCGAACACGTCCACGCGCGCGACTACGCGATGGCGCACGAGCTCCGCGTCGGCCGCGCGCAGGCCGACTGGACCGAAGACGACATCCGGACGTTCAAGGAACGGCTCTTCGCCATGCAGGGGCCACCCGATGCCCCGCTGCCGTTCGCCGCGATCCCGATGATGGAAACCGGGAAGTTCTCCGGCCCGTTGTCGATCGACATGGTTACCGAGATGGCGAGACGGATGCTCAACTGGTTCGCGAAGGAGCGCCGCCGCGCGCCCCAGCGCGAGTTCCGCCCGATGATCGATCTGCTGCTGATGGACGGCCGCACGCTGGCGACGGAGGTGAATCGCAACGACCGCATCGCCGTCCTGAAGACGCTGGCGCAGCATCTGCCCGTCTACGGCTTCGTGATCGGCTTCGATGCGTACGCGCATCTCATCGCGCCCGACAACACCACCGTTGAGAAGCGCGATTGCCTCATCGTCCACATCGGCACGCGCGACGTTCGCATCGCGAAAGTGTGGCCGTACCGCTACCAGCCGAATGGGACCGTCGTCTTCGAGGAGATGCGGCCCGACATGGACATGCGCGGCCCGCACGGGATTCAGGATCCGTACGCGTCCATCTTCGTGTCGGTGCCGATGCCGACGACCACGCAATGAGGAACGAACGATGACTCGCTATCAGCAACAGGCCTTCGATGCGCCGCTCATCGGTCGGAAGCAGGAGACGGTGACGGCGTGGCGGATGCCGCCGTGGAACTTTGCACTGAGCTTCAATCGTTGACGGGACGCGATGGACGGCCAGCCCGTGTGGCTGGCGAGCCTCTCGCGTCATCGGGCCAACGGCCACTTCATCTTCGTGCCGGATTGGAGTGTCTCGCAGCGCCGGGACGCGGAGCGGTTGCTACGTGAGGCGATCGAAGGCGTTGGCGACACGAGCCGCGAACGCCTGTTCCGCATGAACCTCACCCTCTGCCTGCATCGCGCCGCGACCGATGCCGAAGTCGCCGCGCAGCCGCCGTGGTTTCTGCAGGCACCTGGGTGCGGCCTCGCCGGCGGTCCTGTGGAAGTGCTCTCGGAAACGGTTCCCGGTGCGCTCAGCACGAAGCCGTGTGAACAGCCGATGCGGGAGCGATTCGGCACGCACAAGCACGCATGGCTGCCGGTGGACTGCGGTACCTGCGGCCCCTGCCGCGCGCGGCACATGATCGCCTGATGGCGCGCCATCTCTTCGTCCTCGAGGAAGTGATCGCGATGCTGCAGGTGATCGGCGCGGCGAAGGGCACCATCGAGAACTTCCGCCGGCAGGCCGAGGCGGTCAGCGAGAAACGGCCGAAGCAGGCCGTGGACGACATGGTGGACGACATCACGGTGTCGAGCGGGTACGGCCACACCTCACAGCGCGGCTTCGTGGAATTCACGCTCAACGATCAGCTCTCGCAGATGGAGCCGAAGAAAGCGCGCGAGATTGGCTACATGCTGATCGAAGCCGCCGAAGCCGCGACGTCCGACGAGATGTTCGTCACGCTGCTGAAGCGCGTCGGCATCGAGGATGCGGAGCGGCTCGGCCGCATGTTGATCGACCTCCGCGAAATCCGCCAGGGCACGCGCGGCATCGCGCGGCCGAGTTAACGCAATTTTCCGATTCCGAAAATCGATGGGACATAACCGATCGCTGTGCGACAACTGTGTGTCGGACTGCATCGACTTGAGACGAATTTGACGTCGGCGTTATGATGCGCGGTCATGTGGGCTAGTCGTGATCTCGCCGTCGAACGCGCACGTCGAGAAGAACTGACCCGCCGCGTCGACGCGCAACAAACCACGATCTCGTTCCTCTGTGCGCGCATCAATCAACTCGAAACGGAACGCGTGCTGCTGCTCCGACAGCTCACCAACATCGACCTGCCGACACCGACGCTGCACATCACACCGACCGCCGCGACGAACGCTGGCGGCCCGCTGACCGGGAGCGAAGCGCTCGAGGCCATCGCCGCGCTCGGCATTTTCGAAGACGATCCGCGCCACGCCCCAGCCGGCTGGTATCCGGACGGCACCGTCAACTACGGCCGCCTGCCGGCGACGGTGAAGT
>Ga0126379_10001566_pt1 | contig 14062 bp, 16 predicted proteins | sample PanSoiMetPlot_24_FD_92640 | JGI IMG/M metagenome (GOLD analysis project Ga0126379, IMG submission 92640) | Tropical forest soil microbial communities from Panama - MetaG Plot_24 | ecosystem: Environmental > Terrestrial > Soil > Tropical forest > Bulk soil | place: Panama | collected 2016-02-17 | reverse complement strand
CAGTCCCCACCTACACTTCCTGCTGGTGGTAAAAGGCAGTTCTGGGGGAGGGCTGCCTTCGGCGTCCTGCGGCGTATGCCGCAGGACGCTCGCTTTTTGGGCCTCTTGGCTCGAGTAAACTGTTTCCGTGAGCACGCCGCGCCAAGAGCGCACCTACCTCATTTGTACGATCCTGTTGATAATTGCGCTGCTGCTGGTTGGCTGCACCGCCTCGCCCCTGGCGTACCCTCATTTTTGGGACTACACAAAGGTAAAGCCCCGAGACGTCGATCTGGTTGGAACATACAAGTTCTTCAAGTCCAGTGGTTCGTTCGGATATGGTCACGGCTACCAGGGCAACCAGAGCATCACGATTACGTTTCATGCCGACCATACTGCAATCATCTCAGCACTCCCCAGTATCGAGCCCGAAGAATATAAGCAGGTATGCACGTACTCCGGTCCCGGTGTGTGGAATCTGGACGACCATGGTGATCCAGACGGCTGGCCGTGGTATGTGTTTATCGAAACGAAGGCGACCGCTGATATGCCCAAGAAAACCTTCGGCCCCTGCAGTGCATGGGACATGTTGGTTCTCAGCCGACGTCCGCCCTACCGCTTGTACCAAACGATTGGCGATCCCGACAATGATACGGGCCTCGAATTCGAGCGAGTGAAGCCCTGATCAGCGCTGCCGCCCGCGGTGTCCTTCGCCGGTGTTATCCTGATTAGTTGGGGACTCGCATCCGCATTCATCCGAGCAGGCCCTTCCAGTTGGAATCCGAAAGAATGAGCATTCATAGTCCAGAGCTGCAATCGAGCGAAATCCAGCCCCTGGAACGCGAGCGTATTTGGGACACGTTTCGCCGTTGGGGGTATGTAGACGCTGACCTCAATCCTTTTGGCGGGCCAATCGCCGGTGGGTACCCGGAGATTCGCGAATTAACGGGTGATGCTGCCAATGACGCCCGGCGCATTTATTGCGGGTCCATCGGCGCTGAGTTCATGCATCTGCCGCAGCCTGAGCGCCGGGAATGGATCCAGGAGCAGATGGAGAATGCGCCGGCGCAGAAAATCGATCGCCGCTGGCTGGCGGAACGTCTGCTGCAAGCCGACCTGTTCGAGCAGATTCTCCAGACCCGCTATCTCGGCACGAAGCGCTACTCCGGCGAGGGCGCCACAGCGGTGGTGCCGTTGCTGGATACGGTCCTGGACACGGCCGCTGGGCTGGGCGCCAACACATCTGTCCTGGCCATGAGCCATCGCGGGCGGCTGACCATCATGTCGCTGATCGTGGGTGTGCCACCGGAGAACGTCTTTGCCGGGTTTGAAGATGTTGATCCGCGCAGCGTCTTGGGCGGCGGAGACGTGAAATATCACCAGGGAGCGACCGGCGACTATCAGACCCGCGGCGGACAAACGGTGCGCATGCATCTGGTGTCCAACCCCAGCCATCTTGAAGCGGTGGATCCGGTGGCGTTGGGCCGCGCCCGCGCCAAGCAGCTCCACGCCGGCCCGGATGGAACAAAACAGGTTCTCCCGCTCATCCTGCACGGCGATGCCGCTTTTGCCGGCCAGGGCATCTGGGCCGAAACGCTGAACTTTTCAGGACTGAAGGGTTATTCCGCGGGCGGATGCATCCACGTGATCGTGAACAACCTGATTGGTTTTACGACCAACCCCGCGGAGCTGCACACCTCGCGCTTCTCATCCGATCTGGCCAAGCGCCAGCCGATCCCGATTTTCCACGTGAATGGGGAAGATCCGGAAGCTGTGTTGCGCGTGGCCAGGATGGCCGCCGAGTATCGTTACCGATTCGCGAGCGATGTGGTGGTTGACCTGATCGGTTACCGGCGCCACGGGCACAGCGAAGTTGACGATCCAACGATCACCCAGCCCCTGTTGTACAAGAAAATCAACGCGCACGCGGCGCTGTTTGAAAGCTACGCGGCCAAGCACAAGATCGACACTACCCAGATGGCGGCAGACTTCCGCGCGAAAATTGATGCCGCGTATGACCAGGCTGCGGGCATGCAGAAATCGCCCGTGCTGCGCATTCTGCCCGCCTACTGGGACAAATACTTTGGTGGACGCTACCGCCCTGAATACGAGGTTCCCACCCCGGTCGGTGAAGACACGCTGCACCGGCTCACGCAGAGCCTGACCAGCTACCCGGAAGGTTTTTCCATCCACCCCAAAGTGAAGAAGCTTCTGGAGCAGCGCGAAAAGATGGGCACGGGCAAACTGCCCCTGGACTATGGTATGGCCGAGGCGCTGGCGTTCGCTTCTTTGCTCAGCGAAGGGATTCCTGTGCGAATTTCGGGGCAGGACAGCCGCCGCGGGACGTTCAACCATCGCCACTCTGTGCTGATCGATACCGAGAGCGAAGAGGAATACATTCCGCTCAGCCATGTGTCATCACAGCAAGGTTGGTTTGAAGCCTACAATTCGATTCTCTCGGAAGCTGCGGTGCTGGGCTTCGAGTACGGATTCAGCCGTGACTATCCTGACGGACTGGTGCTGTGGGAAGCCCAGTTCGGCGACTTTGCCAACGGCGCCCAGGTGATCATTGACCAGTTCATCGTAGCTGGGGAAGACAAGTGGGGACTGCTTTCCGGCCTGGTGATGCTCTTGCCGCATGGCTACGAAGGCCAGGGCCCGGAACACTCCAGCGGGCGCATCGAACGCTACCTGCAACTGGCCGCCAAAGACAACATCCAGGTCTGCCAGCCTTCGACCGCCGGCCAGTATTTCCATCTGCTGCGGCGGCAGGCGCTGCGCGGCTGGCGCAAGCCTCTGATCGTCTTTACGCCGAAAGGCATGTTACGCCATCCGGATGCGGCCAGCCCATTAAGCGAACTGAGCCGGGGAAGCTTCCAGACTGTGATTCAGGATCCCGAGATCTCGAGCGGAGAGCGTATTATTCTCTGCACCGGGAAGATTGGCCACGAGTTGCGCCGCGAGCGCAAGCGCCGCGGCGATACGAAAACCGCCATCATCTTCCTGGAACAGCTTCATCCACTGCCAGAAGCGGAGCTGGAGGCGGCGCTAGCACAGCATGCCAACGCCCGCGAGTTCTTGTGGGTGCAGGAAGAGCCGGCTAACATGGGCGCGTTGAACTATCTGGCTCCGCAGTTGGAGCGCCTGACGCGCGGCGGCCCCCTGCGTTCGGTAAAGCGCTCGCCGTCATCCAGCCCGTCCACCGGTTCGCACGCGGCGCATGAGATGGAGCAAAAGACGCTGCTGGAGCTGGCCTTCGCGGCGTTTTGACGGTAGCACTCAGCAGTCAGCACTCAGCATTCGGCCCGCGGCCCCGGTTAGGTCCCTTCAGCAGCTTTCTTGGCGCGGAGACAAGTTCAGGGGCTGAATGCTGATTGCTGAATGCTGATTGCTAGATTCTGACAAAGAAAGGTGATCGAAATGGCTTACGAAGTCCCCCCGTTGCCGTATGCGTACAACGCTCTCGAGCCTCACATCGATGAGCAAACCATGCACCTGCACCACGACAAACATCACGCGGCTTATGTCACCAACCTGAACGCCGCAGTCGCAAAACATCCCGAGTTGGAGAAGAAGAGCGCGGAAGAGCTGGTCCGCAACTTGAGCGTTGTGCCCGAGGACATTCGCACCGCCGTGCGCAACAACGGCGGCGGCCACGTGAACCACTCCATGTTCTGGCAGATCATGGGGCCCAAAGGGGGCAGTCCTTCGGGCGATATTGGCGACGCCATTAACAAGGCATTTGGCGGCTTTGATAAGTTCAAGGAGGCTTTTGAGAAGGCGGGATTGGGCCAGTTCGGCAGCGGCTGGGCATGGCTCGTCCGCACCCGGGCTGGAGACTTCAAAATCACGTCCACGCCCAACCAGGACAACCCGATGTCCAACGGCGAATTCCCCGTGCTAGGCAATGACGTTTGGGAACACGCTTACTATCTCAAGTACCAGAATCGCCGCGCCGATTACCTGAAAGCCTGGTGGAACGTCGTGAACTGGGATGAAGTCAACAAACGGCTGGCTCAGGCCACAACGTTTTTCAAGTAATTAGCGTCCGCAGAGAAAAACCGAGCCGCTCTTCGGAGCGGCTTTGCTGTTGACGGTCTGCATTTTGCGTCGGCCGCCGCAGTGTTACTCGAAAACCCACGCAGGCCCGGGAAAGAGCTGTCTGCATCACAGGCCAGCTCGTGACCAGGAAAGCTCGACGCGAATGGGCTTCAACCTTCTGAAATTGGTCCCTCGATCTCAAACTTCAAGCCGCCCGGCCCTTTAAAGTATGCCGTTCTGACTCCCCAATCTCTGTTGGCCGGTGCTTCCAGGGAGATTGCTCCACGTTCGATGACCGCCTGGAAGTCGCGGTCGCAATCGCCGCTTTCAAATCCCACGGTTGCCGATACGTCATGGTCTGACGCATCAAAAATCAATGTAAAAGAGTTGAACGAGAACGTTGCCATCCGCTCATTCTGAAAGCCCGCCGAAACATCCAAGATTTTTTCAAACCAAGCGACCGCTGCGGAGAGATCGCGAACCGTCAGATGGATGTGATTAAGGGTCATCTTTCCTGGTTACTCCTTTGGCGCACGCATGTGACGTGCCCTTTTCTGCCATCCTTCCTTGCGCAACCATTCTTCGAGCCCGTGAAGATGAACTTCCGGATATTGCCGGCGAAGCCCCGCAATGTCGGCCTTGAATCCCGAGTCGTTGAACCATCGAAACATCGTATAGAATTCGCTTCCCAGAACCACTCGGACCAGCGGTAAGGGAAGCTTCTGAAATTTCACAGGCTTTCCCAGCACGCGACTGAAGACCTTCGCGGCTTCGATGTTTGTCAGCTCACTTCCAGCGATTTCCAGCTCTTTGCCGATGAACTCGCTCGGCCGCTCGAAAGCCAGAGCCGCAAACGCGCCGATGTCGTCTGTAGCGATCGTTTGGTATGCCTTGTCACCACGGATGGGATCTACCAGCTTCCCCTTCAGAATCCCGACTTCGACTTGATCGATGTAATACATCTCCATGAAGGCAGCCGGACGGAGCATCGTGGCAGGCAGTCCCCGTGATCGGATGTAGTTCTCGACCTGCCACTTGCTTTCCCAGTGCGGGATGCCGGTGTTGCGCTCCGCTCCGCCTACTGAGCTGTAAACGAAATGTGCCACCCCCGCTTGTTTCGCTGCATCGGCTACATTCTTCCCTTGTTGCACTTCACGCCGCGCGCCGACGGACCAAAAATCCTGAACGCTGTAAATCCCATATACACCTGCAGCAGCCCGCGCAACGGAGCCTGGGTCTTCCAGGTCTCCCTGAACGACTTCGACGCCTTGTCGTTCGAGAGCCTGTGCCTGGCCACTGCCGGGTGTGCGAGTCAGGGCTCGCAACTTCCATCTCTTCGGCAACAGGTGCCGGACTACCGCTCCCCCCTGCCGGCCTGTGGCTCCTGTCACCAGTATGATCCGTTCCATTCCGGTCATGTATTTCTCCTTGCTCAGTAATCCTTCACCGGTTCCCGGAACGCTCCGGTACAATATCGGCGCTCGCATTACCAGGCTTCAGACCATCAATCTGCAGCCAAATTAAGCCTCATCGACAAGACACCTAGAGTAGTAATTAAGCCCTCAACAGAATACAAGTACAAAATGCAATCGAGTTTTGTAGCAGTGTGAGTGGTTTTGCTTGCAGTTTGTGTACCTATACGTACAATGTTAAAAGTGACCGCACGCTTCAAGAGGAGCGCGGAGACCCGCGCGCGCATCATCCGGACAGCCGCCGATCTTTTTCACCAAAAAGGCGCCCGCGCCACCAGTCCCGACGAGATCATTGATGCCTCGCGCACTGGAAAAGGCCAGTTTTATCACTACTTCAAAAGCAAGGCGGGGTTGGTTCACGAAGTACTGCAGACGTATTTAGATGAGATCAATCGCAACACCGCGCCTGTGGCCTATGAGATCGATTCCTGGCGCGATATGGAACGCTGGTTCCTGGCACAACTGGAACTGCAGCGGCGTTTTAACATGGCTCGGGGCTGCCCGTTTGGAACGATCGCCAATGAAGTAAGCGACAATGACGAGCTCATTCGACAGGATCTCAACCTGATATTTGAAGTGATCAAGTCCAGATTGACGGCATTCCTTGTCCGGGAAAAGGCTCGCGGCAAGCTGTCCCGGCGTGCGAACCCGGAATCCCTGGCCGACTTCTGCATCGCCACCGTGCAAGGGGCCATGCTCATGGGGAAAGTAAAGAGAAACAGCCGGACGGTTGAAACCACCATCCGCGAAAGTTTAGCCCACCTGCGTAGCTATCTGAAGCAAGGAACACCCCGTGCGCTATCCAAGCCGCTCTGAGCAGGGGCTTTCCCCTCTTGGCGGCTTTCGGGCAGGCTTGAACCCCAAAGCCTGCAAGAAATCGTTCTGGCCCTCGTTCTTTGAAGGTATTCGTGAGAAACTTACTTTTTCCTTCGGACACCGTATCCGGCATTTTCCGGTTCAGGCTCTGCCGCAACGCATGCGAGTCCGGGGGAGTTATCAAAGGGAGGAGCAACCATGAAGCAGATGAGATGGATCACGATCGGGCTCATCATTTGCGCGACGGCCCTGGCCTCCGATGTTCCTAAGGGAACTGTTCCGCGTTCCTCGCCAGACAAGTACAGTGCGCACGCCGAGCAGAACGGTGTGGCGATTGGCGCCACGATGTTAACGGCTGGCGAGGCTCGGAAGGCTTTCTACGCCGACGTGAACCGCTGCTGCGTGGTAGTGGAAGTAGCGTTGTATCCTCCCAAGGACTCTATTGCCCAGGTTGCTCTTGACGATTTCACATTACGCATTGCGGGACAGGATATTGCCGCCAAGCCCTCTACCGCGAAGACAGCGGCATTACACAGCAGTCAGGACCGGGATCGCGTCCGCCCGATGCTGATCGCTGCCATGGAACAGGAGTTCAGCGAAAAAGGCCTGCCCCAAGGCAGCACGACCGCGCCCGTGAGCGGCTATGTGTATTTCTCATTACCCAAAGCGAAGAAAGCCAAGTACGAACTTGAATACACACCTCAAGGCAACAAAATAGTGCTGGCGCTGAACTAGACTGCCCCATCCTTCGTCTTCAATTTTGCTTATACATACGCGGCCTTGTCCCAGACGGCCGTGTTCTACAAAGAAAAGGCCGGCCGCATCGGCAAGACAAGCCGCTCTTCGGAGCGGCTTTTCTATTTGCGCCGTCATTCTTTTCTGTCACGCAATGTCGTTTTGAGATCCGTTTAGCGTTAGCCTAGAGTGTTGGTTCAAGAGTGAAATCGTGGTGCTGTGAAAGGGTGGCTACCATGTCTGACCTTGCCGGCAAGACGTGCGTCCCGTGCCGAGGCGGGGTTCCTCCCCTGAAGGGCAGAGAGCTCGAAGACCTGGTGAACCAGGTACAAGGATGGAGGTCCATCAACGAGCACCACATCACCAAGACGTTTAGTTTTCCCGATTTCATGGCCGCGCTAGCGTTCGTGAACAAAGTGGGCGACCTGGCGGAATCGCAGGGCCATCATCCGGACATTCTTCTGGGCTGGGGCAGAGCGGAGATCACCACCTGGACCCACAGCGTTGATGGTCTTACAGAGAACGACTTTATCCTCGCCGCGAAGATCGACAAGATTTAAGGCACAAGTAGCACTTAGCAATTAACCATTAGCACTTAGCCGAGTCGGGTTGCGCAGGCGGTTTTGGCTAAAGGCTAATGACCAAGTGCTAAAGGCTCACCTACAGTCCGCGTAGGCGGCGTTGTCGGCGTTTCGCGCCCCCTGTTAGACTGAGAAGTTTGCTTGGTTCGTTGAGATCCCTCTTACAGGTTGTTCTTATGAGATCACAAACTACCGATATCGCAATCGTCAGTGGCGCACGCACGCCCATGGGCCGCTACTGCGGTAAACTGCGAGACTTCACCGCCATGGAACTCGCGGCCGTCGCTGGTAAGGAAGCCATCCGCCGCGCCGGCGTTGACGCCAAAGAATTTGATCACGCTGTGTTCGGCAACGCTCAGCAGACCTCAGGGGATTCGCTTTACGGCGCGCGCCATGTAGCACTGAAAGCTGGGCTGCCCATCGAGACGCCCGCACTGACAGTGAACCGCCTATGCGGTTCGGGCATGCAATCGCTGGTCAACGCCGCGCAGATGATTCAGCTGGGAGAGGCCAACGTGGTCCTGGCCGGCGGCATGGAATCCATGTCGCAGGCACCGCACGTGATTCGCGGCGCGCGCTGGGGCTTCGGCCTGGGTGAAGGCAAGCTCGAAGACTCGCTGATGGTGGCATTGCTCGACACATACTGCGGACTCTACATGGCCAACACTGCCGAGCTTTACGCTGAGCAGCAAGGCATCACGCGGCAGATGATGGACGAGTTCGCGCTGCAGTCGCAAAAGAAGGCAGGCGAAGCCCAGAAAGCATGCCGGTTAGCGGAAGAGATCACGGCGGTCGAGCTCAAGAACCGCAAAGGCGAACCCACGGGTGAGATGTTCGAGAAAGATGACCATCTCCGTCCGGAAACGACCATGGAAGGTCTCGCCAAACTTAAGCCAGCGTTCGGCAAGAACGGAACGGTCACCGCCGGAAATGCCAGCGGCATCGTCGACGGTGGCGCCGCCGTAGTGATGATGACTCTCGACCAGGCGCAAAAGCGAGGGCTCAAGCCGATGGGCTGCATTGTGAGTTGGGGGATCGCCGGCGTGGATCCGAAGATCATGGGCAGCGGACCCGTGCCGGCGTCGCGCGCCGCGCTCAAGAAAGCCGGGTTGAAACTCGAGGACATGGATCTTATTGAGGTCAACGAAGCCTTCGCGGGACAGTATCTCGCCGTCGAGAAAGAGCTCGGCCTCGACCGCAGCAAGGTCAACGTCAACGGGGGCGCCATCGCTCTGGGCCATCCTCTGGGCGCCACCGGAACGCGGCTGGTGATCACGCTGCTCTACGAGTTGCGCCGCCGCAAAGCGAAGTACGGGTTGGCGACGGCGTGCATCGGCGGCGGGCAGGGGATAGCGATGATCGTGGAGAACTTGCAGCAGAAGTAGTCAGCACTCAGCATTCAGCATTCGGCCCGCGCGCGCTCGGCTCGCCATGCCAGCTTTTTGGGCATGGAGGCAGTCAAAGGGCTGAATGCTGATTGCTGACTGCTGAGTGCTCTGGAGAAAGAAATGACGATCAAAAAAGTCGGTGTCCTCGGTTGCGGCCTGATGGGCTCCGGTATCGCCCAGGTAGCGGCGACCGCGGGTTATGACGTGCTCGTGCTCGAGCAGGAGCAGAGGTTTCTCGACAAGGGCTTTGCCGGAATCGAGAAATCGTTGGCCAAGTTTGCGGAGAAGGGCACGATCAAGGAACCTGCCGAAACCATTCGTGGCCGCCTGAAGGGCACAACCGACCGCAACGTGATGGCGCAGTGCGACATTGTTGTCGAAGCCATCATTGAAAATGTCGAAGAGAAGAAGAAGATGTTCGCGGCGCTCGATGGGATCGTGAAGAAAGACTCTATCTTCGCCAGCAACACGTCTTCCATCTCTATCACCGAAGTAGCCGCGGCTACGAAACGGCCGGAGCGTTTCGTCGGCCTGCACTTCTTCAACCCTGTGCCTCTGATGAAGCTGGTGGAAGTGGTGCGTACCATCGCCACGAAAGATGACACATTTGAAGCTGCGTTTGAGTTTGGGAAGAGCCTGGGCAAGGTTCCGGTGCGCACCAGCGACAAGACAGGCTTCATCGTCAACCGGCTACTGGTGCCGTATTTGCTCGATGCCATCCGCGCGTACGAAGAGGGCGTGGGCTCCATCCCGGACATCGACAACGCCATGAAACTCGGCTGCGGTTATCCCATGGGACCGTTCACGCTGCTGGATTTTGTCGGCCTGGATACCACGTATTACATCACGCATGTGATGTTCGACGAGTTCAAAGAGCGCCGCTTCGCTTCGCCGCCCCTGTTGAAGCGTCTGGTGATGGCCGGTTGGTACGGTCGCAAAACGGGCAAAGGATTCTACGATTACGCGGATCCGTCCAATCCGGCTCCACTAAAGTTCTAGCCGCTGATGAACGCAGATTCACGCTGATCAGATCCTCGGGGTCAGCGCAAATCTGCCGCGAAAGGGTGTTTGCATGCCTTTAGAAAATGCCAGGCTCGAGAAAAAAAACCAAATCGCCTACGTCACCATCGACCGGCCCAAGGTGCTCAACGCGCTCAACATGGCCACCATGGAGGAGTTGCGCGAAGTCTTCACCGACTTGGCCGCCGATCGCGACATTCGGGTCGTCATTCTGACCGGCGGCGGCGAGAAAGCCTTTGTCGCCGGCGCGGATATCAACGAGCTTCAGAAGAACAATCCCATCGAGGCCAAAGCCTACACCCATCGCGGCCAGGCTGTGCTGGATCTGATTGAGAACCTGGGCAAGCCGGTGATCGCCTGCATCAACGGCTTTGCTCTCGGCGGCGGATGCGAGATCGCCATGGCTTGTACCATGCGCTTGGCCAGCGACAACGCCAAACTCGGCCAACCGGAAGTGAAGCTGGGAATCATTCCCGGTTACGGCGGCACGCAACGGCTTCCGCGTCTGGTGGGAACCGGGCTGGCCATGCAGGTCCTGCTGACGGGAGAGATGATCTCCGCTCAGGAAGCGCACCGCATCGGTTTGGTGAACGAAGTCCTGCCGGCGGATAAGCTGATTTCACGCGCGGAAGAAATCGCCGCCAAGATCATTGCTAACGCGCCATTGGCCATTCAGTACTGCATGGAGGCTGTGAATCAGGGTCTCAACATGAGTCTCCAGGACGGACTCTTCTTGGAAGCCACGCTGTTCGGCATCTGCTCCGCCAGTGAGGACAAGAAGGAAGGCACCACGGCGTTTCTGGAGAAGCGTAAGCCGAATTTCCAAGGTAAATGATGCCTGCCTCCGTATAATCAAGCCCACATGGCTGAACAAATCGTCACGCTGTGGAGGTACCGTGATCTCCCCGAAGCTTTGGTGGCCAAGTCCAAGCTGGATTCCGAGAACGTATGGTGTTTCCTTGCCGATCAGGAGATTGTCCGTCTCGACTGGTTTTGGTCCAATGCTGTCGGAGGTGTCCGCCTGCAAGTGGTGGATGACGAAGTCCAGATTGCCATGGAACTTCTGTCGGAGGAGATTCCAGTCAGCTTTTCGGCAGATGAGATCGGTGAGGAGTACCGGCAGCCTGAATGTCCGCGTTGTGGTTCCCGAGATGTAAGCTTGGAAACAATGGCCAAGAAGCTCGCTTTTTTGCTTCTTTGCCTTTTGTTCGGGCTCACGGCAGTTCCGGCGCTTTTAGCGATGCCTCTGTGGATTTTCAAGAAACCGTGGAGATGCGAGGACTGCCGGCATGACTGGAGTGCAGAGTACGAGTAACCGTGATCAAAAGCATCGCCACAGTCCGCAAGGTAGGCAGCGCCAAAGAGTTCGCGGGGCTGCGTGAGCTGTTGTCCGCGTTGGGTTTTGAGCAAGGCAAGGGCTGGAAGGACCCTCTCAGCGAAGGCGCGGCGTTTCTGGCGCCGGTAGGCAATCTTGAATTGGTCCATGGCCGGGCGACCCATCACACGGACTTGTGGGTGGAGGTCACAGACCTGGATTCGATTCAAGGAATACTCGCCAAGAAGAAGATCGAGTCAGTTCCTTATGTCTTTGATACGGACTGGGATGCGCGCGCGATCCTGGCCGAGCCGGTGAAGGGCTTGAAGATTGCCTTTTGGCAGAAGAACCGGCAGAAGTCAGGCGCTGCGGAAGGCGGCATGAACGCGCGTGGCATGAAGTTTGCAATCGTTGTGGCGCGGTGGAACTCGTTCATCACAGAACGTTTGTTGCAGGGGGCACTCGACGCGTTGCGGCGTAGCGGTTGCCGCGAGGAGCACATCGCGGTCGTGCGCGTACCGGGATCGTTTGAGATTCCGTCGCAGGCGCGCACGCTCGCTGAAACCGGAAAGTACGATGCCATCGTAACCCTGGGTTGCCTGATCCGTGGCGACACCACGCACTACGAGCATATTGCGGCCGAGGTGACTCGCGGAATCGGGCAATCAGCGCAGGAGACCGGCGTGCCTCACACCTATGGTGTGCTGACCTGTGAGACACTCGAGCAGGCGATTGACCGGGCCGGCCTGAAGGCGGGGAACAAAGGATTTGAAGCGGCGATGTCGGCGGTTGAGATGGTAAGTTTGAAACGGCAAACCGGCAAGGCGCGAGCGAAGAAGCCGGCATCCAAGAGTAAAAGGTAGACGGTTAGCTAAAAGAGCGCTGCAATTAACGAGCTACCAGCTGCTGGCTTCTGGCCTCCAGCTAGTGGCTAGCAGCCAGTGGCTAGCAGCTTTATGGGCACACGACGCAAATCCCGCGAGCTCTGTTTGCAAATGCTTTTCCAGTGGGATATGGGAAAGCAGGCGCCGGAGCACGTGCGCAAGACTTTCTGGGCAGAACGGGCTGAGACAGACGCTGAGACGCGCGGCTTCGCCGATGACCTTTTCAACCTCGCCGTTGACCGCCACCAGGAAATCGACGGCCTGATTCAGAAACACGCGCAGAACTGGCGCATGGAGCGTATGGCGGCGGTAGATCGCAACGTCCTGCGCACGGGAGTGGCTGAGTTCCTGGGTTTTCGTTCCACGCCGCGCCCGGTGGTGATCAATGAGGCCCTGGAGATCGCGCGCCGGTTCTCCGCGCCGGAGTCAGTGCAGTTCATCAACGGCGTGCTCGATTCCGTGGGGAAGGACTTGGATGGAAGCCGCGAGTCGACGCCCATCACCAAGTGAACATGCCCGGTAATGCGCTAGAATAGGCCTTCAGCCTGCTAAACCTCGCCCAACGACGGACTCTGGATTGAAAAAGAACTCCATTACCTATGCTGACAGCGGCGTCAACATCGACCGCGCCGACCGCGCTAAGCAGCGCATCAAGTATCTTGCTCACCGCACGTTCACCAAAGGGGTGGTCAGCGAGATTGGCGGATTCGGCGGCATGTTCGCCATCGACCGCAAGAAATTTCACGAACCGGTGCTGGTTTCGAGCGTAGACGGCGTTGGAACCAAGCTCAAGGTTGCCTTCATGATGGAGTTGCATCATACCGTGGGCGGCGACCTGGTCAACCACTGCGTCAACGACATCGCCGTGCAGGGCGCCGCGCCGCTGTTCTTTATGGATTACCTGGCCACCGGCGTGCTCGAGCCGGACGTGGCGGAGAAGATCGTGGAAGGCATTGCGGAAGCATGCCGTCACAACGGCTGCGCGCTGATCGGCGGTGAAACCGCGGAGATGCCGGGATTCTATCCCAAGGGCGAGTACGATCTGGCCGGGTTCATTGTGGGCATCGCCGACAGAAGCCGGATCATTACCGGGGAAAAGGTCGGCGCCGGCGATTTGCTTATGGGCTTGCCTTCGAACGGCCTGCACACGAACGGATACTCGCTGGCACGAAAGCTGTTTTTTGAAGTCGCCGGCTACTCGCCAGAGACCTATGTCAATGAGCTGAAAGGCAAGGCCGGCGCCGAACTGATGAAGACGCACAAGAGCTACTGGCCAGTGCTCAAGAAACTCATTGACGCTGAACTGGTCCATGCCATGGCCCACATCACCGGAGGCGGCATTACAGATAACCTTCCCCGGGTCCTGCCGAAAGGGACTGCCGCGGTGGTAGAACGGGGCACATGGCCGGTGTTGCCCGTGTTCACCCACATGCAGAACATCGGCAATGTTCCCGACGCCGACATGATGCGCACCTTTAATATGGGGATCGGCATGGTGCTGGTGGTGCCCGCGAAAGAGTTCAAGCGAGTGCAGTCGGTGATCGAAAAGTGCGGCGAAAAGCCCTATCTGATCGGCCGCATCGTGAAGGGTGACCGCAAGGTTGTCTACGCCTAACGCATGGCCAAACTCAAAAAACTTGGCATCCTGCTTTCCGGCCGCGGGTCGAACTTCGAGGCCATTGCCGACTCGATTCAATCAGGACGTCTGAAGGCGGAGATTGCCATCGTCATCTCCAACCGGGCCGAGGCGCCGGGACTCGAATCAGCCCGGAGGCGCGGGCTTAAGACCAGGCTGATCCCCTCCAAAGGGCGCGCGCGCGAAGAACATGAT
>Ga0126379_10001565_pt1 | contig 14064 bp, 20 predicted proteins | sample PanSoiMetPlot_24_FD_92640 | JGI IMG/M metagenome (GOLD analysis project Ga0126379, IMG submission 92640) | Tropical forest soil microbial communities from Panama - MetaG Plot_24 | ecosystem: Environmental > Terrestrial > Soil > Tropical forest > Bulk soil | place: Panama | collected 2016-02-17 | reverse complement strand
GGCAGTTGTTCCAGGGTAGGGATGCTTCGACTCCGCCGGAGTTCCGCTTCGCTACACTCCGGCTGCGCTCAGCATGACAGTCGTTTTGGTGCCCACAGGACAGTCTTCCTCCACCAGTGTAAGCGGCTGAGGATCAAAGCCGCTACGCCAGAGCCAGCACCATCCGCGGCGCTCGTCGCAGCGCCAACCCTAGAAGCGGCAGTTGTTCCGGGGTAGGGATGCTTCGACTCCGCCGGAGTTCCGCTTCGCTGCACTCCGGCTGCGCTCAGCATGACAGCCGTGTTGGTGGCCACAGGACAGTCTTTCTTAGTGGCCACAGAGGATGGGGCACACTATTTCCCGGAACCCGATTCCTGCGCGATCTCGATGGCGCGGTGCTATTGCATTCCTGGCACCAGAGATTGCAGCATTGTTTTGAACGTACCGGATGCTTGCGCGTAAATGGATGGCTTGCCATTCACAAGCTTGACGACTTGACCTTCGAACGATCCTGAGACTTCATTGGTTTTCTTATCGAAGGCGGTGATGCGCGTTACTCCTTTCGTACTCACTGGCTTGCAATTGTTGTCGCCATGAGGGAGACAGTCGCCGGTGGAGTACATGTCAACGCCGTTCACAGTGATGGTCAGCATGACTGTCGTTGCGCCCGGGCCGGATGCGCCGCCAGTGGTGGGTAGCGCCCATTTGTGATCGCCGACGTCGCTGCCGTTGACGAAGAGAGACATCATACCCATGCCGTGATACTGTTCGCCTCCACCCGCACCCCCGGGTTGCATGGCACTTACGTTGATTGCCAGTTCGGGTCCCGCCATATACGCGCGCGCGAGCATCGACTGAACCTGCGGCGACGAATGCCGGTCGTCCAGGTAGTAGGCGCCGAAAGCTACTTTTGGACCGGTTACGCTGAAAGCATTGGTTCGATCCACAACTGTAACGTTGCAGATGAGCGTGATCTTGGTCTTGATGGGCCCCTGCGGCAGAACGGTGATTGCGACCGCCACGGGATTCACTTTAGGAACAGTGTGAGGAGCTTTGTAGGTTGCGCTGGTAAGCGTCAGCGGAATCGTCAGGTTGCCTTCAGAAGGATCCGAGCCCGGCGGTTTTCCGTTCACGGTCCATGCGATCTTGTCGAGGATATCGATTTGGTGGATGCCGCCGTCCCCAACAGTGACAAGCTGAAGGTTGACAGATTGATCCACAGTGAGAGTGAACGCCGCTCCCGGAATGAGAGCGTAGTCTTCATCACTGGCCCAACAGAGTGAAGCGAAAGTTAAAGCAACAACGCATACCACAACCAGCCGAGCCGCTTTCCTCATGTAGTGATCCCCGTTTTGTGCGTGAAGCTGATCATGATAGCAACGCAACACGTCATGCGCAGAAGGAATTAATGAGAGCGGAACATCGATGATTATCAATTGGGGTGCACGTTTGAGCCGATACACACGACCTGTGGGGATAGATGTTGGGAAGCGGCGTATTAAGCGAAATGTTGCGCATTTCCACGATCGTTAAAGCCCACCCCTCGCGGGCAGAGTCGGCTGAGATCGCGAGGGGTGGAGAAACGGTCGCTTATTTCCTCTTGGCGACGTTGGCTGCGTTGGCGGCTTCTGCTGCGGCCTTCAGCTCGTTATTAACTTCCACCAGAAGTTGACGGGCTTTTTCCGCGTGGCCCCTCATGTCGTAGCGGTTATCTTTCTGTGCAGTGAGGATAGCCGCGTTGGCCTCGACGACATATTTCTGAGCTGCTGCCAGGTTTGGATGGATCCTGGTGTTAATGTCCTGGACGGGCTCTTGTGCAAGTGTGACTCCGCAGAGCAGCATAGTTGCAAGCAACGCGGCATAAGCAAAGATTTTGTTTTTCATGGTTCTCTCCTGGTCTGGGACTGCAGTGGAGTGTAGAGTCTAACATCGGCATCCCGGCTGAATAGCACTGTTCCGTCAATCGAAAGTGTATGTACTTACGTGGTCTCGATTTGATTTTGCACACTCCTTGCGCATAGGCTACCCAAGTTTGCGCGGTTACCTAGGAGGAAGTTGGATCATGACTTCTTATCGAGCTGTCGTCTGTACTGTTGCCGGATTGCTTTCCCTTCTTGTTCTTACAGCATCTGCGGCGGATCGTCCGTCGAATGACTGGCGTGCTCGCCTCGTAGAAGAATTGCCGCTGTTAGGGCATCGGAATTGGATCGCAGTGGTGGACTCCGCGTATCCATTGCAGACCAGTTCGGGTATCGAGACAGTCGAAACGGATTCCGATCAGTTAGAAGTCGTAAGAACGGTTCTGGAGCAGGTCGGCAGAACGAAGCACGTACGGCCGGTAATCTTTACCGACGCGGAGCTCAAAGTAGTGCCTGAGACCGACGCAACTGGCGTCACGGCATACCGTCAAGCACTGGGTAGCCTTCTAGGCAAAACGGGCGCGCAGTCTTTGCCGCACGAAGAGATCATCGCCAGGCTGGACGAGGCGGGTAAGACATTTCACATTCTCGTGCTAAAGACGAAGATGGCGATTCCTTACACGTCGGTGTTCGTCCGGCTGGACTGTGGTTATTGGACAGATGACGCGGAGAAGAGGTTACGCGAAGCGATGGCCGGAAGGTGACGCTTAGGCGATGGTTTACTGATTTGCGGCTTGGGCCATTCCCGGCCGTTCGCGTGTGATGCGGTTAGCCGCAGTATTCATCTGGCGGCAGCGAGGGCAGGGGCACTTCTCGTAGGGCTCATCCGGAGTGGCGGTGTGGCCACAACTAGCGCATACGAACAATTTTTTGGATGTCCGGAACATGGGCCGGAACTGGCTGTCCAACACACAATAAGGACAGCGAATAATCTCTTGCGACATTCTTTCCCGCACTCCCTTTTGTTCGTCTAGCGCACGAGCTGGCCACAGTCAGCCTCAGCCGACCGATGGCGTACTAGCAGGGGAGCAGAGAACGCATAGACTGGAATGCGCCTCTCACCGTTACTGCGCTGTTGAGTGGTTACGTTAGAGCAATTACGCCACGAAAGGAATGGCCCGTTCGTTTGGTGGTATGGCCCATAAGTGACCGTCAGTCGCCAGAAAGTAACGACAGCATTCCAATGCCGAAATTGCACCCCCTGCCGAAACGGCGTGACTGTCGATTTCTATTCACGCAGTTTTCATGCTCCTGTAACTCCAATCGTGCTTAGATGGCCCAACCGTCCGTAGTCCATCTCTCAGGAGCTTTCCGATGCTTCCGGGAGGCGGGGCAGAGTGCTCGTGGAATTTCGTGAGCACTACCGACACGACGCTTATTGATGCAGAGACGCTGTGCCCGGCGCTGGCGAAGGATCCGACCGGACCTTTCCCGGCGAGTTGCGCGGCATTTGATCGGCTTGGCGTACGAGTGCCGCTGATTGCGGTATCACCTTTCTCGCCGTCTTATGTTTCGCACGTCCCGGGAGATCACACGTCGATTCTGGCGATGATCGAGAAGAGGTTCATGCCGGGTGTGACTTTGACGCGGCGGGATGATTTTGCCAACGATCTCGAGAGTATGTTCAATTTCGACACGTCGCCGTCATTGAATAGCCAGTGGGGTCGGCGAAGCTTCCGCAGGATGATTGCACCCCGACTTCGCTGGATAGGGTAAAGGTTCGGTAGGGTGCAGTTTTCCTGGTAAGTAAAATCCCACTTCTCCCAAAGTCAGGGAGAGTGGGGTACTCGACACTCGAGGTTTCAGAGTTTCAAGTTTCAAAGTAAAGGCCACTATGCCGGCTCGCGCCTTGAAAGTTTGAAGCATTGGGCGAAGAATTTCCTCGATACGATCCCTCTCTCGTTCTCCCGAATTCATGCCATCTCATATGAATTCAATGACTTAGCACCTTGGCAAGCTTCCTGCTCATGGTGCGGTGGGGGTACGTCTATGACAATCACTTTGGGAAGGAGATGCACGCGCTGGATGGTAATGCTGCTCGCAGGTCTGTTGCTCGTTCCAATGGCGTCTGCGGGCGACAACGAGGTCATGGGAGAGATCATCTTTCAGGGCAAGGGGAAGGTCGAGAAAACATCGGGAGTCTGGGTTGACGGCCAGTATGTGGGGTATCTGAAGGAGTTGAAGGGATCGAAGAAGGTGCTGCTACTGCCAGGAGAACATACGATTACCGTGAAGCAGGACGGCTATCAGGATTTCGTGCAGCGCGTCGCGTTGCAGCCTGGAGAGAAGCGGGTTGTGAGCGTTGCGATGGTGCATGCGGCCACCGGACCGATGCCAGTTGTTACGGCGGAGGTGAAGATCGCGGTGAATCCGTCACGAGCGGCCGTTTTTCTCGATGGATTGTTCGTGGGACATGTAGGCGAATTCGAGGGCGGCAGCCGAGGAATGCTGGTAGCGCCGGGGCAGCACACGATCAAGATCGCTTTACCCGGATACCAGACATTTGAGACGCAAATCAACCCGCAGGCGCATCAGAAGATCGAGGTAAAAACGGAACTGGTCAAGAGCGAAAGCGCTGGAGGTGAACCGCTGCTGAATCGCAGCAGCATTGACCACACGCCACCGCCTCCGCCGGAGCCGGCCAGTGGGCCGCAACGATGATGACGTGACATGCGGTTGCATCGGGTAGTTGATTCTGAGTAGTGATTCGGGCGCAAGTGGATTACTACAATTACCCGTCGATGCGTCATCAGGCCCGAGTTCGGATATTGACGGCTTTCCTGTTGTTGACGGGATCGTCGTGGGCGGTTGAGCACCCGGGAATTGTGACCAAAGACGCGGAGTGCTCGTCGTGCCACGCGAATAAGCTGACCGGGAAGTCGGTGCACTCGGCGATGGAGACGACGTGCGCGGTGTGTCACGTCGCTGCAACACAAGGCGACATGATGACGGTGCGCCTCTCGATGCCCAAAGAGAAGATTTGCTCGGCCTGCCACGATGAACGGGCGGCATTGCGCCAGCATATGCCTCCGGTCAGAGGTTCGTGCGTCGATTGCCATGATGCGCATAGCAGCGATCGCACGATGCTGCTGCGGAATGTTGCGCAGCTTTCGATTCGGAAGAAGAAATAGCTCTACCTGCACAGCCCCACAGGCCCAACCCATAGTGACTACTCACTTCTGGAACCATATGTCGGAGTCTTGATCCGCTGGTGTCTCCGGCTCGGCCATAGCCGGATGTGAAACCGGTTGTTGATGTGAAAGGTCGCGGCGGGACTCAGACGGCAAAAATCCCGGAACCGATGGTAAGTGACTCGCCAGCGCCACTTGAAATGCATCTGTGGAAAAACGGGTAACTCTCCTGGCAATCAGAGTCTGGAGATTGAAGCTCCAAGGCTAGATTGCGAAGATCAGATGCTGTTCCCGTTCCCGGGGTTTGGAGTCACCAAACGTTGGTGCGTCGTTTAACCTCTATACCTACTGGATTCTTTGCAGCCAGATTAGGTTATTCGAGCGGGCGTCCAATTTCCCAATGATGGCCGAAGGGATCGACCACGCGTCCGATGCGCCAGCCGTGCTCATCGCCGACTGGATAAACTTCCTTCGCCCCGGCCTTGACGGCGCGGGCAAAAACGGCATCGGGATCGGACGCTGTCATGATGATGCGCACCGTAATTCCGCCGAGTGATTCAGGGCTATAGTTGTGATGTTCGGGAGATTCGTCGCTGAGCCAGAACTCCGCGCCGGCAACGGACAACTTGGCAACCACGCTGCCGCCACCATCAAGTCGAAAGACCTCTACCGCACCAAAGGCTGCTTTGTAGAACTCGACGGCACGTGCACCACCTCGAAGGCATAGCCAGGGAGCGATTGTGGTGGGGATGGCTAATTTCGGTTTAGAACTGGCCTTCGTCCGTTTCTTTGGGGCGCTTTTCGCTTTTGGTTTTTGCTTCGGCATATACCTGGTTATTCCCTCGACATCGATTTTGTTTCAATTTTGTTCAATTGAATCGCAGCGCGCAACAGGTCGAATCAGGATAGTCGACAGTGGCAACCTGGCATAGATTGCCGTCGACCTTCTGATGAGACTGGGTTCGTGGAAAAAAATCCTATTTGAGTCGCTTGGTCCGCCGAGGCGAAGGGATCCTTCGACTGCGCGAGCTCGTTTGAGCTCGCTCCGCTCAGGATGACAATGCCCGAGAGGTAGATACCATGGCCTCGATGTTTCCCGTGGTAAGATGCTTGGGCTTCGAAGCTGTTGGCCGCGCCCTGCGGGCTGTTCTAGCTTCCACTGGAGGTCTTCCCATGGCTGTGCTCTCCCGCAGATTCTTTCCCTCTTCTGTACTTTTCATCGCGAGTCTGATGACCGCTTTTGCGTTACTGCCCTCGGCACTTGCCGAAGATGCTTTGCCGCATCATCTGACGAAGCGAGTCGTGGGAGACTACGGGTTTTGGAGCAAGTATCAGAATCCGCCTTATGGAGCGGGACAGATTCCGTATCAAAAGCTGACACACATCAATCATGCTGGCGTGTCGTTTGATTCCACCGGAACGCTTTCCGTGCCACAGGGATTTCTTGAGCCGGAGTTGAACGTTCGCGCACACGCGGCGGGAGTGAAGGTGCTGTTGCTGCTGGGCGGAGACTTTGCTGGTTTAGAGGCGAGTGGCGCGGGCCAGACCCTGGTCGACAACATCGCTGCGTTCGAAAAACAATATGGATACGACGGCGTAGACGTGGATTGGGAGTTTCCCGGGGACGACGGCGATCGGGCTTTTCTGGTGCAGTTGATGTCGGGGTTTCGGAAATCGAATCCCGATTACGTGTTGTCGATCGACGCGGCGCCGTGGGGCGGATCCGGATATGACCTGCATCATCTGAAGGTGTCACTCGATTACTTCAACATCATGATGTACGACTGCGCCGGGCCATGGACGGCGCATGGACAATTGAATTCGTCAATATTCTGGGATGTGCGCGATCCAGCGCCGGAGGAATGCCAGCCGGGCGGAAACGTGGATGGAGCGGCGAATATCTTTCTGAGGCAGGTTCCGCCCAGGCAGCTCAATATGGGCACGCCGTTCTATGGTTACGTTTATACGAACATCAATCAGCTCTTTGAATTGTGTCCGAATTCGGTGTGGACGCAGGATCATTCGTGTGACAACACGGTTTTCTCCGGGAATTACGGGACCGGTTTCAAGCCGATCATCAATAAGAATGGGTGGTATACGCAGTACGATCCCATCGCAATGGTTCCGTATATGTTGCGTGTCGATGGGAGCCGAGGATACATCACGTACGACGACGCGTTCTCGACCTATTTCAGGGTCTGGTATTCGGATTGGCAACGCGGGTTGGGCGGTACTTTTATGTGGTCGCTCGATGCGGACTACGACGGGCATTCCCAGGATTTGATGGACGCCATGTTCAGCGCGTCGAGCTGGAAGTGACCGTGGCTCAGGGAGCCGCTATTCTCACCTACCTGATGAGGAACGACTGAAGTCTAATTCGGACGCCTTACCGGAGATTTTCCAGCGTGACGCAGGTTCCAGACGACAGCGAGTCGGGCCCATTACCGTCGTCGTGAACCGGGGTCTACTCATGTGCAGTGCAGAGGAAAACGTGAATACTAACGGCTTCATCGCGAACGGCGGGGACTACGGAGCTGCGGCACTCAAACGGGTTATGGCTCTTCGCAAGCCAATGCTCATTGCGGTGGTTTTGATGGTTTACTGCTGTGTTGCTGCTGCACAAACTGCGCCGCCCACAATCAGCGGATTCTTGGTCGACGGTGTTAAGTCGAATAGAGCAGCGGTTGGGGCCACATTGACCATTCAGGGATCGGGCTTCGGCGCAACTATTGGATTCAGCACAGTTACTGTGGGAGGAACCCCGCTGGCGGGGCCGGGCATACGCGCTATCAGTTGGAGTGACACGAGTATCGTGGCAGTGATACCCCAAACGGTTAAGCGGCCCTGTAGTCGTGAAGGTTGCGGAACCAGGGCGCCACGTTTCAAGCAATCGGCCAAACCTGTACATTCGAGTTGAGATCGTAGGAATTATGTGTGATTCAGGACCGTGCGATTCGGGTCCAGTAGGCACACCGCTGACCTTGAACGGGAATGGATTTGGAACTTCGGATGGCAAGGTTACCTTTAACGGTGTAGAGGCTGTCACCGGTGGATGGACGGACAGCAGCATAACGATGTCAGTACCGGCAGGAGCGACAACCGGCCCGATCCGCGTCACGGTCGAAGGTCAGGTCAGCAACGGCTGGCCTTTCACGGTCACGCCTTAAATCAGCGTATTCGTCGGCCTGAACAATCTCTTTTCACATTCGTGGCAACTCTGTCACGAATCTCGATTTTCACAATCGCAAGATCGAGCATTGATCCCGCAAAATCGATTATTTGCCCGTTATGGGAATTGAGTAGCCGACAATCGCATTTGCCGGTTTGACCGAGCCTATCCAACGTGTTATAAATGCCCGTTTTGCGCTGGTACGCCGTGACCAGGGGAATAATGTCTCTAGTCATTTTGAACGGCGGAGCTGAGTAGCCCGCGCAAACTCCGACGCGGCCAAGCTTCATCACTCCTTTCGGTCTTGCGGTGGAAGCGTGTTCGGAATTCCGAAAAGATCCAGCAGAACCAGCACCGACTGCGACACCGCGGAGCGACATGCTGGACGTTTCTCGGAGTCAGTGCCTAAACACGTTTGTAATTCCTGACTACCGTTTCTAATACGGAGGACTCGTTATGTGTACTTCGCTTGCCACTGCTGCGTTCTTCAGCCGCCGCATGGCCTTAAGAATTTCAGCCGTCGTAGCGCTGCTTACCGTCGGTACCGCGTCGGCGTTTGCCCAGCCGGAAGCCGGCGGAGAAGCTTCGCTCAAGTTGCCCAGGCTCGATCTGGTCAGCTTTTTTAATGGCGCCATCGATGGCCACAAACTCCTACTGATTGGGATTCTGTTCTGCCTGTTCGGCCTCGGGTTCGGCATGGCGATTTATCTGCGGTTGAAGAATCTGCCGGTTCATCGTTCCATGCGCGAGATCTCGGAGCTGATTTACGAGACCTGCAAAACCTACCTCGTAACGCAGGGAAAATTCATTCTGCTGCTGTGGGTGTTTATTGCCGTCATTATCCTTCTTTATTTTGGCGTGCTGCAGCACATGGAAGCGATGCGAGTGGCGATCATCCTGGCGTTTAGCCTGGTTGGTATTGCGGGTAGCTATGGTGTGGCCTGGTTCGGTATCCGCGTGAATACATTCGCGAACTCGCGGACCGCGTTTGCTTCGCTGCCCGGAAAGCCGTATCCGGTGTATCAGATTCCGCTTGAGGCTGGCATGAGCATCGGGATGATGCTGATCTCGGTGGAATTGCTCATCATGCTGTTCATTCTGCTGTTTGTTCCGGGAGATTACGCTGGACCGTGCTTCATCGGATTCGCGATCGGCGAGTCGTTGGGCGCCGCGGCACTGCGTATCGCGGGTGGCATCTTCACGAAGATTGCCGACATCGGATCGGACCTGATGAAGATTGTCTTCAAGATCAAGGAAGACGACGCGCGGAATCCGGGCGTGATCGCCGATTGCACGGGGGACAATGCCGGCGACTCGGTTGGGCCTTCTGCCGACGGATTCGAGACTTATGGCGTAACGGGCGTGGCCCTGATTACGTTCATCCTGCTGGGCGTGAAAGATCCGAGCGTGCAGGTGCAACTGCTGGTTTGGATCTTCGTGATGCGCGTGATGATGCTGGTATCGAGTTCGGTCTCTTACTTCCTGAACGGCGCCATTGCGAAGGCCAAGTACGGCTCGGCCAACGAGATGAACTTCGAAGCTCCGCTAACCTCTCTGGTGTGGATCACTTCGATCGTCTCGATCGGACTGACGTATCTGATTTCTTACTTCGTCATTCCGACGCTGGGCACGGATAGCTCGCAGTGGTGGAAACTGTCGACGATCATCTCGTGCGGAACGTTGGCAGGCGCGCTGATTCCGGAACTGGTGAAGGCGTTTACCTCGGTGGAGTCGCGGCACGTGAAGGAAGTTGTGACTTCGGCGGAGGAGGGCGGTGCTTCGCTAGGAATCTTGTCAGGATTCGTAGCGGGCAACTTCTCCGGCTACTACCTGGGCCTCGCCATGATGATGCTGATGGCGATCGCCTATTACATGAGCACGATGGGACTGGCGGTAGCTGCGGGGATGCTGGCGCCTGCTGTGTTCGCTTTCGGGCTGGTGGCGTTCGGATTCCTGGGCATGGGACCAGTGACCATCGCGGTCGATTCTTATGGTCCAGTGACCGATAACGCACAGTCCGTGTACGAGCTTTCTTTGATCGAAGCGGTCCCGAATGTCCAGGGAGAGATCAAAAAAGACTTCAACATGGATGTGAACTTCGACCGCGCCAAGCATCTGCTCGAGGCCAATGACGGCGCCGGAAATACCTTCAAGGCCACGGCGAAACCAGTGCTGATTGGTACGGCGGTGGTGGGCGCAACGACGATGATCTTCTCCATCATCATGGCGCTGACCAATGGGCTGACGGATGCCGAGGGCGTGGCCAAGCTCTCACTGCTGTACGCGCCCTTCTTCCTGGGGCTGATCACCGGCGGAGCGATGATCTACTGGTTCACGGGCGCTTCGACGCAGGCCGTGACCACTGGAGCCTACCGCGCCGTCGAATTCATCAAAGGCAACATCAAACTCGAAGGGGTGGAGAAGGCTTCCGTAACCGACAGTAAGAAGGTAGTCGCGATCTGCACGCAGTATGCGCAGAAGGGGATGCTCAACATCTTCATCGCGGTGTTTTTCGGAACGTTGGCTTTCGCCTTCGTCGATCCGTTCTTCTTCGTCGGGTATCTGATCTCCATTGCCATCTTCGGCTTGTATCAGGCGATCTTTATGGCCAATGCGGGCGCTGCCTGGGACAACGCCAAAAAGATTGTCGAAGTGGAGTTGAAGCAGAAGGGTACGGATCTTCACGCGGCGACCGTAATCGGCGACACCGTGGGCGATCCCTTCAAAGACACGTCCTCGGTCGCCATGAATCCGGTGATCAAATTCACCACGCTATTTGGATTGCTCGCTGTGGAACTGGCGGTGCGGCTGGCCGTTGATCAAGGGACGACACTGACGCGCGTGCTGGCACTGGCGTTCTTCGTAGTGTCGTTCTTCTTCGTATACCGGTCGTTCTACGGGATGCGGATCAAGACGGGGAGCTAGCAGTCTTCCAAAAAGAACAAAATGCCATCCGGTTTACGATCGGATGGCGTTTTTCTTGGTGGAGCTACAAACCCTTTCACCACAGGGGACACAGAGGGCCACAGAGGAAACACAGGACCTTAGAACGATTGCTTCATCTTCGACTTTACGTTGTGGGCCAGTTTCTCGATTTGCTCAGCCTTTTTGATGGCGTCGACTGACATTACAGTTTGCTGGCTCTTCTCCAGATATTCCTTCAACTCCTGCGTGAGCTCCGCCATTTTTTCGGTGTCGCGTTTGATTTCGACCTGCCGCTGTTCGTTAGCGGCGATGGCCTGCTGCCTTTGTACCTGGTCAGTTCCGACCACCGGCGGCGATGACATTCCCTGACTCTGAGAAACGGACGGAGGAAGATGGATTTGCTGAGCCTGGGCGAGGCCAGCGAGTGTAAGCAAAGTGCAAAGGGCAGTCATCAACAGAATTTGTTTCGTCATGGTGAATCTCCCCAAGGGTCCCCAGTGGCAGGAGCCGAAAGTTGTTTGTGGAATTATGGCGCGGAAGCCGAGACAAAACAATAGGGTGCAAAAATCAGTACAGATCAGGGAGATTGGTGAGATCAGGGTTCGCGAAGCATTTCAATCGTTTGCAGCCGCGGGCAGCGCCTAAAGGCGCGGTTCAAGCATACTGCTTTGCGCGATGCCTGAAGGCATCGCCTGATACGAACCCGTCGTGTAATACGAACCCATCGCTTGATACGAATCCATCTTACTGTGGAATACGAACTTGTTTTCGCTGTGGCGGTTGGAGCAGAGGTTTGAGGCCGATCACGGCTTCCCAATGGCAAACGCTAGTTCGGGCCCTTCATTTTTTCTTTTACGCTCTTGGCTAATTTTTCGATCTCGTCGGCCTTTTTGATGACGTCGAGGGACAAGACATTTTCGTCGGACTTGTCGACGTACGACTTGAGTTCGACAGAAAGCTTTAGGAGCTTGTCGGTGTCATTCTTTAAGGCGGCTACTCGCTCTTTCGCTGCCTTCTTCTCCATGTCGTGCGTGATGCGGGCACGAGCTTCGTCGGCATCGGTCACGGGCGGGGAATTGATGTCGCCCGGTGTCTGGCGCTGGGTTTGTGCCGAAAGAAGGAAGGGACAAACCGCCAGGAAACAAATTGCTAAGTAATGTTGGGATCGCAATGGGACCTCGCAGCAAGTCGGCGAGCGTTACTCAGCAAAATTATACTTCCGGAGCATGTCATCGGGCAGGGAAACCCTTTCACCACAGGGGACACAGAGGAACACAGGGTAAAACAAAAAGCCAGGGCTTTTCGGCTCTGGCTTTCTGAACTCAACTTTTTTGTCACTGCCTACAGCGCGCTCATGTTGGCGAGGAACTCGGAGTTGCTTTTGGCTTTGCCCAGCTTGTCGATCAGCAATTCCATGGCTTCTACCGGGGAAAGTGGATTCAGCACTTTCCGCAGTACCCAGATGCGCGAGAGGTCTTCTTTGGGGATCAGCAGCTCTTCTTTACGCGTTCCGGAGCGCTGAATGTCGATTGCCGGGAAGACGCGCTTATCGACGAGTTTGCGCTCAAGGATAATTTCGCTGTTGCCGGTGCCTTTAAATTCCTCGAAGATCACGTCGTCCATGCGGGAGCCGGTGTCGATCAGGGCTGTGGCGATGATCGTCAGCGAGCCGCCTTCTTCGATATTGCGGGCCGATCCGAAGAAACGTTTTGGACGCTGCAGTGCGTTGGAGTCGACGCCGCCCGAAAGTACCTTACCGCTGGGCGGAACGATCGTGTTGTAAGCACGAGCCAAACGGGTAATGGAATCGAGCAGGATGACGACGTCGCGCTTGTGTTCGACGAGGCGCTTGGCCTTTTCGATCACCATCTCGGCTACTTGTACGTGGCGCGCGGCGGGTTCGTCGAAGGTCGAGGAGATGACCTCGCCCTTTACGGATCGCTGCATGTCGGTGACTTCTTCCGGACGCTCGTCGATCAATAGGACCATCAGAACAACTTCGGGATGATTCGTGGTGATCGAGTTAGCGACGTTCTGCAAGAGCATTGTCTTGCCGGCACGCGGCGGAGAGACGATCAGTCCGCGTTGGCCTTTGCCTAGAGGTGTAAGCAGATCCATCACGCGGGCGCTGGAATTATCGCGAGTCGTCTCGAGCTTGATGCGCTCCTGCGGATAAAGTGGCGTGAGGTTATCGAAGAGGATCTTGTTGCGGGCTTCGTCGGGAGACTCGAAATTGACAGCCTCGATCTTGACGAGCGCGAAATATTTCTCACCTTCGTGCGGAGGGCGCACCTGTCCGCTGATGGTGTCGCCGGTCTTGAGGTCAAATTTGCGGATCTGGGACGGGGAGACGTAGATGTCGTCTGGGCCCGGGAGGTAATTGTAGTCGGGAGAGCGGAGGAAGCCGTAGCCGTCGGGCAAGATTTCTAGGACGCCCTCGGCAAAAATGTGGCCCTCTTTTTCGCTCTGCGCCTGCAGGATTTTGAAGATGAGATCCTGCTTGCGCATACCGCTGGCACCGGGCAGATCCAAGGTCCTTGCGATCTTGGTCAGCTCGGTGATGTTCTTTTCTTTTAGTTCAGCTATGGTCATGACTCACCTGGACCCGTGCACTAGAACGTATTCGTTAGTGTCAGCGGGAGATTTTCAAAAGGAAGGGGACTCAGGAAAGATTGCACGCAATGCCAGGCAGGAAGGCGGGGCTGGTGTTAAGCAGCCCGCCGTTGTGCCTCGGCAACGTTCTCTGGTTCCGACAATACTGCCTGCCGCTCCGAGTCAGCGATCCGGTCCAGCACGCCATTCATGGTTTCCTGGATTCTAGTACTGGGCCGATGGAATTTCCGCGTGGCCTTGGAGGCAAGCTGGCAAAGCATATAACGATTCCGCAGAGTCTGTAAAGCATCAAACACACGATCAGAGCGCATGTGCTTTCAATCTCCTT
>Ga0126379_10001564_pt1 | contig 14071 bp, 10 predicted proteins | sample PanSoiMetPlot_24_FD_92640 | JGI IMG/M metagenome (GOLD analysis project Ga0126379, IMG submission 92640) | Tropical forest soil microbial communities from Panama - MetaG Plot_24 | ecosystem: Environmental > Terrestrial > Soil > Tropical forest > Bulk soil | place: Panama | collected 2016-02-17 | reverse complement strand
CTACCAGCCATATATCGTCCTCCGGTCTCGCCCCCGCCAGAACATGCAGCAGATCCTGTGTCGGATGTGCCCCATTTCTGGCCCCCTGCCACGGCCCCACCGACGTGGTGCTGCGAACTGGGAGGCTTTCCAGGCAATGGGATCCCTGTATTTCCTAGCGGACTTGGTCATCGAACACCGAGACCGCCCGCGATACCTGAACCCGGAACCCTGCTACTGTTCGGAAGCGGCGTTATTGGCGTGGCATCGATTCTCGGCAGCAAGCTGGTCCTCTAGCAGCTTTTGAACTGAAGGCTGTGGAGGGCATGCAGCGGCGGGTGTTTAGAAGGATTCGCTCTTAAATGGGCCGACAGTGGCAAGACCGAACCGGCCTAGTCGAGCCAATGAGGTCTGATCGGAAGGTAAATGTACATAAAGAATTCTTTCTCGCGCCAGGTTCTTATCTTCGTCGCTACATAAGAATGTCCCGCCAGGCAGTCCTGAAGGCGAGGCCAATACAAGAGCTGAGACTGACTCTCGCTACTGCCGGTCATAAACCGCGGTACTGGTGACCTTCTTGCCCGAAGAATCGGTGCCTGACACAGTTGCAGCGCGGCTTTTGCCGTCCGCCACGACCACGATTTTGCCGCAGAGCGTGACCTTGCCGTCCTTCTTGTTGGCGAAGGTCGTGGAATGGGCGTTGACTTGGGTGTATTCCCGCGAATCCGTGTCTGCACTACCTGTGACAGAATAATCTTTACCAGCGAACTTGCCCGTTTACTCGGTTTGCACCGTTTTACCATCGCTGCTGGTGCCGTCCGTTGTTGCCTTCACGCTGTCGCCGGTGGCTTCGTAGACTATCGTCGTCGTGTTCTTAGTGCCACGGGAGACAACATCGACTTTGCCTCGTTAAGCTTCCAGGTTCCCATGTTGCGGTTTTCGGCTGCGAAGTGACAGATAATCCGTTTTTTTGGGAGCAAGCACTCCGGTCCTAGCCCGCATGGGAGAGGAACCACCACCGGGACTTCCCATCCCGGGCTCCGACTTGTGTTCAGGTGCCACTTCAGCTATTTCGAGCTGGCAGCTTGCGATTTCTCTGGCAGTACCTTTGCCTCAGCCGGGGCAATCACCTTCTCGTCCAGCCGGGCAATGATTGCATTCTGATCCGTATAGCGGACAGGCTCCAGCACCCATGGGAACTTGCGGAAAAAGTCCCACATGCCCGGCTCCTCCTGCGACCCAAGCAACAGCGGCTGCACGAAAACCGACGGACTGTTGGGAACGATGGAGCGTAGTTCTTCGAGTAAGCTTTTGGCATCGGTGAGGTCGACAATCACGAAACGACACATGCGCGCTAACGTGGAGATTGTTTCGACTGTCGCCTGTGTGCGCGGCTTCTCGAAAGCGAAGAACACGGGCAATCGTCCACGTTTCCGCAGCGCATCCCGAATGGCCTCCAGAAACATCTTCCTTTCGGTTGTGAAACGACCGATTATTAACACGACTTTGGAGGTGATGGCTTCGAATACTTCGCGCACATTCTGATCGTTGAGAAGTAGGTAGATGAACTGCGCAACTTGCAGGTTATCGACCTGGACCTGTGGTTGGTTGTAACGCGTGATCACCAGATCCGACTGAATGGCTCCCTGCAAATTCAAATCCCAAGCCGAGATGCCATGCACAAGACAACCAGAAAGCACTGCATTTTCAAAGTCGGTGCGCACCAGCACCACTCTCTCTAGCGAAGCTTCGGTAAGATCAGCCGACCGCAGAGATGCCCAGCTCAGATCCGCCTCGCTTAGGTTTGCTCCGCTCAGCCGCGCTCCCCTCAGGTCCGCTCCCCTCAGGTCCGCTCCCCTCAGGACTGCCCCTAACAGGTTCGCCCGGCTCAGGTCCGCCCCTCTCAGGTCCGCGGCCCTTAGAACAGCCCCCAACAGGTTCGCCCCGCAGAGCATCGTCCAGCTCAGATTCGCGCCGCTCAGGTTCGCCTCGCTCAGGTTCATCCTACTCAGGTTCGCCCCTCTCAAGTCCGACCCCCTCAGATCCGGTCGAATGTCAGGGTTCGCCTGTCTCCATTCATTCCAGGATTCATATCCACTCTTGACCTTCGCGACCTGCTCTGGGTACACCATCTGTATAGCGTAACCTCGTTAATCAAGTAACTACGCCCTGCCACGCCTTAGCCGTGTAGCGTATTTTTTACGCTGGTATGTAGTGAGATTCGTGACCTTCTGCGAATTGCCTACAAACGTCGTTTGCGAAGCCAGTTGAGAAAACGCCCAATGCAGACCATCAGTCCGAGCCACACCAGCCAGAGAACCAGTCTTCCTGACAACATTCGGACACTCATAAGCGCCGCTTCCAGAGTGCTTCATTGATAAGCACAGCAATGCCAAGCAGAGCGTGGACGTAAAGGACCCAAAGTATCAGCCTTCCGATAATTGACCCCCTTTGTCGATTTGCAGCGTTATCATGTTTGTTAGAATTGGCGCGCCCCCGCGAATTGCTTAGACAGGCCGGAGGGCGATTCGCGGGGTTTTGTGTTTCTACTCACCTCTCCTTTTTGGAAGACCCGCGCCTCCTTGGAATGAACCCCGCATCTGGCGCCATTGCAATTTCCTCAAGCGACCAAGCTCGGTCGGAAACGCAGGGACATGCTGCCGCCCCCTGTGAATCGCAAAGTAAGCTCTATATGGCAGGGCTCTGATCTACGATTTCTGCAAGCCGACGGCGAATTGTAATTTGCGCCATCCTGTGACGAAACTGGCTCTCTTGAAGCTCGGCTAATCGTTTCGATCTGTGCGACCGAACCGTTGCAACGGCGGCGGCGACTCCTAGTGCACAGGTTGCAAATGTGAGCACTATAAGAAACAGTTCAGGCCAGGAATCACCAGCTTGACCGCCTACGATCGAGTGCATGACACTTTCCCTCCAATGAAGTGGCTAGCCACATGTGACCCATCTGCAAAACGTTCTGACGCGAGACTAGGCGGATTGGGTAATGACCACAAGAGAGCGAACGGCCCGCTCCGATAATCTCCCGATGCCGTTGCAGGCTAGAGATGAATGAATGGAGAAGACAGTGTAGTGTCGGTCCAAGCGGGGCGCCCTCTTATAATGCATTGTAAGTGGCCAAGATAAAAGACACTTGTTGACCGCCAAACTGCTGACTTCATTAACGCATATTACAGCGTGGCGTGATGACGCCTTACGTTTTTTACGATGGCAGCCCAGAATGGGCTCTGTGCACGTCGGCTTTGAGTAGAGCGAATCGACAGCAAGTACCACCCAAGCCATGCTGTCGATGTCCACAAATAGGCGATGGCGTCCGCTCGAATGCCCGAAACAAGCATTGCAACGGCGGCGAAGTTAAGCACATAGAAGGTCCTGAGCGACGTTCGCTGCGCAATGAAGTACAGAACAGCGGGAAAGGCAATAACTTCGTCGAACGGCCAGCTGTACGGCGCGGCCCAGAGCGAAATAATCAAGACCAATAAGCCTTGTCGGTTCCATTCCCACTCACTATGGAAAAAGTACCAGATAGCCCATGAGCAAGCTAGAGCACAGGGAATGAACTGCAGCCAAACCACATTCCGGTTGAGGAGATAGCGCATCCCGGAACCGATGCACGTTGTGAAAACAACATTCCCGCGCTGCAATTCAGGCAAGTAGTCAGCCACTATCGAGTGTTTGAAGTACAGGGCAATGGATAGTGCAGTGAGAAAACCAATGGCGGTGCCGGCGAATAGGCGGCACGTCCGGTGCACTATCATCCAACATAAAACCACAATGAAGAACGGAAGCAAGATATGTGGCTTGATGGCAGCCAATACTAGCGACATGCCGGCAAGGAACGGGCGATTTTGATGCCATCTGAGAAAAAGGCTTACACCTAGAAGCATGAACGCAGAACTTTGCCCAATGATGACGCAAGCAAGGAAAGGTGCAAAGGCGTACACAACGGGCGGAACCGGCCCGTCATTTCGTACATATGCCCACAGCAACCTGACGGAAATCAGGATGCAGAGCACAGTCGCGATCGCCCACAACATTCCAAAGAGGGAAGGCGACAAGAAGGCGAACGGGAGCGTAAGAAATAACGCATAGGGTGGGTTGCGCATTACTAGCGGGACCGAAGCCCTAAACCCGACCGAGTGCTCTAACTGCAGGACGGCTTGTTGGTCATAGGGGTTTTGGTGATGAATCAGGAGCTGTGCAGCCGCCCAGTACGAAACTGCGTCTGTCTCTGCAATGTGTCTGGCGCCCGGGATGAGAATACCAATTATGTACGTAGCCAGTATCAGCACAAAAACTGCAGACCAGAAGTAGCGCTTCATGCCTTCAAAATAGCTCAATTGTTTGGACTCCCAAAGAGAAATAGCCCATGCCGAAATCACAGCAATCGTGAGTGTCCTACCGTCAAGTCCTTGTCGCAGAAGACGAAATACGTAAAAAATTACCAGAAACTTGAGGCCGGTACGGGAGTGGGGATGGCCTTATGACGGCCTAGCGGAAGCACTCGCAATTGCTCGAAAGCGAGTTTCCGACACCAAGCAATTAAGCCCAAGTTTAGAAACCTGCGATCTGGCCTTTCGTTCTAAAGTGCATTCGCGCGCTCACGTCAGAAGCGGTCAGACACCCACAGGAACTGCCACTGGTGTCGAACTGAACTTTTCAGCCCTCCTCAACACCAAAGCTGATCCAAGATAGATAAGCAGTGCCAATATGCTAATCGCGTGAGAGCCACCAATCATCGTTAAGTTCTCCAGCAAACCCCCAAGCGCAGCCCCGAGCATGTTGATTCCCAGGATGCTGGCAGGAGATGGCACATCTTTGAAGCTGTTTGAGAAGATCAATCCAGAAAAGAACACCGGAAGGGCAATCAGAAGGCCCGCAACCATCCCCAGCGTCGCAGACGACGTAAAACGCTCATAAGGAATCATCGACGAGATCACAAGAGTGGTAAACAGACAGGTGTAAGTCACCCTCCTCGAAATGGATAAATACCCGACCATCATGTTCGCCGCCAGTGCCATAACGAGAAACGCGCTTATCACAACAGCATTCACGACCCAAGTTGAGCCGAATATCAAGGACAACCTAGACACGGCATTGGTTTCAAGCAGGAGAAAACCGGCACCCAACAGGAAAAAGTGAACGTTATTTCGCTCTCTCAGAAGGGCAAATCCGATGTTGTCGTGGATGATCTTTCTCATACAGAGCCACACAACCACCAGCGAAACAAGGGTCCAGATTGGAATGGTCCTCCTCGGGAGATAGACGAAAGGCCAAGAGTCCGTCGTCACAGGAACAGCAGCTGCACTCTTAACTAAGGTTGGGGTGAGGTCCTCAATTCCAGGAACCTGTGCCGCCTGTGCTTTGCCATACACGAACAACACCCCGGAACTGTCGTATCCAGTGAAAAGAGCCTTTGGCGCGGAGCCCAATCCTTCTGTTAAAGTTGCAAATTGTCTCGTGGTAACGAATCTGCGCCCGCTGGCGAACGCGACGAATATGCTGCCATTATCTTTCAACAAGTTTTTGGCGTGGCGAAAGCTCTCAACCGTGTAGACATAGTTGTCGAGCCTCAACGACGAAAAACTGCTCAGCAAGGTGTGAGAATCCAGGTGACCGAATATGATGACATCGTATTTCCGGTCAGCTCGATTGAAGAATGCCCTAGCATCATTGACGATGACTGAAACCTTTGGAGACTTATATGGCTCCTCTGGGTGATACCGACGACCGAGTTGCACAATTAAGGGATCAATTTCCACCGCGTCCACGTGTCGCGCCCCGTGACGCAGTGCGGCTGCAACATCGTTTCCAGTGCCTGCGCCCACAACGAGCACATCGCCTGGGTCGTCAAGCATCGTATAGGGAAGGTCGTACCAACGCGCAGCTTCTTTATTGGGCTGGTATTCCGGGTACCGCGCAAGGAAGTCAGATGAGAGATCGAGCGCTTTTTGGTGGTAATCGTGGTTGACATCAAGGACGTAAGCTGCGGGTACTGACGATCCAGCGGGCGGAACAAGCCCACGAAAATCTATCCGGTAGTAAGGCGACCAAAAAACATTGGGTTCCGGTATAGATGTGACCACAACGACCACTGCCATTGTCAACAGGAGAATCCGCTGCTTGTACACAAACGGGGCTAACAGGAGACATCCCGTCAATATCCATGCTGCAGGTGCGGTGTCATTGAACGCCATGGCTGTAAACAGCAGCATGCCTGCGAGGCCTCCGGCCAAGTTAGCCGAATAACCGGGTAATTGCTTGCAGTGCTTCAACTCTCTTGCTGTTAGCCATCCGATATAAACAAAGAACCCCATCATCACCGAGAAAAGTGCGGCAAGTACGATCGCGCAAATAAGCGCTATGAAAAACGGCACCGCGCGTGACGGCGCTAGTCCCCAGAGGAAGTCGTCATTCGTGAAGACGCCGACGTGAGTTAATCCGAGTAGCTGTGAATATCTCGAAGTCAGAAACACGCTAGCAAACAGCGCCGGGAACCACTTGTTCAGGCGGGTGGGGAAGTCTGGGAGCACCATGCCGACGCCGATCCCGCAAAACCCGGCGAGCAGCGCCACGTTTTTTAGGTAAGCGAATATACGTATCTCGGTTCCGATGTACCTGATGATAAGGACCTCGAAGTACAAGGCCGCCATACTGATGGCAAAGACCCTCAGCAGAGAAATACGTGACGCAAGCTGGTACTCAGAATCAGTATGCAGGTCGCTGGGCGTGGCGATGGCCTCTGTCATTGCTTGCTCCTGAACTCACGGAATGTGCTAGGCATTGCCATTCGGTTAAATCGCCGCTCATCTGCGGCAGGACCGATTGGCACGACGAATCTAAGGCACGATTCTTGCCATTTCAAAGACTTGGGTAACATGTGGGGGTTATGGAGATCGGCCTCGACAGTCTGTGCAACTGTTTGCATATAGTGAGCCGTCTGTTGATCTATCCTGAGCGGCAAGGGCCGCTACTGGACAAGAAAAAGCGGCTAGGGCGGTCTACTATGTAATATTTAATAATATAGTGACATAACGCTGTTTTGTGGTACTGTTCCTGCATGGGTAATCCAGCGGGAGTTCGCAGAGATTTTGATAAGTTGGAGCAGCGGCGGATGGAAGCGGCGCGGCTCCTGGAGAAGGGATATAGCCAGTCCGAGGTGGCCCACAGAGTTGGCGTGCATCAGCAAGTGTGCCCAATTTTGTGCCCTGTGGCGGTTTGGATGCGCTTAGTTCGCTTGCACGCGAGGAGTGAGAAACCCGCATAAATACTGGCGAGTGTAACTCCGCACAAATGTCCTAAACTATTGATTCTCCTTGAAACCAATGTTCGGGACCAGGGGATAGGAGGTTCAAATCCTCTCTGCCCGACCAATTTAAAACCCAAAGTCATCATTTTAATTGCTGTGTGGTGACGCCATTAACTCTCTGATATAAAGCTGCTACAGAATCTATGTATATCATGCGCCATTCCGGGCTGCGGTCGAGTAAATAAGTCAAAGATGTATTCGGTGGGTATAGAACATAGTCTATTTTATATTTGTTAAGTATATCGAAAGGTCTGTTAGTACGGCTAGCCTGCAGGTATTCTTCGAAGACGCCGCTGTAGACGAAGATGTCCGTTCGCCCATCGGCAAAGGTCTTGATCTGGGGTGCGTTCCATTCGATATATCCACCAAAGTCATATCTATGGAAGAGGGGTCCGGTGATGTTCGTCTGCTCCATATAATGTAGGGCCTCGCGGGGAAAATTCTTGTCAATTGCGCGTTGCAGCCGCTCGGACGTGGGGAATGCCCACAGCAACAGAACGAGAATGGGCAAGGCTGCAGCCAGGTTTCTCCAGGAATTGTCTTTGCCGGGATCGTAAGTGGGACAAATCTGCAGTTTGGGCGAAAGGATTGGGACCACTACAATCGCCGCAAATGATAGAAAACGAACATGGTTCAATGCACTCCACAGGGCAAAACTCAACATGACCAGGTCACGCACTGCCCACTTACGCTGTGAAAGCAATCCGACACCTAGTACCAAAAATAGCATTGAGAGCGCCATCTTCCCGTTCAAGCTATGGAAATCCACGGATTGCCATTCGACCACATTGCCCAGATTCGCCTGCTGTCGAAGCAAGAGGTCAAACGGGTACCAGACGAGCTTGTACCCATAAGGGTTGACCAACAAGGCAGCCAAGGAGGCGGCCGTTGCCAGCAATAGTTTGCGCAATTGCCCAGGCTTCCAAGGTTCGGCTATGATCCGCCCTTGCTGCTTCTTCACCAGGCCGGAAAGAGTATAAATGCCGACAATGACAAAACCAAACACCCAGGAACCGTGAAAGTTGATCCATACCGCAAACAAAGGTGGTATGACCCAAGCGCTTTTCCCAGTTTGCTGAAATCGCTCGAGCGCAATCATTAGGAGCACCAGGCATAGGTAGCCGAAGTGGTCCATCCGGGGTCCTGAAGAACTCAGACCAAGAAGTAGCGCGGCAATTATCATCAGGGCGGCGTCACTGCAATCCGCCCGGCGCCAGCATGACAGGTAGTAGACCCCGCCGAATACCAGGCACAAAATTAGTGTGTTTGTGGCCGCCATACCCCGCAGGCCGAATGACTGGTATCCGAGGTAGTACGGCAACTCAGCCAGCCACTCGTGGTTCAGCAGAGCTGCGCCCGGCGTGGTGAAAGTGTAACTGTCCGTCTGTAGAAACGAGTGGGTGGCCAGCAATTGGCGCGCATTGCGCAGGTGGAACCATATATCGGATTGTGCGATCAGCAGGGGCGTCAGAAGTGAGATGATCAATGCAATCAAGCAGAACCATACCAATGGTAAGGGAAAAAAGCATCTACTCGCCCACAAGGTGTCGAGACGTTGGCTCGGAGGTTTCTTTGGATCCAGGCCCATTCGGTAATCTCCTGCCGTGCAGCGGCTGTTAGTGTACGGTACAGCAAGTGCATTACCACTATTGGAGCGCGGTAAAACGCGGAGGCCATCGCGACCTAGCTAGATCAGCCTGGCGCTGCAATTGCTTGCACCAAATGAGCTTTGGCCGATGTGTGGCCCAATTCCAAGAGCAGGAACAAATAGAAAGCGGAATAGATTTTGAACCCCGCCTCGAACGTAAAACCGCTCCAAGGAAATCCGGGCCCTTGCTCTTCAAGTCAGAGTACAACAACCCGGATGTTAGGAAACCGGAACGGACAAAGAACAGGCCTACGCCGACCCAGCGCAAGTGGAAAATAGACAGATAGGGAACATGCAAAACAACACCGCTAACACGGCGCGCCCACGTGGCAGATCGGACTCGGGACTTCTAGCTAGTGGGCATCGATCCGTTGGAAGACCAGATGCGTTTGCTTTAGGTCGGCGTTGTTCTCGAAGAACCGCCATGCGTCGGCACGAGATTGAAGCCGCCCGCGTGCATTTGAGAGACTAACGTTTCAATCTTTTGGTTGTGCCCTGCGAATGTACACACCGACGTCTCTACACGACCCGCGCTTACGTATTGAGCAACCTCATTTGCAATTAGGTCCGGATGACTTCGCTGATACAGCGCGCAGATCAGAAGCGCCGTAGCTTCACCCAGACCCTCCAAACGTGGATGGCAACCAGGGCTGGCCAAGGCTCATTACGTGCAACACTTTGCACTTAACATAGCCGAAGCCCATACGATTCAATGGCCGATCAAGGCTCTGCCGCGGCCTAAAGTCCAGAGTTTGGACCAAACCACTCCATGGCTAGCTGGGTGCAAGCAAGCCTGAACCGTATCCAGCTTACTGCGATCCGGATGGGATCATAAGGAACTGCCGCTCAAGATAAGCAGTCACGCGCCGCTGGCCCGAGCCCACCTGAACGTTTCTCGTCCATGTCGTAAAGTTCTGCTTCCGCATGATGACGACATGCTCTCCCGGAGCAACGGTGACGGTCAATGGAGTTTGACCAACCAACTTGCCATCCAGATAGATTTCGGCCCCTGACGGATTCGACGACAAATCAAGTTTGGCTTGCGGTGGCGGCGGAGGCGGTGCTGCCGGTTTGGCCTCAGGGGTCGCAGATGAAGTGTCTGCCGACGCCGTCAGCGATGCTGGAGTGGACGAGTCTACGTCACAATTCACATAGTAAACCGATAGCGGCGCGCTGACACGCACCTGGCTGGACTTGGCCACTGCATCGCCCTGAATGTCATTCACCAGCTGCTCAAGCAGTTTCTCCCGTTTGTGATCGGAATCGACGCTGTAATGCGACACCTGGCGACCGCGCTGGTCGTAGACGTGAATCACCAGCTCTTTCTTGGATGCGTCAATACGCTGCAGGTCGATGCTGTTCGTGGGCGCCGGCGGGACGACTCCGGAATAGGAATAACTCCAGGTGCCGCCGTAACTGCTGATACCGGCGAGGTCGCCAGAGGCCGGTCCGGAACTGGTGTAGGTGTGCGCCGAAGGAGACAGCCCAGCGAAGCTGGCCTCGGTGGTCGAGAAGATCACCACGTAATTGGCTGTCGTCGCGGCAGGTATTTGCGAGAGGCACAACTCGGGGTGGCCATCAACGTGGTACTTCTTGCCAAGCCACTTAGCGGTGAACTTGGGAATGGCAGGAACAGGCTGTCCACCCTCGGCCATAGCGAATGAGATGGTTTTGGCGCATGACGCAGAGGCCGAAGGCGTCGGGGCTTCCGCTACTGCGGTTGTTGCTATTGCTGTAATTACGAATAGGCCAAGCGTTACTTTCATGATGGCTCGTCAACTTTCACACAGTTGTTTTTCTCAAACTCCATACTTTGTCGCAATTGTTCTACTGCAGCAGCGCTACCTGAAGTCCCGTAAATGAAGGCTTGGGATTCAAGAACATATATATGCTCGTCGATCCACCCAGATTCAATACATCCGTTACTATGCTGCCGATGGTGAAAGAACCTGCGGGAGAGTTTCCAGCTAAATTGAAGGTAGCACCGTAACCTGTCGAGTCACAGGGTTGCGTGCCCGTGCCGTTAGCCAGGTGACACTGGTGGAAGTACTGGAAGCCTGACACGATGGAGGAACCGCCTCCCTGCCAATCGGCACTCGCAGCGGCGGAGCGATCCTGCCAAAAGACAAAGCCTCTATACTGGCCAGTGGGATCTGCGTAGTTTACGGAGATGCCATTGCTACCGGGACATGGGCCGAGAAGAACGTTGCCCGTTATACTAGCAGGAACCTGGGGAGGGTTGGAACCGCCACCCGGGCACTGCAATGAAACTGATACCACGGGACCGTTACCAACATCGTTCGAACCGCCAGCAATGTAGTATGGGTCGACATTGTGGCCATTGCCGTTCACTCCTTTGCCCGAGTTGGCATTCACACACAGGTTAGAGTTTTTGGACCCTCCTGAGCAATTTATGCCAGTCCCAGAGAAGTAAAACAGTACCCCACCCGATCCGTCTCCAGTTGCCGTGCTAACTCGAACTGTAGAGTTCGACGCAAGTTGCAGACCGCCCGTAACATAGTAGAGTCCCGGATCAAAGATCGCCGTGCCACCGTTACCACCCTGTTTTTTTACGTTAATACCGGAAGGGTATAATCCAGCGGTGTACTCAGTGCAGCCGTCCGGGTCCGGACAACCATTCGTCCCGTGAGGAACGTTAGTACTTGTTCCATTACTCAGGCCTGTCGAACTTGGTGCAGTTATATTGGCATACGGATCAGCTACCGGTGGCGTAGGGTACAACCACTGCCCAGGTCGGTTGCCCCACAGAACTGTTCCCGGTGCTGTCTGCGGTCCGCCATAGGTTGCAAAGTCACCGCCGCAGCTACCGGGGCAGCTCGGCCCCGCCAGGCTCAAATCAACTTTCGCGCTGCCAGCTATGTTTACCGCCGCCGGATCGCTCGAGTTAACTTCTACGCTTGTCGAAGGACCGCCCGTAATTGTAACGACGGGACTACCCTGCACATTAAATGAATTGGTCAAGGTTGGATGCAACACGATGATGGGCGGGGTGGTCGGCAGTGCAGTTAGACCACATACGGAGGTAACGTGGACTGGCGTAACGCTTCCATGTACCGGAATAAATGAGGATACGTTTCTGGTTGCATCCACTTGAACAAAAGGTACGGCGACTCCTGAAGGTGGGCTGTGACCTGTAACACTCGTCGGGAACGTCATCTGTACAGTGTCCTGCGGATTGGCACCAGAGGTATGACTGAAACCGTTGTAACCCCCGATGATGCACGGGGCGGCTCCCGGAGTAGAGGCGCAGGTAATGGTTGCTCCCGCTGTCGGAGTAAAACCCATGTTCGCGGTCTGTTGTCCCAAGGCAACCATATACAAGTCGACGGCTGCAGCCTGGCAGGTGGCATCCGCCGCGGTCCGCGCCAGTTGCCGCTGGTGCCAGAGATTGGTGTAGTCGGCGGCGAAGGCGATGAATCCGACAAGCAGCAGAATGACCAGAGCTACGTATACCATCACCTGCCCATCGTCCTTATCGTGCATTGGTCTAGTCATCGTCTCTCCTTCCCTTGGCGCTAGGCACCAATAGCCCGCATCACGACTACTTTATGAAGCGTAAGCGGCGCATTGCCAACAACCAAAAACGCTCCTGAAATCAGCGGATTCACTGTATACACAATGTCCACCTGGTTCGATATCAATCCAGATCCACCAGCGGCAGGGGGGGCCTCCGGATCTGCATACTGCGGGTATGACGTGAATGTGCCGCCGTTCGGTGTTTGACACAGTGGTATTAATACGGAACCATTACTAACTTGTCCTTGGTTCAACGTGCATACGCGGACCGGAGTAGTCGATGCAGAAGACCCGATCGAGTTTGTAACGTTAGTGTAGATCAAGGCAGTAACGCTGCCAGCGGGAGGTGTTTGTTGCTGTACCGTGCTAGTGGTTCCCATGATCGAATATTCAACACCTATCCTGGGAGCTGTAGCCAGTTTCAAAGATACGGCCCAAAAATATCCTGCATTGATCGCATTAAAGAGCATGTAGATAATGAATGGCACGGTAATTGCGCTCTCCAACAGACTTTGACCGCTTTCGCTATGTATGCGCTCCGACTTCGCTTTGATCTTCATTCGTCAGTGCCTCCTGCAGATTAGTACTCTGTTACTCCCTGCGCATAGGCGTTCATGGTTGGAGGGTTAGCCATAATATTGGAAAGATATGGCACGTATGTGTAGCTGACGGTGATAGTTACAGTGTCGGGAGGAGCGCAGGTACTGGCACAATTGACCGTAACATTGATCTTGCTCGTGTCGTGGAGTGAATAGGAAGCGTATTGCTTCACTACGGCAGTAGCCCCGCTGGTAGAGGTGCTATGGACAATGGCATAACGCAGCCCTTCGTTAGCGGCATCCGCTAGAACGGTGTAGGTATAGACCAGACTGCTGAATTCGATAGTGCCAAAGACTACGATCACGACTAGGAAAAAGGTGATAGCCGCCTCGATCAGGCCACTTCCCTTCTGGTCCTTATCGAGCGCAATTGCAAATCTACGGAACCGCAATCGTTTGGGCATAGCTTGCTCCTGAACTAGCACGTACTCGAGCTTCGGTAACATTGAAGGCTTCACAGTGCTGGACGAAGCACGCGACAGCAAAGAACGGACTACGCCAGCCACCATTAGACATAGACCGCGTTGGTCCGCATTCACCTCTTTGTTCCTTCGTCCCATTTTAGGTTTCCGCCGTTTTTGCCTTGCGGGCGCACCAGCCTGCGGAGGCTTGCAGCGTTTAGCAGCCAGGCTTAGAAATCAGGCCCGGACCCTTAAGCAATGACTCCAACGCCTTTAGAGCCAGAACAGCTCACCTAAGGCCTTGTCTTCTCAAACAGCAAGAGCCAGTCACCAGCCTTCAATACGAAGTTCATCTCCGATCGAGGTGCGAGACTGAGCAATCGCACCCACGGGCAACTCGAGGACGCAACGCGCCCTCCAGTGCAACCCGCTGAGCCGATAAGGAACCATCGACGGCTGCACATGGACCACTCGCCAATTTCGATCTAAGAACAGAACGTCAATGGGAAAGCGCATCCCAATGCTATGAACGGCTTGAGACGGCATGATGAGCAAACCTGTGGCCGGGGCGAGACTGCTTTTG
>Ga0126379_10001563_pt1 | contig 14072 bp, 19 predicted proteins | sample PanSoiMetPlot_24_FD_92640 | JGI IMG/M metagenome (GOLD analysis project Ga0126379, IMG submission 92640) | Tropical forest soil microbial communities from Panama - MetaG Plot_24 | ecosystem: Environmental > Terrestrial > Soil > Tropical forest > Bulk soil | place: Panama | collected 2016-02-17 | reverse complement strand
TTCTTGATGGCCTCCCGGAACGCCTGGAGCGGCTGCGCCCCGACCAGGACCTCGCCGTTCACGAAGAACGTCGGCGTGCCGCGCACGCCGGCCGCGCGCCCCTCGGTGACGTCGAGCCGCACTGCCTGACGGTGCCGCCCGCTGTCGATGCACGCGGTGAACGCGTCGGCGCTCAGGCCCAGTCGAACCGCGTAGGACAGGAGTTCGGGCTTCGAGAACGACGGCTGCGCGACGAACAGGAGGTCGTGGTATTCCCAGAAGCGGCCCTGCTCGCCCGCGCAGCGCGCGGCCTCGGCGGCGGGCACCGCGCCCTCGTGCGTGGCCAGCGGGAAGTCCTTGAAGACCAGTCGCACCTTGCCCGAGAACTCCGTCAGCACGTGGCCCAGCACCTGCTGGGCGCGCTTGCAGTAGGGTCATTGATAGTCGGAGAACTCGACGATGGTGACGGGCGCGTCGGCCGGCCCCCTGGTCATCACCGGATCGATCGTGAACTTGTCGGTGTCCGCCGCCGCGGGCGACATCTCGAGCGCCATCGCCACCAGGGCCAGGCCGAGCGCGCGTCTCGTGCGCCGGCCCGGGCCCTCGCCCGTGTAGTAGACTCGACGCTCGGAGGACGAACGGGTGGGTTTCTTCCTGCGCGTGGTCGTGAACATCCTGGCCATCATCCTCGCTGCCGCCATCGTGCCCGGCGTCCGGCTAGACGGCGTCCTGGCCGCGATCGCGGCGGGAGTGCTCCTGGGGCTGGTGAACGCGATCGTGCGCCCGGTCCTGCTCATCCTCACGCTGCCGATCACGCTCGTCACGCTCGGGTTGTTCCTGCTGGTGCTGAACGGCCTCTGCTTCTGGCTCGTGGCCTCCGTGGTGCGCGGCTTCACCGTGTCGGGGTTCTGGGCGGCGTTCCTCGGCGCGCTCGTGGTCAGCGTCGTGAGCTGGGTGGTCACCGCGCTGGTGAGCGACAGCGGCAAGGTCGTCCTCATCACCCGCCGCCGCTGACCCGCTCGAAGGGGACCGCCGAGGCCCCCTTCGATGAACTCACGCCGCTCGCCCTTCCTCGATCGACGTGATGATGTACGTGCCGCTCTTCGCGTCGCGCTCGAGGGTCAGGATCTTCTGCTTGGCCGCCTCCTCCAGGAGCTTCGAGAACGTCGAGTAGCCGTAGTACGACTCGTTGAAGGCCGGGTTCTTCCGGATCATCGTCTGCTTCACCATCGAGCCCCAGAGCGTGTCCTTGTTCTCGCGCAGGAGCGCCTGCACCGCCTCGATCACCTGGGCGAAGGCCTCGGCCTTCTTCTCGGGCAGGCCGCGGAGGGCCGTCGTCTTCTTCGATTCCCGGATGAGGTCCTCGTAGAAGATGAACTCGTCGCAGTTGCCCACGAGCAATTCGGAGGACGACGACTTGACGCCGAGGCCGATCACGTAGCGGTCGTTCTCGCGCAGCTTCGAGACGAGCGGCGAGAAGTCCGAGTCGCCCGACACCAGGGCGAACGTGTCGACGTGCTGCTTCGAGTACGCCAGGTCCATCGCGTCGACGACCATGCGGATGTCCGCGGAGTTCTTGCCGCTGTAGCGGCTCTGGGGCACGTCGATGAGCTCGATGGCGTGCTCGTGGAACGGCCGCTTGTACTCCGCGTAGCGGTTCCAGTCGGCGTAGGCCCGCTTCACCATGATCTTGCCCTTCTCGACGAGGCGCTCCAGCACCAGCTTGATCTCGAAGGCCTCGTACTGCGCTTCCTTGACCCCTCGGACGATGTTCTCGAAATCGATGAACATCGCCAGCTTCCGGTCGTCGCTCATCCGCTCAGTCCTTCCCGTTCGAATGCGGGTCCGGCGGGCTGCCGGACGCCGGTGGGGTGAGCGAGCCGGGGCCCGCGTCGTCGCGCCACGCGTCCATTATAGGGGCCGGCCCCGCCAATGTGCGAAGCCCGTCAGCGGCGGAAGACCACATGGATCGCTGCCGTCCCGACCACCCGTCTGGCGCAGCGCAGGAAAGCCTGCCTCGCGTCCTCGGCTCCGGCGCCGAGATTTGACAGTACAGTGACACCGTCCCCGGGTTCGGCTGATAGGGTTCACTCACCAGGCCCGGATGCCGATGTGGCCATGGGAGGTGGGGCGAATGTGGAAGAACACGGTAGTGGTGGCGCTCGCGCTGGGCCTCCTGACGGGAACGCTCGGCGTGGGCTTGTCCGCGAGCGCCGAGCGGCCGCTCCGCGTCGGCGAGGCGGCGCCGGACATCGCCGGCGGCCCCTGGATCAACAGCGAGCCCTTGTCGATGGACAAGCTCCGCGGCCGCGTGGTGTACGTCGAGTTCTGGACGTACGGCTGATACAACTGCAAGAACGTGATCCCGCAGTTGCGGGACTGGCACGCGAAGTTCGAGAAGGCCGGCCTGACGATCGTAGGCGTGCACTCGCCCGAGTTCTCGTGGGAGAAACCCTACGACAAGGTGGTGGCCGCGACCCGGGAGCTCGGCGTGAGGTACCCCGTCGTGCAGGACAACGACTTCGCCATCTGGCGCCGCTACGGCAACTGGGCGTGGCCGGCCGCCGTCATCGTGGACAAGAAGGGCGTCGTCCGCTACACGCATGTCGGGGAAGGTGGCTACCGCGAGGCCGAGGACGTCATCAGAAAGCTCGTCGCCGAGCCGTGAGCCGCCGTCGAAGCCCGCCGCTCGAGAGCCGTCCGCCTCGCGCGTGAAGCGATTCGGCATCCTCACCTTCGGATTCGGCGCGGTCATCGCCGCCACGGCCATCCTGGCTGTGCTCGGGTATCTGTCGCTGCGCCAGTGGGAGGCGTCGTCCGACCTCCTGTTCCGCGAGCAGGCCCGCGACATGGCGGCGATGGCCGCGGAGAAGGTGGAGATGGCGATCCTGAAGCGCGAGGCGGAATCCCTGAGCGGGCTCGAGGCGATCGTGCAGGACCCCGGGCTCCGCGACGACCTCATCCAGGAGCGCGTCGACGGGTGGAAGGCGAAGACGCCGCTCTTCGACCGCGCGTACCTGTTTGACCGGCGGGGCCGGCTGCTCTACCCGCGCCAGGTCGCGGAGGGGGGCGACGCCGCCATCTTTGCCGCGCTGCTCGCGGAGATCTCGCAAGGGTTCTGGGAGCGCGGCGGTCGTCGGCACTTTACGGTAGGCGAGCAGGTCGTTCTGGCCGCCGTCGTCCCGGACTCCCCCCGCGGGCCGGTGCTGGCCGCCCTCGGGCGGAACGAGGACGTGCTGCGGCGGGACGTGCTCGAGACCACGCTCGGCGGGCTCGAGGGGAAGAGCACGCTCGCTGTCGTCGACCGCGCCGGCCGCCCCGTCTACGCGTCGCGCCCGCTCGATGGCGCCGAGCGCATCCTCGCGGTCGGCCTCGGCGAGACGTTGCCCGCGTGGCAGGTTGCGCTGTACCAGCCGGGTGGCGCAGCGCCGAAGGACGCCATGCGTCGCCAGCGCATGATCTTCATGGGCGCCTTCGCGCTGTCGCTCGTGGTGATCGCGCTCGGCCTGGTCGCGACGTATCGCCTCGTGCGCCGGGAATCGGAGATGGCGCGGCTCAAATCCGATTTCGTCGCGAACGTGTCCCACGACCTGAAGACGCCGCTCTCGCTGATCCGCATGTTCGCCGAGACCCTCCAGATGAACCGGGTGTCCGACGAGGCGACGCGCCGGGAGTACTATGCCGTCATCACGCGCGAGAGCGAGCGCCTCACCCGCCTGATCGACAACGTGCTCGACTTCTCGCGCATCGAGGGCGGGCGGCAGCGCTACGACATCGCCCCGGCCGCCGTGGAGCCCGTGATCCAGGAGGTGATCGAGGCGTTCCGCTATCCGCTGGCGCAGCAGGGCTTCAAAGTGGACGTGGAGATCACGCCCGGCCTGCCAGACGTCCCGATGGACGCGGAGGCCGTGAAGCAGGCCCTCGCGAACCTGGTCGACAACGCGATCAAGTATTCCGGCGAGCGCCGGCGCCTCTCCGTGTCGGCCCGGCGCGACGGCGACCACGTAGCGATCGAGGTCGCCGATCAGGGGGTCGGCATTCCCACCGGCGAGAGCCAGCGGATCTTCGAGAAGTTCTACCGCGTCGGCCGGAGCGAGACGCAGGGCCGGCGCGGCAGCGGCGTGGGGCTGGCGCTGGTGAAGCACATCGCCCTGGCGCACGGCGGCCGCGTGACCGTGGACAGCCGCGTGGGCGAGGGCAGCCGCTTCACGGTGCGCCTGCCGATCGGCGCGGTACCCGCGACGCCCGCGACGGAATGAGGGGGCCAGCGTGCCGCGGATCCTGATCGTCGACGACGAGCCCGAGATGGTGCGGGGGCTCGAGGACAACCTGCGCTTCGAGGGCTACCAGACCGTCTCCGCCACGGATGGCGAGCGCGGGCTCGCGCTGGCGTTGACGGAGGCGCCGGACCTCATCCTGCTCGACATCATGATGCCGGGGAAGAGCGGCTGGGATGTCTGCCGCGAGCTGCGCCAGAAGGGCCTCGACGTCCCCGTCATCATGCTCACCGCCCGCGGGGAGGAGGCGGACCGCGTGCTCGGCCTCGAGCTGGGCGCGGACGACTACGTCACGAAGCCGTTCGGGCTGCGCGAGCTGCTGGCCCGCATCCGCGCCGTGCTGCGCCGGCCCGGGCCGCGACAGAAGTTCGAGGAGTTCGCGTTCGGCGACGTGCGCGTGCACCTGCGCGGGCGGCAGGCGTTCAAGTCGGGTCGGGAGGTGCGGCTCACACGCAAGGAATTCGACCTGCTCCGCTACCTGGTCGAGCACCGGGGCGAGGTGATCACCCGCGACCGCCTGCTCGACGAGGTGTGGGGCTATGATCAATTTCCGACGACGCGCACGGTGGACATGCACATCTTGAGGTTGCGCCAGAAATTCGAGGCGGACCCGGAGCGCCCGCGGCACATCCTGACCGCGCACGGCCAGGGCTATCGCTTCGCGGGGTAGCGGCACCGGGAGATCAGGGGACAGGCGAGAGAGATGGAGAGGACGTTCGAGGACCCGGCCCGCCGCACGCCGCCAGGCCAGAAGCTGACGACCCGGTGGCCGGTGCTGACGTATGGGCTCACGCCGCGATTCGATCCGAAGCGCTGGAGCTTCCGCTGCTTCGGCATGGTGGAACAGGAGGTGGGCTGGAGCTGGGACGAGTTCGCGAGGCTGCCGCGGAGCGAGGTCGTCTGCGACATCCACTGCGTCACGCGCTGGTCGCGCCTCGACAATCGCTTCGAGGGGGTGCCGATCCGCGAGATCATGTCCCGGGTCAAGCCCTTGCCCGCGGCGCGGTACGTGCTGATCCACGCCGATCCCGACTACACGACGAACCTGCCGCTGGACGCGCTGGTCGACGACGATGTCCTGCTCGCGCTCCGGCACGACGGACAGGATCTGGCGCCCGACCACGGCGGGCCGCTGCGCCTCGTCGTGCCGAAGCGCTACTTCTGGAAGAGCGCGAAGTGGGTGCGCGCCTTCGAGTTCCTCGATGTGAACGCGCCCGGATTCTGGGAGTTGAACGGCTACCACATGCGCGGTGACCCGTGGGCGGAGGAGCGCTACTCCGATCAGGAGACGCGCGCCATGCAGACGATGCGCGCCGCGGCCGCGCGAGCACTCCGCGCCCGCTGACTGGCCGCGCGCGGTCGCGCCAGTCACTTCGCAGCTCTGGCTCCGCCGACGTCGGCCTGCTCGCAGCTCTGGTTCCGCCGACGCCAGCCTGTTCGCAACGCTCGCTCCATCGCGGGGACCGCGCTCGCTTGCAAATCGCAGAACCTGACGATAGAGTCTGAGGGCAGTTCCGTCAGTCGCAATTCGACGGCGCGCGGTTCACACGGGAGAACGCCATGGCCACTCACGCGATCACCGATCTGGCCATCATCTTGATGCCGGAGGACGACGTGGCGATCGCCAAGCGCGACATCGCCGCCGGCACGGCGCTGGAAGACGCCGCGGGGCGCATCGAGGTGCGACAGGACATCAAGCCCGGTCACAAGGTGGCGCGGCGGGCGAAGCGCACTGGCGAGCCGGTGCGTCGATACGGCCAGATCATCGGCTTCGCCACGGCGGACATCGCCGTGGGCGATCACGTCCACACCCAGAACCTCGCCGTCGGCGATCTCGAGCGCGACTACGAGATCGGCACCGACGTCCGCCCGGTCGACTACCACCCGGCGGCCGAGATGCGCTTCTTCGACGGGTATCGCCGCGAGGACGGCCGCGTCGGCACGCGCAACTACGTCGCGATCATCTCCGGCGTGAACTGCTCGGCGAGCGTGAGCCAGTTCGTCAAGGAGCGGTTCCGCGACGTCCAGCGCGATTTCCCGCACGTGGACGGCGTGCTCGCGATCACGCACAAGTCCGGCTGCGGCACGAAGCTCTTCGGCGAGGATCACGTGGCGCTGCAGCGCGTGCTCGCGGGCTACGCCAAGCACCCGAACGTCGCGGCGTACATCCTGATCGGCCTCGGCTGCGAGGTGAACCAGGCGGCGGTCATGGTCGACAAGCAGCGCATGGCGGCGCCGGGCCATCCCGAGCGGCGGCCGTTCATCGTGAACATCCAGGAGGCCGGCGGCATCCGCAAGACGGTGGAGCGCGCGACGGTGGAGGTCGCGAAGCTCCTGCCGATCGCCAACGAGGCGCGGCGGACGAGAGAGCCCGTGTCGGAGCTCGTCCTGGCGACGAACTGCGGCGGCTCCGACGGCAACTCCGGAATCACCGCCAATCCCGGGCTGGGCTGGGCGGTGGACGAGCTGGTGCGCTACGGCGGCACCGGTGTCCTCGCCGAGACGCCCGAGATCTACGGCGCGGAGCACCTCCTGATCCGGCGCGCGATCAACGAAGGCGTCGCGAAGAAGCTGATCGATCGCTACAAGTGGTGGGAGTGGTACTGCCGCGGCATCGAGGCGATGGACAACAATCCCGCGCCGGGGAACAAGGCGGGCGGGCTCACGACCGTGTTCGAGAAGTCGCTCGGCGGTGTGAGCAAAGGCGGCACCACGCCGATGATGGACGTGTTCATGTACGGCGAGCCGATCAGCACGCGCGGTTTCGTGTTCATGGACACGCCCGGCCATGATCCCGTCTCGATCACCGGCCTGGTGGCGGGCGGGTGCAACGTCATTTGCTTCACGACGGGCCGCGGCTCGGTGTTCGGATGCAAGCCCGTGCCGTCCATCAAGCTGGCCACCAACAGCCTGATGTACCGGCACATGGAAGAGGACATGGACATCAACTGCGGCGTGATCCTCGAAGGCACCCCGCTGCCGCAGGTGGGGCGTCAGATCTTCGAGGAGATCGTCGCCGTCGCCTCGGGCAAGCGCAGCAAGAGCGAGCTGTCCGGCGTCGGCGAGGAGGAGTTCGCGCCGTGGATCATCGGCCCGGTGATGTAGCGTGAATCGCCGGGGCTCGGTGCCGGAAGGGAGAGCGTGATGGCGGGACGTCCTGCGATGTACCGCGGAGATCGACGGCGGAAGGAGGACGAGCGCAAGGCCAAGCAGGAAGCCAAGCGCGCGCGCCGCGCCGAGCGCAAGGAGAGCGGCACCACGGGCCCGGAGATCGCCGAGGCGCCGATGGCCGAGCCGAATGCTCCAGTCGAGTTCGTCTGGTTCTCACCCAGCAAGGGCCGCACGCTGACAACGATGACATCGTCGCCCCCCGCCGTCGACGGCATCGACGACTGGACGCTGGTCAGCGAGCCGCCGCGCCCACAGCGCTCGGCCTGAGGCGGCGGCCGCTGCCGGAGGTCTGGCTCGGCGCATCGACCGGCGCAGCGCTCGGCCCGACGCGACGACTGCCGTCGCAGCGTCGGCTCAGCGGATCGGCCGGCGCGCCTTGACGGGTACGGGAACGGGGCGGCGGAAGATCGTCAGCAGATCGAGGAGCCGATCCAGCAGGCTCGAGCTTCCCAGGCTCACCGCGTCGCGACCTGCGTTCAGCACTGCCTCGAGCACCGATCCCCGCTGAGCCATCGCCCGCCTCCTTTGTGGAATCGCCCTCGTCTTAGCAACCGGGGTGCCGCTGGAGCGGTTCCGGGTCGGCGAGCGCAAGCGGTATCGACCGGCGCTCTGTCCCCGTTCCCGAGACGATCGGCTCGCCCCGTCCGACAAGACTGAGCGGCGTTCCGACAAGAATGGTCAGGCGAGGCGACGACTCGCTGGCTGAGCCGAAGCCGTCAGGGGCGTTCCCCGCCGCGCGCTACGCCTTCTGGTCGTACAGGTGACAGGCGGCGAGGCGTCCCTCGACCGACAGGAGCTTTGGCTCTTCCTGCGCGCAGCGGGGCATCGCGAAGGGACAGCGGGGGTGGAATCGGCAGCCGGCGGGGGGATTGAGCGGGCTCGGCACCTCGCCCGGCAGGATGATTTCCTCCCGGACCTCCTCGGGATGAGAAGGCAAGGCCGCCGAGAACAGGGCCTGCGTGTACGGGTGCTTCGGCTTCTGGGCGAGCGTCGCCGCCTCGCCGCTCTCCACGATCTGGCCCAGGTACATCACGACGATCTCGTGGCTCATGTGGGCCACAGCGGCCAGGTCGTGCGCGATGAACAGGTACGACAGGCCGAGCTGGCTCTGCAGGTCGCGCAGGAGATTCAGGATCTGCGCGCGAATCGACACGTCGAGTGCGGAGACCGGCTCGTCGAGGACGACCAGCCGCGGCGACAGGGCCAGGGCGCGGGCGATCGCAATGCGCTGGCGCTGTCCGCCCGAGAACTCGTGGGGGAACAGGTCGGCGGCGCGCTCGGGCAGGCCCACCAGTTCCAGCAAGCGCAGCACGCGCTGCCGGACCTCGGGCCGCTGCAATGGCTCGTTGGTGACCAGCGGCTCGGCAATGATGGCGCCGACCCGGAGGCGCGGATTGAGCGACGCGTACGGGTCCTGGAAGACGGCCTGGACGGACTTGCGGTAGTCGCGCAGGCTCGCGCCACCAAGGGCGGCGATGTCGCGCCCCTCGAACCGGATCGTGCCGCTCGTCGGATCCTCGAGCCTCAGCACGAGCTTGGCCGTGGTCGTCTTCCCGCATCCGGATTCGCCCACCACGCCGAGCGTCCGCGCCACCGGGATCGTGAACGAGATGCCGTCGACGGCACGCACCACCGCCTGCGGGCCCGAGAAGAGCCCGCGCTTCACCGGGAAGTGCTTCGTGAGCTGAACCACCTCGAGGACAGGCACGCCGCTCATCGCGGGCGGCTCCGCGCGAAGGGCTCCGCGAGACGCGCGCGCGTCCTGTCCCGACACGCTCATCGGGTCGGCTCCGCGAGCCAGCATCGCGCGTGCTGACTCGGCGCGACGGTGAAGGCCGGCGGATCCTCGATCCGGCAGCGGTCGATGGCCCTCGGACAGCGGGGATGAAACGCGCACCCGAGCGGCGGCGCCACCAGGTCCGGCGGCTGCCCGTCGATGGCGGTGAGCCGCTCGCGGCTGTCGGAGAGCCGCGGGATCGACTGGAGGAGGGCCTCGGTGTACGGATGCGCGGGGCGGTTGAAGATCTGCCGGACCGGCCCGGACTCGACCATGCGCCCGGCGTACATCACGGCCACCTGGTCGCACATCTTCGCGACGATTCCGAGGTTGTGCGTGATGAAGATCAGCGCGAGGTGATGGCTCTTCTGCAGGTCCCGCAGGAGGTTCAGGTACTGCGCCTGGATCGTGACGTCGAGGCTGGTCGTCGGCTCGTCGGCGATCAGGAGCGCCGGCTCGCAGGAGATCGCGATCGCGCCCACGATGCGCTGGCGCATGCCGCCGGACATCTGGTGGGGATACTCGCCGACCCGGGTGTCCGGAGCCGAGATGCGCACGGCGCGCAAGAGCTCCTTGGCCCGCGTCCACGCGCCGGCGCGCGCCATCTGCTCGTGCACGCGCATCGGCTCCGCCACCTGGTCGCCGATCGTGAACAGCGGGTTGAGCGAGGCCATCGGGTCCTGCAGGATCATCGCGATGCGCTTGCCCCTGATCCGGCGCATCTCGGCATCGGACTTGTCGAGGAGGTTCTCGCCCTCGAAGTTGATCTCCCCCCCGACGATGCGCGCCGCCGTCGGCAGGAGCCGCAGGATCGACAGCGCGAGCGTGCTCTTGCCCGATCCCGATTCGCCGACGATCCCGAGCGTCTCCCCGGCGCGCAAGGTGAGCGAGACGCCGTTGACGGCCCGGACGACGCGCGTGCCGCGGGCGCTCACGAAGTGCGTGGAGAGATCGCGGATGTCGAGCAGCGGAGCGGCGCTCACGAGTGGAGTCGTCTCGCGGCGCTCACAGCTGGCGGAGCTGCGGGTCCAGCTTGACCCGGAGCCAGTCGCCGAGGAGGTTCGCCGAGAGCACCATGAGCATGATGCAGGCGCCCGGCAGCACGGTGAGCCACCAGTAGCCGGCCATCAAGCCCTTCTTGCCGTCCGCGAGCATCAGCCCCCACGCCGGCTTCGGCGGCGGCACGCCCACGCCGAGGAAGGACAGCGACGCCTCGGTCACGATGACCACGCCCAGCATCAGGGTGCCGAGCACGATGGCGGAGTTCAGCACGTTCGGCAGGATGTGCTTCTTCATGATCGTGCGCTTCGAGCAGCCCGCGACGATCGCGAGCCGGACGAAATCGCGCTCCTTGAGGGACAGCACCTCGCCGCGGATGACACGGGCGTAGCGCGTCCAGTACACGAGACCCAGGATGATCACGATGTTCATCTCGCTCGGGCCGATGATGGCGGCCAGGAAGATCGCGTACGTCAGGGCGGGCACCGCGAGCCATGCATCGGTGACCCGCATGATCACCTGGTCGACCCAGCTGCCGAGATAGCCGGCGAGAATGCCGAGCGCCGTCCCCACGATGCCCGCGAAGATGACCGCGGTGAAGCCCACCACCATCGACACCCGCGCGCCGAAGATCAGCCGCGACAGCACGTCGCGGCCGAGGTGATCCGTCCCCAGGAGATGCGCCTCGCTGCCCCCGGTCTGCCAGAACGGCGGGCGAAAGCGCTCGCCGAGGGCGCCGATTTCCGGATTGTAGGGGGCGATCACGTTGGCGAAGATCGCCACCAGCGCGATGCCGGCGAGGATCGCCGTCGGGATGACCGGGAATCCGCTCAGGTGAACGCCGGCGAAGCGCCAGGGCAGGGCGACGGAGGCGGCGCGGGTATTGATGGCCATGTCAGCGCTCCAGCCTGATCCGCGGATCGATCACCGCGTACAGGACGTCGACGAGCAAGTTCACGAAGACGATCATGGCGCCGCTCAGCAGGACGGTCGCCTGCACCACCGGAAAATCCCGGAACGTGATGCCCTCGTAGAGGAGGCGGCCGATCCCAGGCCACGCGAAGACCGTCTCCACCACGACCGCGACGTTGACCATGATCACCAGGTTGATGCCGGCCAGCGTCAGCACCGGGATCAGCGCGTTCTTGAACGCGTGCTTCACGATCACGAGCGCCTCCGGCAGGCCCTTGAGCCGCGCGAGCTTCACGTACTCGCTGCCGAGTACCTCGAGCATCGACGAGCGCGTCAGCCGCATGTGGGCGGCCGCGAAGTACCAGCCGAGGGCGAAGGCGGGCATGATCACGTGCGCGGGCGTGCCCGCGCCCGAGGACGGCAGCCACCCCAGAAACACGGAGAAGAACAGGATCATCACGAGGCCGACCCAGAACGAGGGCAGGGAGAGACCCAGCAGCGAGAAGATCTTCCCCGCGCTGTCCCACCAGCCGTTGACCCGCACCGCGGCGATGATCCCGGTGGGAATGCCGATCACGAGCGAGAACGCCATGGCGGCCACGGCGAGGAGCAGCGAGTTGGGCAGTCGCGACAGGTAGAGGTCGAGGACCGGCGTCCGGTAGTAGAACGACTGCCCGAAATCGCCGCGCAGCAGGCTCGTGATGAACGTCCCGTACTGGACGATCAGCGGGCGGTCGAGGCCGAACTGCTGGCGCACCTGCTCGAGATCCGCCTTGCTCGCGCCCGGCTCGACCAGGAGGACCGCCGGATCGCCGGTGACCCGCACGAAGAGGAAGATCGTGATGGAGAGCAGCGCGAGCGACAGGAGGGAGTAGCCGAGCCGGCGGACGATGAACTTTCGCATCACGGGCCCTCCGATCTCAGGTCTCCGGCGGTGCGCTCCGCGCGGGCCGGCGGGCGGGAGAGCGCCAGCGTCGTCCCCGACCGCGTCTCGGCACGGGGCCGCGCGACGCCGGCGCCGTCGCGAGCGCGGGGCGCGGAGCGGAGGGGCATCGAGCGGCGCCTTCGTCTGCTCATTGCCGTGCCTTCCCCTTCCTCGAAGAGGTCTGGGGCGTCCTGAACAATCAGGAAATGGTCGAGAAGGTTCCCGAAATTATCCGAAAATCGCTGCCCTTGTCAATGCCGCGTGGCCTCGCCGCAGTACGAGTGGAGCTCGTCGCGGCGACGTCGAGGGCGCGAGCGGTGCGGGGGAAGGGGAAGGCGTCGATGGTGAGAGGGGCGGAGCGGCCGGAACACGACCAACGACTAACATCGATGGCGACGGATGGCGGCCGCGTCGTCGCCGTCGACAGATTCGCCACGGAAAGCGCAGGTCAGGCGGCTGGCGAGGATGGAGGAACGGACACGGACGCGACCGCGCGCGCGACGGGGGCGCCGCGGCGCGACACGCGCGACTGGGCGTGCGCGCGCTGCCGCCGGCGCGCCTGGAAGGCGATCCAGGCGACGCGGCAGAGGCCGAGCAACCACCCGAAAGGCAGAAGCACGACGCCCACGAGGAACCACACGTCGGGGCGGCGGTACCACGGCCGGGGTCCGGCCGGCGATTCCACGCGCGTCACCTCGCCGGCCCCTCTCGCGTACGGCGTCACGCTCGTCCTCCTCCGATTCCCGCCAGCAGTCAACGCTCTCTCTCTTCCCAGCAACCCCGATGCCAGAAGCGAGCCGGCGCGCAACCCATGGACGTGAAAGGGGCCCGCCGCTCCCTCATGTCGCGGACGCGGCGATGAGCAGCCGAAAAGCGGCTCCGGTGTGAAAAAAACGGGCGGGATTGGGGGAGCTCGTCTCGAGCCGTCGAGGAGGTCGTAAACGCGGTGGACGGGCGTCTCCGCGCCGCTAGGAGCCTGTCGGAGTGAAATGTGCGGCTGCGCCTGTCCGAGCGCCGGCTCCCGCCGGCGCAATCGGTTCTTGGGGGATGCTCGAAGGGGGCCGCCGAGGCCCCCTTCGATTCCCTAGGACTGCGTGACCGTGACCACGAGGCCGATCGACGCCAGGATGTTGCCGACGCGCACGCACTCGGCCTCGGGGCCGACCTTGACCACGGCCTTGCCCGTGTTGTGGACCTGCCACGCGAGCTCCCAGCCCTTTTCCTCGGAGCAGCCGATCGCCTTCATGAGTTGCTTCACGACCTCCTCGAAGGTGTGGCAGTCACAGTTGTGCAGGACGGTCATCCATGGGGGCGCGATCGCCGTGTCGGCGCGCTCGAGCTCCTCGATGTCGGGAGTCTCCACGGGGGTGCCCTGCCGCGCGTGCTCGATCATCTGCCGATCCTCCAGTGGCCGGTCCACCCCGGGCTCAGTACGGCAGCTTGCCTTCGCCCAGCGTGGGATGATTCCGCTTCGGAACCAGCACGTGACGCGCGTAGGAGCACACGCGGTCGCCGCGCTGGTTGGTCGCGACGGTCTCCACCGAGACCACGCCGCGGTCACCCTGTCTCGACTCGTGGAGCTCGAGCACGGTGCTCTGCGCGTAGAGCGTGTCGCCGATGAACGTGGGGTGCTCGTGCTTCAGCCGGTCCACCTCGAGATTGGCGATCGCGCGGCCCGAGATGTCGGCGACCGTCATGCCGATCACGACGCTGAACACCAGCGGCCCCAGCACGACGCGCTGCCCGTGCTGCGTGTGCGTCTCGGCGTAGTGCGCGTCGGAGTGCAGCGGGTGCTGGCTCATCGTCAGGAGGGCGAACCAGGTGCAGTCGGCCTCGGTGATGGTTCGCCCCGGCCAGTGCCTGAAGGACTGGCCCATCGCGAACTCCTCGAAGTACCGGCCGTAGCCCATGGTCACCGGAGCGTGGGCCGCTCGCTGCCGCTCGCGACGAGATGGCTCGCGATCGCGCGGCGGTCGAGGTCGCCGTCGCCGGGTACCACGAGCAGGCGCGCGGCGTCGCGATAGAGGCGCTC
>Ga0126379_10001562_pt1 | contig 14075 bp, 29 predicted proteins | sample PanSoiMetPlot_24_FD_92640 | JGI IMG/M metagenome (GOLD analysis project Ga0126379, IMG submission 92640) | Tropical forest soil microbial communities from Panama - MetaG Plot_24 | ecosystem: Environmental > Terrestrial > Soil > Tropical forest > Bulk soil | place: Panama | collected 2016-02-17 | reverse complement strand
TACCAGGTGATCCCCCTGCTCGGTGAAGCGTGGGAGCGGATCAGGGACCACATCCAGGTGCTCACCGTCGAGGACGCGATCCGGGACGCCGTCGACCAGGGCCTGGTCGAGGTCGTCGAGGGGGAGCCCGATGTCCGGTAGCGAGGTCTATGGCGACCGCGGCCCGGCCCGGCTGGCCGCCCTGTTCCCGATCGGGACGGCGACCGCGTCCGGCCGGCTGCCCCGGGCCTGGTGCCCCTGGTGCGGGAACGAGGTCCCGGTCCGCACGAACGGCGCCTTCCGCCAGCACGAGACGTGGGCCGACCTGACCACGCACGAACGGTGCCCGGCGAGCGGCCTCACGCGTCAGGAGGCGCAGGCCATGGAGGACGAGTGGAAGGCGAAGCTCGCCGGGGAGGACGCTGGCGATGGCCGATAGCAACGCCTACGGGACAGAGTCCGAGGTCGTGGTGACGCTCACCGGCAGCGTCGCCGATATGGACGTGATCACCAGCCTGCTGCGCTCCGCAATCGAGGAGGTGAACTCCGGCCGGTGGGGCGAGCCGTTCGAGGTCCGCGAGCTCGGCAGCGGCGGCACGAACGAGGCACAGTACGTGCGGCTGCAGCTGCAGCGGCACGCCCCGACGCCGGCACCGGCGCCCGTGGCCCGTTCCGCCGGTGAGGCGCAGCGGGAGCGTGGGTACAGCCCGGACACCTACCGAGAGGGCAGCGATGACCGGTAGGCCGCCCGGTGGTGAGTACACGCTCGGCATGGAATCCCTGATCGCCGAGGGACCCCTCCGCGCGTACCGCCTCGACGTCGAGCGCGCCGGGTCGCTGCCCTTCGAGTTCGTGCTGGCCGTGGCGAGCAGTCCAGCGGCGGCTGCAGCCCTGGCGATCGAGCGCGTGCGCCGGCGCTACCCGACGCAGTCCCTGCGGGTGATGGGCTGCTGGGCGTTCCCCGAGGGCGAGTTCGCCGCGATGGGCGCCGGGATGCTCGAGCTCCTCGCCGGCGGCCCGATGGACGTCGTCGACACCGGTTGGTCGGAAGCCCCCGGGAACGAAGATGTCCGGTAGCCCGCCCTACGGCGCGCCCCGAGTGGACGTGCCCGCCGTCTTCGAGGGCTTCATCCTCGCGGAGCTCGACGACCTCCGGAAGTGGCGACAACTCGCCGCCCTGGCCGACGGCATCATCGTCGGCATCGCGGGCTTCCTTGCGTTGGGCGAGGTGGCCCGGAGGTCGTCTGGCATCTCGCGCCGCGCGCGTCGGAATCGTCCACAGGAGGAGGTGAGCGGCCCGAACGTCTGACGTTCCCACCTGCACCAGACGCAGCACCGCGCTCCAGCCATGCACCCCCCCAGATGAGCCGACTGAACCGCGCCCAATACGCGATGCTTCGGCGCCCGCGCGCCGCCCGCGCCGCCCGCGAGCGGAAGTACGCGGATCCCTTCGAGCAGGCACGCCTACGCGTCGCCGAGCTCGGTCTCCCCGCCCGCTGCCAGCGCGCCATCGACGCCCTCGCCGAGCGCCATCACGAGCTCGGCAAGGGCCTGCGCGAGAAGCCGGTGATCGTGGCCTACGGGAACGCAGGCGATCGCTGGCGCCTGGACGCCGCGGCGCGCGCCCGCGAGCAGGGCCAGCCGGAGCCGGGCCCCGATCTGGCCGGCATGATGCGCTGCAGCCGGCGCACCGCGCAGCGCGCGGCCGCCGACCTCGAGGCGGCTGGCGAGGTGATCATCGGGCGCGGGCGGGGCGTCGTCGAGCGCCGTGGGCGCGCCGATCGGCACGGACAGCACCGCATGCACACCGTGGGCCGCGGAGGCGCCGGCTGGGCGAACGCGTACTACGTCCGCGGCATCCCCCAGCCGGCGCCCACGCCTCCGACCAGCCCCCCGCCTCCGCAGACACCGGAACCGGATCCCGAACCACCGCCGCGGCCGCAGCGCTGGGAGGAGGTCCGAGCGCAGTTCGAACGCGACCGGGTGGCCCGGTTGCGCGGGAAGGTGACCCGTGGCCCCTGATCAGCGGCTGGTCGACCAGCACCAGGTCGAGCTCGCACAGCAGCTGTGCGGCGTCGCCATCGAGATCGTGGAGCAAGAGCTCGGTCTCCCCGCGCCTCCGGACGAGCCGGTAGCCGTCCGCGCGCACCGCTTGGGGGACCTCCTGACCCGCCTCCGCCACCTGGAGGCCGTGATCGGGGCCCTCGCAGCGGACAATCCCCCCTCTCCGCTGGGCTGATTTCTTACACCGCCGCGCTCATCTCCGCCCTGTCGCCTGTCATGGGTGTCAAGAAGGGTGACAGGCTGTCACCCTTCGGTCGCCGGCGAGTTCGATCGATGGGTGACGAGCTGACACCCCATACCTTCCGACGCTTCGCTAGGAAGGAGGGAAGAGGTCGGCGGCTCCGCCGCTCGCCATCCCAGACGAGTGCGCTGCGCGCCCTGATCGCTCCGTCCTCGGCGACCACATCGCCAGGTCCTGGCCGCCACGGCAGTGTCCTCTCAGGACACCGACGTAGGGGTCGACGTGGCCGGCGCGCTGGAGCGGCTCTGCCGGCCGCCGCGGGCCCTCCGGCGCCATGTGCCGATGGAGACGGCCTGGTGCCCATCGGCACGCCGTGCGGTGGCGCACAGCGTGCGGTCGCACGCTGCGAACACGTGCTCGGTGTGCAGATCGAAACCGGGGCCCTTCGAACTGCACGACGTGCGTTGGCCGCCTGGGAATTCGGACCCCATGATGGCGATGTGCCACGGCGGCAGGCTCCCAACCCCGCGACGCCGCCCACCTCCCCGCCGGTGCGGAAGTCCATGCAGGCGTACCTCCGCTGCCTGCACTGCCACCGCAACCAGAGTCGCCACCTGCGCACCGGCCGGGGGAACTGGACCTGCAGGTACTGCCACGAGCTGAACCCGGGCCCGGCGCTGAGCGACAAGGTCGTCGCCGTGCGCCGCACGAAGCCGGCCGCGACGCCGGCGCCGGCGGCCGCCGTGCCCGCCCCGCCGCCGGCGCCTGCCCCGGCGCAGCCCTCCCCCCCAGTGGGGGGAGGGCCACCGACGCCGGCGCGCGCCGCCCGCGTCAGCCGTGGCGCACCAGCGGCGCCGGCGAAGCCACCTCGAGCAGCTGCGCCCGCCAAGCGGGCCGCGGCCGCGGCGCCGGCGACGCCGCCGGCGGAGCGTGGGTTCTGGGACCGCCTCGTGTTCGGGGGAGCCGAATGAGCGCCGCCGCGCTGGCCAGCTACACGCTCTACCAGTGCACCTGGTACGTCGCCAAGGCGTTGGACTGGGTGCGCCCGGGATGGGGCGATGCCGACCAGTGGGCGGCGCGAGCTCGCGCGGCCGGCTTCGAGGTCACCTCGACGCCGTCGGTGGGCTCGATCGCGGTCTGGAGCGGTGATCTGCCCGGGTCGGGGGGCCACGGGCACGTCGCCGAGGTGACGGGCCTGGTGCCTGGCGGGTTCACGGTGTACGAGGGCAACTTCACGACGCCCAACCAGCCGGACACGCGGACCGTCACCGGGGGCGCCCTGCAGCACCTGATCGGCTTCATCCAGCCCCCCGGAGGTGGTGCCACGAGCCAGAACCCCGTCGACCAGATCCCCGTCCTGGGCGGCCTGGTGCGCGCCGGCGTGGTGGCCCCGGGCCTCGACACGCTGGTGGGGACCGCCCAGCAGGCGAGCTCGCTGCCCGACGACGTCGCCGGCGGCCTGGCCGCGCTCGGCAACAGCATCCAGAGCGTGCCCACGGTGATCGGGCACGGCCTGGCCGGCGCGCTGACGGCGGCCAAGGACAACACCGTGGCGTTCGCGTTCAACCAGCTGCCCGCGATCGCCGTGGCCGCGGTCGTGCTGCTCGTGCTCTTCGGCACCGGAGGCAACGACCAGCAGTGACCGACGACGGCGCCGGCGTCTCGTTCAGCGTCGGCGAGGGCGGCGCGCCCAACCTCGCCGGTGAGGGCCAGGAGGCGCCCCCGCCGGACGACGTCGCGACCGCGCAGCCGGTCCTGGTCGACCTCTGGACGCCCCAGGAAGCGGCGGCGCTACTCTCCGCCGTGTTCAACGTCGGCGTGCTCTTCTACGGCGAGCGGTGGGCCGCTCAGCCGGCCGAGTTCCAGGCCAGCGGCCTGCTGCTCGCCCCCACCCTTGACCGCTACCTGCCCAAGGCGGCGGGCGGCGGCCTGGCCACCATGGGCCTGGGCCTGGTCAGCGTCGCCGGCGAGATGGCGGCCGCCACGGCGCGCCGCTGGCCGCTGATCAAGGCGGGCCCTCGCCCGGTCTGGATCCCGCGCCAGCAGCCGGAGCAGGCGCCCCCGGACCGCCCGACCGCGGCCGCTGCTGAGCCGACGCCGGCGCCGGCGCCCGCGGCCTCCGCCTCGAGCTCCACGAGCTCGTACAAGATGCCCGCCGACCTGATCCCGTTCGTGGAGCGCGGCGGCCAGGCTTCAGCGCTGGCCGGGATGGGCCTGTGAACGGGCGCGAGGTCCTCGATCGCTTCGAGGCCGCGTTGCTCAAGGAGCAGGACCTGGCCCCGCTGGTGGGGATGGTGGCGCCCTACCGGGCGATGATGGGGCGACCAGAGGACATGGTCGGCCTGCTCGATCGCCTGACCGTGCTCTACGCCGAGGCACGCGGCGTGACGCTGACTCTGGAGGACCCATGACCGAACCCAACGCGCTCGACTTCGAGGTGCCCGTCGAGGGCACCGGCAAGACCATCGGCATCGCGCGCGCCGACCAGGGCAGCCGAATCGTCCAGCTGGCCTCGGCGAATCCGGGCCTGGGGATCAACATCTGGGAGGGCCCGGAGGGGGACGACATCGAGGGCTTCCGGCGCCGCTGGGAGGAGTGGGTCACCGGCGGTGACGAGTTCTTCCCCTACGTCGACGCCCGCTTCGGCATGACCGCCTACCTGATGCGCGGGGGGGCCCGCTCCGGCGAGTCGATCCCCTGCTGGGTCGCCTGCTCGCTGCAGTACGCGCGCCGCGACGACGTCCGGGCCCCGGTGGCGCGCGCCGGCATGCCGTTCCGCGACGAGGCCACCGGCCTGCCCCTGCTGCGGCCGTGAGCTCGCGCCGGCCGACGTCGGCGACGCCCCGTCGCCCCAACCGGCTGATGATCCTGTGCCCCCACGGCGAGCTGATGTACGGCCGGTTCTTCGCCGAGTGGACCCGGGTCGCCATGTGGGTGATGAAGCGCGGCGGCGGCCTGGTCGTCGACATCATCCCGGAGGTGGGCCACGGGTTCCCGGACCCCCACAACCGGTGCATCCAGCGGGCCCGCGAACACCCCCGCTGGCGCGACGTCGACTACGTCGTGTTCATGGAGCACGACCACGTCTTCCCGACCAATGTGCTCGAGCGCGTTGCCAGCTACCGTGATCCCATCGTGGGCGCGCCCTACGTGCAGCGGATCGACCCCTATTGGCCGGTCTCGATCGTGCCCACACCGGAGCACTGGGACGACCCCAAGATGTGGCGGGGCGACGGCTGGGCGCGCGACAAGCAGACGTTCCTGTGGCCCTCGCTGATGCGCGAGTGGCAGCAGCTCGGCGAGCTGCAGCAGGTGCTCGCTCTGGGCATGGGGTTGACCGCGATTCGGCGCGACGTGATCGAGGCGTTTCCCGAGCGGCCGTTCGTGCATCCGTGCGGCGAAGAGGCGGCGCAGTCGATGACGTTCGACGTGATCTTCTGCCGCGACGCGAGACGCAAGGGGTTCGACGTCTTCCAGGACTTCGGGTTCGAGATCCCGCACATCATGCCCCACCCCCTGACCAGCGAACACCACCTGCAGGCGATGACACGCAAAGTGCTCGAGGACCAGCTGGCCGAGTCGTGAACTACGAGATCGCGCCGGGCGAGCGCGTGGTCACCATCGGACCGCCGCGCCATGGCAAGTCGAACATCCTCGCCTGGCTGATCGAGCCGCTGCACAGCGCGGTCGTGGTCGACAGCAAGCACCACCCCGCGGAATGGGCCGCATGGGGGTCGCGACACGGCTACGTGGTGACGCGCGACCCGGAGCTGATCTCGCGCCACCCCAAGGTCGTGTTCCAGGTCGATCACCGCTCGCTGGTCGACCGCAGCGGATGGAACAAGCCCGGGACCCACGGCCACGTGTGGAGCGACGCGCTGGCGCGTATCATCGCTCGCGGTGGCACCGCGGTCGCGTTCGACGAAGCGGTCCAGCAGCTGCCCGCCGGCGGCTCCCACCCGCAGGCGCAGCGCGTGTTCACGCAGGGTGCAGCGTTCGGCACCACCGCGCTCGTGGGCACGCAGATCGGGAACCGGATCGACACCCTGATCCCGCGCCTGGCCGAGCACGCGTTCGTGTTCCGGACGCTCACCGGCCAGGACCTGGAGCTGATCCAGAAGGCCCGCTCGGTCGACTGCACACCGCTCAAGACTCTGGAGCGTTTTCACTTCGGTTACCACCGCATGGGAGACTCGGAATGGGTGTTGTGCGGGCCCGTCGATCGCGTGATGTAAGGGACTGTGGCGAGCGCGTTTTCGACAAGCGGCAGCGCCGCTGGGTGCTCCTCTGCCGGGTCTACGTCGAACCCGGAGAATGCCACCGCTGCGGGCTGCTCACGAGCTCGCACTTGTGCAGCCTCTGCCGCGTCGAGCTGGCCGCGCTGCCACCTCGCGCGGCGCACGATGCGCTGATCGCCTGACGGCCTCTCCGAAGCGCACCCCGTGCGCTGGCGGGAACGCGCGGGGCGTGGTCGGCTCGATGCGTGAACATCTCGCCCAACCTGCACAACGTCGTGATGATCGGGCTCGTCGCGATCCTGGTCATTCTCGCTGTGCGCGTGGCGGCCAAGTCTCCTGCTGGCAGGGTGCCCATCCTCGGCGACGCGCTGCGGGTGGGGAGCGCCGCCTGAGATGGGCCGACTCGCGCTCACGCCGAACGTCCGGCCGCAGCGTTTCCTCACCAAGCAGGGGAACGTCGCCTGGTCGAGCGGCAACACCAACAAGCAGGACATCTCTCAGACCGACTACCTGACCAGCCTGGACCTGATCAGCCTGCAGACCGTCACAGAGACCACGACCGCGCCCAGCGGCACCACGTCCGGCGCCGGCGCCTACGCGACGCTCGCGAACGTCCAGGTGAAGGTCAACGGCGGCCGGGCCCCGTTCTCGCTGCCCGGCTACCACACCAACGTGTACAACCAGGTGTGGAACCCGGACTACGTGGACTCTCTGGCCACGAACCCGATCGTGACCAACGCCACCAACAACTGGAAGAACCACCTCCGGATCCCGCTCACCGTCGACCCCATCGCCGAAAAGGCGGCGTGGTACACGGGCGACACGCAGCTCAACCTGAGCTGCCTGATCACCGGCAACCCGGCCGCCAACATCTGGCAGACCGCGGCCACGGCGACGATCGGCGGCGGCTGGGACGTGTACTCCGAGAAGTTCAGCGCGCCCGCCCCGGACGAGCCGGGCGGCTGGCTGGACGAGATCAGCTTCTACAAGCAGACCGAGCTCTACACCTCCAGCGCGCTGTCCAACGGCACGACCTCGATCACCCTCGAGACCGACCAGGACTACATCCGGATCCTGCTCATCTTCTACACCGGAACCGCGGTGGGGAGTGGGGTCACCTTCGCGCCCGCCGACGGCCTCTACACCTCGATGTCGCTGGTGCTGAACGACAAGTTCAACGTCATCGACACGCTCACCGAGGACAAGGTCCGCTTCGAGATGCTGCAGACCTACACCCGGCTGGTGAGCGCGGGCACCGCGGTGCTCGACTTCATGCGCCTCAAGCCGCCCACCCGGCGTGACATCCTGCCCACCGATCCGGACTCGACGAAGCGGCTGCAGCTGAAGATCGTCTCGACCAGCGCCAGCAACAGCGTCGACGTGATCACCGAGACGGTGGTAGACAGCCAGTTCGCGGAGAAGTGGGCGCGCAGCGCGGCCGCGAAGGCGGGCACCAAGCGCTGATGGCCGAGACCTACTACCGCGAGGCGATCGGGAACGCGTCGTTCTACCCGGGCGGCTCGACTGACCCGGTGCGCAGCAACGCGCCGTTCACCCCCGTCACCCTCGTTCACACCTCGGACGCGCCCAGCATCCCGATCCTGGGCGTCGCCATCGTGGCCGGCCTGGTGCTCCTCTTCGAGCACATGCGCCGGCGGCGCGGCGGGAGGCGGTAGCCGTGTTCGCAGCGAACGCCGACGTCTTCGCCCCCGGCGACTCGTTCGGGATCCCGACCACCACCGACGTCCAGCGGGTGCCCAAGAGCCAGTACGCGTTCAAGCCGCCCAGCATCGTGCTCGGCGCCGCCGCGCTCGTGGTCGCGCTGATGCTCAACCACCACCTGAGCCGCGGGAGGGGGAAGAGGCGATGAGGGAAGCGGTCGCGGTCCTCGGCGCCGTGGTGGGCACGATCGTGCTGTTCACGGTGCTCACGGGCGGCAACCTGTCGGTGGGGACGGCTGCCACCGGGCCGTTCTTCAAGCTCGGGTTCAAGGGCCCACAGGGGTGAGGCTGCTGCTCGCCCTCCTGGTCATCGCCGTCGTCTTCGTGGCGGTGAACGGGGCCCTGCAGGGCCGGGCGGCCGTCTGACGTGGCCGTGCTGCTGCTGGTCGTGGTCGTGGCCTACCTGCTGTACCAGGACCGCCAGCGCGTGCGCAGCGGCCTGACGGTGCTCCCGGGCGAGTACTGGGCCGGCGTGGCGCGCCAGGACAGCGGGGGGCCACTCCCCTGATGGCGATCGCGCCGGAGGCGGTCGGCGACCTGGTGGCGGCGGCCGCGGCCAAGGGCCGCGCGGCCAAGCGGGCCGCGACCGCCCTGCCCAGCGGCGGCCGCCCTGGTCACGCCGGCGTGCTGATCCGGCTGGTCTGGGCGATCGCGGCCGCGCTGATCGTGCTCGAGGTGATCAGCCTGGCCACCGGCCGCTACTGGTCGTGGAACTTCGGCGGCGCGTTCCGGGGCACGCCGCCGGCGCCCAAGCCCTACACCAGCCTGCCCGGGGGGGCCGTCCCCGACACCGGCTTCCTGGCCGCTTCGGCGCCCGGCGCCGCCTTCCCCCACGGGCCGGCCGACCGCAACATCGCGGCGCCCCCGGCCGACGCCGGCAACCTCGGTTCGGGGCGTCTGTGATGGCGCTCGGACTGCCCTCGGGCGGGATCAAGATCGGCGGCCACACCATCCCCTGGCCGGCGATCGGGGCCCTGGCCGGCGTGGCCGGCGTGGTGCTGGTGCTCCGGGCGCGAGCGGGGGGTTCGCAGGTGGTAGCCGCCGGCACCACGCCGGCGCTGCCCGACCAGGCCAGCGTGGGCGTGCTCGGCCAGGGCCAGGAGGCCCAGTTGGCCAACCTCGCTCAGCAGCTGTTCGACGTGCAGCAGACGCTGGCCAGCCCGCCCGCGGCCGCCGCGCCCGCGCCGGCGCCGGCGCCCACGCCCGCCCCCACCCCCGTGCCCGTGGCCATCCCGATCGATCTCGGCTGGCAGCAGGCACACGGCGTGGTGGGCTGGCCGATCTCGTCATGGACCCGGATCTAGGAGAGAGCACATGCCACACGGCCGAGGACACAAGAAGCACTGTCGCTGCGGGTTCTGCCGCAGCAAGGGCGGCCGCAAGCACCGGCGGCGGCGGCGGTAGATGAACGTCTGGCTCCTGGTCGCGATCGTCGTCCTGACGATCTCCGAGCTGGCCGCCGTCGTGCTGATCGCGCTGTTCGGCCCCAAGGACGAGACCGGGAGCCTGGTCGCCGTGCTGATCGGCATCGTGGGCCCGATCGTGGCCAGCCTGGTCGCGGTCGTGCACGCCGTCTCGGCGAGCGCCGACGCGAGCGCCGCCAAGACGGAGGCGAGGGCCGCCCAAAAGCGCATGGACCAGGTCCAGCAGACCATCCGCGATCCCAACCAGGAGATCCGCACGTGATGAGCGAACCCACCACCGGGACCCCCAAGGGCCACAAGCCGGCCTGTCGCTGCGTGGTCTGCCGGCGCCGGCGCGACACCATGAGCGTCGAGGAGCTGCAGGCGCTGTTCGCCGCGGCCGGCGATCCCACGCTCCCCGACCTCGAGGGCTCCCTCGACGACGCCGAGCTCGCGCCACCGCAGCCGTCCGCGGTCACCAACAAGGGCGGCGGCAAGATCAAGTGAGGGAGCGGTACCCGATCACGCTCAGCGCCGGCGGCCGCTGGCCGGGCGCCCAGGGAGGCGTCAACCTGCCCCCCTTCAACTGGGTCCTGATCGACAACCGCGGTTCCAACGCCGTGGATGTGGCACTCAGTGCCAATCCGGCCGCCGGCGACAAGATCGACACCCTCTTCACGGTCGGCGCCGGCAAGGTGCGCGTCAAGAACCTGGCCGGCCCCCACCCGCCGCGATCGGACACCCCCGACGCCGGCGAGGCGTGGCCGCGTCAGCTGCACCTGGTCTCGGCGTCGGGCACCACGGTCGTGATCGAGATCGCCGACCACCCCATCGTCGACCAGGTCTACGGCACGTGATCGAAGCCCCCGACCCGGAGGCGATCAATTCCTTCGAGAACGAGGCCGAGATCCGGGCCCTGTCCCGCCTGGCGGCGGGCCGGACCGTGCTCGAGGTGGGCACCTTCAACGGCTTCTCGGCGGTGCTCATGGCGCGCGCCGGCGCGCTGCAGGTGCACGCGGTCGACTGGCACCGCGGCGGCGGCGAGCTCGGCGAGCGGAACACGCTGGCGCGCTGCTGGGCCAACCTGGAGCGCTTCGGCGTCCGCGACCAGGTCGTGCTCCACGTGGGCCGCTCGGAGGTCGTGCTGCCGCTCCTGCGCCCCCACAGCTTCGATCTCGCGTTCATCGACGGTGGCCACGACCGGGCCCCCCAGGACACCGAGCTGGTGCTCCCGCTGATGCGCCGCGGCGGCCTCATCGCCTGGCACGACAAGGACGGCTGGGAGGTCCCGCGCGCGATCGCCACCGCGGCCCACGTGCTCGGCGTCACGCCCACCTACCCGGGCGGCTCGATCGCCGTGGTGAGGATGCCGGGGTGACGCAGGACGTCCGGACGCTGACCCCCGGCGGGCTGCCCCTGGCGGCCTCCCTGGGCTTCGGCGCCCGCTCGGTCACGATCGACAACTTCACGAGCTCGTTCGTGCGCCTGCCCGACGTCGGCATCGACGTGCCCCCGTGGGTGTACGGGGCCGTGGTCAGGCTCTCGCCACCCACCAACAAGGCCCGGGCCAGCCTGGTCGCCACCGTGCCCGCCATCCCGGGGCCGCCGGTGCCCACCTCGCAGGCCACCCTGACCTGGACCGACGCCGAGCTGGCGCCGGACGCCGGCCACCTGCTGCAGCAGAGCACGGTCAGCCAGCCCCAGGAACTGGGCGACGTGGTGGGCAGCGTGGGCACCGTGACCACGGCGACGTTCTCGCTCCCGGCGGGCACGCAGTCGATCGCCTTCCGGACCATCCAGACCGGTGGCGGCTCCCTGACCGGGACGGCGGCGCTGACCTTCGAGGACAACGACCCCAACTCCAAGAGCACGTTCTTCGGGGTCAACCCGGTGATCACCAACGGCTGGGCGTTCTTCACGGTGAGCGAGCTCCCGAGCTCGGGCCTGGTCGTGATCCTGGACATGAGCGGGATGTCCGGAGCGGGCGGCAAGTTCACGACCAGCGTGGTCGCGCTCCCCTACGTGGCGGCGGTCGGCGTCACCACCTTCCCGGGCGGATCGGTCGCCATCAAGCCCTCGGCGGGGAACCTGATCATGGCCACCGGCGACACCGCGCCCGCGTACGGGAACGCCACCAACCCCGCCGCCGGGGCCACCATCGTGTCGACGAGCTCGTTGGCGGTCGGCCACTACCGGGTCCGGGTGCGGGCCGGCTACGGCCTCACCGCCGACACGATCGAGGACAACATGAAGCTGGTCCTTTCGGGGATCAAGACGTACACCAACCTGCGCGTGCCCGCGGTGGCCAACAGCGACGGCGTCGAGCGCGAGCTCGAGTACCTGAACGTGACCAGCGCGGCCGCCCTCCACGTGGAGGCGATCGCCACCCACGTGGCCGCCGGCGCCGTCTACTGGGCCAGCATCGACGTCACCCCGCTGAGCTCGCTGTGAGGCTGGCCGACTACTCGAGCGAGGTCACGGTCGACCAGCTGGACGCGGCGCTCCGGGCGGGCGGCTTCGAGGGCGTCTTCCACTACACGAGCGGGGGGTTCGCGCAACGGCTGGAGCTCCCCGCCGTGGTCGCGGGCATCCGGGAGCGGGGCTGGCCGCAGCTGGCGATCGACGTCCCCCACCTGGCCCAGGTCGACGGCGCGGCCGCGGCCCGGGCCGCGATCGCCTACGGCTACCCGGCCGGGGCCCGGCTCGCCCTCGACGTGGAGGCGGCCGAGTTCGATGCCGACCCGGCCGGCTGGCGGGCGGCGGCCGACCGCTGGTGCCCGGCGGTGCGGGCGGCCGGCCTGCGGCCCGGCGTCTACGGGCCGGACCGGGCCCTGGCGGCCTGCGCGAACTGGGCCGATTGGATCTGGCGGGCGCGCCCCGACATGTGCGACCCCGCCGGCCCCGGCCTGGCGGCCGGGTTCTTCGCCGGCGAGCGGGTCGTGCAGTGCGGCGCCGCCCTCTTCGCCGGCGTCGAGATGGACATCAACTTTTCGCAGTTCACCGTGGAGGGAGAGATGACCGCTGACGAGCACCGGTGGCTCGAGGGCCTCTTCAACGGCTGGTTCCAGCAGCAGAACGAGCTGCAGGCGCTGCTCGCCGGACAGAAGGCGCTGGCGGCCGCGGTGGCGGCTGTGCAGCCGATCGACGTCGAGCAGCTGGCCCAGGACCTGGAGCAGCACCTGCCGGTCAGCGTCGACGCCGGCGCCGTGGCGCGGGCGGTGGTCGACCTGCTGGCCAGCCGGTTGCAGGCGCCGGCGCAGGCACAAGCGCCCCCTCCGGCGTAGGGGGCCCGACCACAACATCTTGTGGTCGCCGGCGAGGACACCGGGGAAAGTACCGGTACCCGGCCTCCGGCGAGTTCGCCGAGGGCATGATCAAGCGAAAATTAGACATTCGTTCCCGGGTCAATCCGGCTGTCCGGGCGGCCGCCGGCGGAGCCACGGGACCGGGCGCGCCGCCTGCTCGATCACCTCCACCAGGTCGGGCGCGAAGTGGTACCGCGAGGACGGCGGGCTGCAGGTGCTCACCGCCCAGGGGAGCTCGGGGAACTCCGCCTGCACCCGCTCGAGTTGCGCTCGGGCCCGCTCGCGCGCCGCCCGCGCGATGCAGATGGCGCAGAGGTCGCGGCCGCAGGCCGGTTCGGTCGGGCAGAGCAGGCCGACCACGATCGCGTCGACCGCGCGCGGCCAACGCTCCATGTCGCGGGCGAGGTGACGTGCCTCCGCCAGGCGCAGCGCGCTCTCTTGCAGCGCCATGCGGTGGCGCTCAGCCTCGAGCTCGAGCGCCGGCCGCCCGCGCCGGCGCCACAGGTTCACCCGGGTCGGCGGAGGTCCTCGACGACGACGGCGCCGAGCTCGTACAGCAGCATCACGGGGCCCGCCACCACCACCACCGCGAGTACGCCGGCGCCGATGGCCACTTTGGCCAGCACCGCCGCCGGCGTGAGGAGTCGCTTCATCGCCGGCCGATCGTCAACCGGGTCGGCTCGACGCGCGGATCGAGGCCGCGGGGGTCGTACCCGTGGTGCTCGTGGTGCGAGCGCTCCCACGCGTCGGCGAGCTCGTCGGTCGTCATCACGCGGTGCAGGAAGGGGCTGAGGTTCCAGTTGCCATCGATGACGAAGCGGAGCGCCACCTCGAGCGTGCTCTCTCGCCCCTCGACGAACCCCGTGATCGGGATCTTCCCGTGGTTGGGCGCCATCAGCTGCGAGTACGCCTGCAGCTGGCCGTTGGCGTACAGGTCATAGCGCCCCTGAACGACGAACAGGCTGGACATGCGGACAGCGTAAGGGCGGCCTTACCGCTTGCGGCCCTTGATCACCCGCACCCGCGGCCGCCGGCGCGGCGGCGGCTCGTCCGGGACCGCGGGCACCAGGCCGTCCAGCTGGTCGACCAGCGTCTGGCGGCGCTGGTCGCGAAGCTTGCGGTAGCCCCTCATCATCTGCGTCCCCTTCCACCCCACGTGGTCGGCGATCGCGGTGTCGCTGTCG
>Ga0126379_10001561_pt1 | contig 14075 bp, 8 predicted proteins | sample PanSoiMetPlot_24_FD_92640 | JGI IMG/M metagenome (GOLD analysis project Ga0126379, IMG submission 92640) | Tropical forest soil microbial communities from Panama - MetaG Plot_24 | ecosystem: Environmental > Terrestrial > Soil > Tropical forest > Bulk soil | place: Panama | collected 2016-02-17 | reverse complement strand
GGTGGTCCCATGCGAACCGAAACCAAGACACGCGCGGCAATTGCCGCGCTAATCTACCCCATGACAAATGCCGTGATTTTTGGCACAGGCCTCATTGTGATGCTGACATTGCCCATCCTGCGCGGCGAGGAGGTGATATCGATTCCGACGGTCGTGGTGGTGAGTCTCATTCTGGCAGCGCCCGCCGCATGGGTCATTGCACCGCGCCGGCGCGTGCGCCATTGGCGATTGGGGGCGACAGAGCGCTCGCCCGCGACCATGCGGTCGCGTATCTGACTCTCGCATGGCCAGCAACACCGACCCGACGTCGCCACCGACAAACGAGTCGCGGCCGTACCCGGCCGAAAAGGCGCGCGGCGGCGAAATTATCCTGCGCACGTCAGGGCGCCGTATCATTTTCATTGCCGGATTGGCCGGCGCTGTGTTGCTGGCGATACTGCTAAGCGTGTTCGCTTCGCACTGATGCAGGGGGATCTTTGCTGGCAAAGATCATCCTACGCTGCGAGCGACGGCTGTCCTACCGGAAATCCAAAGCGACCTGACGTCACCCCGCGAATCGTCGATAGTCGATGAGGGGACCTCTGTGAGTTGATTTTCTGTGCTACCGTCGGGTTATTCCGATCATGGGCCGCATTGCAAGCTCAAATCCTCATCTTTTGGTGTCAGCTCAACGTGCTGCGACGCAACACGGGTGCCCTGTGCAAGAGGCAGATTCCGAACACGAAGGCGGGATATGTTTTTGGTTGACACTTTTGCAGGGCTCACAGCTCCTATTGCATTCAAACAGTGTCAACTCATCATTGGTTTTGCTACTAACCTCCTGGCCTGTCACGCCGGTGTCGTAATCACCCTATGGGTCTGCGCTGCCAAGCCGAGTCAGGCAAAAGCCGAAAACCGAGCCCTGGTTGCGCTCCGGTCGGCAGCGCGGGCGAGCTATGTTACAAAGCCGGCGTGTTCCGGGCACCTAGCGGTCTAGTAACGGCCCCCGAGATCCGGTCCCAGCGATAGCTGTTCCGCTTACCGACAGAGGTAGAGGTTAGTCCGTGTCAGACCTTGGGCGACGACGTTCTACACTTCTCGATGCTGCCTGGCGGACGGCATTCCGCCTTGGTTTCCCGCTTGCCCGCATCTGGTGGCGACTGCGGCGTCAGCCGCATGAGGGCGCGCTTGTGGCTGTGTACGTCGGTCGGGCGCTACTGCTGGTGCGCTCGTCGTATCGGATCGAGTGGAACTTCCCGGGCGGCACTGTCCGGCGCGGTGAGACGCCTGAAGTAGCGGCCCGCCGCGAGATGGCCGAGGAGATCGGCCTTGCCGGCGCATACCCGCTGATCGCGGCGGGAGACGCCTGCGGCTTCTGGGACGGACGACGAGACCGGGTGCATTTCTTTGAGTTACGACTGGATCGGTTGCCTGAGTTACAGGTGGACAACCGCGAGATCGTCGCCGCACGGCTGATATCACCGGGTGAGCTGCGCGGCATGGCGCTGACCGGGCCGGTCGCCGTCTATCTCGGCAGGACGCTTCCGCCAGGTGGTCCTTCAGAGTGACGAGCAGCTTGACCTTCGTGACCGGCTGACCGACGCCCGCGGCCGCCAACCTCTCAATGCTCGAAGAACGTGTCACCGCGATCGTGGCCGGCCAGTCTCGTTCGACCCGCGCGGATGCATCTGTCCGCTGCTCGCCATCGAGGGCAGATGCGTTCAACCATGGCGGCACCCCAGAGTTTGCGGTGATCTCTGCCGTCGCGGTGCGCCACGACATCAGCAACACCCTATCGACGGCACCCGACCGGTTCGAACCCATCTACCCGCGTAAGCCGAACCGCGACATAGACGCACGTCCCTGCTGCTGGGGCTTCTATGCCGCGATGCAGTTGCGAATGTCAGCGGGGCACCCCTGCCCAACACGGACTGCATCAACTACCGCCTGTTCCTGCATCTTCGTCCATTCCGTCGACGATCAAGGACATCTCCCCTGCTCGGACCAACGAGGAAGGGACCAGCGGTTAAGACATTCCTGCGTAAGGCATACACGGACATGTCGGCCGTCGTCGAAGCCATAGCGCCAATACTGGATGCCGATCCGCTACGGCAGCGACGCGTGGCTAGCCTTCGACGTGGGCCTCACACCGGTTACGATCAATCACGAATACGCCAAGTGCTGCCGCCCGCCGGATCTGCTCCAGCGTCGGCGCCTGCCGATTGCGAGGCGCGGATGCACAACGAGCAAGGCAATCTTCGGTATTTTGAACAGGACCGCCCTCACGGAGATGAACTCCAGAGACTTGCCGCCACGCCATCGGCCAGAGACAGCTTGACAAGCACAGACGCATGGCGTAAACAGAATGTACATTCTGTTATGATGCAACATGCGACCACACCAGTTCAGTCGGACTGCCGAGTTCATGGCGCTCTTCCGCGCAATCGAATCCGCACGGCCGGCAGGGCAAAGGCTGTTCCACGATCCGTTCGCCGCCACGTTCGTCAGCGCCCCCCTTCGACGTGTCGTGCGATGGTCGGCGATCCCGATGCTCGCTTCGCTCCTGCGAGGGGTGATCGACCGCTTTTGGCCGGGTGCACGCACTTCGGCCGTGGCACGTACGCGGCTGATCGACGATTGGATCGCAGACAGTGTCAGGAACGGATCACAACAGCTTCTCGTGCTCGGCGCGGGCTTTGATAGTCGCGCTTGGCGGCTGCCGATTCTCGCTAAGCTGCCGGTGTTCGAGCTCGATCACGCGGCGACGGCCGCTGAGAGGAGGCGGCGCATCGCGGCGCTCGCGGCCGATAGGTCGGGTGTCATCTCGATCGCGATCGACTTCGATCGCGGGCAACTGCCCGAGGTCCTAAGCGCTGCGGGGTTCGATCCGAGGATCGTCACCACAGTTGTTTGGGAGGGGGTTACGAACTATTTGACGGCCGATGCCGTTGCTTCCGCACTGTCTTGGGTCGGAACGCTCGCGAGTGGAAGCACGTTGATATTTACCTACATTCACCGCGATGTCCTTGCCGATCCGGCGCGCTTCGAGGGCGCCCGCAATATCCTCATGGCGGTCGCCAGTGCAGGCGAGCCGTGGACGTTCGGGATGGCCCCCGAAGCCTTACCGAGATGCCTGCATTCCCGTGGCTTGCGCCTGCTGGAGGACCTCGGGGCAGACGACTATCGCGCCCGCTACTTCGGGCCCAAGGCGCACAAGATGCGGGGGTATTCGTTTTACCGAACCGCCCTTGCAACTGTCGCATCCACTGATGCCTAGAATATCGCGAGCCAGGGCTGACACCAGGCGGCGCCAAATCATCGAGGCCGCGCTCGCGTGCTTTGCACGACACGGCTTCCACAAGACAACGATGCAGGACATCGTCACACAGTCAGGGTTAAGCCCGGGCTCGATTTATTGCCATTTTGCCGGAAAGCACGACATTATCGTCGCAGTCGTGGAGGAGCGGCACCGTCGTGAGGACGAATTAGTACAGCGGGCGTTCGAGAAGCCAAACTTCGTGGATGCACTCGATCAGCTTGCGGCTGACTTCGTCGATGCGCTTCGTCTGCCGGAGGAGCGGGCGTGGCGCCGCCTGACCGTCCAGCTATGGGCGGAGAGCCTGCACGATAGCCGGTTAGCGCTGGCTGTTCGCGACGGGGTGGAAAAACCGAGAGCCATGCTCGCCCGCATGGTGCGACGAGCCAAAACTCTCGGAGAACTCCCAGGAACGCTCTCGGCGGACGCCACGGCGCGCCTATTGATCGCTTTCTTCCAAGGGCTGGTGCTTCAGGTCGCCTGGGATGCGAATTTGGACGTGCGGCCTTGCGTTACGGCACTTAAGGCACTCATGCGCTCGAGAGCTTAGGCGAAACGCTCGCAGCCGGCGAGCGCCTTTGCGTTGCAGACGCGCCACGGACTCATGGTGTTCGAATTGCGAGATCATGTGGCCTATCTGTACGCCAGTCGGACCAACTATGGACCGATTCGCGAGGTGACGTGGGCCGTTGAATTTCCGGTAGGCACAACTGCCTCAAGCGCGGTTAGATGTGCCGCGAAGAAGCATGTCCGCAATTTGGGCCGGTCTTGGTGTGGAGGACTGAACCCGCTACCCAGACGGAGACCGCATTGCAGGTGGCCAGAAGCGTCAAGGTCGCATCCAACGTGTCGAGATCCTGGCGGAACTCGCCCTCGCGAACCCCCTGGCGAAAGAGCGCCTCGATAGCGTATCGTATCCCCTAATCCGGCGGCCGATGTTGTGGCGCGCCTCGTCTCCCAGATCCTTTCGAATCTCCTGAAACACTTTGAGGAAGCTTAGCCTGTGATCAAGCGTTGATAAATGCAGCACAATGACGCCGCGCACATTTGGTTCCGAAGTCTCAAACTTCAGTCTTTTGTCATTCAGCCGGAAAATGCCAGATGCGAGTCCATTAGCCGGTCAGCGATCGCGGTCGTTGTCGTTGTGTTTCGGCGCTTTTTGCCTGGTTTCCTTCTTACTGTCGCGGGTAAGCGCCGATATGTCCTTGGCGTCACGGAGCACCTCGGTCATGCGACCGAGGCTGCCGCCCTCGATACCAATCTCCTTCATCAGCGTGTCGATCATCGGCGCCTGAACACGGTAGCGCAGAGCGGAATCAATCACTTCGTCGGTGACGTTGCGGCTCGGATTTCCGCCATTGACGCCGTCGACGTGAAGAATCTTTATGCCCTCGATCTTCTCCAGCGGCTTGACGCTTTCGCGCACGATGCCTTCGATGCGCTCCAAAAGCTTTTCTCGCAGCCGCGCGGTGCGGGCGGCCTCAGTCAATATGTTTTCGGCTTCGTTAAGCTGACGGGCACCCGCTGCATCAACCTCGTAACGTTCCGCGGCCGCGAGCGCGCGAATTTTCTCCGCCTCCGCCGCTGCTTCGGCGGCGATCTTCTGCGCTTCGGCAAAGCTTCTTGCCGCACGCATTTCCGCTTCGGCCTTTGCTGTGACCCGAAGCGCCTCGCGCTCGGCCTCGCGTTGGGCGGCAATCATCTCGGTGAGCTTTCGGCGCTCGGCGATTTCCCGCTCGCGCGCGGTTATCGCCTGCTCCTCAGCCTGGATGACCTTGACGCGCACCGCCTCGGAAGCGGCGATCGCGGCCGAGCGCTCGGTGGCCTTTTTGGCCAATTCGATCACCTTGATCATTTCCGCCATTTCGACCAACTTGTCCCGCTCGGTCGCCAACGTTCGGACGTCGCGATCCTTGGCGATCCGCGCCTCTTCGATGCCGCGCTCAGTGCTGATGCGCGCACGTTCGACCTCCTCGGTGGCCGCAATTTCCGCCTCCTCGAACGCTTGCCGTTTGGCAATCTGCAAGCCCTCGAGATAGCGTTCACGCTCAATCCGAATCTGGTCGAGCATCCGGTCCTGCGCGATACGCTCCGCTTCGGTACGCTGGCTCTCGACAATCTCAGTGCGACGCTTTTCCGCCTCCGCTTTAATCACAGCGAGCGTCTTTTCCGCCAGCGCAATTTGCCGATCAAGCTCCAAAATCTCCAGCGCCTTCTGGCGCGTGATTTCCAATTCGCGTTGCTCGCGCTCGCGCGCGATCCGGGCCGTCTCCAATTGCAGTTCGAGGTTGATCTGTTCACGCTCGGTCTGCTCCCGGGTCTTCAGCTCGGCCTCATCTAAGGCACGGCGGCGAGCGATTTCGCGGCGCTGGGTATCTTCCTCGCTCCTGATGCGCTCCTGGGTGATCGCGAGCTGTTGCACCAGCCGCGCTTTCTCGACTGCTTGGCGTGAGGAGAGCTGCGCTTCCTCGGATTCCTGCTCGCGCAGCGCGCGCTCCTTGGTGAGTTCGGCCCGCTGCACGGCGCGTCGGAACTCGACATCGCGCTCCTGTTCGAGTCGGGCATACTCGGTCTCGCGATCGATCTCGAAGACTTTCTTTTGCGCTTCTAGATTCTGATTGCGGATGTCCACCAGGGTGCGCTGTTCAATCTCGTTGCGCATCTTGCGTCGCGTCTCGATCGACTCCGTGAGCTGGGTGAGGCCTTCGGCATCGAAGGCGTTCGACGGATCGAAGAACTCCAAGCTGGTCTGATCGAGATCGACAATGGCGACGTTCTCCAGCTCGAGGCCATTGGCGGCGAGCGCTTCCGCGGCAAGATCGCGAACCTGATTGGCATAGTCGCGGCGCTGCTCGTGCATCTCTTCGAGCGTCATTTGCGCGGCAACCATGCGCATCGAAGAAGCAAATTTGCCTTCCAGCAGGCTGCGGATGCCGTCCTCTTGCAGCGTGCGCCGGCCGAGCGTCTGCGCCGCCGCAGCGACCGCCGGCTTGGATGCGCCGACGCGTACGAAAAAATCTGCGATAATGTCGACGCGCATGCGGTTGCGGGTGATCAGCGCCCCGTTCTCGCGGCGCGTCACCTCAATGCGCATGACGTTCATATTGACCGGCGTGATTTCGTGCAGCACTGGAATGACAAAGGCGCCGCCATTGACCACGACCTTTTCGCCTAAGAAGCCGGTGCGAACGAACGCGGTTTCTTTGGTCGATCTGCGGTAGAGCCAGCGCAGGATATAAACCAAGATGACGGCGGCGATCGCCACCCCGATCAACCACAGCAGCACTTCCCCAAAAGTGTTCGCACTCATCTCACTCTCCGCTTGTTGAGCTGGGCGCTCGCAACCGCCCCCATTGATGCCTCGTACTTGATTCGGTTTTACGTCGCTCTGCCACTTTGGCCTTGTTGCCTTTAAGCCCTCCGGCTGATCGGGAGCGCGATGGATCTAAAGGCATCAATCACCGCGTCGACAAAAGCCGTGTCGTTAATATTGGCTCGCACCCGTTCGACCACGCGTCTGCTCGTTGGCCTTACCGTTTTCTCAATCGCTTCGAACAACGCGGCATCTGCTTCGGGATCATGAAACGGTGCGCCGGGTCTGTCGAGCATCGACACGCCTCCTTCAGGAAGCAGAAAACGCACCGGGCCTTCCATCAGGTTTAGCCGCTGACCGATCCATTCCCCTGCGGCACGGTTCTCATCCGGGGTCGTGCGCATCAGTGTGACGTTGGGATTGTGCATCACGAACTTGCGGCTTAGGCAGCGCGCCGGCACCGTGTCGCGCGGCCCAAAATTGACCATATCGAGCGCGCCGACCGAACCGACATATGGCAAGCCGGTGCGGATCGGTGCACCAAATCGGTCGCGATCAGCCGGCAGGACCCCGCCGACCAGCATGTCGGCGACCTCGGTGGTGGTAAGATCTAAAAAGCCGGCGAGCAGTCCAGAATCCCCCAGGGCTTCCATCGCCCGACCGCCAATGCCGGTGGCGTGAAAGACCAAACAGTCATAGTCGGCTTCGAGCCGCTTGGTTACAGACTGCACGCACGGCGTAGTCACACCAAACATGGTGATGCCAAGCGCCGGCCGGGCGAGCTTGCGTTTCGCCTCATATGCTTCTCGCGTTGGCATCTGCGCAACCATGCCGGCGAGCGCGTGTGCGGCATTACCGAGCACTTGCTCGGTAATGGAATTGAGACCCTGCACATCGGCGACGGAGTGGAACATCACGATGTCAGCGGCCCCGACATAGTCTCGCACGTCGCCGGCAGCAACCGTTGAAACCATGACTTTTGGAATGCCTACGGGCAAAGCGCGCATTCCCGCCGTCGCCAGCGTTGTGCCCCCCGAGCCGCCGGCGGAAATGATGCCGCCAATCCGCGACTCACGCGCGACCCAGCGTGCAAAGGCCATCGCCATAGCCGTGACCGCCTGACCGCGGTCGGACGAAAACACCGCCGATGAGCCGCCAGGAAGCATGCTCGCCACTTGCAGCGGTGTCACGTCCGCCGCCGACGGTTTGCCCGATGTTGAAAGATCCACCGTGCGCGTCGGAATGCCGAGCGCTTTGAGTCGGTCGCCAATGAATTTGAGTTCGCGGCCTTTGGTATCGAATGTTCCGACCACGAAAGCGGTTCGGCCAATGCGTTCAGAGAACGGAATGGCAAAAACGCTACGATCGTCGTCGCATGCGCGCGAGGCTTCGACAATCGCTTGCCGCAACGCCGTCGCTGGCATTTTCCAACGATCGGGCAGCAGGGCGCTCGGCGGCGGGCTGTCGGGCGCTGCCACGGCCGAACCGACGCGCGCGCCTTGTCCGCGCTCGATCTGATACACCGCCGCCAGCAACGTCTCGGCGTTCTCGCCGGACGCTGCTTCCGGCGGCGGCGGACTTTCCTCCTCTTCCTGGCGGCCCACACCAAGCAACCGCTGTTGCAGTTCGCGATCGGCGGCGAGTGCACGCGATTCCATGACGCGGTTGATGCGGCCGTTGACCATGATGGCGACGTGATCGGCTACGCTGGTCGCCACGCCGATATTCTGCTCGATCACCAGAACGGCCATCGCGCCTTCCTCTGCGAGTCGCACCGTCATGGCTTCGACTTGCTCAACGATGACTGGCGCCAAACCTTCCGTCGGCTCGTCCATGATCAGGAGCCGTGGATTGCCGAGCAGCGCGCGGGCGATCGCCAGCATCTGCTGCTCGCCGCCGGATAGTTGCGAGCCGCCGCTGGTGCGCCGCTCATATAGGCGCGGAAATGTCTGATAGGCGCGGTCGACGGTCCAGGCCGCATCCCGAGCGCGAGTGGCGACCAAGCGCAGGTGTTCGTCGACCGAAAGGCTCGGCCACACGCGCCGCCCTTGCGGCACGTAACCGACGCCGTGACGGTGGATGACATGCGGCTCGAGCCGCGAGGTCTCGCGGCCGAGAATGCGAATACTGCCCGCGCGCGACGACTTCAAACCGGTGATCGTATTGCAGAGCGTGCTCTTGCCCATCCCGTTACGGCCGACAACAGCAAGGACGCCGTGATCGAGCGTTATTGAGACTCCCTGAATAGCATGGCTCTCGCCGTAGTAAACGTGCAAGTCCTCGATCTTGAGAGCAGGCTCGGCACTGCCTTCAGCCATGGCGCCCTCCGAGGTAGACTTCCTGCACCTCCGGGTCGTCTTCGATTTGCTTCGGCGTTCCCTCTTTGAACAGACGGCCATTGTGCAGCATCGTGACGTACTCGGTGACGCGCAGCGCCACATCGAGATCGTGCTCGATAATGATGTAGCCGATGTGCTTCGGCAACGCGTTAAGGATGGTGACAAGATCCCGACGTTCGGTCGGAGACAATCCGGCGGCTGGCTCGTCGAATAGGATAAACCGCGGCGCGCCGGCAAGGGCCAGCGCAATCTCAAGTTGGCGCTGCTGGCCGTGGCTCAGGCTCGCCACCCGTGTATCGCGCATCGCTTCCAGGTGGACGGCATGCAGGATGGATTCCGCCTGCATCATGGTGGGTTCGTCGGAGCGCGGGCGCGTCAGCGCAAAGCGGCCACGGGACACACCGCGGCAGGCGAGATACACGGAATCGCGGACACTCAAGCCGCCGAATAGCTGCGATATCTGATAGGTCCGCCGCAAACCGCGGCGGATGCGCTCCTGCACCGGCAGTGTCGTGATATCTTCGTTGAAGAAGCGGATGCGGCCGGCCGTCGGCATGAAGTCGCCGGTAATGGCGTTAAACAGCGTGGTCTTGCCCGCGCCGTTCGAGCCAATGAGCGCGCGCCGTTCACTGGCAGCGATCTTCATGCTGACGTTCGACAAGGCGACCAGCGCGCCGAAGTGCCGCGCTACGTTTTCGAGCTCGAGCGCGTAAGCTCCAGACTCCTCCAGACGCGCGGCAACAGACACTTCGGTCACTGGCTGTCTCTCGTGCCGAGCGGCTATGGGCAGCTCGGATTATCCCGCCCGACCTTGCCGAGCTTGAGGAATTCGTCCTCGGGCATGCCCAGCGTCTGATTCACCTGCGGGATGACTTTGATGAGTTTGTTGTAAAGCGCGCCGTCGGCGTTCTTGGCGACTTCCGTCAAGAAGTTGTCGGCAATCGCATTGCGGTTCTTATCAAGCGAGACTTTTCCGGTCGGCGTTTCCAGAACCAGGCTCGCCAGCGTCGTCCGCAGCCTGGTGCCGCCATCGGACACGTCGGCATTGACCTTCTGCAGGCCCGTGAGCAGCGCCGTCATATTGATGTAGTAGCCTTGCGCGAACAACGACGGGGAGGGGAAGGCGTTCGGCAGCTTCTTGTATGCCGCGACAAATTTCTTCCACGCCGGAGCGTCGTTGTTATCGGCGATGGGGCCAGCTGACGGGGTGCCGATGACGACATCGTGGATCTTGCCCTTCGAGCCTAGAATTGTTTGATCAACGGTGACGGAGCCACCGATCAACGGTGCCTGCCCACCGGCCTGCTGATACTGAGTCAAGAAGTTGATCGAGTCGGAGCCACCAAGAACGACATAGATCGCGTCGATACTGTCCGGCATCGCCGCAATAACCGACGAGAAATCCTTGGTGCCGATGGGCACCCAGAACTTCTTGACCACATGGCCGCCGGCCTTGCAGAACGGCGCCATGAATCCGAAAACTTGCGTGTAGGGGAACGAATAGTCTTCCGCCAGCGTCGCGACTTTTTTGTAACCCTTGACGTTATAGGAATAGTCGCCAAGACCGGCCATCCATTGCGCGCCGTCCGTGGAAAAGCGGTAGAAGTTCGGCGCCGGATCGCGCAGCGTCGTGTCCTGTGCCGCCGATGTGCCGTTGACGATGGTCACGTCTGGCTTGGTCTTGGCGTAATCCTTGACCGCCAGGCCTTCGTCGCCAGATAGCGGCCCGACCAGTACTTTCACCCCGTCCTGCTCAACGAGTTTGCGCACGGCACGGACCGCGCTGTCCGGCGAGCCATCGGACGAGCCTTTGAGGATCTCGATCTTCTTGCCGCCAACCTTGCTGCCGACATCGTCGACGGCCATGAGCGCGCCTCGCATGCTGTCGTCGCCGAGGACCGCGAAGGCGCCCTCAAAGGTGGCGAGCACGCCGATTTTGATGGTGTCTTCGGCCGTGGCGATGGACGGGATTGTCAGTCCCCCCGCCAGGCCGAGGCCCAGAAGCGCGCGTCGATTTAAACTCATTCCATCCTCCCTTGTGTGGATTGTGTTAGTGCACGTAGTGCCGCTCCTCCCGGTAGGCGGGAATGCAGAGACTCTTGAGCGAGCAGCGGGCTGATTCTTGCCCACAGGCCCAGGAGACCATCCGGTGACACGAAAACGATCGCCAGAAAGACCAACCCGATGAGCGTGTTGAAACGCTCTGCGCCAACGATGTCGATGGCGAATGTCTGGATCAGGATCACGAACACGGCGCCGAGCAGCGGGCCTATCGGATGGCGCAACCCGCCGATGATGGCGATCACCAGGACCTCGATGGATTGGCCGACATCGACAGTGCCGGGCGAGACGCGGCCGTTGAACCAGACCAGCAAGACTCCGGCGAGGCCGGCGATGATGCCGGAATAGAAGTAGGCGACGACCTTGTGCGCGGTGATGTCAAAGCCGACGGCGCGCATCCGCCGCCCGTTGTCGCGGATCGCCTGCAACGCCAAGCCGAACGTCGAGCGCGAACAGTACAGCACCGCGGCGTAGCAAGCCGAGGCGACGAACAGGCATAGATAATAGAACGGCACCGGCGCGCGCCAATCGATACCGGCAACGTGCGGCGTCGGGATGCCTGCAAAGCCGGAATGTCCGTTGAACAGCGCGTAGTTTTGCTGCGCGAAGTAGAAGAAGGCTGCGGCGATCGCGAGCGTAATCATGATCGTGTAGATGCCTTCAGTGCGCACGGAAATCGCACCGATGATCGCCGACGTAATCGCCGCCAGCAGTACGGCGAATGGCACCAGCACCCACCACGGCCAGCCAAAGCCATACACTTGCATGTTGTTGGTGCCAAAGATCGCCACCGTATAGGCGGCGATGCCGGCGCTCGTGATCTGTGCCAAGCTCACCATGCCGCCATAGCCCGCCAACAGCATCATCGATAGCGCCAGCAACCCCCAGATCAGCGAATAAGCACCAATCTGGGTGAGAAAGAATTCCGAGGCGACGAGCGGATACAACAGCAACGCCACGGCAAGCACGCCCTGCGCAATGCCGAACTGGGCGGACGCGACTGCGGCCTTGTTCGGCTGATCGAGCGCCAGGATGGGGGCGACCGACGGCCGCGCCTTTCCCATGATCCCCTGCGGACGCAACGCTAGTGTCACGACCATGATGATGAAAGTCAGGACGATGCCGTAGGTCGGCAGATAGACGAGGCCAAGCTGCTCAGCTAAGCCGACCAGCAAAGCGCCGATCGCGGCGCCCGGAATCGAACCCATGCCGCCGACAATGACGACGACCAAAGACGCGAGCAGGTAGCGAACGTCCTCGCCCGGCGCCAGTGACAGCGCAGTGCCCCCGACGACGCCGGCGAAGCCAGCAAGCCCGGCGCCGACGGCAAATACGATGGCGAAGACAATGTGCACATTGACACCCGACGCGGAGAGCATCGCGCGATCGTCGACGCCGGCGCGGATCATGGTGCCGATGCGTGAGCGCGTAATCATCAACCACAAGCCGACACCGATGATGATGGCGACCGCGAGCACGACTAGGCGATAGAGCGGATAGGTCATCATCACCGCGGTGCCATTCGAACGGATCGCCGTGATGATCGGAAGCTTCACCGCTCCATCGAGCCAGGACGGCACCCCGATCTGATAGGTAATACCGGTCCAGACCGCGAGCATCAGATCGGCGGCGACGATCGAGATACCGAGCGTCACCAAGGTCTGCCGCAGCTCGTCGCCTTCGAGGCGGCGGAAGATGAAGAGCTGCATCAGCAAGCCGACAATGGCGAGCCCGACGAAGCCGGCGCCGACACCGAGGATCCAGATGCCGGTGCGTTGCGATACCTCATAACCGATATAGGCCCCGAACAAGTAAAGCGAACCGTGCGCGAGATTGACGTTGCGCATCAAGCCGAAGACCAGCGTGAAACCGCTGGCAGCCAAGAAATAAAGGCCGGCGAGCGTCACGCCGTTGAAAATGGAGTTGATGAACGCCTTCTTGGAAATGAGAATGGCGTCGAGCCGGCTCGGCCAGACGGCGAAGAGCAGCCAAGCGACCAAAGCGGTAGCAAGAACCCCGACAAGGGCCCATGCCTGCCGCCCGGTCAATCTGGGCGCCGGTTGCTCAACAATGCTCATGCCGTCATTCGCAAGCGCTGCTGATTCATTCGCGGGGCCTTGTGGAACTTGCCGTCCTTCATGATGGCGAGGATGCGGCTCTTGTCCTGGAGGATGCGAACGTCCGCGACCGGATCGCCGTCGACCAGGAGCAAATCGGCCAGATAGCCTTCACGCACCAGCCCAAGATCGTTACCCATGCCCATGATCTCGCCACCATATTTGGTGGCGGCTTGCAACGCTTCCATCGGCGTGAAGCCGAGCATATCGACGAAGGTCTGGATGTCCTTGGCGTTGGTGCCCTGCGGCGTCCAGGCAAAACCATAGTCGCCGCCGATGCAGATGCGGATGCCGCGGCGGTGCATCTTCTTCATGGTCTCGATGCACATTTCCAGCTCGCGCTCATAGAGCATGGCGACCTTCGAACCGGGCTTGATACCCCACGGCTCGGCATGCCGTGCGGTGTTGATCAGCCAGGCGATGCCCGGGGCGACGAAATGCTTGTCCTTGTTCGCCTCCAGTAGGTCGAGCGCTTCATCGTCGGCAAAGGACGCGTGGTAGATGTTCTGAATGCCATGACGGACGCATTGCTTGACCGATCCCGATGAGCGGGCGTGCGCCGACAGCACTTTGTTCCGGCACTTTGCCTCCTTCACCGCCATCGCGACTTCCTCTTCGGACATTGGCGTCTCTTCGGCACCCAAGCCAGTGATCTCCTCGCCCGAGAGGTTGAGCTTGATGGAGTCGACACCGTATTTGATGAGTTGGCGGACGGCACGCCGGACCTCCTCCGGACCGGAGACGACGATGCCGAGATTGAGACCCTCGTGCGGAATGTGGGACGGCGCCGAGTCGCCAAGTCCGCCGATGGTGGTGATTTCCGGTCCCGCCGCCAGATAACGCGGCCCTGGAAAGCGCCCTTCATTGATAAAGCGCTTAGCGACGACGTCGAGCCGCGGCTTCGCGGCCGCCGCGCCACGCCCGCCAGTGAAACCGGCGTCGAGCACGAG
>Ga0126379_10001559_pt1 | contig 14082 bp, 11 predicted proteins | sample PanSoiMetPlot_24_FD_92640 | JGI IMG/M metagenome (GOLD analysis project Ga0126379, IMG submission 92640) | Tropical forest soil microbial communities from Panama - MetaG Plot_24 | ecosystem: Environmental > Terrestrial > Soil > Tropical forest > Bulk soil | place: Panama | collected 2016-02-17 | reverse complement strand
TCGAACTCGTTCACATCGATCGCGGCCAGGTCGCCATCGAGCGCGACGGTCTCGTCCTGCAGTCGCAGCGGGCTCGGCTCGCCCAGGAGTCGTCGCAGGACGAACAGGGCCTGGCGCAGCGCGGCCCGGGCCGCCGGCTCGCTGACCTCGCCCCACAGGAGCGCGCCCAGCTTGTCGCGCAGATGCAGCTTGCCGACGGGGATCGACAGGTAGGCCAGCAGCGCCTGCCCCTTTTTCATGGGCAGGTCGACCAGGCGGTCGTCGACACGCATCTGGAAGCCGCCGAGTAGCGTCAGCCTGATCCGTGCCATCGCGGATGCAGCGAGGACGCGCAGTTTGAAGCGGGCCTACCCAGGCGTGGGCCAGGCGCCCTGCTCGAGCGCGCCTCAGCAGGAGGCCTGGCTACATCCAGCCGAGCTGCTTCATCGCCAACCCGGCGTGCCAGATCTTGGTCATGTGGCGGATCTTCGGGCCGTCGAACTGCATCACGTACACGTAATCCGTCTTGACGGACTTTCCCGTCGGCGCGCAGGGACCGCCCTCGCCGGTATGCGTCGCGTGGAACACTCCGTACGCCGACACATTGCCGCGCTCTTCGTCCGTCGCAAACGACTTGACCTCGTACCGACCGTCCGGCATGAATCGCAGCAGTCCCTTCATCCACTCCGTGTACTGCTGGAGCGTCGTCACGTCGGCCAACGGCTCGGCTTGCGCCGAGAACGTCGCGTTGGGCGCGCAGTACTCCTTGCATCCGTCCCATCCCTTCCCCGTCTCGCAAGCGTCGAAGAAGTTCCGCGCAGTCTCGGTGATCGACGATGCCATGGGTTGTCTCCTCTCATTCGGTCCCTCGAGGTTCAGCCGGCTCCCGAGGGCGCTCGGGGTTCCGTGTCATCGAGGTCGTGCTCGAGATGATGGGGTTCAGGTCGGGTCCAGTCAAGGAGGGACCTCGGTCATACGCGAACTGCTGCCTCGGCTCACGCGAGTCCGCCCTGCGATACACTACGGCCCGGCGTCCTGGCGCCGACTCCGACACCGAGGAAACGAGGGCGGGTCATCGGGCGGTGAAGCAGTTCCACACGTTCCGGCTCGATCCGGTCAACCACCGACTGTGGCGCGGCGACGAACGCGTCGCGCTGACGCCGAAGGCGTTCGACGTGCTGCGCTTTCTCGTCGATCACGCGAACCGGCTCGTGACGCAAGCGGAGATTCTCGACGCGCTCTGGCCCGGCATTCACGTCAACCCGGAAGTCGTCAAGAAGTACGTCCTGGAAGTCCGCAAGGCGCTGGGCGACCGGTCAGATCGGCCCACGTTCATCGAGACATTTCCCCGGCGAGGGTATCAGTTCGTGGCGCCCGTGCACGAGGCGGACGGCGAGGCCCCGGGGAGCCCGGCGGGAGCCGCCGTGACGATGGTCGGGCGCGATGCGGAGACAGCCCGGCTCGAGGCCGCCCTCGACAGCGCGCTCCGAGGTCGCCGGCAGATCGTCTTCGTCACGGGCGAGGCTGGCGTCGGGAAGACCACCCTCGTCGACGCCGTGCAGCGGCAGGCCAGCGCCCGCGCGAGCGTCCGCATTGCCCGCGGGCAGTGTGTCGAGGGCTTCGGGGGCAAGGAGTCCTACTACCCGGTGCTCGAAGCGCTCGGCCAGCTCCTGCGCGGAGGCGAGCGCAACGCGGTGTCGCAGGCGCTCGTCAGATACGCGCCGACCTGGCTCGTCCAGTTCCCGTCGCTCGTGAAGGGCGACGCGCGAGAGGCCCTGCGCCGCGAGACCATCGGGACCACGCGGGAGCGGATGGTCCGGGAGGTGTGCGAGGCGTTCGAGTCGATCGCTCTCGAGGAGCCACTCCTGCTCGTCCTGGAAGACCTGCACTGGGTGGATCTATCCACCCTCGACGTGATCTCGGCGCTGGCCCGGCGGCAAGGGCCGGCGAAGCTCTTGCTGCTGTCGACGTACCGCCCGGGCGACGTCGTGGCCGCAGAAAATCCGCTGAACCTCCTCAAGCAGGATCTCGTGATCCATCGCTTGTGCACCGAGCTGACCCTGGAGCACCTGGACGAGTCGCACGTCGGCGAATATCTGTCGGCCGAGTTCCCGGGGGCGCACTTCCCGTCCACTCTCAAGGGCGTGATCCATCGCCAGTCGGGAGGCAATGCGCTGTTCATGACCGCCATCGTCCGGGACATGGTGGACAAGGGTGTGATCGTCGAGCGGAGCGGATCCTGGGCGCTGTCCAGGCCTTTGAACGAGGTTGCGCTGGCCGTGCCGGCGACCCTCCAGCAGATGCTCGAGGCGCAGTTCGCCCGCCTGAGCGCCGTCGAGCAGCGCGTTCTGAGCCAGGCGAGCGTCGCGGGCGATCGCTTCTCGGTGTGGGCGGTGACGACGGAGCCGGATCTCACGTCCGACGCGGTCGAAACTGCCTGCGAACGACTGGCCGAACGCCGGCAGTTCTTGCGTCCGGCCGGCTTTCACGAGCTCGCGAACGGAACGGTGTCGGCGCACTACGAGTTCCGGCATGCGCTGTACCGCGAGGCGGTGTACCGACGTCTGTCCGAGGTCAGGCGATCCCGGCTCCACCGGCTGCTGGCGGCGCGGCTCGGAGCGCTGTGTCGCCCCGGCAAGCAGGAACTGGCGGCGGAGCTCGCTCTCCACTTCGAGGAGGGCCACGAGTACGATCTCGCCATCGGCCATCTCGTCCTGGCCGCGGAGAACGCGGCCGCGCGGTTCGCGTACCGGGATTCGATCCGGGTCCTGGAGCACGGCCTCACGCTGGTGACAAAGGTCGTGGCGGAGCGCCGGGCGCACCTCGAGATCCAGCTCCTCGAACGGATCGGCGACACGCATTACGGCCTGGGCGCGATGCTCGAGTGCGCGCGCGCCTACGAGGCCGCAGCCAACCGCGCGGCTCGCGACGGCCTGACCTCCGCGCGGGTCGATGCCCTCAGCGCTCTCGTTCGGCCATTCGGTCTCTTCGATTCGGACCGCGGCATCGCGGCGATCGAGGAGGCTCTTGCGCTGAGCGCCGGTCTGGGCGATCCCGTGCTCCAGAGCCGCACCGAGCTCCTCGCCGCCGGGAGCCGACTTCTGTTTGACGCCTGGCGCCAGGAAGACTGGCAGACCTGCGAATCGGCCTGGCAGAGGCTGCAAGGCCTGGGTGCCGGCCCCGTGCTCGAATATCACCGGATGATCTACGGCCACCTGCAGATGCTCCGGGGCCACTACGCGGAGGCGCTCGAGCACCTCGAGACCGGCATCCCGAAGCCGAACGAGCCGATCGGCCTGATGGTGCATCTCTTCGCGTTGAGCGGGAAGACCGTGGCCCTCCTGCATTCGGGCCGGCTCGGCGAGTTGATGCGGATCGTCCGCTCGGGCAAGGAGCTGGCCGAGAAGAACGGCAACAACCCGTGGCTCTTCGTGTTCCGCGAGGCGTGGCTCCGGACGGTGGTCTTCGACTTCGACGGCGCCCGTGGCCTATGCGAGACGGTCGCCGATCGCGCGACCAGCTACCAGCCGCGCCAGCCCGAGGCCATTGCCAGATTGGCCGCCGGGTACGTCTTCCTCGAGCAAGGACGCCACGACGAGGCGGCGCAGTCCTTCGAGCAGATCCGGGATCCGGCCATCACGCCCAAGTTCTTCCTGCACTGGTACTGGCGAATCCGCGCGGACCTCGGTCTCGCCGATGTCTGGCTGGCCGCGGGAAACCTCGGCCGGGCGCGCCACCACGCCGATCGGTTCCTCGCGTCGGCGCTGTCGACGGCCGAGCCGAACCTCCATGCGCTCGGCTGGGACGTGGAGTCGAGGATCGCCATCGGCGAGAAGGACTGGAACGCCGCACGCGAGACGATCGAGCGGGGCCTGGAGGTCGCCAGGCGATTCGACATCCCCACCGTGGCGTGGCGTCTCCACGCCACGCGTTCGGACGTGGACCGCCACCTCAACGACGACGAGGCGGCGGAGGCCCAGCGCGCGCGCGCCGAGACCATCATCCTCGGCCTCGCCGATTCCTTCGACGCGGATGAGCCGCTGCGGCGCTCGTTTCTGTCCGCTCGCCCCGTCCGGCGGATTCTGACGGCTCGCCATTCGCGAACAGGCGCGCGCGATCGCCGATGAGCCGACTCGGGCGAGGCCGGATGCCTCGCCCGAGTGGCATCTCATGACAACGGTGTCTATCGCGGTCTGGGTCTAGTGCGTGATGAACCTCTCGGTTCCGGTGGCGATCCAGCGGCCAGCCGCGCCGGCCGGCGTCGCGATGCGGATCAGGAATAGCGGGTTCGAGCAGGGATTGGGAATGCCTTGGATGCGGCCGCCGAACTGTGCGTGGCCCACCGGGCTCAGGGAGACCGCCGCAGTGTCCAGAACCGCTTCCGTGGCCTCACCGGCGTTGCAGACCAGCGTGCCGGTGACGGAGGTGACGGGGCCGGGGGTGCCACTGAACACCGTCCCGTTGATCACGAGCCCCTGGACGACGAACGCCGACGCGCCCGTCGATAGGTTCACTGACGCCTGGCCGTTTCGCGTCGACCAGGCAAAGGTTCCGCTGTCGACGTCCGCCACCGGATTGTCGACGTTCTGCGCGGTGATCACGCCGACGATGTCCTGCCAGCGAACATCCTGAGCCAGGGCCAGCGCCGGGGCGGAAACCGCCAGAGAGAGCAGCAGTGCCAGAATGGTCTTCATCTCGTCCTCCTTCGTGCCGTTGAAAGTGTTTGACAGAGCCACGCGGTGGCTGGCGACGAGCGGATGAGCCCGGCGGCCGTCCTGATTCGCCCGGTCGTGCGTCCAGCCCCGCATGACGTGAGCGTAGGTTCGGCGCGGAACGGAGGCGTGACGGCTCGGTGACTATCTCGGTCCAGCGTCGGTAACGGCGCGGTTCCCGGGCGGCGTGTCCGTGACTGGACAGATGCGTGCGGCGGTGAGCGCTACGTGGCGAGCGCCGGATCTCGTCCGCGCTTCGGCGCGGTGTGCTCGGAAGGTTGTCAGATACTACGTCTGGGGACGCGACGCGGCTCGGACGAACGAATGGCGCTGGCACGCGAGATGGGCGCCCCTTGCAACGCGCCGCCATCTGCCAGGCAACCCAACGGACGATCAGGGAGGCTTCCGATGCCCTTCACCCGGATTTCCCTTCGACGCGGCAAGCCGGCCGCCTACCGCACCGCAATCCTCGACGGCGTCTATGAGGCGATGCGCGAGACCTTCGACGTGCCGGAGGACGACCGCTTCATGGTCATCACGGAACACGATGAGCCCGATTTCCGCTACGGCGCGCACTATCTGGGCATCGCGCGAAGCGACGATCTCGTGATGATCCAGCTCACCGTCAGCAACACGCGCAGCGTGGCACAGAAGAAGGTGCTCTATCGCCGGATCGTCGAGCGCCTGGCCGCCAGTCCGGGAGTGCGGCCCGAGGATGTCATGATCAACCTCGTCGAAGTGCTGCCGGAGAACTGGTCCTTCGGCCGCGGCAACGCGCAATACGTGAAGGACGAGGCGCAGCGATGACGCCACCCACCACCCATCACCAACGCAGGCGAGCGCCCGATGTCCGGCCCCATGATGCCCCGTTGCACGAGCTCGCGTTCACCGCTTCCCGTACGCCGTGAAGACGTAGTCTTTGTTCTTCACGATCGTGTGGCACGCGAACCCGCACTTGGCGTCGTTTCCCTGCGGCGGATCGTCGGCCTGCGTGAAGGGCGTGAACTTATCGGACGCGGCGTCATACTTGAACGCCGCCCACCCCCATCCGCCGCTGTCCGCGAACCGCTTGCTGTCTTTGACCATGAAATCGACATCGTGCAGGCTCGCCGGCACCGTCGTGTTGGAGAACGTCTCTTGCATCTTCGGGTTCCAGTGGATCTTCGCCATCCTGGCCCCGTCGGGGAACGGCTTGCCGTTGCCCGGGATGCCGGCCTGGTAGGCCTGGATCATCACGGGATTGCCGAGGATCACCGCGACCAGCTTGTCGGTCTGACTGATTGAGATCGCCTGCCAGGCTTCGTATCCCCTGAACTCCGAGAACGCGAGCCCGCCCGGCACCTGCACCGTGTACTTGCCCGGTCCGGTGTCTTGCGCCTTGACGGCCCTGCCGCTCACGATGCCGAGGACGAGGAGCGAGACCGCCATGGCGAAAGCCGCCGCGAGACTGTTTCTTTTCATTCAGTTCCCTCCGCTCGTCAGGTAAGAGTGCACGGCGTGCCCGTCATGATGATGCGCACGATCCTCCTGGTTCGCGCGTCGAGTATGTCATCGGCGCTCCAAAGACGACCATCCCGATTCTGGGCGGGCAGGTCAACTGTCCGCCTGGTCTGATCCTCTTCGGCGGTCACGGGTAGGCCCCGCGCCAGCGACCATGCCCGAGCCCTTCCCGCGGCCGGCCGCCGATCAACGCGAATTTTGACGCCGCCTCGAACGCGGCGGCAACGGCCTCCCGTCTAGAACGGTCTCGTATCGCGTAGCGCTCCGGCTCGCGAGGACTCGACAACGCCGCCGCGGCGAAGCGAGCCGCCGCGTGCACGAACCGTCAAGACGACACCGCATTCGGCGCACCCGCCGGATGTTGAACGGCGCTCCGACGGAGAGCGCCGACGAGGAGGATGGCTCATGAACACGTCCCTGAGAACCACCAAAACGCTCCGCATGTTGCTGGTTGGCTGCGCCGTCATCAGCGCCGCCGCCTGTTCGTTCAACGCCCGCGCGCCACAGGTTGCCGCTGCGCGTTACCCGACCGCCTCGGCCGAGGCCGGCGCCGCCGGCGACGCAGCCGCCGGGCGCCAGGCTCGCGCGCTCCTGGGCAAGCTGCCACTCTACTTCATCGAGAACCGCGGCCAGGAGAATCCCGCGGTCGCCTACTATCTGCAGGGACGGGACAGCGCCGTGTACTTCACGAGGACCGGCGTCACGTTCGCGTTGTCCGGTCCCAGTTCCGACGGCGTTTCCGACGATCGGTTCGGGGCCGACGGCGATGAGTTTCGCCATGGCCATGGAGCGCTCGTCCGGCGGGTCTCGCTCTCGGAACGCCAGACGCGCGAACGCTGGACCGTTCAGCTCGACTTCGTCGGCGCGAGCCCGTCAATGCCGCGCGGCGAAGCGCCGACGCCGGCGGTCGTCAGCTACTTCAAGGGCGCTGACGGGGAATCCCAGACGGCGCTCCAGACATACGCGAGGGTCGTGTATCGCGACCTGTGGCCGGGCATCGATCTGGCCTATGCCGGTACCGGTGGGCAGCTGAAGTACACCTTCGTGGTCAACCCTGGCGCGGACCCGGAGCAGATCCGGCTCGCGTATCGAGGCGCGACGGCCGTGACGCTGACTGAAGCCGGCCAACTCGCGATCGCGACACCCGCGGGCGGTTTCACCGACGACCGGCCGTACGCCTACCAGGAGGGACGCGCTGGACGTGAGGAGGTGCCGGCGGCGTTCGCCGTCGTGGCCTCCGCGGCCGACGCCCAGGGCTACGGGTTCAAGGTGGGCCGCTACGACCGAACGCGGCCGCTCGTCCTCGATCCCTCGGTTCTCATCTACGCCGGCTTCATCGGGGGGGCGGAGGAAGAGGACGCGCGCGGGATCGCGGTGGATCAAGCCGGCAACGCCTACGTCGTCGGCTCGACGCGTTCCTCAGTGCCCTCGTTCCCTGCGAAGATCGGGCCGGATCTGGTCTTCAACGGCGGCTCTGACGACGTGTTCGTCGCCAAGGTCAAGGCGGACGGCAGCGACCTGGTCTATCTGGGCTACATCGGCGGCGCCGGCGAAGACCTGGGCAGAGGCATCGCCGTCGACAAGACCGGGAGCGCATACGTGACGGGAATCACGGATTCGGACGAGACCACGTTCCCCGTCAAGGTCGGACCGCGCCTGACCCATGGCGGCGGCAGGGACGCCTTCGTGGCCAAGATCAACGCGGCCGGCACCGCGCTCGTCTACTGCGGCTACATCGGCGGGGCGGGCGACGACGACGAGGGCCGCGGCATCGCGGTGGATGGGGCCGGCAATGCGTACGTCGTCGGGACGACGAACTCGGACCAGACCACGTTCCCCGTGACGGTGGGGCCCGATCTGGCCTTCAACGGGGTGCGCGACGCCTTCGTGGCCAAGGTCAAAGCCGATGGCACGGGCCTGCTCTACGCGGGCTACATCGGGGGCGCGGACGACGACGCGGGGCGTGGGATTGCCATCGACGCCGCCGGCAACGCGTTCGTCACCGGATTCACCAGCTCTGACCAGACCACGTTTCCGGTCAAGGTGGGACCCGACCTCACCTACAATGGCGGCTCCGCGGACGCCTTCGTGGCGAAGGTCAAGGCGGACGGCACGGCTCTGGTCTACGCGGGCTACATCGGGGGAGCGGCCGATGACTCCGGCCAGGCCATTGCGGTGGACTCCACGGGCAATGCCTACGTCACCGGCGCCACCCTGTCCGACGAGGCCACGTTCCCCGTGAAGGTCGGGCCCGGACTGATCCACGCTGCCGATGGGGGCGGCCCCGAGGATGCCTTCGTGGCGAAGGTCAAAGCCGACGGCACCGGAATGGTCTACGCGGGCTTCATCGGCGGTACCGGAAACGACTTCGGCAATGCCATCGCGGTCGACGCCAGCGGCAGCGCGTACATCGCCGGCAGCACGGCCTCGGACGAGACGACCTTCCCAGTGAAAGTCGGACCCGCACTCGTCTTCAACGGCTTGACCGACGCCTTCGTGGCCAAGGTCAGGCCCGACGGCTCAGGGCTCGTGTACGCGGGCTACGTGGGTGGCGCCGACTTCGACGCCGCCTCCGCCATCGCCGTGGACAGTAGCGGGAACGTGTACATCGCCGGATCGACCTTCTCCGACCAGTCGACCTTCCCGGTGACAGTCGGGCCGGACCTGATTCAAGGCGGCAGCGTGGACGCGTTCGTGGCGAAGCTGTCGGGAAAGCCCGATCTCATCTCGACCGCGGTGGGCGTCGAGCCTGGCGCTCGGACGCCCGGCAGCCCGCTCACGTTCGTCACCGGCGTGGAGAACGTTGGACTCGGCACGGCGAAGGCATCGTCGACGCGCTACTACCTGTCCATCGACACGGTCAGGAGCGCCAACGACGTCCTGCTCATCGGCAGCGACTCGGTGCCGGGCCTCGCGCCCGGGGCGAGTCACGTGAGGCTGGTGACGGTGACGATTCCCGCCAGCACCCCGCTGGGCTCCTATCACGTGCTGGCGTGCGCCGACGACACCAAGGTCATCGCGGAAGTGGACGAGACCAACAACTGCCTCGCTAGCTCGGAGCTCATCCCGGTGGCGCTGCCCGACCTCGTTGTAACCGGTGTCAGCGAGCCACCCCAGACCGTGAAGGCCGGCGGTCAGTTCTCGCTGTTCGACAACACCGTGAACGTGGGCCAGCTGGAATCAGCCTCGTCGACGACGCGCTACTACCTCTCGAAAGACGGGATCAAGGGCGCGGGCGACGTCCTGCTCAGCCCGGGCCGGCCGATCATTCCTCTGCTGCCGAACGGCCAGAACGGCAACATCTCGAGCGGCTTCGTGGTGGTCACGATTCCGGCGAGCATTGCCGCGGGAACCTATCGTGTGCTCGCCTGCGCCGACGACCTGAACACGGTCAAGGAGGCGAGCGAGACCAACAACTGCAAAGCCTCGTTCGGGGCCGTCCAGGTAACGCGGTAGGGATGCCGGATGGTGGCGCGGGAGGGCGAACTTGGCGCCTCCCGCGCCATTGTCGCGAGCTGTCCCTGGGGTCAGGCGTTCGCCCAGAGGGTTCCAGCTCGGCGGCGACTTCTTGAGGGCGCTGCAGCTGCCACCAGTGCGAGCAGCCGGGGAAGGACACGAACTTCGCCGACGTTTGCTCAGCCAACCGCATGTCGTGATTCCTTTCGTCAAGGTGCCCGGAAGACGTCGGAAAACGACTTCGCGCGATCCCGCACGTTCATGAACACGCTCCGTGACCACGTTCGAAGATCAGCGAAAGCTCACAGGCGCCGAACGGACCGGCATTGTCGGACAGGAGCCCGCGAGCCACACCGGTTCCGCGATCACCGACGTGGGTTTCCGCAGCGAGCAGGATCCACGGCAGCTGCGGAACACGCCAGAGCGCGATCGTCAGGTCGGGATTGACGAAGGTCCACTTCCGCAGGTCGACGACGGCCGAGATACCGGCGGCGAGATCCGCAGCCGACACCGTGTGCACCAGCGCCGAGTTCTCCTCACCGGCGATCAGCGGACGACGGAGATGGAACCACGCCGCCGCCGGCCCGGGTCGCAGCAAGTCACCCTCGGCGACGCGCGTCTCGACGCCCGTGAAAAAGGGACTCCACGCACGGACGTGCGCGGGAATGGGGCGCGACGCGTCGGGGCCGAGGACCGGCATAGCGCTCGGCACAACTGGCGGGCTGGCGGCCGGATCCCCTCGCAGGAACACACCGGTGCAGCGAGACACCGGTGTTCCCGCCTGGACCAGCGTCGCCTCGAGCGTTCGGGCCTTGCGACCGTCCCGGAGGACGGCCACCGTAGGTGTCAGCGACTGCCGGCTCACCGGCCGCCAGAAATCAAAGGTCGCGCGAGCGAGTGTCATGCCCGCCGCCGCCTCGTGGCGCTCGAGCGCTCTAACGAGCAGCGCGCCATACGCGCTGCCCTGGAGGAGGTCGGGGGACCACGGGCCGACGGCGAACTCGCTCGGCTGAAACCCGTCGGCCTCGATGAGGAACAGGCTCTCGTCAGCCATTTCACTCGTCCGTGATGTGAGCCTCAACGGCCTCGACAAGCTCCGGCGTGACGGTGAGCCCGTGGCCTTGGGCCGCGTGCTGACCAGCGGCGATCTCCTTCATGGCGTTCCTCCTGGGCGGCCCTGGCGGCCGCGCGGTGTGATCTGTCGGCAACGCTACGGCCTCCGGTCGCTCCGGTGTGGTACGAAATCCGTACTGCCGCCGGCGCGGTGTCTCGGTATAGTCCGAGGCATGAAGAGCTACGGTCAGTTCTGCTCGGTGGCGCGAGCCCTCGATCTGCTCGGGGAGCGCTGGACGCTGCTCATCGTGCGCGAGCTCCTGTCCGGCAGCCGTCGCTTCGGTGAGGTGCAGCGCGGGATTCCGTTGATTTCGCGGACGATGCTGTCGGCGCGGTTCCGGGAGCTCACGGATGCCGGCGTGATCGAGCGTCGTCGAGCCTCGGGCGGCGGACCCGAATATCGACTGACGCCCGCGGGGCTCGAGCTTGCGGCCGTCGTGCGCGACCTTGGAACGTGGGGGCAGCGGTGGCTGCCTCGCAAGCTGCAGCGGAGCGAACTGGATCCACACTTCCTTCTCTGGGACATTCAGCGCAGGGTCCAGCGAGATGCGCTCCCCGAGGAGCCTCTGGTCGTCCGGATCGAACTCACGGACACGCACGGGTCGGGCTGTCACTATCTCTTGCTCCGCCGTACGGAAGTGTCGCTGTGCGCCTTCAACCCCGGGTTTCCGGAGCAGCTCTGTCTGCGCACGGATTGCCGAACACTGATCGGCTGGTGGCGCGGCGATCTGACGCTGCGGCAGGCGATCGACGCCGGTTTCGTCCTCGACGGCCGACGCGAGCTGGTGCGCGCCTTCCCGAGGTGGTTCCAGCGCTATGTGTTCGCGGAGGTTGCCAACGCGCGACAGGGCTGAGCGACGCCAGCCGCCCCTACGTCGCGGGGTTGGCCGCCTCGTAGAAGACCAGCGTTCCGGTGCGCGCGTCGGCGGCGACGTCCGCCGAAAGCCGAGACCGATGTTCGGACGGCATCGAACACCGGTCCGCTATTCACGGTATCGGATCAGCGCGTCGCCCAGGCTGGTTTTGAGCGGGCCGAGCCAGGGCTCGTAGTTGCGCCACTGCGCGAGTCCCTCGCGGAAGATCGGCTGGCGTACCTGCTCCGAGCTGGCGGTGGAGATACTCCGCTCCGTCTTGTGGAACTCGACGCAGGCCGCTTCAAATTCTAGACCGGAAAAGTCCAGGATTCGCCGCACGTGCTCCTCCAGGTCCTCGATGACGTCTTCGTACCACACTCGCAGCACGCGTCCGGGAAGCACCGCATCCCAGTGCCGCATCAGCTCGAGGTAGGTCCGGTAGTAGCGGGCGATATCGTCGCTGCTATAGGCGAACTCCTGTCCTTTTGCAAAGAGCTGCTTCAGATTGCTGACACAGCACGCCATCGGTTCGCGCCGGACGTCGATGATCTTCGCGTTCGGCAACATGAGATGAATCAGCCCGATGTGCCGGAAGTTGTTCGGCATCTTGTCGGTGAAACGTGGCCGCTGCCCGCGGTAGGCGCGCGTCTCTGACAGATAGCGCTCACCGAGCCGGCGAAACTCTTCTGGTGCAAAATCGGCCAGCGCACCCGGATACGCATCATCCTTTGCGCTCTGCACACGCGGGTCGCGCGGTTCTGGCTGCTGCCTCCCCATCTCGAGCACGATTCGCTGGATCTCAGCGAGTTCGTGGGTGCCCTCGACCTGCGAGTGAGAGGCGAGGATCTGCTCGATCAGCGTGGATCCGGAGCGTGGCAGACCAACGATGAAGATCGGATCCGAGGCCGGAAGACCCCAACCGGCGCGAGCGGCAAAGAACCCTGCCGTGCATACCTCGATCTGTCTGCGCGTATTCGCCTCGGTAATGGCTGTATGGTAGCGGCTCTCCGCGCGCTTCAGTGCGTTGCCGCACTCGTAGAACTGCCACGATTCGGCATACGCGTGCCGATCCTCGAGCGCTTTGCCGAGCGCGAAGCACAGATGGTAGCGATCGACCGGGCGCGATCCGGCGTCGCGCTCCTCCGCGCGCATTCGCTCGATCTCGTTCTCTGAAAAGCGATACGTCTTGAGGTTGGCGAGGCTCCACCAGGCGTCGCCGAAGCTCGGCTTGAGGCGTGAAGCCATTTGGTAGGATTCGCTGGCCTCGTGCCGCTGGCCGACGGTCTTGAGAACGTGTCCGAGCGCGAGGTGCAGTTCGGCAGAGTTCGGCGACTCGGCCAACAATCGACGGTACGTGGCGATCGCCGACTCGTGCTGTCCGAGGCCGACGCACGCGGCGGCATGAAGTGAGAGATATTGCTTGTTACCGGGGTCGAGCGTCAAGGCATCTTCGCTCTCCTCACGAGCCCGCAAATGCTTCTGCCGGTCCAGCAGGACATGGGCGTAGTCGACACGCGCGGCGAGGTAATTCGGGGCGAGTTTCAAAACCGCTTCGAGTAGCAATTCCGCAGTGTGCAGGGCCTCCAGCTGGTGGTCGATCCGGGCCAGAAGTCGCAGCGCTTCGACATCGTCACCGGTCTCGAGCAGATGACCGCGCAGGATGCGCTCGGCCGCCATCAGCTCGCCGTCCGAAAACAGGCTCCCGGCCTTCACGACCTCGGGGGCGAGCTTCTCGAGAGCGGAGGCGCGCTCGGCGGCAGCGTCTGCACTTCGCGGATCGCCCAGGAGGCGATGCAGGCGTTCGAGCATGATCCAGCTCGTCGCGAGCGCCTGGTTGATATCCACCGCTCTCTGGAACGCCTCGACGGCGCGGGCCGCATCTCGCAGGGCCACGTAGCAATAGCCGCGCTCCTGATACAGGAGGCTGAAGCGCGGATGCTGTTGCTCCAGGGACTCGAGGGACGCCAGGGCCTCGTGTATGCGGTTGAGGCAGCGCTGGTTCGCAGCGACGAGATAGAGCGCGTCCCGACTGAGGGGTGCCGCTGCCGCCAACGCCTCGGCTGCAGCGAGCGCTTCGACATGGCGCCCGCTCCGACTGAGCGCTCGAATGCGGCTCACCTCGAGCTCGATGGCGACCGGCCCCCAGCGCCCCGGCATGGCATTCCTCGTCATGATACCGAGACGGCGGGCGGTTGCTGACGCGGCGGCGCAGGAGTCATCACCAATTCATCGTCCCGTAATCGGCGTGCGACAGTATCCCGCTACGGTGCGCCCCGCGGACATGCGTCGGCACGCGACAGCCCATCGTCGGTGTCTCCGAGCCGGGCCACTGGTCAAGATACGTGGAGGACTCCATGAGCTCTATCGATCGGCGCAAATTTCTTCAGTTGATGGGCGCGACCGCCGCCATGAGTGCGTTCGGGACGAACATCGCAAAGGCGCTCGCGATTCCGGCCAACAACCGCACG
>Ga0126379_10001558_pt1 | contig 14083 bp, 12 predicted proteins | sample PanSoiMetPlot_24_FD_92640 | JGI IMG/M metagenome (GOLD analysis project Ga0126379, IMG submission 92640) | Tropical forest soil microbial communities from Panama - MetaG Plot_24 | ecosystem: Environmental > Terrestrial > Soil > Tropical forest > Bulk soil | place: Panama | collected 2016-02-17 | reverse complement strand
CCAGTTCTTCGAAGAACGTATTGTTGGAGTGCGCCAGAGCTTCCGTCAAATTCATGTACTTGCGCCGGCCTACCTTCAGCATCGTGTCCCGCGTGATGACATTTTCCTGCAGCGCTGCAATCGCAATCGTCGGCTTGATCGTTGAGCAAGGAATGTAGCCGTCACTGAATGCAATCTTCTGATTCACTACGGTCAGGATTCGCCCGGTGTTCGGATCTACCGCGACCACCGAACCGTTGTACCGCCCCAGCGCCGAAACCGCCGCTTCCCGCACAACTGGGTCATCGAATTTCGGATCATCTGCGCTCACCGAATCTGCGTATGTAGGCGCGTATCCGTTGTAGCGCGAAGGAGCAAGGTGTCTCTTGGATTTCGTTTTGGAAGAGCTCTTTGAGTGTGAGGTAGCGCTAGCGTGGGGCGCCGCTGCGGCGTCTGCGGCTGACACGGGAATAGACAGGCCAAAAACTAGCGCTGCCGCCGTGAGGAACTTACACAAGTCTTGAAGCATTCAGCCCTTTAACCTCAACTTGCTCACAGTAGTCCAAGGAGGGTACAGTGAAAATCTACGTTAATTTCCCGTCAACCGTCAAACCACTCGGAACTGTCCCGCCGTTGCATCCATCTTCGAGCACGCGGAGTCTCGCAGACTGAGACGAAGTTTACTCGTTCTAAGGATGTCCTGACAATAGCCTTCTTGGCCCAGTACGATTCTATGTGCTTTGTTTTGAACGTCTGGTCTCCGGACCAGTTCGCCCCACACCCTGCCCATCGGTTCAACGCCCGCAAAGCCTGAAGGTACCGTAGTCGGGTCCCTGCGCGTCGCAATTTGAATCACGTCGCAAAATAGAACGGGCGGAACCGCTGCTTTGTTTCCGCCCATCCCAACTGCTCTAGTTTTGTCCTGGCGTTTTCGTTCCGGCTTCGACCGTCGAGGTTTACCGCGCCGGCCTCGCCTTCGTGTCTGCAGCCGACGCTGCTGCCGCCGCCGCACGCACCGGAGGCTTCTCTGGCGTTGCCGCCGCGCTTCCATTCGGTCCGGCCGGAGCGTGATTTTGTGTCAGCCCCGGAATTTCCAGTTTTTTCCGCAGCGCGCCTTCGATTTTTTCGCGGATGTCCTTGTTCTCTCTGAGGAAAACGCGAGCGTTTTCGCGGCCCTGGCCCATGCGCTCTCCGCCATAGCTCAGCCATGTGCCGGACTTGTCGATCACGCCCATGTCCACGCCCAGATCCAGCAAATCCCCTTCGCGCGAAATGCCTTCGCCGTACACGATATCGAATTCGGCTTCGCGGAACGGTGCCGCCACCTTGTTCTTCACCACCTTCGCGCGTGTACGCGAACCCACGACGCGGTCACCTTCCTTGATGGCTTGAATTCGCCGAATGTCCACGCGCATCGAAGCATAAAACTTCAGCGCGCGCCCGCCCGTGGTCGTTTCCGGATTGCCGAACATCACGCCAATCTTTTCGCGGATCTGATTGATGAAAATCAAGCAAGTCTTCGACTTCGATACAATCGCCGTCAGTTTCCGCAGCGCTTGCGACATCAGCCGCGCCTGCAAACCCATTTGCGGGTCGCCCATTTCGCCCTCCAGCTCCGCCTTGGGCACCAGCGCCGCCACCGAGTCCACCACCACCACGTCCACGCCTCCTGAACGGATCAGCGTTTCCGCAATCTCCAGCGCCTGTTCGCCATGATCCGGTTGCGACACCAGCAAATTGTCCACATCCACGCCTAGCTTACGCGCGTATGACGGGTCCAGCGCATGTTCCGCGTCGATGAACGCCGCCTGCCCTCCCAATTTCTGCGCCTCGGCAATCACGTGTAGCGTTAGTGTGGTTTTACCGCCCGATTCCGGCCCGTACACCTCAATCACGCGCCCGCGGGGAAATCCGCCCACGCCCAGCGCCGCGTCCAGCGACAAGCATCCCGATGGAATCACGTTCACCGGCACCAACACATCCTTGTTGCCCAGCCGCATGATGGAGCCCCTGCCATACGACTTCTCAATCTGCGATATCGCCGCTTCCAGTAATTTTGCTCTTTCGTCCGTCATCTCTCACCTCGGTCGAGGAAATTGGGAATTTTGCGAATGAGTTTGTAGGGATTGCGCCTTCGCAGCGGGTGCCGGGAACCACGCCGCAGCTTCGCTCGGTACTTACGATAACGGGACTTTACCACTTCGTACCGTTTCGCGCTACCCTTCTTCTCTTCCGCCACATCAGCCTTCAACCGCTGCACCCATGCTCCCGTTCGTGATCCACCAGATTCGAAAGCGCCTCCTGCTCCGCCGGTCCCACTCCGATTGCTCTTCGCGCGCAGCCGGCGAAGCCGGGTCACCCGCGGGTGCGAACTTCGATCAACTCAAACGCGAGTCTCTCATGTTCGATGCAGGATAGAACAGCCAGCTGCTTCTGGGGCATAGGGCACCTGTTGAAAACGTGCAGGCACCAGCCTACCCCAAAGGCGAACAAAAAGCAAACACTATTTTCGCCAATTATTCGCCCTCGTGGTGTGCCGCCCCTAGCTCCTACCGTACTCGTAAAACCCGCGCCCGCTCTTGCGCCCGAGCCAGCCCGCCGCGACATACTTCTTCAGCAGCGGACAGGCACGATATTTCGGATCGCCCAGGCCCTCCAGCAACACATTCAGAATATCCACGCACACATCCAGCCCAATAAAGTCCGCCAGTTCCAGCGGCCCCATTGGATGATTCATCCCCAGCTTCATCACCGCATCCACGGCTTCCGGCGTGGCCGTTCTCTCCATCACCGTATACGCCGCTTCATTGATCAGCGGCATCAAGACACGGTTGGACACAAATCCCGGCGCGTCGTTCACCGCCACGGGTGTTTTACCCAATTTTTCCGCCAATTCCATGGTCGTCGCAAGCGCTTCATCGCCGGTCTGCAGCGCGCGAATTACTTCCACCAGCACCATCACCGGAACCGGATTCATGAAGTGCATGCCAACAAACCGCTCCGGACGCTTGGTCATCGCCGCCAGTGTGGTCACCGAAATTGAAGACGTGTTGCTCGCCAGAATGACTTCCGGCCGCACCAGCCTGTCAGCTTCCGTCAGCACCGCCCGCTTGATCTCCAGCTTTTCCGGTACCGCCTCCACTACAAAATCTGCCGCCGCAATGGCCGCAAAGTCCGTCACCGGCTTCAATCGCCCCAGCACCTCCGGTTTTTCCGCTTCCATCAGTTTCCCTTTCTTCACTTCGCGGTCGAGGTTCTTCGCGATGGTCTCCATCCCGCGATCCAGAAAGCGCTGCTCCACGTCGCGCAAGATCACGTTGTAGCCCGCGCGCGCAAACACGTGCGCGATGCCATTCCCCATTGTTCCCGCGCCCAGCACCGCCACGGTTTTGATTGAATCGATCGACACGATGCACGCCCCCAGGCGCGAGAAATGCTCGACGCCAAGAGCCCAGCATGCATGCCCAAGAAATGAAGGTCAAGCACGCCCCGCGGCTCGCACTTTGCGGCGACGCTCGGGAGATCCAGTCAGCGCCAGCCACGCCGCTAACGTCGCGAACTTTTCATCCTGCGACCACGGCGCGCCGAAGCCCTTGCCTAATTCTGTGGCCCGGCGTAGCACCACGGGGGGCCGCAGCGAAAACGCCTGCGCGCAGCGCTCCAGCAATGCTCGCTCTTTGGTGCACGCTACGCGTAGCCCGCACTGTATGCTCGCACTGCGCAGTGCTTCGCGGAAGAGTTCTCCATCTGCTGTATGAATCAACGCGTGCGACTGAAGAATTTGCTTCAACTCCGGCAACGGCCTGCCCGACGCAAGCAGCAATCCAGCGCGCTGCAACTGATAGCCCTGCTCTCGCAGGTCAGCTTCCATCGCGCGAAGTGCCTTACACGCCAGTTTCTCGGCCTCCGTTCGCACACCTCCGATGAATTCGCCGGCCCCCGCGAATCCCATCTTCTCCCCGGTGTGATACGGCTGCCGGAAGGTGTAACTGAACGTTTTCACCAAGTGGGTGCGCTGGCGTCTCAAAACAATTGGCTCAGCTTTTTCGAGGGACACAGCAACGATGGCACTCCAGCCGGAGTGCACACGAAAACCAACCGCAGCTTTCTTCATGAAGACCTCCGCGGTAGAGGGGAAACGGAGGAACCTAAGGATGCACGCCAGAAAGAGTGGCGTCAAGAAAAGAACGCTCAAGCCTGAGGCGGCGGCGAAACGCGCGTGCGGATAGCCACCGGCATACGCCGCACTCCCTGCCGCTTTGTGTAGCGTTCGTAGTAATACCATACGAACGAAAACGGAATGATAGATAAAACGCAAAAAAGCAACGGCCGAAGCTCGTAACGTATCGACTGGTACAGCATCCACAGCGCCCCAATGTTCGCCACCAAAGTCGCAAGCCCCACCATAGCTGTCAGCACTGCAGTTGCCCCAAACGAAAGCCCCGGCAGAGACAACCCCAAAAAACATAAAAGCAAGTACCCCGCGCCAAGGGCCCAAATCAGCGAATAACTTTTCACGGGCTCGTCCAACCAGACGTACTCCTTCGTTCCCGGCAAAGCTTGCTGCGGCACAGCATGGTTCAGAATCTGCCGAACCACTTCCCGGCCGCGATCCTCATCCTCGGGCCGAATGAGCAGCCGAACAACGCCTTCTTCTCCCGCAATCCGAATCGTCGGCACTGCTACGCCATGCAGCGAATGCTCGATAAATTGCAGCCGGTCTGGATCCGTCCCGGCCCAAACTTCCACGGAGACATTCGCCGAATCCCAATTCGCCGGCAGCGTTGCAATCGCCACCCCTTCTTCGGCACTGAATGGGATTGCGCGTGCGCTAGGCGTCACCTCGGACACCTCGGGCAATTGCGCCACAAGTTCAACACCACACTGGCTGCAAACCCTCGTTCCTTCGAGATATTCCATCTTGCATACCGGGCAGAGCATATCGCCGCGAGTCTACTACATCGCCGACACCAAATTCAGTGAACGCGAAGCTGTTCTTGGACTTCTTTGGGAGGAAACGGCGTTCCAAGGCCCACAACGGCGTTCGTTTTGTCGTGCCGAACGGAGTCTGCGGAGTGCGGAATCCCCTGGGTTTCCGCCGAAGAGAGATTCTCGCTTCGCTCGGAATGACGGTATTCCTCGTCGTCAGCCCACTCATTCCCGAGGCTTCCCTTGCAGCACTTCCCGTACGATCTCCCCCGCCTTCGCTTCGTCTTCCGGGAGCACAAGCAACCTGGCGCGCGAACCGTTCCGTTCCAACCGGCACCGGATCCCATTTTCATGCAGCGCGGCAATCAGAAAATCCGCGGCAACATTCTCTCCCGCCCAAACTTGCGCTTCCGCGTCTTCCGGGTACCAATCGCCTTCCTCGCCCGCATTCGGTGGCCCCGGAATGTTCTCGGCTTCGTCTGGCGTAAGCGTCGCCGGCATCTTACAGGCTCCTTCCGAACCCTCCCCGCAATTTCGTGGCGCCTGCAACAGCTTTACCGCCTGGTCCTCAGCAGACCCGAAGGCTTCTTTCACCACATTCTCGGCTTTCTCAAAAAGGGAAAACGGCACGCCAATTTGGTACGCGGGGAAGTTATTCAGGTTAAACAAATGATCGCGCCGAAACACGGTGTTGTGCGGGATGCCCGCCTCGTCCAGCACTTCGCACAAATCCGCGTGGATTCTGGGATCGTCGCCTTTCCAAAATGAGCAGTACGGATCTTCGTTGGGGTCGCCCGGCTCGGCCGCGGCAAAGGGTGACGACACTTCTTCCGCCGGCTCCCACACCAACTCCACGTCGCAGTCCGCGCAGCGTGTAAATCCCGGCCGATACTCGGCTTTGCATTCAGGACAAATCATGGCATTTGGCAGTCTACACCGCGGGATGGGATTCGCCATCTCGCCGCGGCCACCAGCGAGCTCAAGGAATGGGAACAGAAGAATCCCGACTCAAAGGCCATAAGCGGTGGCAGCATCACCGAGCAAGCCAACATCTTCGATAGCAAATTTCCTCAGGGCACCGCTTTGCTCAAAAAAGTGGTTTTTCCACCAGGGAGTAGCTGATTTCTCTCTACGCCTTCGTCCCGGCCGCCATGATTGTCAGCTTCAAGAAAACCGGGCAAGCCCCCAGCTTCGACAAACTGGCCGGCGCAGCCAATCCCGCCAACATCGACCTACGAGAAGAACTGGGACGAAGTCCAGAAGCTAAACGCCTCCTTCGGCCCCCTGGTGGAACCCAGTAACCGGCTTTGCTCTGACCTGTATTTTAACCGAGTGGAGGTTTCATTTTTCCTCCGCAATCCGCTCAAACAATTATAAACAAATGGCTTAGTTAAACGGTTCTGGTCTTCTGTCATTCCTTCGTTGCCGCGTTGCTTCCCTACTTCCCTACCCCAGCCCTTGCGTCTTTCTCCCCACCTAATCCGTATGCCATATAGTATGAGCGCACACATATTCACGTTAGCTTCAGCCTTCTCGAGGTCGCCGCTGTTCTTCGCGGCTGTCATGACCGACGACACCCAAGCCCTGGCACAAGGCCTCAGCCGCCGCGATCCGGACCTGCTCGATCATCTCATCGAGCTATACCAGCATCGTCTTTACCGCTACCTTCTCTTTCTCACCGGGAATCCCGCTCTCGCCGAAGATCTTTTTCAGGAGACCTGGATCCGCGTGCTCGAACGAGGCCACCAGTACAATGCCAAGTCCAAGTTTGAGTCCTGGCTTTTTGCCATCGCGCGCAATCTGGTAATCGATGTTTCCCGCCGCAAGAAAATGCCCAGCCTCGAGGATCTCGGCGACAAGGACAGCAATCAGCCCTTTGATCCCTCTGATGAGCATTCCATTTCGGCGTTGCAACTCCTCATCTCGCGCGAAAATCAACAAGCTGTGCAACTTTCCTTGCTGAAAATTCCGGCGTACTACCGCGAAGTCTTGCTCCTTCGCTTTCACGAAGAAATGGGCCTGGAAGAAATCGCCGCCATGATGTCGACTCCTGTTTCCACGGTGAAGTCGCGCCTCTATCGCGGCCTGGCCGCGTTGAAATCGGCTTTGCCTCAAGGTGCCGTATGACTGAAAACCTTCACATCCGCGCGCAGAAATTCTTTGCGCAATTGCTGGTCGAAGGACTCTCTCACGCCGACCGATCCTGGCTTGATCAGCACCTCCACGAGTGTGCCGATTGCGCTCGCGAAATTGCTTCCACCCATGAACTCCTGCATGCGCTGCGCACTGTTCCTGTCTCGGTACCGCGCGATCTTGCCGCCCGTACGCAGCTCCGCTTGCGTCTGCGCGCTCAGGTGTCCGCGCAAACTTCCCAAGGCAACTTTCTGTTGTGGGTGATTACAGGCTTCAGTTGGTTCGTCGGGGTCTTTAGCGCGCCTCTGGTCTGGCGCGGCTTTGCGTGGGTGGGCAATTATCTCCACGTTCCCAAGCTGGCTGTCGAAATGGGATTTGTTCTCTGGTGGGCAGTACCGGCGTTATTCGCCGTGGCTGCTGTTTTGCACCAAAAGGGATTCAACATCAGCCCATCGCGAGCCCCAAATTGAAAATTTGGAAATCTGGTGGACCGCATCATAACGAAGAAGAAAGAGAGACTATGAGCGACTCATTTAACGAACGCATGCGTCTGATCCGCTTCCGCAGGAAACGCGAACGCACCAGATTCCGCGACGAACTCCGCATCATTCCACGATGGTTGATCCGGACGTGCGTAGCCCTCTGGCTGGTTGCGCTGGCCATCGGCGTTTCCGTCAACGTCTACAACATGCAGCACAATGCGAACTATTTTCCTCCCGACCCGGAATGGCTGAGCCATCAGGTGGCCGCCTGCATCGCCTTGGCCGGCGTCATCACTGGCGCTGCCATTTTCGTTGCCGCCTTCCTGTTGATGCTCGGGTACGTTTACAAAGACGCGCAGCGCCGCGGCATGCACCCCGTGCTTTGGACCCTGCTTGTCCTCATCCTATCGCCGGCCTACGGCATCATCGGCCTCATAATCTATCTGCTCGTTCGCGAGCCGCTGCCCTTCCCATGCCCGCAATGCGCCACGACCGTCTCCGCGCGCTTCAATTTCTGCCCCAACTGCAAGTACAACCTGCATCCTTCTTGCCCCCAGTGCCGCCGCGAAATCTCTGACACCGACAAGTTCTGCTCCCAGTGCGGCACCGACTTGACGCATGTGCCCAAATTATCGTCAGATCCTGGCTCGTGAAACCCACTTGCCTCAAGGAGCGGCCAGTCTCACCCTGTAGGCAGGAAAAATCCGATTAGGTTGCGTGGGCATTCCTGTGGCATGATTTGGACTATGGGAAACAAGGACAGAAGAAGTCGCGAAGCCAAAAAACCAAAACAGAAGAAACCCACTGTCAGCGTGAGTCAGCCACCACGCCGCGTCGTGGTGCCGCCGCCTGCGCCAGCCGTGAAAGAACCCGGTTCCTGATCGCATCTCGGGCCTCTGAATGGGTCAGAGCCGGCCTCTATTCTTTCGCCTTCACCGCTGCGTTCTTTCCCGCGAATGAGCGTACGTAGCTCACCATATTCCAAAGCTCGTCGGGCTTCATTTGCTCGGCTCCGGCAGGCATCTTGCCTTTCCCTTTGCTGATAATGTAGTTCAGCTCGCCGTCGGTCATATCTTTCAGCGACGCGGGATCTCTCCAATCCTTCAAACTGAGTTTCATATCGGCGGCCAAGTCACCTTTTCCGTCGCCGTTGGTACCGTGGCACATCGCGCAATCAAATCCATACAATTTCTTCGCTCGTGCCTGCGAAGCCGCGGTTGGCTTCACCGGATTCACTTGCTTCGCCGCTTCCGGCGGTACTTTCCAGTCAGCCGCGGCCGGTTCTTGCGCCGCGCTCCCGTTGCGCGACGCCAATACGCAGGACGCAAACAACACTAAGGCCGAACCGAGCGTCATCCGTTTCCACATGGCAGTCTCCAGGCTGTAGGCGAGCTTTTGCGGCCATTCTACGCGCTTACCTTGCCCAGAGGTAACAATTTCTTGATTTACTTTTGGAATGGCCGACCTGCAGGCCGGTTCTTGGGTCTCGTCCATCGGCCTCTGCTACCAAGGCCACGATGATCGTGACGATGGTGATCGATGAGCGACCCGTTAGTGCTTGGGGGCGTAGTACCCTTTGCGCGCCAGCACCTTCAGATCGTGGTTGGCCATATCGACCTTGATCTTGCGGAACTTTCCGTCTTTCGTGTTGTTCGTGGGATAGTAACCTAGCATATACTGGCTGCGCAGTTCTTCGGAGATCTGATCGAACGCTTCTTCCAGCCGTTTCTCGGAGTTAACGACGATCAGTCGGCCTCCGGTATCCTCGGTCAGCTTGCGTGCCACTCCGGTGTTACCGCCATAACGTGGATCATAAACCAGCAGAACGTGGATCACCGTATCGGTGCGCTGCGCGGCTTCGACCGCTTCTTCCAGTCGGGTCTTGCTGCCTTCATCTTGAGCGTCAGTTACAATGACGATGGCTTTGCGGCCGGCCTCGCCGTTCAGTTTGTCGCCACAAGCCAGATAAATCGCGTCGTACAGCGCGGTGCCGGTAATATTCCCCCCCACGGGTCCCGGATTTCCGGCGATCATGCCGCCGCCCGGGATGTTGATACGGGCCTTATTGATGGCACGATCCAGAATGCTCCGGTCATCGGTGAAGTCAGAGAGCAAATCGACGTCGGAATCGAAAGAGATGATCATCGCTTCGTCACCCTTTTTCAGAACGCGGTGCAGGAAACGGCTGCCGCCATCCTGAATCGCTGGCAGCATGTTCTGTTCGCTGCCCGAAGTATCCAACAGCAGCCCGAGGGTGATAGGGAGATTCATTTCTTTGGAGAAGAAGGCAATTTTTTCGTCGTGGCCATCCTCGGCGATCCGGAAATCATCTTGTTTCAGGTCAGTGACCACACGATGGTTTTTGTCACGCACCGTGGCAAACACGTTGACGAGGTTAACTTCCGTCTTGATGACCGGGCCCTGTCCTTGATCCTGGCTGGCGGTCTGGGGAAACGCGGGGAACGCGAGCGCCAAGGCGGCGCAACTGGCCAAAAGCCGTCTCCTAGGGACGTTGCAGACGATCATCTTCATTTTTCCGATTTTCACGGTTTCCCGGTATCCTTAACAGCGCAGGTGCTGCCACGTGGCTTCTAAGCACTTCGATGCAACCAAGCAGCCCATGGGATGCGTCGTACAGAACCGCCGCAGCTCCCTACGATATACTAGGCTCGGAGAGTTTGGCGAAATGATGATGAAAAGTCCACGAAAAAGCCGGCTCTGGGCGGCCTTGGCAGTACTGCTGGCAGCACGGGGTGGCGTTGCGCAGAATCCGCCGCCCACAGGACCGCCTCCTGCAAGCAATCCGGCGGCATCCCCCACTACCCCACCGGCAGGCGACCAAAAGCCCGCAACGCCGCCATCACTACAAAGCAAGATATCCACGACCACGGCTGTAGTAGTTGTCCCCGTGACTGTGAAGGACAAGAAAGGCAACATGGTCGCCGGCCTGCGCCGGGACGACTTTCGAGTGTTCGAAGACAAAATCGAGCAGAAAATCACGGAGTTGAGCGCCGATCCTCGCCCCCTCTCCCTCGTCGTCCTGGTCGACAATGACATGACGCAGAAAGATGCCGACCAGGTCGATGCCAGCCTTCCCGCTATTCTTGCCGGCATGAGCCTCAGCGACGAAGCCGATGTTTGCCGGTTTGACCAGTTTTTCTATCCCGGGAAGGGCTTTACCAAGGACCAGGACAACCTTTTGAAGCAGTTGAAGCGAACGAAACTTGATTCGCAGCCTTCCGTTGCCCCACCGGGCGGACCGTTCAACGGCCCCAGCATCAACAATGCACCCGCACCAGGAGCTGGAAACCAGGATCCTTCGCTGATCGCCATCAAGCGTCAGAGCACCAAGGCCCTGGACGACGCCGTGTACGAGGCGGCACAGCTCCTGAAAGAAAAGCCCACCGCGAGGCGCAAGATCATCCTGCTGATCTCCGATGGCAAGAATGGCGCGAAGTTCAATAACCACAAGTACGACGACGTCCGCAATGAACTGCTGCGCTACAACATCATTGTGTACAGCGTGGCCACCGGCAGCAGCTATTTTGACCGCAAGTTCACGCGGCTGGTGGAATATTCCGGGGAAACCGGCGGCGACGTCTCCTACGGCGCCAAGGCCGAGTCATTCGAGAATTTCTATGCGCAGATTGCGGACCAGGCTCGCAACCAGTACACGCTGTATTACTCCCCGAAGGGCAGTCCAGGGTTGAGCTATCACACCATCGAAGTGCGCGTTGAGCGCGAAGGGTTGAACGTCACCGCGCGCAAGGGGTATTACGGAGGCGTTCCGCAGTAAATCGCTGCCGCCACCAAGGCTGGCCTAAATATTCAGGATTTTTCTTGACAGTGGCGCTGCTCATCCGTAGAAGGAGAGCAAGGGATGGGATTGCAGGTTTGCCGCAGTCCCACCAAGACTGTTTTGAGCAACAAATGAGAGAAGGAGATCATAATGGCGAAGAAGATGAAGAAGGCTGACAAGAAGGCTGCTGCCAAGAAGGGGAAGTAGTCCAAGAAGCTTCCAACACAATTTGTGAACGGCGCCTCGATCCGTCGGGGCGCTTTTTTTTACCGCGCCGCTCTGCGTCCCTACCAAGGCTGCGGCCAGGTGGTAGATTGGCTGCAAACGCGTTCGTCCCCCGGGTGCGCAATGACCTTCCTGGACCATACCCCTCGAGAACGCAAGGGGATACGCGATAACCGAACGATGGCGCGGTTGAAGGGAATCGACGAAGCACCGGACCCCATCGACGACACGCTGACTGATCTCATAAATCACCAGAGTCGAAGAATGCGCGGCATGCCGTTCTAAGCAACGGCGCATCGCGTGCCAAGGATGGTGACCTGGGAAAGCGTTTGGCGGATCAAGTGCCCAAGGATTCTTCGTGAGCCGGGCAAATGGGCTTGTAGGCGCAACTCCGACAAACGAAGCCTGGATTGGGAGAGAATTGCGCGGCACGGATGTCCGCGGCAGCTTCCTGAACGATTTTTTCGGCATCGTCGAGTTGCTTGGAATCGCGCGAGGTGACCTGGGTCTGGTTGGTCTGTAAATAGTGGAACACGAGGCGAACCGCATTCCACTCGAAGATTTCTTTTGCTGCCAGTGCGTAGATACTCAGCTGCAGGTCTTTTCGCGCGTCGGAGTCCTTCCGGGGTTTGCCGGTTTTGTAATCGACAATCTCTACATCGTTACGGCCCAAACCGTTCACCTGATCCATACGCCCGGTCAGAACGACATCGTTCGCCAGCGGCAACTCGAACGCTTTTTCCTGTTCCAGGATCTGCGGTGAGGCATGCAGCATGGTTGCGTGGAAAGCCCGCAATTGCTCCAAGCCATCCTTCTTGTACTCGCCCTCCTGGTAGTGGTCTTCAAAGCCGGCGCTGCTCCATTCCGTTTCGTAGATGCGCTGGACTTCCGCGAGCGGCAATTTCACGCCTTTCTTGAGTTGGTCGACAAACCGCTTGATGGTGGTGTGCATCACGCTGCCAAAGGTCAGCGTGGCGCGCGGGCCTTCTTTCAACGACCACAGATAGCTGAACGCGTATCGCTGCGGACATTTCCGATAGTTATCCACGGCTGAGGAACTGAGCTTCAGCGGTTCCGGCGTGGGCGGGCGGAATTCCTCTGCCCAACTCGCAATGCGCGAAAAAATCCTGGGTGGTTCTTCGGAGACGGGAAAGAGTTCAGAAACGGGAGTGGACAGCGGCACGGCTGTCGGCCTAAGCGCTTGCTTCTTGAGTTTCGGAGCGGACTGTTGGAGGTCGCGGCGTTTCACGGCAGGATCCATGAGCAGGTCCTCAATGAAGACAGGCATCTTGCCCTTTTTCTCCGTTAGACTGGTGATGGTCAGGCGATCTTGCGCGCGCGTCAGCGCCACATAGAAGAGCCGCCGCTCCTCCTGGATGTGAAAGTCGCCCTCAGGCAGTTCTTCTTTCATCAGGCGGTCGGGAAATTCGAACAAGGGAGCACGGTTGCGCGCCGGGAAGGCGTTGAAATTCACACGCAGTAGAAAGACGTGCGGAAACTCCAGGCCCTTGGCGCCGTGAACGGTCATCAACTGAACGGCGTCGCCGGGTGCGTCATCTTCCAGGCTGAGCGTTCCGCCGGCTTGTTGGAAGTAGTCCAGATATTCCAGGAATTCGGCCAAGCCACCCGTCTCGCTTTTGGGCTCCCAATCTTTCATGAATTGCGCCAGTTGATTCACATATTTGCGGTCTTGCCTGCTGGCGCGCGGGTGGATCTCCAGCCATTCCACTAGATCGCCAAGGATATCGCGTGCGGTACGACGCCGGCTGGTTTTGCGCTGTTCGGCAAGAAATTCCAGGAGCTTGGCAATGGCGGTGTGCGAGGGATCGAAGGGCAAATTTGTTTGCGGCGATTGCAGAACATCGTAGAGCGCAATGGTGCGCTTTCGGCCGGCGCGTTCGGCGAGGCGCACTAGGTCGGGGGCGGAGAGATGCCACGCCGGAGCCGAAAGGACGCGGGCGCAAGCAATATCGTCGAAAGGTCGAGCGAGCAGGTGAAGATACGCGAGGACGTCGCGCACCAGGGGATGCTCCAATATGGAGAGCTTGGAAATGACGAAGGGAATCTTGCGCAGGCAAAGTTCTTCGACAAGATGGTTGCGATGAGCGTGTTGGCGGTACAGCACCGCGAAATCTTTCCAGCGACGCCCGGCGGCGCGGAGGCGCTGCAACTCGTCGGCGACCCAGGCGGCTTCGTCCTCGGGGGCGTCCAGTTCGACGACGCGAATCTTTTCGCCCTCGCGCTTGTTGGATTGCAGCACTTTCTTGGGAAATTCGGCGCTGACCTCGTTCATGGAAATGGCCTGCGTAGCGACGCGCAGAATGTTTGGCGTGGAACGGTAGTTGTCCATCAGCGCGACACGGAAGGATGAAGAATCCTGGCCTTCTTGCCAATTGGCAAAGCGCTGAAGGAACAGTTTGAAGCTACCGAAGGACGCGCCACGGAAGCGGTAGATGGCTTGATCGTTGTCGCCGACAACGACGATGTTGCGGCGATCGGCGCTGAGCAGATGAAGTAGCTCGAGTTGCGCGATATT
>Ga0126379_10001557_pt1 | contig 14089 bp, 11 predicted proteins | sample PanSoiMetPlot_24_FD_92640 | JGI IMG/M metagenome (GOLD analysis project Ga0126379, IMG submission 92640) | Tropical forest soil microbial communities from Panama - MetaG Plot_24 | ecosystem: Environmental > Terrestrial > Soil > Tropical forest > Bulk soil | place: Panama | collected 2016-02-17 | reverse complement strand
TTTGCCTCGGCGATCGCCTCATCGAATCGGCCCATCGCAACGAGGTAGTTGGCGTAGTAGAAGTGGACTGTGACGCAGCTTGGGTTTAAGGCGATGCCGCGTTGGAACTCGCCCTCGGCAGCCGCCCAGTCGAGCTCGTGGAAATACGCGTGGGCCAGAGAATTATGGGCTTCGGCCAGGCCGGCATCGATGCCGAGCGCCTTTTCTGCTGTGGCAATTGCCTTAGGTATGGCCACTGTTCGGGGAAGTTGATTTTCATCCAGGAGGGTGAGATAGGAATCGGCCAAGCCGGCATAGGCAGCCGCGTAATTTGGATCGTGTCGAATCGCTTTCTTGAATTGCTGCAGGCTGCCCTGTAGGGCAATCAATGTCCTCTTGTTCCACAGGTAGCGTCCCTGGAGATAAGCCTCGTAGGCCTCAGGATTCAAGCTGTGAACGGTCCGCAACCTCTCCTGTTCCTCGGGCGCAAGCTTGATTTGAATTTGCAGGGCGATCGCCTGGGCTACGTCGCTTTGCAGGACCAGAATGTCACCTAGATCACGTTCGTAGTTCTCCGCCCACACGTGCGTTTGATCGCTGGTCTGGATGAGCTGCGCTGCAATGCGGATGCGGTTCCCCGATCGGCGCGCGCTTCCCTCCAGAATGTAGGTTACCCCCAACTCCCGGCCAATCTGCTGGATGCTCTTGTCCGAGTTCTTGTAAGTCATGGCCGAGCTCCTGGCAATCACACCCAGACGTTGCGGGTTGAGACGCCCAAGCACCGTGATCATTTCTTCGGTCAAGCCATCGCTGAAATACTCTTGGGTCCGGTCTTCGCTGAAATTCTCGAATGGCAGGACGGCTAGCATGACTCTTTCTGTCTTCGCCGTCACCACGGCCCTGGCCGCATCCGTCACGGGCGCTGCAAAGCGATAGCCGCGCTTGGAGATGGTGGCAACGTACTCCTCTTCCCCCGGGCCTTCGCCCAAAGCTTTTCTCAAAACGGAAATGGTGCGAGTCAGGCTGCCCTCCTCGATGAAGGCGTCCTGCCAGACTTTCCTCAGCAGCTCTTCCTTTTCGACAACTTTCCCGGCGTTTTCCACTAGAAGAAGGAGAACATCGGCCACTTTGGGGGCAAGAGGAATGAGCTTACCTTCCCGGAACAAGAGACGTCCTGTCGCGTCCCAGCGGAACGGGCCAAACTGATAGAAACGGTGCTCCGCCACCCAGCTCACCTCGGTAGCAATTCGGTAAGAAAAATATCAGGTTCAGCGAAGGACTTCCACCGCGATGCGCTTTATATCTGCTTCGTGAGGAGAAGCAAAGATGAAACAGAAACGCATTCTTTGGATCGCTTTGATGGCAGCAGCTCTCGCGGCCTCGCTGCCGGCGCAGCAGCCCAAGACGCCCACACCGGCCGACGGCTATACCGTGCATGTATCGGCGCCGCATGTGGTCAATGGCAAGATCATGGGCCCGTTTCACCATTACTGTAAAGTGATGGCGCCCGACCCGGTCATCGTGTGCCTGATTTACGACACGACAGACGCCAACGCCACGCTGACGCAGGTTGAGTACATCGTTGCCAAGAAACTTACTCGCCAGGCAGTTTCGCTGGAAAACTGGAATAAGTACTGGCACGATCACCAGCAGGAGATCGCTACCGGCCGCGTGCAGGTGCACGATCTGCCCGCGGACAAAGCCAAGGAAGTCGCCGACCTGGTCGCTACCACTGACGGCATTATTTTCAGCTTTGACTTCAACGGGAATTTGCCCACAGGTCGTGTGACCCACCCGCAGGCGGTTGGCCATAAGCCGATGACGGCCGCCGACTACGAAAAGAGCCGAAAGGAAAACAGCCAGCAGGCCGCACAGTAGGAAAGGGATCGCCGTAATCGCGAGTGATCGCCGAAATCGCACGGAATCGCCGCAGTCCATGCAAGCAAGGGCGGCCTGCTATCCCACCAACCGCGCAAGAGCGGCGCGGTTTAGGGCGCCTGCCGCCGGAAGAACTCGATTACGTGCGATTCCGCGCGATCACGGCGATTCCGGCGATCCTTCCGGGTTACTTTTGTCATAAAGATTCCGGAATTCGATAAAAAATCCGGGCCCGGGCTGCTTGAAGTAAACTTGTGCTATGGTGGCCCGGGAGAGTGAGGCTTTGACTCGAAAAGCTGTGAGTGATTTCAAGGAGCGCTCCTTGCGGGCGATCCCTACGTTGCTGGAGCGGCTGGCTTACATCTGTTCCTTGCAAACCGAAGCCGGCACCTACGATCATTGGGGCTTGCGCCGGGCCTTCGGAGAAAACGCCGCTCACGAGGCCATTCTTCAGGCGCATACCGATACGGCGATGGAGTTCATCCGCACGCCGATTCGCGAAATCTACAAGGAATATCAGGAAGCTGTGGATCGTCAGGAAGGCCCGCACGTTCTGCGGCCGGAGTCGCTGATCTTAAAGGCGCCAGTTAACGGCGACGAACTTCTTTCGGCTCACTTGCGCCTTCTTCAGGAGTCGACTGCAGCTGTCGTTCATCAGGAGCGTACCACCCCACCAGGCGCATAGCCACGCCTACCACCTGGCCGATCACCTCGGCTTCCTGCGGGTGTTTCAGAATTCGCGCTGCCACCGGGGAGAGCGGATGCGACTGCAGGACAATCTCACCTCGCCGCAGCGAACACCAGCAGCACACGTGGCCTTCGCGGGTCTCCACAAAGTAGATTGGACGCTCCCATTCCGACCGCCACGGCCCCTCTTCGACACGACTGCGCTCCTCGTCCACCTGCACGAAAGAGCCGGGAAGCAGCAGCGGATACATGGTCAGGTCCTGCATGCCGATATACGCGTAGGTGTACCTCTTCTTTGCCAGCTCCTGGAGAAACTGCATCGGTACCGGGCCCCAGCTTTCGATCATCCGGCCCAGATCGAAGGAACGGTTCAGATCAAACCCCGGATCCAGCCGCACCGGTATTTGCGCTGCCCCCCGGTTCGTCGCCATCTCCAGGCGATGCGTCTTGTTGGGGCTGCAGACAGCCAAATCGGACGCGGTGGCGCTCAGATCCACTCCGTAAAGTTTGAGAAGCTCGGTGAAGTCCGCACGATAGATAACGGACAGCGCGTAGAGCCGGAAGATGCTGGGGATCACGCCTTTGGTTTCAATGTCGGAGAGCCGGCTTGGGTTGGTGATGAATTCTTCAACGCCGCGCGCTTCGGCCAAGGTCGTGGTGGCGATCTCCACATCGCGCAGAGTGAGACCAATCTGTTCTCGAAGCTCGCGTAATCGCCGACCGGCAGACAACATGTTCTTCGCCTGAGCTACTCAACTTTTTTTAAAGCCTGACTCTCACCGCGGCCACCTGGCACGATCCGCGTGACCCAAGAACCTATGCAGGCTTTGATACTGCAAAACTGCGGCATCTCCCTCAATTGCGGAATAACGCCATCCGGCTCTCGATTTCCGCCTTCTGGGCTGCCGTCAGCGGTAACAAGGGGAGCCGCGGAAGACCACCATAATACCCGTTCAAGTCCAACGCGTGCTTGACCGCTGGAATCCCTAGCTCGGAAACTATCTTTTTGGAGGCTGCTCCAACGGCTTCCTGCTTGGAGCTGGCCAGTGCAATGTCATTGTCTCTCCAGGCAGCATAGATTTCAAAGCAAATTGTGGGTGCCGGGGCGGCAAAGGCCAAAACCCCGCCACTGGCCCCCACTTGCAGAGAATCGAGCAAGGTGTGGGCGGCGCCCACCAAGACCTGGAAACCTACCTCTTTTGGCCGTGTTTTGAGCCCGGGCTTCGCGGTAACAGCCGCAGGGCCACCGCCGGCGGCGCCGGATGGCCCAGATAGTGCGCTGACCGCGACCAACTGCCCGCCGTCGTCATGATTGACTAGGGAGGCAGCCAGCATCCGGCTGGTAACGGCCTGCTGGACTTCAGTAACTGTCACTGTCCTCTTGACGTGACGGGTGGCTGCGACCATCGCCGCCACCTTCTCAACATTGCCGCTCGATTCCTTGATGCCGATGATGTTGGGGTGCTCCGCGAGGGCGACGATCACTTCCAGCGGAAGATCATAAGCGGTGAAAGGTGGGACCGTGTAGAGCACGACCGGCAACGGCGAACGGTCGGCCACAGTGCGATAGAACGCCAGCATGGCTTCCGGCTTCATTTGTGGACGGTAGAAATGCGGCGTCCGCACCAGGGCCACGTCATACTTCAACTCGGCGGCGTACTCGGTCATGCGTAGCGTCTCGACAACGGATTCAGCGCCAACTCCCGCGATCAGAACTTTTTCCGGCGCCGCCGTCTCGGCGGTAACGCGCAACACTTCGCGCCGCTCTTCGTCACTCAGCATGACTGCTTCGCCCGTCGATCCCAGCACCACCAGCCCGGCGACAGGAGTCCGCGAGTAGCGGTCCACGTTGTGTTCTATTTTCTTCGAGTAGACTCCGCCCTCCGGATAGAAGGGAGTGGTCATCGCGGGGAAAATGCCCTGAAGAAGTAAGCCAAGCATCCTGCTATTTAACCACATCGCGAGGCTTACTGCCCTAAAGAGGGACGAAGACACGGCCCCGCCCTTAGGCGAGGCCGTGAAGCAATCGGCGAAAACTAGATGGCCACAGCGGCCGGCGCCACGTTCTGCATCTCCAGCGCCCCGAGCCGCATGACGTTATCCCGCAGCGCCTGATACTTGAGCGCCAACGTTGCCGGAGTAAGCTGCAGCGAAGGCAGCGCAAACTCGGCGCCAAGTTTCACAAATGCCAACAGGCATTGCACGCGGATCTGCGCCGCCAGGTCCAGGACCTGGGCTGCGGCGCGGGCTACTTCCGGGTCCGGGCTGAGCCGGGCCGATTCGCCCAAGCGCATCACGACCGACGCGTTGCCCGCCACGCGGCCCACATAGCGTACGGTCACGCTGATGCGGCGCCGCTTGAGCCGGCAGAACCTGCGATACGAAACGTGTTCGCGCAGAAATATCTCGTCATCGCGGTCCAGCAGCGTGCGCAGTGCTTGCACGTCTACCGGGCGGAAGCTGTTGCGGGATTGCTTACTGCGATTGCGGGCGGCTGTGTAAAATAGCGCGACCGCGCCTAAAGCCAATGCGACTACTATCATCGTTGTCATTGGTGAATTAACTCCATTATTGCTTGATTCCATTGCTCCAACTGCGCCCGTTGCGGTAACTCCGCCGTACTGGTTATCCGCTCCGGCGCCAAAATGTAGACCATCCAAATCAACAGACTTGCGTTGAACGAAAGGGCACGCGCCAAATTGAACGCTTGAAAGGCGGCGGGGCCGATGTGCGTCTGCAGCGCTATTCCTGCGAGCTCGACGCTTGTAAAAACGCCAAGCCCCAACGCGATTCCAAAAACGTTCTGCCGCCAGTGCAGCCCGAAGGCCCGGGAAAACGCAAACAGAAACACCAGCAGTCCTACTTCCACAATGCGGGCCGTCTCTTCTGTGACCAGCACCGCTGACATGAGGGGGTTCTGCTCTCCTGAAGACTGAGCATAAAGAACCACACACGCCAACGCGACCAATCCGGCTAGAACCCACTTGAAAGCAGCGGCAGCCATGCGTCGGAGGCCATCGTAGGGCCGGAACAACTCCCGGAAGAGCTCATACACTACGCCAAATCCCAGTAACACCGATAAACCCTCGCAAATCCAGTACGCGTAGAAGTTCACCAGCGGCACATGAACGCCTCGCCTGAGGGCATACAAGCCCAGCGTGACAATCAGGTTCGAGAGAGAGTATGTCGCAAAGATCGGGAAGCTACGCCAGAGCCTTTTGCCGAGGACACTTGCAGCCAGAGGCAGCTGCAACGCAATGCCGGCAAGCACCAGATTCGCCATAAGCGGCTTCATTCTCCTTGGCCTTTCACCCCAGGCAGAGCATACCTACTTACACCAGCGACGAACAAGCACAATTTCGGCCTCGTCAACCGACTGCGCGTTACTTTTGTTACGGTTTCTCCCCGCTAGCGATTCTGACTTCCATCATCCGGCGGACACCATGTAGGCGTGCATTGAGGCAGCGGGTTATCCAAGACAGCTTTCTTCATCGCAGTCGTTGGCGTTGCGCTGAATCCTGAACCGGTTGAAAGACAAACAATTGCCAGCAGCGCAATTCTTAGAAAATTCTTGTTCAAGGTTAAGCTCCTCCAGGGTTGGCACTGAAGATTTTCCAGCACCAACCCTTATCCCTAACAAACCAGACTGCTTCTGGTAATTTCCGGATTCGGAACAAAATTGTTCCGAATCGGGAAGAGAACCAGTCTAGTAGCTCGGCAAGGGCGAATGTGGAGGTCTTAAGGACAGCTGCGGCAGGTGACTTTGGTCCATTATGTCGTCTCGGCCACCAAGACACTATTGTGTGTACGACGGGCCAGCGAAAGATCGGCGCTCATAGTTCCAAAATGGGACTTTTTCTGTGCCTCAGGGCTGAAGAGCGTGTGTAGGCTTCGCGGTCTCGGAAGAGCCCCAAAAGACGTAACCAAGGCGTCCAGAGTTACTGCTCCCAGAACCCTTATCTCATTGGCAGGCCACGGGCGTTTTTCCCTTTCGGGTTTTCGTAAATTTCGCCATGCGTTATAGCGACCCGCCGGGCGGCAGCCGGTTTGGCTAACCCCTCTGGAATTGAAAAAGCTGGCGTGCGGTATCGCCACACTCCCGCTCTGCCATTTCTTCAGTTGGGCCCTCGTCCGGCCCGCCACGAAAGAACCATGTGGCACCGGCGCCCTCGCCGGCGAGGTTTCTTCGCGTTCTAAAGACTTCACAGCTGAGGCGCCTGCCTCACCCTTTGCAGCCAACCTGTCCCGCAACCGGCAAAATGGAAGCGGACGGCAAACGTAGTTTAGAATCGAAACGGATGTTGTTCTTTATGTCGGGGCGTAGCGCAGCCTGGTAGCGCACCTGCCTTGGGCGCAGGGGGTCGTTGGTTCAAATCCAATCGCCCCGACCATCTTTCCTTTTTCCTTCCGGAATCGAAAGAGGGCTCCTTCGACTGAGCTCAGGATTTCGCCTGCGGGCTCCCGCTTCGCTCACGCCCGCAGAACGGCTCAACTTGGGCGCAGGGGTCGTTGGTTCAAATCCAATCGCTCCGACCATTTAAAACCAGCTTTAGCTCTTAGCCATTGGCTCTTGGCTTTTGTGTCGTAGTGCCAGCGGACTCGTCGAGCAAGATCCTGTTGCTTCTTCGTTGTTCTGAGAGTCTTACTAAGACTTTGTCAACTCACATCCGCAGAGCGGCTCAGGAATAGATCCTTCGACTCGCTACGCTCAGGATTTCGCCTGCGGGCTCCCCTTCCCCCACGCCCACAAAGCGGCTCAACTTGGGCACAGGGTCGGAGGTTCAGACCCTCGCCGACCGTTCGTCCGTTTCTTTAATGCTGAAGAAAATCTATGACCGTTACTTCGCCGCCAGGCACTCCGGTCTCACCGGCCTTATATGTGATCTTGGCTTTATGGCCCTTCCATTGGGAGCAGGGCTGGGCATCCGCGGTGGAATTCGTGCCCATTGCGCGGTATTCGATCTTGGTCAAATCGGTCACGGACAGCAGCAAGGTTTCGCCGAGAATAGCGAATTTTATAGTGGCGCCGTGAGAGGAGTTGCAGTCAACTTCGCGAATCAGTCCCTCTTCGGAGGCAATCTTTCCGCGATCCGCTCCTGCTGTCCCTGCTGCGGCCGGTTGATCGCTCTCTGGTGCGTCTTGCAGGATTGACGCCGGGTCGGGTTCCTGACTTGGCGGATTGGAACCCCTCTTACCTGCGATGATCTCCTCATGACGCGCTAATCTCAGCGCATACTGCTGCGCAAGGGACTTTTCCTGGGGAGACCGCGCCGCTTTCGTTAGCTTGCCGCCAATCGCGCGCGCCTCGGCATCACGGCCCAGGGCGATGAGCGCGTCGCCCATATCGGCCCAATAAGCAAGGATCGATGGGTCGAGATGATTCGCCTTTATGGCTGCTTCCAGCGCTTTCTCTCGCGTTTCCCGCTGTTGCCGGTAGGCTACCGAGAGAAAGGCGTAGGCGGGAGCAAAGTTGGGATTCACTTGCGCGGCTTTTTCCAGATACCCGATGATCTGGAGCGTGGACTCCGCCCGGTAGTGGTTTCTCCGGTAGTTGATTTCGGCCAGGTAGAAATACGGGCGGAAATCCTGAGGATTCAACTGCGCCGCCTGTTTGAATTCTTTTTCCGCATCGTCATTGTTGTACTGGGCATAGTTGTCGAAACCCATACCCTCGTGTACGGATGCCAGATTCGGCTCTAGGTCCAAGGCTTGTTTAAACACGCGGCGGGCGTCGGCCGCATGACCGTAGTGCTGGAAGAAGTCTGCTTGAACCACCAAGGCTTCAGCAGGGCTGATCGATCGTACCGTCAACTCCGTGGAAGCTTTCTCTTCGAGCTTACCGTGGTAAATCTGGAAAGCGGGCTGTCTCAAATAATCGTCGAGCCTCGACTGAAACTTCTTAAGATCCTTGAAAGCTCGCCTGGCCGCCTCCTCTGCGTCCCGCGTCTCGTCCCATTCGTGCAGATATTGAGTGAGATACTTTTCCCTGCGGGCTTCGGGGTCGAGGCTCAGAAAATGAACGAGCGCCCAGGACTCAGCATAAAAAATCGAAGCCTGGTCCTGCTCATTGTAGAAGGGAGACCGCCGATCAGCAGTCAACAGTTGATCAAGAGGAATGAAGTTGGACTTTCTGAGCAAGTACACCTGGCGGGAGCTGGGGATCCCTACCTGAAGTTCCTTGTCGGTGATGACGGTGTTGCCGTAGAACTCGGCCAGCCCCTCGTCCAGCCAGACTGGCAACGAGGCGAAGTTGAGCCGCAAGATCGAGTGGGTGTATTCGTGGTAGAGGGAATGATACGAATTCTCAGCGCTTCCAGTCACGTCCGTCCGCAGCACGGCAAAGTTTTCGTCGAATCCCGGCACAAAAATGCCGGCGGGGCGGGCCCGGTCTTTTCCCGCCCAGAAGTCGGGCAGAAAAGTCTTCATTGACTCTTCATTTTTTACCGCGATCACGGTGAGAGGCTTGCCGGAGTCTACTCGCAACGCGGGAAAGATGAGGTGGAACACGCCTCGGATTGCTTCGAATTGATTCGCAATCCGTTTTGCCTCTTTTTCGCCGGCATTGCTGACCACCGTGAAATGAGGGCTGGTGACCTGGATCCACGAATCACTGGCTCTTCCCTCGGCCCAGCTCAAGAAGGTTAAGGCGAGCACGACGATCGCAGGGCGAAGTTGACGAATCATTATTCGTGCTCCTTGGTCTGAACTATGAAAGGTAGTGGCTCCGGCAAGTTAAGATCCAGTGTACTTCAGAGAAAGCCAGGCCGCGAAGGCTCCTTCGACTTCGGACGGTGGCCCACCCTTTCGCGCATATAGGCGAGTGCGCTCATAGAGAAAATATGAGCACACTCACCTAATGCGTCAGGCGCTCCTGCGGCCCGTTTTTCCATCTACGACTTTTTCATGCTGTTCTCAATGCTGGCCACAGCTTCTTCCGCGCGGCGCTTGGCCTCCGGTTCCCAGCCGCCCTTGCTCGCGTAGGATTCTAGAATTCCCATGGCCTTGGCTTTGGCGGCGGTCTCCGACGACTCCACGCCAATGCGTTCGACAGCCACCACGGCCATCATTCGGACTTCCATCCCGCCGATCATGGCGTTGGACTCGAGCGGCGCGGTGAGCACGTCGAGGGCAGCCAGGTACGCTGCTTCATTGTGACTGCCCCGCACGGCGTTCACGATGGCGTTGATGGCCGGGATTCTTACACCATTATTGCCGCTGCGTACCGGTTCTCCGAGAGCATGCACCGCCGCCAGAGCGATCGCATTGCGGTCGGCGGAATTGACGATGCCGTTCACAACATCCACCGCCACATCGCGCACCGGGACCTGGCCGGCCCGCAGCGGCTCCGCGAGCAGCTCCAGCGCCCTGGTTTTGATCTTGATGTCCGTTGTGCTGTTCGCGATCTCGGCTATGGCGTACATGGCCGGCATACGGATGTGGTCCGAAGCGCTGGCCACAGGCTCCGCCAGAAGCTGTAATGCAGTCAGTTTGATTTCGGGATCCGGGGTGGTCAATCCGACGACCCAGACGCGGTGGGTGGCGTCGACGCGCGTGCGCGTATCCGGGCTGGCGATCTTCTCCCGCAGTGAGATCAGCTCCGCGATCTGCGTCGCCGAGCGAAGATTCGCGCTGCCTTGCGCTGCCGCAGCCGCACTGAGCAATGACAACAGAACCAGTACCGATAAAACCTTCTTCATGCCGTTTCTCCTGATTTTGGATTTGTTGAGTCCTGCGTGCTCTTGCACGTGCGGCATTCTGGATGGGTGAAGGTTAAGCGGACAATGCACAGCGTCGCAATTCCAGGTTAACTGGAACTCATCCACGAAGACGTTTTTCTTTTAACAACTTACGGGAGGCAGGTGATGTCGGTAAAGACCTTCGCGTCACGCCCGATAGGCCCGCGTCCTGATATCCACCCGCAGGTCTAAGCTAAAGTAACCAAGCGTCTACCTGTTTGACGTATAGATTTTGTTGAGTGACCGAACATACTCATTAGGTAATTGCTCGCTTGGGATGCCAGGTCATCCCTACGGAGAAGTGCGTATGCGTACTGTCAAAGAACTTTTCGCTTACGTGGCCGGCGGCTGTGTTGGCCTGCTTTGCCTCGCTGGGCCGTTAACGGCGCAGCCCACGGTGGGCGTCACCGAATCAGAAATCGTGATCGGCTCCTGCTCGGCGCAGACCGGTCCGTCGCAGAAGTTGGGGCAGCAGATGTTTCTCGGCGCCTCCACGTACATCGATACCGTCAACATGGCTGGCGGCATACATGGCCGGAAGATACGGCTCATCAAGGAAGACGACGGCTACGATCCCGCGAAAGCCGAGGAGTGCTTCAAGCGCCTGCAGAGCCAGAAAGTGTTCGCGGACGCGTTCTTTGTGGGAACTCCTACGGCCAAGAAATATGTCCCGCTCGCGGAAGAAAGCAAGGTGCCTCTGGTCGGACTCTTCACCGGAGCGCAGCTTATCTACGAACCACTTCATCACTATGTCTTCAACATCCGCGCTTCTTACTTCGATGAAACCCGCGAGCAAGTGGACGGCCTGTGGCGGCTGGGGATGAAACGCGTGGCGGTGATTCGTGCCGACGATGCCTTTGGCGACGCGGTACTGCTCGGCGTCCAGACAGCGCTGAAGAGATACGGCACGGAGCCGGTGGCCGTGGCTTCCTTTCCCAGAGAGACGGGCAACGTCGAGCCTGCGGTAATGGCGGTGAAGGCCGCCAGCCCCGATGCGGTCATCCTCGTCGGCAGCTATGCTCCGGTTGCTGACATCATCCGGCGGGCCCACCGGTCCAAGTGGTCGCCGCTGTTTCTGACCGTATCGTTCGTGGGAACCGATGAGTTCATTGAGGAAGCAAAGAGCGACGCCGAAGGCACGGTCATTACCCAGGTTGTACCGCCGTGGAACTTGTCAGCTTTTTATCGCACGGTGGGAACCTATCGCGGTGAAATGACAAAAAGGAACCTTCAACCCGGATACGTTAGCCTGGAAGGATTTGTTGACGCCATGGTGGTTGTTGAAGCTCTCAAGCGCGCGGGAAGAGACCTGACCCGGGAGAAATTCATACACGCGCTGGAGTCAATGCATGACGGGATCCAGGGAATGGATCTGGGAGACAAACTCAAGATCAACTTCAGCCCGACTAGCCACAAAGGGTTCCAGGGAGTATTCATGACCGTGGTGCGGGGTGGAAGCCCAGTGCCGGTCACCGATTGGAGCCAGGTCGCGAAGAAATAGCTTCCTCCGGAGCCAGCGTCATGAACTGGGCGCTCATCGCCACGTTTGTAAATCGGGAAGAATGATTTACTCTTGAGCCTCGATTCCTGCGGCGCGCGGAGGGTCATGTCCTCAGAAGCTCAGCTTTCCGGAATTACAGCCATCATGCTCGGTGTGAGCGATCTTGCACAGTCGGTTGCTTTCTACAAGGACAAGCTCGGCTTGAAGGTCATCATGCAGGAGCCGGGCTTGGCTCTGCTGCAAGCCGGCACTGTGATCCTTGGCCTGAGCCCGGGACACTTGCGTATGGCCCAGCACGTGGCCGGGGCTACTGAAGTGGTCTTTCGGGTGGAGAACGTGAGAGCAACGCAAAAAGCTTTGGCTGACCGCGGTATCGTTTTCTTGAGCGAGCCTCGGCAGGCCACCGCCAAAGACTGGGTGGCCCACTTCCGTGATGTGGATGGGCATTTACTCTCGGTTTTCGGACCGGAGGGAAAGAGCTAGCGCAAAGCTCAGACGAACCGCTTTGGATTTGTGCTGGCCAATTGCTAACTCCTGGTTTGCCTCGGTTGCGGATCACCGGCCAAGGTTGAAGCTGATTTGTACACTCATGCTATACGGAATCGATGTGCCATCCTTTTTTGCAGGCTCAAAGCGCCATGTTCTGACAATGTTCAAGGCTTGCTTTCCCAGATCCTCTCGCGGCGCCGTGCGAAGAATACAAACTCGCTTCACCAAACCATCTTCACCAATATCGACCGCGAGTTCGACATCGCCGCTTTCCCTGGCTTTACGTGCTTCTTCCGTGGGTTCCGGCTCCGGATTGTAAATAGCTTTTGGCACGCTGGCTCCTGCCACCCCAGAAGCCGGCCAATGGCAGGCTTCGCCGGTCTTAGGATCGAAGACCGGGAGGCTGCGAATCTTTTGGTATGGCGTCGGGACGCTCACGGTAGCAGGCAATCGTGAAAAATCGGGTGATGTGTCCGGAGGGGGCGTAGGGATAGGTTGCTTATCAGGATAAAAGGTGAACACGGACCACGCACTGACCTGTCCCGGGTGGTCATCTTTGTCTATGGCCCATACCCGCCAGGTTCCTGAACCAGGGCCACCCAAATTGATAGTAAATGTGGGATCCTTGACCCGCGCCATGAAGGTGGGGCCGCTCCAGCCACGGTAGAAATAATCGGTGGTCTCAATGCCATACTCCTTGGCGCCAGGCACACTCGACCAGTTGCAGACAACGGTGTAGGGAAAACCTGACAAACCGTGCGCATGCGCCTGGCTGGGCGGAGAAACCTGGGCCGGCGACGGCAATCTCGACGGCTCGGAAGCCTGGGCACAGGCGTACATAACTGCACAGGTCAATAAGAATGCTGGCAATAACAAGGTCGAACGATTCATAACTTAGCTAGCATGGTTGGGCAGGCACTGCCCCTTGGCGTGAGCTCCGTCTTGCCTGCATCCTCGACAAGTTTTGCGGGGTGACGGTCGTTTCTTATGAAGCAATGTGCTCCGATATTCCTACAGCAGCGCGCTGAATCCAAAAAAAATCTGGCGGAGAGAGTGGGATTCGAACCCACGATACCCGTTAAGGTATACACGCTTTCCAAGCGTGCGCCTTCAGCCACTCGGCCATCTCTCCGCGCAAGGAAACAACTCATTCATTATAGCGAATGGCAGGCACAGGCCGTGGCGGAGGATTCGGTTCTTTTCGCGCCATCATTTGAGACGTGGCGGTGCCACGTCTCTACGTTGAGGTTCTTGGTGGTCCCGGGGGCGTGCGGTTGCCGAAGCCCGAATCCGATCACGGCGATCACGCGCGATGGCCGGGGGCCCCGGTGCGGCGCCGTTTTTGCGCGGACTGCGGTGGGATGACGTGCGATGGAGGCGATTCAGAGAAAAAGATATCAGGCGGCGGCGACCGCCGCCTGATTTCTGTTCTTCCGGTCTGCAAGCCGGAATCGTTCTAACTCAAGATTGGACAGGGAAGCGGTGGTGTGCCGGATTGCGCCTTCTTGATAGCAGGATCAAACGAAGTGTCACCGCGCTGTTAACCCGCCGCCGAATACACCCTTTCAAAACGGTACTCGTCGATCACCGCAGCCACAGCCTTCTTGCCTTTGTCGTCGATTGAGCGGACGACGCGGCCGGAGCAGTTGACCAGAACGTCCGTATTCGTGCCGAGCACCATGGCAGGCAGTACGATGCGGAAGCCGATCACCGTTCCCACGTCGATGGCAGCCTTGGTGTGGAAAAGCACACCGCCCGCGGAAATGTCGGCAGTTTCGGCAAAGTACTCGTGCGCATCACTTGTGCGAACGGTCAAGGG
>Ga0126379_10001555_pt1 | contig 14100 bp, 9 predicted proteins | sample PanSoiMetPlot_24_FD_92640 | JGI IMG/M metagenome (GOLD analysis project Ga0126379, IMG submission 92640) | Tropical forest soil microbial communities from Panama - MetaG Plot_24 | ecosystem: Environmental > Terrestrial > Soil > Tropical forest > Bulk soil | place: Panama | collected 2016-02-17 | reverse complement strand
CTTCGTGATTCTGTACGGAAACAGATCCCTCAGCCGTTCTTCGTGAACTGGAATGACGTGCGTATAGTCGCCACCGGCCCGCTTCGTCATCTCCTCGGACGTCATGATGAGGCTGAACTGGCTACCCGTCGCGAGGCCGACCGGCACGTACTGCGGGTCGCCCGGATCCGTCCCGCGCAGGTTCTCGTGGGCGTAGACGAGGTCGCCGGAGAACACCCATGCGTTCTGCGAGTTGGGCGAAAGATCGTTCCGGACCCTGACGTACTGCGATCCCCAGGTGTGCGTGTCGAACGCCGAATGTAGATCGATGCCGGGCAGAACGTCGGTGCGGTCGCCATCGACGCAGACAAGTCGACCCTGCCGAGCGAGATCGACGGCCTTCATGATGTCCGCCGGATCGATGCCGAGCATCAGCCAGCGGAAGCGCCGCTCGAGCGACATAGACCACACCCACTTCGTCAGCTCACGCTCCTGGATGTAGAACGTCGCATTCGGGTATTGATCCAGCGCGCCCATGTGATCGAAATGCGCGTGCGTGATGAAGATGCGGGACACGTCTTCTGGTGTCACGCCAATTTCCGAGAGCACCGCACGAGCCGGTTGCCAGTTCTCGACACCGTAGCTGTTGGCAAGCACTTCGCCGTACGCGCGGTGGTTGTAGCCGACGTCGATCGTCGCGACCACATCCGGGCCCTTGATGACGATGTAGCCGTAGGGCATCTTGCGATGGCCCTGATTGTGAGCGCCGTAGATGAAGAGGCTCGTTGGCTGGTTGACGACGTACGCGTACTCCATTACCCAGAGCGAATAACAGTTCATGAGGTCGCGAGGCTCCCGGAAGAAGAAACAGCGTGGCCGCCGGCACAGCAGCCCTGCTCGAACGCGACCATGCGAAAGCCTGGAAGCGCGCGGGTGGCCTGCTGCAGATGGCTGTAACTGTCTCGAAGTAGAACGAGTGCGGCGTCGAGGTTCGCGCCGTTTGGAAACGCCAGCATGGCGCGCGCGCCGGTCAGCGCGTGGCGGAGCGAGTTGGCCGCCTGTCGCAGGCTCTCGTGGTGCAGTCGCGCACGCTCACTGGCCTGCGTTCGACTGAACCGCTCCAGCGTTTCCGTGAACAGGCGTTCGGCCGTTCCCAGCATCGGATGGTCGGGAGAGGCGTCACGAGAGCCTGTGGCGGCCAGCACGAGCAGCCCGGCGATCTGCGCGGCCACCTGGCGCAGGTCTTCGAACAACGGTTGACTCTCGAGGATGTACGCGACGGTTCGATCGTCAAGGGCTGAGAGCTGAGGGCTCAGGGCTGAGGTCACAGTTGAGGGCCAAGCGTAACGGCAGCCTGCTAGAAAAGCAAAGGGCCGAGAGCATCGCTGCCCCCGGCCCCACATATCGAGCTATCTGGCGATTCGGCGGTTTAGTGATTTCAGATCACGAGTTCACCAAATCACCAACTGTTCCGATCAGAAGTCGATCGTCGCGCTGATCTTCACGAACCGCGGCTGAAGCACCGACGTCGGCTGCAGCCACGCACCCGGACCCGACAGCACTGTCGTGTTGTAGTTCTGGTTGTAGCTCAGCACCGCAGCCGAATTGATGATGTTGTACAGGTCCACTCCCACGTTGGTACGTGTCCGGCCGAACTTCAGGATCTTCGCGAACCGGACGTCGAACTCGTTGACCCGGTCGCCGTAGAGCGAGCCTGGCGTGATGATGTTGACGGTGACGTTCGGCGCTCCGTTCGAGAGCGGACGGCCCAGGCTCTGGGCCACGGCGCTGCCGGCGACGCCCGAGTAAGCGAGGTTGGCCGCCAGCGGCGCGCCCTGGTCGCTGCGGAACGTGCCGGACAGCTGAACGTCGACCTTCGGGATGATGTACGAACCGAGGCCCGTGTAGCGGGTGACGAAGCCCGTGCTGACACGGCAATACGGGTTCGTCGCGTTGAGCGTGGCGACCGTCGTGCCGATTCCCAGCGCTCCGTTGCCGAACGCCGTGGACGTGACGTTCATTTCGGGTATGGCCGCTCGAATCGCGCACGCATCACTCTCGGTTTTCCCGGTGTTGACGCCGCCCTGGAACGTCAGGCCGTTGCGAACGCGGGCACTCACGTTGAGCAGGACGCCGTTGTAGTGCGACCACTGCTTTCCGTAGTTGGAGGCCAGTGTATTGAACGCGTCGTTCGCCGCCGTGTTCGCGACCGTGACGCCGTTTCTGTTGACCACGTTCGGGTTCACGTTGTACAGCCCGGTGATCGTCTGGCCGCCGCCACCCGGCAGCCGCGGGTCCTGCGGCACGACCACCTGGAACGGCGTGAAGTCGGTCGGCTGCTGGTCGCGGTTGTCGATGGCCACGAAATTATCGAGCCAACGACGGTTGTAGCCGACCTCGACCGACACGCGGGGCAGCACTTGCTGCTGAACGCTGACGCCGACCTGCCAGTCGCCGGGCCGCACGCCCCAGCCGTTGAGGAGGCCAGTGTCGTACTGCGTCACCTGGCTGGCCGTGCCGAACACCGACGGCGCGGCCGAGCACGTGTCGATGCTGCCCGTTGTCGCCGGGCTCTGCGCGTTGTTGTTGGACAGATTGCAGTCGATGATGAAGTCCTTGTTGTTGTCGGTCCAGTTGCGCACCGCCGTCGTCGAGATGCGGGCGGAGGGCTGGTTGCCGACGTAGTTGCCGCTCAGCTGCGCGGCTTCGAGGTACCGTCCTGCGTTCACCTTCAGCGCCGTCTTGCCGTTACCGAAGATGTCGTAGGCCACACCGATGCGCGGCGTGAGGTCCTTGTAGCTGTCCACGCCGCCCTGGCCGAGCGGCGCGTCCTTCGTGTCGGCGAACGAGATGGCCTGCGGCAGGAACCTCACGCCGCCGATGTCGGTGGCGGGGAACCAGCTCCATGCATGGTCCCATCGAACCGCGCCCTGCAGCGTGAGGCGGCCGCGGGTGTACTGATCCTGGGCGTAGAACGCGTCGTACCTCGCGCGTTGATACGACGGCTGGAACCAGTTCGCCTGCTCAGTGAACGAGGTCGGGCTGCCGTTGTTGAACGTGTACGACAGCTGCTGATTGTTCCCGCCGTTCATGAAGTTGGCCTTCAGGAAGCCGCCCTGATATCCGAACTTCATGCTGTTGGCGCCGGTGACATACGATGCCGACGCACGCCACGTGTGCGTGCCCTGCCAGTCGGCCGCCCAGTTCTCCGATCGGTACTGCAGACCCGCGATGTTGCCGTTGGCGGCGCATCCGGTTGTCGCCGGGCAGGCCTCGGTCACGCGAATGAGATCGCGCGTCGGATTCCCCGGCATTTCGGAACCGCCCCAGCGGCTGAGATACGTCCCGACGCCCGCCTCGAGGAGCAGCTTGTTCGTCACCGGGGCGCTCCACGTAGCCTGCTGCACGCGCTGGCCGTACGGATTCAGATAGGTGCCGGTCTCGGGCGCGAGCGTCGCGCTGCATGACGCGTTCGACGAAGCCGGCGCGCCGCAGATGAACTCGTTCGACTTCGACTGGCGGCAGCCGCTGTCGGTGCCGGGGAACGCCGCGCCCTGGCAGGGATGCTGTTCGTCCCAGAACAGGTTGAATTTGTTGCGCGGTGTCGCCTGGAGCGTAACGCGGGCCGAGCCGTTGCGCCAGCTGCCAGCTTGCTTGGCAGGCCGGTTGAGATCAGGCGAGTACGTCCACGCGTTCGGGTTACCGAGATTGAGGTTGCCGTACATGCCCGGCACGGTCCGGTGGCTGCCCTCGTCGCGGAACTGCAGGAAGAACCACGCGCGGTCCTTCTTGATCGGGCCGCCGGCGCCGACGTTGTAATCCCACACCTTCTCGAGCACCTGCGGCGACGTGAGACCGGCGTCTTTGAGGGCCTGGGTGTAGTTGCTGCCGACCATGCCGCTCGTGACTCCCGACGCATACACGCTGCCCTTGTACGCGTTGCCGCCCGTCTTCGGCACGATGCTGAACGACGGACCACCGACTTCGGCTTCGCCGAGGCCGCCTGACGTCGTCGTGGCGATTTCCTGTGCGTTGCCAATATCCGGCACATAGCTCGACACGCCCGCGCCGTTGAACGCCGCGCCCGTGTTCAATCCGTCCACCTGGAGACGCGCTTCGTTGTTGCGTCCACCGGACCCTCCGAACACGAGCATCCCCGGTGTGACCTGCACGTCGAGGTTCGAGCCCGCCTGCGTGATCGTCGAGGGGATGAGCATCATCATGCCCGCGTACGCGCGGGCGGCCGGCATCGACTTGATGACGTCGTCGCTGATGACGACCTGGCGCCGCACGCTCTGTGTGTCGACGATGGGTGTTTCGCCGCTGACGGTAATGGTCTCTTCGAGCGCGCCCACTTTCATTTCGGCGTTGATCGCCGCGGTGAAAGATCCGGTCAGCTCGATGCCGTCGCGTTTGACCGTGCTGAAGCCGGTTAACGTGAACGTCACCGAATAGGTGCCTGCCCGCAGGTCGACGATGCGGTACTGCCCCGTGCTGTCGGTGACGGCGCTGCGCGTCTTCTCGATGAGCGCCGGGCTCGCCGCCTCAACCGTGACCCCTGGAAGGACTGCGCCGGATGCGTCTTTCACCACGCCGGTGATGGAGGCCTGTGCAAACGCCACGGCCGGGACGAGCACGAGCAGCGCGAGTGCTGCCAACGCTACTTGCAACTTCCTCATGCACTATCTCCCTTCATTCGACAACCGATCGCCCGTAAGTAACGGGCCTATAGGCTGCAGCAGGGCATTAGACGACAGGGCTTGAGGAGGGTCAACAATCTTCTTACGTATTGCCAACTCACTCGATATATCAATTCAATCAAATGGATGTGCCAGTGCAGGGGCGCGCATAGTCAGCGGCACAAATGAAACACTGTGTCCTGGTTCAGATCTTCCTACTTCTTCGTCGTCGAGATTTCCTGCGCGTAGCCGATGTCGACGACGTCGCTCGAGATGACCGCGCCGTTGAACGCGGCGCCGGTATTGAGGTGGATATCGAGGTTGCTGCCTGCGTCGTCGTGGCGGGAATCAGCATCATGACGCCGTCAGACGAGCGCGCGGCCGGCCTGTTCGAAATCATGTCATTCGATACCGTCGGCTGGCGCCGCACGCTCTGCGTGTCGACGATCGGCGTTTCGCCGGTGGCCGTAATCGTTTCTTCGAGGTAAGCCTCGATTTATTGTTCCTTGTCTCCATTTTTATGCGGCTCAAAACAAAGGGCGGCAGGCTCTGAAAGCCTGCCGCCCTTTTTCCTCGTGTCCGTTCTTCGTGTTCTGTTTGTATCTTCGTGCTTAGAAGCTAAATGTCACGCTGAACCGTGCGAAGCGCGGCTGCAGGATCTGCGTCGGGTCGTACCACGAACCGCCGTTCGGCTGCACGTAGTCGTATTGCGACTGGAATGCTGTCGCCTGATTGCTGTTTAGCAGGTTGCCCAAGTCGATGCCGACGTCGGCCCGCATGGTGCGAAACCGAACGATCTTCGCGAACCTCATGTCCACCTGGTTTCGGCGAGGGCCATACAACCGGTGATCGGCGTCGAGCAGCGGCACTTGCGTCGTGCCCGCGGAAAGGGCACCGGGGGGAAGGCGACCGAGGAGCGGCTGAATGACCGTGTTCGGCACGTTCCAGATCGCTCCATTCAGAAGCAGACCCGCCACAGGAACGGTCGCGATGCCAAGAGCAAGGCCCGGCTGCGAGCGAATCGACGCCGCCACCTGCACGTCCACTTTCGGAATCGTGTAGACGGCGGACCCGCGAAGGGTCGTCAGGAACGGCTCCGCGTTGTGGCAGCCTCGCAGATCAGGAGCGTCGATCAGTGCCGCGGTCGAGCAGTTGTCGATCACGCCGCGGCCTGTGCTGGTGCCGGCCTGGAGGATCAGCTGGTTGCGCAAGCGGGCGTTCAGCGTTACGTCCAGGCCGTGCCAGTAGTCGGTACGCTCGGAACCGAAGTCCGTCGCGAGCGTGATGTAGTTCTGCGCGGGCCGCGCGGCCGCGGCTGCCGTCATGAACCACATCGTGATCGGGTATCCGCCACCGCCGGGCAGGCGTGGATCCAGAGGCGCGTTGATCGTCATCGACGTGTAGTCGGAGGGAGCGGCGGCCAGATTGTCGGTAACCGTGCCCTGGCCGCCGGCTTCACGCCAGTGGAAATAGCGGCGGTTGTACCCGACTTCGAGCGAGACGCGAGGCATCAACTCCTGCTGCACGTTGACCCCCCACTGCCAGTCGTTCGGACGAACACCCCAGCCATGTAGCGCGGCGTCGTTCACCAGCGCGACGTTGTTGCCGGTCTTGCCGAAGTTCAGGTTGTTGCCGGTGATCGCTGCGCAGCTGTCTTTTGTCGGATCGAAGCCGGTCGTCCCAGCCACATTCTGCCCAGCAGCGTTCAGAATGTCGCAGTCGACGACGAAGTTGCGGTTGCCGTCGGTCCAGTTGCGCGTCACGCTCGTGACGATCTTGGAGGTCTGAGCCGGATTGTTCAATGTGTAACGGCTGTCGTTCGTCGCCGGCGCCAGGTAGTGTCCGACGTTGAACTTGACCGCCGTCTTGCCGTTGCCGAACATATCGTAGGCGACGCCGAACCGCGGCGTGATGTCGTTGAACGCGTTCACGCCTTCCGTGCGCGAGAACGTGATCGGCGCGGCATTGAACCTCGAGGTGACGTCCGTGCCGTTGCCCTCGGCGGGGCTGAAGCTCCACGCGCGGTCGTAGCGCACCGCGGCCTGAACCGTCAGGCGCTTGTGCGTCCACGTGTCCTGGATGAAGGCCGACTGCGTCTCAGTCCGATCGGCCGCCTGCCACATCGGCAGTCTGAACGTGAACTGGGTGGGATTGAGTGGCTGCCCTTGCGTTGTCTGGAATCGATACGCGAGCAGCGAGTCGTTCGTGACGGTCTTCGTATCCGAGATCGAATACGAACCCTGGTAACCCATCTTCAGGCTGTGCGAACCGGTGATGTACGACACCGAGGCGCGCCAGTTGTCGGGATTGGCCCAGTTGTAGAAGTAGCTGTTGACGGCGCGGTAGCTGAAGTTCGCCGGGTGGCCGTCGATCGCATTCTGCTCCGTCACCGGGATCAACGCCATCGTTCCATCCGGCGGCGTCTGTCCGGGCCCGTTGTTGGTCCAGTACGCGAAGCGCGAGAAGCCGGCTTCGAACAGGATCTTGTTGGTGAGGGGCGCCGTCCAGGTCGCCTGCGTGACGTAGTAGGGGAGCTTGAAGTAACCGGTGTTGGCCTCGGGCGACTGCGTCGTCGATCCGAGCGCGATCCAGTCGCTACCTCGCTGGCGGCAGCCGTCGCCGTTCGGCGTCAGCGTCGACCCTTCGCACCGCGACTGATACTCGTGCGAGAACATGACGCGGTTCTTCTGGGTGACTTGCGCGGTGACTCGCCCTTGAAAAATGTTGCGGCCCTGGTAGTTCCGTGCCGCGATGGTCGTGTCCTTCAGGTAGTCCCAGTGCGTCGGGTCGAGCGCGTACTTGTTGGCGAAGATCCCCTCCACGCCCTGCGCCGTCTCGAACTTGCGATAGCTGCCCCAGAACCAGAGACGGTCGCGCTTGATCGGGCCGCCGTACGACGGGTTGACGTCGTATGAGTGGATGATGCCAGGTCCAAGCGTGATGGGCGTCTGCTGATTGCGCAGCGCGTCGTCGAGGTTGTCTCCCGTCGACCAATGCCCCGCGTAGTTCATGAACACTTGGCCTTTGAAACTATTGCCGCCCGTCCGGGGCACGAGGTTCATCACCGGTCCGCCCACGTCGGTGTCGCCCATCCCGCCGGCGACCACCACGGAGACCTCGTCGACGTTGTTCGCGTCGTAGGCGAGCGATGAGACGCCGCCGCCGTTGAACGACGCGGCGACCACCATGCCGTTAATCGTCATGCGGCCTTCGTTCGTGCTGCCGCCCCTCGCGGTGAAGAATGTCATCGTCGGCGCGTTCGCGATGCCGTTGTTGTCCACGGTGACGCCGGGCATGGCGTTCAGGATGTTGCCGTAGGCGTGGGTGCCTGGAAGACTCTGAATGACGTCGCCGGTGAGCACGACCTCACGCTTCGCGCTCTGGACGTCCACGACGGGCGTCTCGCCCGTCACGGTGATCGTCTCGGCAATGGCGCCCACTTTCATATCGGCGTTGATGGTGGCGGTGAACGAGCCGGTCAGCTCGATGCCTTCGCGCTTGACCGTCTGAAACCCGGCCAGCGTGAACGTCATCGAGTACGTCCCGGGACGCAGATCGACGATGCGGTAGATGCCGGAGCCGTCACTGACGGCGCTGTGCGTTTTTTCGATCAGGACGGGACTCGACGCTTCGACGGTCGCCGGGAAGCACCGCGCCTGACACATCTCTTACAACTCCGCTGATGGAGGCCTGGGCGAATGCCGCGGCCGGGGTGAGGACGAACGCCAACAAGACGAGCCACCGGACTCTCAACGCGCGCATGAAGTTCTCCCTTCGTCATGCCATCGCCGGGCACGTGTTTACGCGAGGGTTACGCGCGTCTTATACGCCGCTAACGGTCTGTAAGCAACCCCTTTTCGACCTGTAAACTATCGCTGAACGAACGGATTCGGAACTTCGGATGCCGTGGAGATCCAGACGCTCTTCACCTGCAGGTATTCCTTCAGCATCTCCTGTCCGTTCTCGCGGCCGATGCCCGACCGTTTGTATCCGCCAAACGGCGACAGATAGCTGACCGCCCGGTAGGTGTTGACCCAGACCGTGCCGGCCCGGAGGCGATCGGCCATGAGCAGCGCCCGGCGCATGTTCTGCGTCCAGACGCCGGCAGCCAGTCCATACACGATGTCGTTGCCGATCGCGATGGCTTCGTCTTCATCCTTGAAGGGGATGATCGAGAGGACCGGCCCGAAGACCTCCTCCTGCGCGATGCGCATCGAGTTTCGAACGCCCCTGAAGATCGTCGGCTCCACGAACCAGCCGTCGCCGCACTCGGGAGCGGACGCGCGCCTGCCGCCGAGCACCGCCGTCGCGCCCTCGGACGTGGCGATGTCGATGTACTTCAGGACTTTTTCGAGCTGAGGCACGTTCGTGATGGGGCCGACCTGCGTGTCCGCATTCATCGGGTTGCCCATCTTCGCGGTGCTGGCGAGTGCGAGCAGCCGGTCGACGAACTGATCGTGGATGCTCTGCTGGACGAGCAGACGCGAGCCGGCGACGCAGGTCTGTCCAGTTGCGGCGAAGATGCCCGACACGACGCCTTTCACCGCGTTGTCGAACTCCGCGTCGTCGAACACGATGTTGGGGGATTTGCCGCCGAGCTCCATGCTGACGCGTTTCAACCCCCGCGCGGCGGCCTCGTAGACGCGCTGACCCGTCGCGTCCGAGCCCGTGAACGCCACCTTCGCGACGAGGGGGTGCTCGACGAGCGGCATCCCGACTTCCTGACCGAAGCCCGTGACCACGTTCACCACCCCCGGAGGGATGCCGGCCTGCTCGACGAGCTTCATGAACTCGAGCAGAGAAGCCGACGTGAACTCCGACGGCTTGATGACGATCGTGTTGCCTGCGGCGAGCGCAGGTGCCAGCTTCCAGGTCGCGAGAAACAGCGGTGAGTTCCAGGGCACGATCGCCGCGATGACGCCGAGCGGTTCGTAACGCGTGTAGTTGAATGTGTCGGCCTTGTCGGTCGGGATGACCGCGCCTTCGATCTTGTCAGCGAGGCCGCCGTAGTAGTGGTACCACTGAGCCATGTACGCCGTCGTGGTGTTCATCTCGGCGATCAGCTTGCCGTTGTCGCGAACTTCGATCTCCGCGAGATACTTCGAGTGTTCAGCCACGAGATCGCCGAGCCGGTGGAGCAGCGCTCCTCGCTTCGACGCCGTCAGCTTCGGCCACTCTCCCGACGTGAAGGCCTTGTGCGCCGCTCGGACGGCGCGATCGACATCGTCTGACGCGCAGCGTGGAATCAGCGCCCACGGCTTGCCGGTGTAGGGATTGTCGGTTTCGAAGAACTCGCCGGACGCGGAGTCGGTCCAGCCGCCGCCGATGACTGTTTGATATTTGGTGAGCATGGGTTCTGTTTGTAGGGGCGGGCCTTTCAGGCCCGCCGGACGACCCTGAAAGGGTCGCCCTACGTTCAGGGACGCAGCTACGGTCGGACGCCGGCTCCCGCCGCCGCTTCGCGGTCATCTGCACGGGCGCCGCTGAGAATGTTGAACAGTGAGTGGTTGCCCTCGTGGCACGCGTACTCGAACATCCCATAGCTGTTGTCGCGTCGCCAAGGGAACTCGATCGTGAACGGACGTGTGTACGTCTTCGCGTCGTCGATGATCGCTCTGTAGTCGATTGTGTCGGCGTCGACGCGGGTGAAGCGCTCGGTGATTTTCAGCGCGTCGCTGAATGGCTGGCCGCCGCCGTTGCCGCCGATGCCGTTGCGGTCGAACATGTTGGTCGTCTCGACCACGAGGGTGTCGCCGTCCCAACGGGCGCGCGAATCGCCCATGTAGCTGCGGATCTTTGAGCTGATGTGCGGACGCCTGTCCGTGTAGAAGAATCGAGTCTCGTGAATCATCTCGTTGCGCAGGACCACGAGACCTGGCGCCTGGATGATCTGGTTGCCGTTGTTGTAGATGACCGGCAGGATCGAGCCCATCACGCCGCGGGTGATGCACTGATCGTAGAGGCTGCGATCCTCGTACGAATCCGCGGGTCCGTGGCTCGTCCGTGCGGCTTGCTGAGCGCGGAAACGCGCCTGTGCCTCAGGTATTTGTGGCGGCATGCGACCGTCGGACGGATCGACGATGAGCGAGGCCTGGTACGACGGCTTGCCGCGCTCGAGCCAGTGCGGAGGCGGCGACACCGGCCCGCCGACGGTGCCGCGTGCCTCCTGTTCAGTTGTCACCTTGTCGATGCTGAAGTCGGCGTTGTCCTCGTCCGTTTGCCGTGCCGCTGCCGCCTGCCGCGCCAGGAATTCGTCATCGGTCAGCAGGTTGCGCTCGCCGAAGCTCGAGGCGCGCTGCAGCGGGACACCGACCATATCGGTGCTCGGCCAGACGCCCTGCAGATCCGGATCGCCCCAGGGCAAGCGCGGCGCCTTGTACGTGGCCTTGGCGGTTTGACCTGCAAGCGGCGCAATCGCGAATGCGACCAGCGCGGCCAGGATCAACGTTTTCTTCATGGTGACTCCTGAAGCGGAAGGCCGTCAGGCTGGCCGTCGCGGCCAACCTGAAGATTGGTCGCAGCCAACCTGAAGGTTGGCGCTACATCAGTCGATTCTACTTCTTGTCGATCTCCGCAAAGACCTCGCGCGCGACGCGGAACGAGTCCACGCCTGCCGGCACTCCGCAGTAGACCGCCACCGCAAAGAAGATTTCGCGCATTTCGTCGCGGGTGACGCCGTTGGTCAGCGCACCCTTGACGTGCATCTTCAGCTCGTGCGGACGGTTGAGGGCGCTGATCATCGCGAGGTTGAGCATGCTGCGGGTTTTCTTCGACAACACCTCGCGTCCCCAGCACGCACCCCAGCAGTACTCGGTGACGAACTCCTGAAACGGCTTGTTGAACGCATCGGCCGACGCGAACGATTTCTCGACGAAATCAGCGCCGAGCACCGACTTGCGGATTTCCAGACCTTTCTCGAACGTCGCCTTATCCATGATGAGAACTCCCTGTTTGGGCAGACCTGAAGGTCTGCACTACATCTGTCGTAGTGCAGGCCTTGAGGCCTGCCGTCCTGTATGAATTAACCGCGAATTTCCACGCCGGACCATTCCTCGAGCACTTTCGCGATGCAGGTGAAGTCGGACTGCGCGCCGTACTTCGCCTGCGTCACCGCGAGCATCTGCCGTACAGCCGCACCGACGACCATCGGCACGCCGAGTGCTTCGGCTTCATCGACACACAGCCGGACGTCCTTGTACGACAGGCCGGTTGCAAAACCGAAATCGAACGTGCCCGGCAGCACCGATCGCGGGAACTTGTCCTGCGTCGCGCTGTTGCGTCCGCTGCCAGCGTTGATGATGTCGAGCAGGATTTTCGGATCGAGACCCGCCTTGACGCCCATCGCCATCGCCTCCGACGAGACCACCAGCGCCGCCGCTGCCAGCAGGTTGTTGGCGAGCTTCGCGGTCTGCGCCAGACCCGGTTTCTCGCCGGTGAAGAAGAGCTTTCCGAAGTTCTTCAGAATCGGCTCGACTTCCGGGTAACTGGCCTTCGGGCCCGAGACCATGACGGCGAGCGTGCCTTCTTTCGCGCCCTTCATGCCGCCGCTGACCGGAGTGTCGAACGTGATGATGCCTTTTTCGGCCAGGCCCTTCGAGATCACGTTCGCCACGCCGGGGCCCGACGTCGAGAGGTCGGCGACGATCTTGACGGCGGTCCCGTGCGCGATGGAGCCGAGCGCGACGCTCTGGACGATCGGCGGCGTCGGCAGGCTCATGAGCACGATGCGCGCCTTCGAGGCGACGGCCTGCGCCGACGTCTCGACCGCCGCCCCGCGCGCGGCGAGCGGTTTGACGACTTCAGCGTTCGTGTCGAACACACACAGGGCGTAACCGGCATCGAGCAGGCGCGACGCCATATGCCCGCCCATCCGTCCGACGCCCACGAAGCCAACCAGCTGACTGTTCATGCAATGAGTTCCTTTACTCGTACCGGCTCACGCCGGGTCCGTCGAAATGGTTTGAGTACGCGGTTCCACCACATCACCGCGCCGGTTATGAAAAGCACAGGTGGCATGACGCCGAGGATCGCCCAGGTCCACTTGGTTTTGATCCCGGCAAAACGTCCGAAATGCAGCCTGGCCAGCCACTCGAGCACATGATCGCCATGCCGGGGCACGTTGCTGAGCGGATCGAGCGGTTCGAGGAAATCCACGAGGGCACTGAACGGATGGGGGAAGACAAGATAAATTCCGCTCACGGCCCAGACGAAGACCGCGATGAACGCCCAGAACCCGATCGCGCTGTGCAGGTCCCAGTTGATCCGCTGCCAGCCGGCGCGCCATTGGATGGTGAGCCCGCGCCGCCATTTGCCCGCGCCCTGCCACCAGATGACGGCGCCCGTCAGGCAGAGCAGCGTCAGCAGAATCGCGCCGACGCCGTTGACCGTGCGTCCGTTCATGCCGCCGAGCAGATCGTCGTGCAAGCTGACCATCCAGTCGATGAAGCGGATCGCGCGTGGCCGCGTCTCGCCGAGGTCTGTGCCCGTGTACGGATCGAAGAGATGCTGCTTCTTTTCTTTGTGGTTGACTTCGGCGCGCTCCATCCAGATGTCGACCGGCGTATTGCCCCGACGCCCCAGCCAGACCTTCTCGACCGTGAAACCGGGATACGCACGCAGCGCCGCGGAGCGGAGCTCGTCCTCGGTCAGCGGCTTCGCGTCCGGGGCGTGCGCGCTCACCTGCGGACGATTGGAATACGCCCGCATCAGCTCGCGACGGAATACGAGCACGCTGCCCGTCAGGCACAGCACCACGACGTACAGGCCGACAGCGATGCCAGTCCACAGATGGATCTGAAACGTCGCTCTGCGGATCCACACGTTTTGAGGCTGGCGGTAGAAGCCCATCGCGTCGGCTTCGTCCGGCTTCGGCCGGACGGTGTCCTCCTGTCGTCGTCCGGCTTTGGCCGGACGGTATCCTCTTGTAGCGTCCGGCTTCAGCCGGACGGCTTTCTCCCATAGATCAGCTGCGTGAGCGCCGGCACGCGGCCGACCAGACGCGCGTAGAGCGCAAGCTGCCCGCGGTGATACTCCTCGTGCGAGATCCCGTGGTTCATCCACGCGAGACGCGTGCCCGGGACTCCGTCGAATCGCGTGATGAGCTGCAGCATGTGCAGCGCACCGGCCTTCGCAAGCTTCTGCGCGCCGGCCGCCTGCGTTTTGGTCAGCAGCTGCACCAGCTGCTTCTTGTTCGTCGTCGGCTTGATGCCGCGTGCATACTCCTTCATGAACTGCGGAAACGACTTCCGGCGGAAGTTGCCGTCGGGACGGCCCAATTCCCCGGACATCATCAGGCCGGACTCCACGATATGAATGGCGATTTCCGCGGGCGTTCGGGTTGACGGCGTCGGGCGGAAGGTCAGCGAGACATCCGGCAGGTTCCTGATCTCGCTGATGACGCCCGAACGTGTGTACTCCCAGGCTTCGAGGGCTTCGTCGAGAG
>Ga0126379_10001554_pt1 | contig 14104 bp, 15 predicted proteins | sample PanSoiMetPlot_24_FD_92640 | JGI IMG/M metagenome (GOLD analysis project Ga0126379, IMG submission 92640) | Tropical forest soil microbial communities from Panama - MetaG Plot_24 | ecosystem: Environmental > Terrestrial > Soil > Tropical forest > Bulk soil | place: Panama | collected 2016-02-17 | reverse complement strand
GCCATCGCGACTACTTCCTGCCGGCGGGCAGCGCCTCCCGGACCTACACGGGCACGTGTCACCGCCCACCCGGCGTGAGGTCTGGTTGAGCTTCGGGCTGCTGCTCGTCTCGCTGGGCGCGGTGGTCGGTCTCGCGAAAGCCTTGTCGCCAACCATCGCGCATCTGGTGGAGGCGGCCAACGCGCCGCGGGCCGTGGTCGGCATCGCCATCGCGCTGCTCGTGCTGCTGCCCGAGACGTTTTAGCCGCGACACGCGCCGCACGAGCCGACCGCCTGCAGACCAGCCTGAACCTGGCGATCGGATCGGCGATGGCCTGCATCGGCCTGACCATTCCGGTGGTCGTGGCCACGGCGATTGCATTCGATCTACCGCTGGTGCTCGGGCTCGAGCCCAAGGAGCTGGGGCTGTTGGTTCTGACCTTCGTCGTCAGCACCCCCACGTTGGGCAGCGGTCGCACCCACATGATGCAAGGTGCGGTGCTGTTGGTCGTCTTCGCAGCATTCTTCTTCCTCGCGGTCGTGCCCTGACCGCGGCCGCCGCATCAGCAGTTAGGCGACAAGCACTGCCATGCGCGTGTCGAAGGCCTTGACTGGACGTCTCCCCGGGGGCCTGCGCGCCGAGAGCGCCGGCACCGGCTCTCGCGCGAGGTGTTCATGGCGAAGCGCTTCTGCGATTGCCGGCGCGACGAGGGCGCCCTCCAGCCCTTCTATCGACCGAGCTACCGCTCCTACGATAAAGTTTCCCCAACCGCCCGACAGGGCCCGTATTGCGGCTTGACCACCTCGCGGGGCGGGATTACGATCCGCCCGAATTTCCGCGGAGAACGTTTCCAAGGTCCGTATCCCGGGCTACCCGACGTGGAGGGACAAATGCCTCGGTTCGGAGCGTCTCGCAAGCCCACGTCGTCGTTTCTTCGCGTCGTCGACGTCGACGATCGGGCTCCGCCCTCGCCATGACCACTCAGTGTTCTCCCCTCCCACATCGACGGAGGCACCCATGGCGACGACGACAGTTGCGGCCGCGACTCATGTCCCGTGGTGGAAGGAGCCGACCAAGGATCAATGGATGGCCTGGTGGGCAGCGTGGTTAGGCTGGACGCTCGACGCGTTCGACTTCACGGTGTTCCTGCTCATCATGGTGCCGATCTCCAAGGAGTTCGGCATCCCTCTGACGGACGTGACCTTCGTGCTCACCATCACGCTCTGGATGCGGCTGGTGGGCGCCTGCGCCTCCGGGTGGCTGGCCGACCGCGTAGGGCGCAAGGCTCCGCTCATGATCTCGATCCTCTGGTACTCGCTCTGCAACTTCATCGCCGGTTTCTCGCCTACCTTCCTGTTCCTCCTCGTCTTTCGTGCCCTCCTCGGGATCGGCATGGGAGCGGAGTGGCCAGCGGGAGCCGCCCTTGCCATGGAGTCGTGGCCGACGCGCTCACGCGGCATCATGAGCGGCATCCTGCAAGGCTCGTGGAGCCTGGGCTTCCTGCTCTCGAGCGGGGTGTACGGCATGTTCTACTCGCACCTGGGATGGCGCGGCATGCTGTGGATCGGCATCCTGCCCGCGGCCGCCGTGGTCTTCGTGCGCTACTTCGTCAAGGAGCCGGCGGTGTGGGTGGAGAACCGACGGCTGCAGCGGGAGCACCAGCGCGAGGTCCGCGCGCCTCTCTTCGTGATCTTCAAGCGGGGGATCATCGGCAACACGCTTAACGCCTGCTGGTGGATGACGAGCGCCTTCGTCATCTACTATTCGATCTGGTCGCTCTTCGCCACCCACCTGCAGAAGGACCTCAACTTCAGTCCGGCCCAGGTCGCCACGCCCATCGCCATCGCCAACTTCCTCGCCTTCCTGGCCAGCGGCTTCTGGGGCTGGACGGCCGATCACATCGGACGGCGCTGGTCCATGATCATCCCCGGCATCATCACGGTGTTCGTGGCGCCGCTCTACCTGCTCACGGACAATCTGAGCCTGATCGTGACCGGCTTCATTCTTCAGGGCCTATTCGGCGATGCCCTCTACGGACAGAACCCGAGCTATCTCTCCGAGCGCTTTCCCACCGAGGTCCGGGCGGCGGCGAGCGCCTTCTGTTATCATCAGGGCGCGATCTTCGGCGGCCTGGTCGCCCCGGTGCTCACGTACTTCGCCATCAACTATCAACTGGGGTTCGGCATCCCCATGCTGGTGGGCACCGTGGTGGGAGCGGTGAGCTTCGTCCTGGCTTTGCTGCTCGGCCCCGAGACCAAGGGCAGGGAACTCGTGCCCGATTTGATGGCTTCCCCGCGGGGGCGGCCGGCCCTATCCTCCGTCGATGGAGGATGAGCTTTCGCGATTTCGGCGAGACAGCCTGGAGCCTATGGGAGGCGTCAGCGCCTTTGCCGTGCCCTTGACCACGTGCGTCTTCACGATTCGGAGGTGAGCCATGTCGTTGCGGATCAACAGTGAGGCTCCGAATTTCACCGCCGATACCACCCAGGGCAAGATCAACTTCCACGACTGGATCGGCAATGGGTGGGCCATCCTGTTCTCGCATCCGAAGAACTTCACCCCGGTGTGCACCACCGAGCTCGGGTACATGGCGGGGCTGAAGCCCGAGTTCGACAAGCGCAATTGCAAGATCATCGGGATCAGCGTCGACTCCGTCCCCGACCACGAGAAGTGGTCCAAGGACATCGAGGAGACGCAGGGCCACGCGGTGAACTATCCCCTGATCGGCGACCTCGAGCTCAAGGTGGCCAAGGCCTACGACATGCTGCCGGAGGATGCCGGCACCACCGCGCAGGGGCGCACGGCGGCCGACAACGCCACCGTCCGCTCCGTGTTCGTCATCGGCCCGGACAAGAAGATCAAGGCCATGCTCACCTACCCCATGAGCACGGGCCGCAACTTCGACGAGGTGCTGCGGCTCCTCGATTCCTGCCAGCTCACGGCCAAGCACAAGGTCGCCACGCCGGTGAACTGGAAGCAGGGGCAGGATGTGATCATCGTGCCTGCCGTCTCCGACGCCGAGGCGAAGCAGGCCTACCCGAGTGGCTGGAAGGCTCCGAAGCCGTACATCCGGATCGTCCCGCAGCCCAAGTAGGCACGGACCCGGCTCACTGGCGGCGCGCGGCATCACCGGCCTCGCCGTCGCCACCGATCAGCCGCGCGCGAGCTGATGGCCGATCTCGCGCGCCGCTGACGACCCGTCACAAAGAGTCGAGAAGAGCCCGGGCCTCCCGAAGGTCGAGTGTATCGAGCGCGGCTCAGCGCGAGGTCGAGCCTGCCCGCGCCAGCGCCGGTGTTTCGGGACGCGCGTAGCTCACGGTGAGAATCTCCCAGAGGTGGCGGTCCGCGTCCTGCCAGTAGAGATTCTTGCCGCCGAGGCGGCGATTGATTTGCATGTCGTTGCCGCCGAGCGGGGTGCTCCGGTACGTGATCCCGGCCGCCTGGATGCGCCCGAAGATCGCGTCGAACTCGCCGTCACTCACGCGGAAGCAATAGTGGTGGCTCTCGAACTGGTCGCGGTCGGCGAAATCGAGCGTGAGGGACTCGTTGACGTAGACGGGAGTGAACGGTCCCTGCGACTCCGCCCAGGGCACATCGAGGAGGGTAGCGAGCGACTTCGCTCCCGCCACGGGGTTGCGAGACGGCACGATGAGATGATCGAGCCCGATCGTCATTGAGCGCCTCCTTCGCTGGCCGCGCGGCGCCGCCCGGCCAGGCGCGTCGAAACGTCTGCCTCTCTCAGGCGAATTGTACCGCGCGAACCATTTCGGGCAGTCCATCGGGGCAGCGCTCGAAGCGCTCGCCCGCGAGCGGGCGCCGGTAGAGCGCAGCGCGGCGTCCATGATGGCCGTAGCATGCGCTCAGCAGTCGGATCCGAAACGCTCAGGCGTCTCGGCGCGGTAGGAGCCTTCAGGCGGCGACGCTGTAACGAACACCTTCCCGGTGAGACCAATCAGTGAGCTCCGTGGTCCCCACCCGGCGACCACAGGAGGCCTCCGGCGGAAATCATTGTGAGCGCCCCACATGGGGCCAGAGAAGGAAAGGAGAACCCTGATGAACTTCGTGGACACTCACGACAAGAGCAGAGCAGTCGGGGAAGTGGTACAGCGAGGGGGTTCGGAAGCGACTTACGCACGGGCGGCACTCAGCGTGTCGGACGCCGATCCGCTTCGGTACCTCCGTGTCGCGCTCGTTGTCGTTGGCCTCATCTTCATCTTCGCCATCTACACGCTAGGGGCCGTGTGGTCCTCCGGTTGGGCATGGGGCCACGGGCACTCGCATTACCTGATGATGATCCTGGGAGTCTACGCCACGCTCGGAGTCTTTCTCCTCCACGCGTCCAAGAATCCAGCGGCACACACGAGCCTGATCTGGTTCACGGTCTGGTCGAGCGTCGTGCACGCCGTCATCATGGCCGTCCAGGCGTTGACCGACGGCGCGGAGCGTGGGCATCTCATCGGAGACGTGCCGGCGCTTCTGGTGGTGGCGATCGTGCTTGCGGCCTTGACGCCGCGCGGTCGAGTTGCTTAGGGGCTGGCCAAATCGGGTCACATTACGATGGCGAAGACGGGCGCGGGAGGCGCTGACTCCGGCAAGATTGCCAGGACGATGAGCGCCGCCCGCGCCCATCGTGTCGCTCCCCTCCCGGATGCTCTTCGGCGCCGGCCCGAGCGGCCGCTCAGCGTGCCTGCCCGGGCTGAACCGCGAAGATCTCGGCGAGCTGACTGCGCGACTTGAACTGAGCTGGGCCCAGCGCGTCGACGCGGGTTTCCAATGTTTTTCGCTGGGGGGCGGCGGGCCTGGGCGCTGCGCTTGGCAACCCGGTTGCGGAGGGTCTGGTGCGCGATCCCGACGAGCGGCCCGCCGATCGGCTGTTGCACGTGGACGTGTTGACCGGTGTGTGAGCCCGGGAGGTCGTGACAGGCGTCCGAACGGTCGGCCGGCACCTCGTGGATGATCGTGTCGCGCGGGTCCGCCGCGCTGGCGTCGAGCGCAGACCGGACGTCGGCCTCGGTGATCACGGCGGGCGTGCGGCGGGCGACGAGCCGCTCCACCCACATATGCCACGCGGTGCCGGGGCCGCGCAGCAACCGCTGGACTCGTGCGAGTTGGAGGCGGACGGTCGCCACCTCAGTCTCGGCGTACAAGCGCGCGCGGTGTTCGAGCCAGAGCCGCAGGCGCATCCGGTCGAGGGTCCAGCACTGGGGGGAGGCGTCCATCAACTTCGCCAGGGCGTCGATGTGCCGGATGCCCGCCCGAAACTGTGGTTGTTCGACAAAGGCGAAGGCCGCTGCGGCGTACCACTTGTAGAAGTCATGGGCGTTGGCGTCCTCCGCGGGCATGGGAGGGAGCCAGGGCGGCGGCTTCTTCTTCTTCGGCTTCGGCATGCCGGCACTCCTCGGCGCGGTCCTCGAACAGAAAACACTCGCGGGCACGCCGTCGAGGACCGGCGCGTCGGCGCCGGAAGCTGGCCGGCGCCTAGCCCGCGGTGAGATTATAGGCGGCACCACGGAACGGCCCGGCCTCGCCGATCGACGCTCACCAGGTCTGGTCTGGGCGTAACGACCGTCGTGCTCGCACGTCTGTACCAGTGTGATACCGTCTGGCACGCGACGTAGAGAACCCTGGAGATATTTTGTGGATGGCGCGGAGCTGCGAGCCGTACTCCTTCGAGTGGTCGATGAACTATCGCGGCAGGATCGAGGGAGCCTTCAGGCGGGGGTAGTGCTTCAGCAAGCAGCGCGGCACCTCGGTCTTCACCGGCGGGGAATCGAGGACCAGCAGGCTCTGCTCGCCTTCTTCTACGACCTCTTTCGGACCGGATACCTGTCCTGGGGCATGGACCTGGCCAATCAGGCACCTCCCTTCTGCCACGTAACCGCGCTCGGACGTCAGGCCCTCGCACATCACAGCCGCGACCCTGCGAACCCTGATGGGTACTTAGCCTATCTCGCTTCCAGGGCAAGCATTGGCCACGTGACCCGCTCGTATGTGAGCGAGGCACTCCAGACCTTCAATGCCGCTTGCTTCAAGGCGACGGCGGTCTTAATCGGCGCAGCGGCGGAGAGCGTCATCATGGAAGTGCGAGATGCCTTGACCGCTCGGCTCACGGCGCTTGGACGCTCTGGGTCGCAGGACTTACGGCACCGGCTCATAAAGCGTGTCCTTGCGGGGATCAGGAACGAAATCCTCTCACAGAAGAGGACGATGTCGGACGAGTTGTTCGAGCGGTTTGAGTCGCATTGGCCGTCCTTCTCACAACAGATCCGTACGGCCAGGAATGATGCCGGGCATCCTGTCAGTATCACGCCGGTCACGTCTGATCAGGTCCACGCATCGCTATTGATTTTTCCGGAACTCGTCGCCCTTGCGGCCGACTTAAAGAAGTGGATTAATTCCCAGTTCTCTTGAAGGCGATCATCAAGCCGCCCGCCGGATCACGCCGCGCAGGTCGACCTCGGGGAAGAGCGTGCTACACCGAGCGGATCCCGTTGGGGCCACCACCGTTTGGGTCCAAGGTTCCGCGCAAGAGCCGGCCGAGCGTGACCTCCGCGCGGAACTCGCAGAAGCGGCGCGCCGTCGGCGTGTAGATGACGCGGTCGACGAGCAGCTCGCGGAGTATCGTGCGCGCTTCGCTCGTCTGCCGCGCCAGCACCCCCCGGTAGTCCTTGACGGCGGCCTCGACGAGTCTGAGGACGTCGGCTCCGGCGAGCGATATCCGGTCGGTCATCCGCGCGGCGCTCGCCTGCTCGGCCACGATCTCGGTCTTCCGGGCTTCGAGCTTGCGCATCTGCGCCACGAGGCGCTCCAGGTCCCCGCCGATCATGACCGCTCTTGTCAGCCGGCCAAGCTGCGCCTCGATCGTGGCCAGCTCTCGCCCGAGCGCGTCGGCGCGAGGGGAGGAGCCGTCGTCGCCTCGCTCAAGCTCGGCCATCGCCTTCTCGATCGTCCGCTTGATCACGAGAGGGTCGAGTAGCTCCTCTTCGAGCGCTTCGAGCAACGCCTCGTCGGCGGTAGCCAGCGGCAGAGCCAAGGCGTTCGAGCAGACGCTCGGTCCCTTCCGCTCGAACACGGTGCAGCCGTAGAAGTACCGGCGGGACTGCCCGTGGCTTCGGCTCCGCGCGCAGAGACTCCCGCCGCAGGAGCCGCAGACGGCGAAGCCTGTCAGGAGGAACTTCGACTCGACGCCGCTTGGCGGGCGCCCGAAGAGCTTGCCGTGCGTTGATTCAGCGTACTGAGCGCGGACGCCTCCCAGGCGCTCGTGGACGCGCGCCCAAAGCTCCTCGGAGACGATCCGGAGGGCCGGGGCGTCGACCCGGACGACCTCGGCCGCCTTCCGGCGCTCCTGGTGCTTCCGGCCCCAGCGGTCGCGCTTCCGGGTCCGATTGTAGAGGATCTGGCCGCGATAGGTCTCGCGATGGAGCGCCTCGCGGACGCTCGACGGAGCCCAGCCTTTGAGCCGACCGTTCCGGCGCGGCTTCGGAGCCGGCGCGCCTTCGGCGTTGAGCGCGTGAGCGATCGCTCGGAGGCCAGCGCCGCTCGCGTAGCGCTCGAAGATCGAGCGGACGACCTGAGCCTCTGTCTCGTTGATTCGACGCTCGACGCGCTCGCGATGCCCCTCGGCGGAGCGGACGTCTACGTTGTCGTAGCCGAACAACCTTCCCCCTGTGACGTGACCGGCGCGCGCCTTGGTCAAGAGGGCGTCCGCCGTCCGCTGCCGCGCCTTGTCTCGCTCAAGCTCGGCCGCGAAGCTCGTGGCGGCGAGCAGGAACTTGTCCATCGGCGTGTCGAGCGCGATCTCTCGCCCGACGCCGCCCTTGCACTCGACTATCGTGATGCCGGCGACGGAGAGCTGCTTGAGGATGTAGGCCGTCTCGAACTGCTCGCGCCCGATGCGGTCCTTGTCGTAGACGAGCAACGCGCCGAACGACGGGCGCGGCTTGAGATTGTTCAAGAGCCGGACCAACCCCGGCCGGCGCTCGAACTCGGCTCCGCTCACCCAGTCGTCGACGTAGACGTGCTCTACCGGCCAGCCTCGCCCGGCCGCGACGGCGCGGCAGAGCGCCTCCTGACGCGCGACGGAGCGGTTCTCCTCGGTCGCGTCCTGCTCGGTCGACTTCCTCGAATAGATGGCTACGATCATGCGTTTCTCCGATGCCGCAACTGGGCGCGTAAGGCTCTAAGCTGAGTCTCAAGATCCTCATATAGCGGATGAAGCTTTGCTTCTCCATGGCCGAGCGCTTCGGCGACACGTGCGGGAAGTGATCCTTGAATCCGCCGATTCCACACTTCGACGAACTCGACAAAGGCCAGATAGTGCGTCATCGTACTCTCTTCCGCGAGTGCCGCCTTTTGACGAAAGATCTCAAGCATATTTCGATATAGGGGAAGCAACTCCTTCTCAAGCTGCTCGTTGTCGTACTTGAGCATTTCCTCAAATGTCGACCCATACTTCTCTTCGATGAACCTCTGGGCAGAAGGATCAGCCTTGACCTGAAGCTGACCGAACGCGTCCCGTACTCTGACACGTGCTTCACTCTTGGCTTTGATCTCTGCTCGTATGCCAAGCATCGGAGAATAAAACTCGTCAAGTTGCGCCTTGACAAACTCCATATGTCGGCCCTCGCGATCGCGACGCAAAGTCATATGCCCACCAATCCAGGCACCTGCAAGGCCTGACCCGGCAGAGATTAGTGGCATTAGGACCATCAACCAATCACTCGTTTTGAACGCTCTCTTCAGTGCTCTCTCCTGGCCATCGTGAGAGCAGGGTTTGGATATGCTCGTGAGCCACTGTTACAACAAACTCACTGAGCCGCAACCCCGATAGTGCGACGCTCAGTTCATCTTCTTCGATCGCCGGTATTCTATGAAACACAACTACTCCGTTATCGACGTGATAGTCGCCCATCCTCGCCTGGAGATTCGGATGAGCGAATTCCGAAAGGTACTCGTAGGTCTCTCTGAACTTCGCCCGTGGGCCCGGCGCGACTTCAGGCAGCTTATCCACGGAATCAATGAACTTCAAAACGTGAATGGCCTGCTCGTTCCTGGGAATCCCGGCGGGGGGATCTTCATCGAAGCGCGTGGTGCGGCCTAGAAAGACGCGATCGAGCGTTTCCTGCAAAACAGCGGCCTCGATCTGCCCCGCAACGAACTGCCGACACTGATGTGCGACGTACGCCATCATGCCACTTACTCCGAGATGGGCTCGCGTCGAGAGAAGCAGAGACGCACTCAGATTCGCGTTGATGGCAGCTACCACGTTCCACAGTAAAGCCCGCGCTCTAGCGTGAGCGCTGAACATCGTTAGCCTCGCGGCGTCGCGAAGGACGATACGTTTGTCATTTCCGCGCTGCGGAGCAAACCGGTCGTGAAATCGCACTTCGCAGTCTTCGAGGTCTTGCTCTAGCTAGCTCAACGAAACGGCTTTCAAGCGCTGGCCATCGCCGTCGAGCATGGCTCGCGATGCGAGGAATCGGCGTCATCACGTGAGCACGGAGCGCCAACGCGCCAAGAGGATGAACACGGCGGTGCGGGCCGAGCCTCACTTGATCAGCTCCGCGACCGGCACGCCGAGCGCCTTGGCGAGCCGCCGGAGCACCGCGAGCGAAGGCTCCTTGCGGCCGTTCTCGATCATCGTGATGTACGGGCGCGTGACCTTCGCCTTCGCGGCAAGCTCGGCCTGCGTCATGTTCTTCGCCTCTCGAAACCGCCTGACCATTGGTCGTCGTCCTCCACGAGTCAGGTAACCTATGGTTACTCGCGGCGTCAAGCCCAGACTATGCGAAGGGCGTTAGACCGGTCGGCGGCCTCTGGGCCCGATGCTAGCGGGTAGGGTCCAGTCGTCGAGAGCGGACGGCGAGCGTCGGTTCAGTGGAGGGCTACGGCTCGGCGGTCAGCTTGCGGGCGAGATGGGAAACTCGTCATACGGTGGTGGCCCCAACGGGATTTTCAGTCCAGACGTGTTTCCCCTCCTGCCCTTGGAGGGGCTCGCCGTGTCCGCCTGATCTCCCCAGAGCAACCCTGACTCCCGGTGTCTTCACCCCTGTAACGGTGGAGCGCAGCCGGGCGTCGACGTAGGCGCCGAAAGGCGGTCAGGTCCGATCGTCGCCTGACCGCCTCCAAGCTAGCCGCGCGCGGAAGGGCGCTCCGCTATATATCGAGTCGGCCGCCGACGCCGCGATCCCGTTCCGGGTAATCGGCGCCGGGCTGACTCCGCGGGGACGTGCGCCTCAAGCCCTCTCCGTTCTCATCACGCCCCCCGCCACGGCATAGATCTGCACGGGCGCCGCCCGGCCGCGGAGCGCGTGGAATCCGAGGGGTTCGAGCGTGTACCCCTCCGTACCCGCCAGCCGGTCCAAGGCTTCCGCCGAGACGAGGAAGGCCCGGCCGAGGTCGCGCGTCGCTTGTTCGATCCGGGCGGCCGTGTTCATCACGTCGCCGTGAAACACGATGTCGCGCTTGATGTCGCCGATCTCGCCGGTGATGACCGGTCCCGCGTGGAGCGCGGCGCGTAGCTGCGGAGCCACGCCGAAGTCGCGCTGAAACCGGGGCGCCGCCTCCGCGAGGGCGGCTGCGATGCCGAGGAAGCAGGCGATCGGACGCGCCTCAGCTCGTCCCTCCGACACCGTCCACGTGATCACGATCTCGTCGCCGACGTACTGGTAGATCTCACCCCCGGTGTCGGCGATCGGGTCCGAGGCGAGGCGGAACACGTCGTCCAGGAACCGGTGGACGGCGGCCGGCCCGATGCGCTCGGCCAGGGACGTCGAGCCGGCGACGTCGACGAAGAGGAAGAACCGCTCCTCGAGGCGAGGCCGATGGTACCGGGCGAGCACGATGTCGCGTAGGTTCCGCGGTCCCACGATCCGGCTGATCTCTAAGAGGAAGAGCACGGCGAAGGCCGCCGCGAAGGAGAAGATGATGGCGATCCGCTGCAGCGAGGCCTGGAGGGGAGCCGCCCGCAGCGCGGGACCAAACAGCAGCACGCCGGGGCTCTTCGCGTTGACCACGGTGATCACGACCCCGTAGACGAGCCACTTCACGCCGAACGTGATCAGAAATGGAGCCCGCTGAAGGGAGCGCCCTCCTCGGGTTTGCGTCAGAAAGATCTCGACGGCCGCGATGCCCGCCGTGATGGCCGCACCGTCCGTCGCCCCGACCAGGGCCCCGACGAGGGCGGTGCCGCGGAAGGCGCGACCGATGAGGCCGCCGTAGGTTGCGCCGATGAGCATCCCGACCAGCAGGAGCCGTCCGTAGAGCCGCACGCGGCGCGCTGTCGCCTGACGCATCTGGCCAAGTCTAACTCAGTGCGATCGGCACGAACGCCTGCGCGTGGCCCACCAGCTCGCATCCGCCGCAGGCCGTGAAGAGGGCTCTAACCGCGACGGCGAATATGTTCAAAGCGGAGCCGGCGAGACTGAGTGACACGGTCGATAGGGAAGCCTCCTGAGGAAGCAGGAGGCTGTTCGCTGCAAGTGGTTGCGGGGCCCGCAACTACTTGCAGGCAAACCAGCCTCTTGAGTTCCGCTTCGCGATGGCGGTCTGATGCGATGGGATGGTGGCCCCAACGGGATCCGACGGGACGACGCGCTTGCTCGACTTGCCCGAGATCGACTTCGACGGCGTTGCGCTCGCGGCATAGTTCCCCGCCCGGGACGAGAGCTTTAGACTAAGAGCTCGTCACAAAACAAGTGACCCAACTCACTGTTTCTTCGTGAGAGTAGTGGGGAGAATCGTATAGTTCCAGTCACCGTGGAAGGGCTCTGGGCGAATGGCCAGTGCGTCCAAGGCTTGTCGGCTCACTTTGATGCCGGGCGGGTACGACTTCGTGTTCAGGCGCGAGCGCACGCGGAGGCCGGCCGCGGTGGTCGTGGACGCAATGAGCTTCACGATCACCTCGTGGGTGATCAGCGGTTTCCCCCGCCAGTTCTGACTGATGAACGAAAACAAACGGTGTTCGATCTTGTTCCACTTACTCGTACCGGGCGGGAAGTGGCACACGGAGATCGGCAGCCGCAATTCGTCGGCCAGCCGTTGCAGCTCCACTTTCCACAGCCGCAGCCGCGCGCCATTGCTGCCGCCGGCATCGGCGGTGATCAGCAACCGACGCGCCCGTGGGTACACGCGACTCCCCATCCACTTCCACCACCGGCGGATGCTCTCCACCGCAAAGACAGCGGTGTCATGATCGATGCCGACACTGACCCACCCGGTGTTGGTCCCCAGGTCGTAGACGCCGTAGGGAATCGCACGCCCGAGGCCTGGCATCACGAAGTCGTGCACGCGCACCGGCGTCGGCTGCCCCTCGGGAGCCCATTCCCGGCCGCCATTCTTGAAGGGGCCGACCAGTTCCTTCTTCTTGGTGTCCACCGAGATCGCCGGCTCCCGCGCCCGCAACGCCGCCCGCACCCGGCTGTTGATGTACTCGAACTGCGCGTTGCGATCGTGGTGGTCAGTCCCCTCCAGGGTCTTCTGGTTCGCCTGCAGGCTGTAGTCCAACGCGTGGAGCAACTCCGCCACCATCCGATGACTCGTGCGGTGGCCCTGGCGGGTGAGTTCCGCCGCCAATCGCCGGACGCTCTTGCATGTCCAGCGCAGGGGCGACTCGGGATCGCCGCGCGCCGTCGGCTCAATCAATGCCTCCAAGTCCGCGATCAGCGTCGGGTCCTGATCCACCGTGCGCTTGCGCCCGCCGCCCGGGCGACGAATCCGGCCGGCCATCAGCGACTGGGGCGGGCGCCTCTTCAACTCCTGGGCGCCGACCCGAATCGCTCGCCGCGACACACCAGTGGCCCGTGCGACCACTGACACCCCGCCCCGCCCTACTGCTTCAGCCTCGGCCCCGGCAAGCAGTCGTCGCATGCGCTCGTCGAGATGCTTCTCGATGAGCTTGAATCGCCGCCGGATCGCCCCCGCATCCACCATCCAGGGGATAACATACAATCATCCGACTCAGTATCTGGTACATTTATTTTGTGACGAATCCTAAGAGTGTCCGTTGTCTCCCCCACGAGCCACGGCTGGCCGATGAATGAGGCCGCCTTAGAATGAGGATCAAGAAGCAGGGCACGTATCTCAACCCCCCGCTGCAAGAGGAGCTGGACGATATGCGGTTGCAACAACGTCCAGCCAGAGACTGCCCAAATGTCGAGTCTCCTATTGGGTGGCCTGGTGGTGAGAACCTCGCGAAATGAGTCGTACGGTCCTGCGTCCGAGACGCGTCGAATCTGCAACCCCCCGGCCAGTTCATTCATTTGTTTTGCAAGCTCCGTCTGCCTGTCGAGGATGGTCTTCGTGAAAAAGCTGACCCCGGCGGCGACGATGAGTGCGGCAACGGCGACTCCTGCAGCGTAGATCGCCTCCATCTAGGGCCGACCTCCTGCTTGCCAGAAGAGGACGTAGAGACCAATCTCGACGGCCAACGTAATGAACCCAAGAAACACGGTTAGGGATACGCGCCACGAACGCGCTCGGAGCCACGCAATCGTTCCCGGAAACGGTCGCCCACGACCCGGGGAGATCAAAACCATGCTGAAGACATAGAGGATCAAAGATAGGATTAGCGACGCGCCAGTCACAGCCGAAAGGAAAGCAGCGGAGTCGGAAGGGGCCGATGCACCGGCGTATCTCGACATCATCGGTGCTGAAGGCGCCCAGAACCTTGACGAAAACGTCGAGGAGCCAGAACGCGAGTGGAATGAGAATTGCCAGTGTTACGGCAACCATCATCGCGGTTAGTGTCCCGTCACACGTCTACTAATCTAGTTTCGGGCCGCAGAGCTCACGGGCCGAGAAACCCGTCGGCCGGCTCCCGACGGTCGCCCAGGGCCTCCGCTCAGGACGTGGGCGTAGATCTGCGTCGTAGCGATGCCGAAGCAATTCCGGCACCTCCGTGCGGCGGGTGTAGCGGCGAGTCCGCAAAGCGCCCGGACCCGATCGAGGAGGCGGCGCTTCCCGGCGACGGTCGCCGACGCCGCGCGCAGGCCGCTCGCCGGATGCGCGCGTCGCCGACGGAGTAGACGACTGATCGTACCGGGACGACGGTCATCACACTGTTCTCCTACGGCTCGCCAGCGGCTTGCTGCACCGTGGACACTTCACTACGATCGGGCAGTGCGG